>Ga0190272_10001905_pt1 | contig 9984 bp, 8 predicted proteins | sample Popmic504T_FD_133746 | JGI IMG/M metagenome (GOLD analysis project Ga0190272, IMG submission 133746) | Populus adjacent soil microbial communities from riparian zone of Shoshone River, Wyoming, USA - 504 T | ecosystem: Environmental > Terrestrial > Soil > Riparian zone | place: USA: Wyoming... | reverse complement strand
CTATCTGGCCCGGAGCTATGAAACCGCGCGGGCTCACGCCAGGCGCGCGGATATCTCCCTTCCGCTGGGAGGAATTCCGATTGCGATCAAGGATCTCATCAACGTCGAAGGCGAGGAATGCACCTGCGCGTCAAAAATCCTGCGCGGTTACCGGGCTCCCTACGACGCCACAGTCATCTCCAAACTCAAGGCCGCCGGCGCGATTCCCTTTGGCCGCACCAACATGGACGAGTTTGCCATGGGCGGCAGTAACGAAAACTCGGCGTATGGACCGGTCAAAAATCCTCATGACACGTCGCGCGTGCCTGGAGGTTCCTCCGGCGGCTCGGCTGCTGCCGTGGCGGCGGGCATGGCGCTTGGCGCGCTAGGCACCGACACCGGCGGCTCGGTGCGCGAGCCGGCAGGCTTTTGCGGACTTGCGGGGTTTAAACCCACGTACGGCGGGATATCGCGCAGCGGCATCATGGCTATGGCCGCGTCGCTCAACCAGTGTGGCGTGTTTGGTAAAACAGCGCAGGATGCGGAGACTATTTATGAGGCCTTGCGCGGTCGTGATGAGCTTGATAGCCAAACATATACCGATGGCGCGTATCCCGTGCCCGTGCGCACTAAAAAAATAGGGGTACCGCGCGCTTTGCTTGCACAAGGCGTCGACCCCGACGTTATGCAAGCTTTTGAGAGCAAGCTCGATGCCCTGAAGGCGAAGGGGTATGAAATCGTTGATGTTGATATCCCGTCCGCAGGACTAGCGCTCGCCGTGTACTACATAATTATGCCGGGAGAAGTTTCTACCGATATGGCGCGTTTTGACGGCGTGCGCTACGGGCTGTCTTTAAAAGGGGAGTCTCTTTGGGAGGATTACGCCGCGACTCGCGCAGAAGGGTTTGGCCCCGAGGTGCGCCGCCGCATTATGCTTGGCACATACGTGCTCTCCTCGGGCTATTACGATGCGTACTATGGCAAAGCCACAGCCGCGCGCGAGCAGCTGCGCAAGGAATTTGCCGCGGCGCTGGGTGTTGTAGATGCGATTGTTGTACCGACGTCGCCCGCGCCCGCGCCCAAACTTGGCGAAAAGAGCGACCCATTGGCCATGTACTTGCTCGATATTTTTACTGTTACGGCCAACATTACAGGCAACCCGGCCATGTCTGTGCCTATGGGCACTGTGGAGCGCGAGGGCAAGCATCTCCCGGTGGGCTTCCAGCTAACCACGGCGCATGGGGATGAGGCAGGCCTGTTTGCGCTAGCCAAAGAAATCCAGTAAGCTCTCTGCGGTCCCGCATAGGCGGGCTGCACACGTAAGGAGAGAGCTATGAAGCTCAAAGCTGTGGTGAACAAGGTTGGCGTCCCGGGAATGCAAGCGGTCATCGAATCGCCGGAATTCTACGCCTCCGTCCTAGACGGGGTCTTGGCCCCGCATCTGAAGATGAAGAGGACCATCGGACCAGCGGAATTTTATATCCAGGAGAGCGATCTCGCTGTTGGTCGTAAAGACCTGCTGTGCGAGGTCCGTCTCTCAGGGGTATCAATGAATCGCCGGCGTTCCACCGAGGCATTCTACGACGCCCGTTTTGCTCTTGAGCGGCTATACCACCAGACGATCCACCCCTTTGTCCCCGATGGCGAAAGGCTCCAGTTGATGGTGTCCATCATCCTGGATCAGCCGCCCTGGGGCGAGCATTCGACGCTCATCGAACGCAAAGGGGGCGTTGCGGTCATGATCTATGGCGGCAAGCCGCTTACGCTCATGAGTGACGACGAACGGCCGGCGTAGTCAGACGACTGACGTCCAGCCCAAGTCTATCTAACCGATCGCGAGAACCCGCCGGCACCTGCCGGCGGGCTTCGTTTTTCTTGTACAATTAAGGGGTGGAAGGAGTAAATTTTTTAAACCTCGGATATATCCTGACCAGGACGTTTGACCTCTTGGGCGGAGGCCACGTGGTGGACTTGGTGGCGACGATGCCAACCTGGGTCACCTCCTTGGCCACCCAAATAGCCATCTGGGGCATGGTTCTTACTCTTATTTTGGTACTGCTGGTCGTGTACGTCCAAATACGCTTAACGGTAGTAGAGCACGAGGGTTTTCACGGCAAAGAGGTGCATCAGGTACAAGAGGTCGAGGCTGCCGCCCCGCCGCCCCAAAACGAAAGGTGGAGGCGCATTATGGAACTTGCAAGCTCCGGGGCTCAAAGCGACTGGCGCCGTGCGATACTGGAGGCCGATATCATGCTTGCTCAAGTACTGAGCGAGGCGGGGTACGAGGGCGCCTCGGTAGGAGAGCAGCTCAAGCTCACCAACCCTCTGCAGGTAACGACACTGCGCTTGGCGTGGGACGCGCACATGGTGCGCAACAAAGTGGCGCACGGCGGCGAGGCGTTTGACCTCACCGAGCGCGACACGCGCACGGCCATAGACCAGTACCGGCGCGTATTTGAGGAATTCGGCGTAATTTGATATACTCTGCTTAAGCGTTTCTCGCTGTATAGCGGGGTGGAGCAGTAGTAGCTCGTCAGGCTCATAACCTGAAGGTCGCAGGTGCAATTCCTGCCCCCGCAACAAGTTAATTTACAAATACATATGACTCACGTTTTTTCGGTTAAAGAGGCAATCGTGTTTGGGTGGCACAAACTTAAGAACCACTCGGGGCTGGTGTTTGGCGTGGTGCTTACGCTCTTTGCGCTCCAGCTTGCTTCCTCGGTAGTACAAAAAACTCTCGAGGGCACGGTCTTGGGCTTTGCTGCGTCGCTGGTATTTGCGCTCGGGGGAGTAATCTTGGGCGCAGGCATGACGCTCATATTTTTGCGGCTTGCCAAGGGCGAGCATGCGCACTACCGCGACATTGTCCCTTCGGCAGGGCTAATATGGAAGTATTTTTGCGTAAGCATCATTACCGGCGTCATTACGTTTTTGCCGATAATGGCTGGCGGGCTTGTCTCGCTAGTTATTTTAGTGTCGACCGGCTCGATAAACTTCTCCGAGGGGGACGCGGCGTACGTCTACGAGCACTTAGGGGCGTTTATCGCGGCGGCCATTGTTATGGCTGTGTCTGTGGCGGCCGCTGCCTATCTTACGGTGCGCTACTCTATGGCGCGGTTTGCGGTTTTGGAGGGCGCAGACATAGTCGAGAGCGTCCGCACGAGCACCAAGCTTACCCATGGGGCTAAGTGGCGCTTGATACTTTTTGTACTTGCCTTGGTGGCCCTCAACTTGGTTGGGTTCTTGGCCTTGGTGGTTGGCTTGCTTGTCAGCATCCCGCTATCGCTTTTGGCCTTTTCCCACGTGTACCTAAAACTCAAAGGCCACCACGGGCACAACTAATATATAGACTCTAGTGTCGGTGGAAGGACTTGCACCTTCGACCTTGGCTTTATGAGTGCCATGCTCTAACTACCTGAGCTACACCGACATGCGCCGCGCACCGAATTTGCGTGCACAACGTGCGCGAGAGACGGGACTTGAACCCGCAACCTCCGCCGTGACAGGGCGGCGCTCTAACCAGTTGTGCTACTCCCGCAAACAGGCCGATTGTAGCCTACAATCGGGCTTTAGGGAATCCCTATGGTAAAATATCCACATGGAAGCAATATCAAATTTCCTCCACCTTATACTCAACTTTTTGCTCGCGTTTTTGACGCTCATCATTACTTTCTTTATCTCCATCCTCAATCTCATTCTCGATTTTGCCCGCTCTTTGGTCGGCGCGGTTTAGGGGCCCGGCCGATTTTGAGATCGGTCTTTTTTGTTGTAAGTTGTAAAGGCAAATAAGCCGAAGTAGCTCAGTTGGTAGAGCAGCTCCATGGTAAGGAGCAGGTCGCCGGTTCGATCCCGGCCTTCGGCTCAAGAAGTTATCAACATACGACCATGTTTGTGTATGGATGATGGTCGTATGTTGGTTATTGTTAAGGTATGGCGATGTCTAAGATTCCACGCACAAATTGCCTGGCGTGCGGCAGAGAAACCATACGTGCCCGATATAAGTATTGCAGCAATGTGTGCCAAGGGGCATTTCAACATATGCTTTATATCGAGAGGTGGAAAGTTGGGAAAGAAACAGGATTGAGGGTTACAGGGATAGTAAATAATCCTATAAAAAAGTTTCTGAGAGAAAAATTCGGAAATAAGTGCTGTTTATGCGGATGGGCCAAAGTAAATCCAAAAACCGGCAAGGTGCCGCTTGTCGCAGACCACATAGACGGCAATTGGCGAAATAATACGGAAGCGAACTTGCGTCTTATTTGTCCAAACTGCGATGCGCTTAGCCCGACCTATGCCGCTCTGAATAAGGGAAATGGCAGAAAACATCGCGCGCCAAGCAAAAGAGCGATTGATGCCCGGCTTCTTGTGTGATAGGTTTCTCTTATCGCCGGAGTAGCTCAGTTGGTAGAGCAATCCCTTCGTAAGGGATAGGTCATCGGTTCGATCCCGATCTCCGGCTCCAATGAAAAGCTGGATAGAGGAACAAGGGTGGGGACACGCCGTCGAGGCGGGCCTTTATCCGCCTATTGCAATTTCCAAAAAGAAAGGATTTGAAGAACTTACAAAAGAGTACCGATTTAAAAACAAGACAGTATTAGATCATGGGTGCGGCACAGGTGTATTTGGGGCGCTCTTAAAAAAGCGCGGAGCACAAGTCACAGGCCTGGATATTTCGAAGCGCCTTCTTAAAGTGGCGGCTACGCGTATAAAGGTCGTGCAAGGTAGTGCCTATAGGTTACCCTTTAAGGACGCCAAGTTTGATTTCGTTCTTTCTCTCATGGTTTTGCATGTATTGACAAGACCAGAACAGGCAACAAAAGAGATACGACGCGTGCTTAAACCAAAAGGGACACTGCTGCTGGCTATCGTTAACCCGCGCGCTGGCGCGTGGGATGTTAAGAAGAAAACAATTAAAAAGGACTCTAAGTATGGAAAGGTGGCTCAGAGGAAGTGGGTTTTTAACCTGACCGACGGTACGGCTTTTGCCGCAACTTATACACACCGCCCCCTCTCTTTTTGGATGCGAGCCCTAAAGGGCTTCAGTGTCCGATGCGTCTACGAACCGATCCTCCCTGCCAGATACCCTAAGGGTAAATATGCCCAAAAGGAGTTTCTCTTCTTGGCGCTGGAAAAGGAGTAGTATAAACAGCGATGGATGCAGAGAATATAAAAAGAAGGATAACCGAAATTGAGGCCGCAATGACCGCGCCGGATTTTTGGAATACCCCCACAGAGGCGCAGGCGCTTATAAAGGAGCTGCATGATCTAAAGCTAGAGGCACAGGGGGGTAGTGCTTACGAGAGAGGCAGTGCGATACTGTCGGTGGTGGCGGGCGCGGGCGGGGCAGATGCCGAGGACTTTGCCCACATGCTGGCACAGATGTATCGCAAGTTTGCAGAGCGCCGGGGCTGGGGGGTACGCGAGCTCCACAAAAACGAAAATGACCATGGCGGGTATCGCAACGCGTCGTTTGAGGTCGGGGGCAAGGGCGCCTACGGGGTGCTGCAAAACGAGTACGGCGTGCACCGGCTGGTGCGGCAGTCTCCGTTTAATGCCAACCAAAAGCGCCAGACCTCTTTTGTTCTGGTAGAGGTTTTGCCCGTAATAGACAAGGTCGGGAATATCGAGCTAGACGAAAAAGATTTAGAGATTACCGTGGCGCGCAGCTCGGGCCCCGGCGGGCAAAACGTCAACAAGCGCGAGACTGCGGTGCGCATTGTGCACACCCCAACCGGCATAAGTGCGCACGTGGACGGCGAGCGCACCCAAAGGGCTAATAAGGAGAGGGCGCTGGGGATAGTTAAGGCCAAACTTTTGCGGCAACTAGAGGCCGAGCGTAAAGAAAAGATAACCGACCTTTCCACAGCGACCAATAAAATAGAGTGGGGGAGCCAAATCCGCTCCTACGTGCTCCACCCGTACAAGCTGGTTAAGGACCACCGCAGTGGCGTTGAGGTCCACGATGCGCAGGGCGTACTTGAAGGCAACATAGAGCCATTTCTGAAGTCAGTAGGCGATAGGCACTAGGCGGTAGCCTAAAAAATTAGGTATAATAGGAGTCATTCTGCTATGGCCTATCGCCTAATTCCTAATGCCTAATATATGATCTACTATGACCGCGTATCCAAGATATACGCAGATAACTCAGTGGCGCTTGAGGATGTGTCCTTCAGCGTCGAGCCGGGGGAGTTTATCTCAATTGTGGGCCACTCGGGCGCCGGCAAAACGACCCTGGTCAAAATGCTCCTGGCCGAGGAAAAGCCGTCTGCCGGCTCGGTGTTTTTTGAGTCTATCAACATCCACGAGCTGCCGCTCTCCCGCATGGGCGAGATGCGCCGCAAGATAGGCACTGTGTTCCAAGATTTTAGGCTCCTGCCCAACAAAACCGCGTACGAAAATATTGCTTTTGCCATGGAGGCTGGGGGCAGGAGCGAAGCTGACATCCACAGCGACGTCCCGCATGTGCTCGAGCTGGTAGACCTGGGCGACAAGATGAACAATTTTCCCGACGAGCTTTCAGGCGGCGAGCAGCAGCGCGTGGCAATAGCCCGCGCGATAGTCAACCAGCCCGACGTTATTGTGGCCGACGAGCCTACGGGCAACCTCGACCCGGTCAACACGTTTGAGGTAGTGCAGATTTTAAAAAAGATAAACGACCTGGGCACGACCATTATCCTTACCACCCACAACAAGGGCGTTATCGACAGTCTTAAAAAGCGCGTCATTACCATGGACCGCGGCAAAGTGATCCGCGACGACAGGGAGGGCAAATATATACTCTAATCACATTATATGAACTGGGTAACCATAAAAAGAATATTCCGCGCAGGGCTTTTGGATTTTTGGCGCAATGCGTTCGTTTCCTTTGCTTCCATACTTGTGATGACTGTCACGCTTTTTGTGGTCGGGATGACCATTTTTGCGGGCGTGATGCTCAACTTTACTATTGCCGAGCTGCGCAACAAGGTCGACGTGAGCGTCTACTTTTTGACCACCACGCCCGAGGAGAGGATACTCGGTCTTAAGTCGGCACTCGAGGCGCGCCCCGAGGTGGTTTCGGTCGGCTACGTGTCGCGCGAGGAGGCGCTGGCACAGTTCCGCGAGCGCTATAAAGACGACCAGTTAGCACTCCAGGCGCTCGAGGAGCTTGGGCAAAATCCGCTCGAGGCGTCTTTGCAGGTGCGCGCCAAGGACATTTCGCAATACGAGGCCATAGCGCAGTTTGCGCAGAACCAAGATACGGAAAATGGAGCCGCTGCCTCGATAGACAAGGTAAGCTTTTATGACGCTAAGTACCGGGTTGCGCTCGACCGCCTACAAAGCATTGCGGACTCTGCCGAGCGCTTGGGCTTTATCGTCATAGCTATACTCATAGCAACCACCATTGCCATATCGTTTAACACACTGCGGCTTGCCATTTACTCGAGCCGCGATGAGATACAGGTCATGCGCCTGGTGGGGGCAGGGAGGTTCTTTATCCGCGCACCCTTTATGATAGAGGGTATGCTCTACGGCCTGGTTGCGGGCTTCGTTACGCTGCTGCTGTTTTATCCGCTTACGTGGTGGCTGGGCACTGCTACGGCAAGCTTTTTTGGCGGGGTAAATATATTTAGCTACTACGTACAAAACTTCCTTATGTTCTTTGGGATTATTGTGGGCACCGGGGTTGTGCTTGGTGCGATAGCCTCTTGGCTTGCCGTGCGTCGGTATCTCAAGATTTAGGCATGGAGAAGCCCGGCATCGCTGCCGGGCTTTCTCGTCGCGGCCAACCTTGCGAACTAGAAAAGGCTGCCTTGTTTTTCCTTCCTTTGAGTTTCCAATCCGATGGCCACCCGTGTGACGGCGCCAGCGTCTACGGCCACATAGACGGGTTTCCTGCCTTGCGTCAGGCTTTCGTCGATTGAGATGGTATCGTCGATCCTGATCGGGGGCGGAGGCGGCGAGTGTGCCGCAGGAAGAGTGAATCCGGTGATGCGAGCTTCCATGTCTGACCTCGTTTGGAGTTCTTTTCGCGAGGCACCAAATAGGACGAAGACCGTGCCTTATTAATAGTAGGGCACAAAATTACAGAGGCTCAGACTTCCTGTGCACAACCCTCTTGCTTTCCGGGGCAATCCACAGGTTTTTGTGTACCGCCAAGCTTCAGAACCCACTATGCTAAAGGGGTGCCTTATAAAAATCCCGCTGACCAAAAAGCGTATCTTAAAAAGTGGAACCGGGAGTTCTATCTTAAAAATAAGGCGGCTACCTACGCACGCGTTCAAACAAGGCGATTAGAATTGCGTGCCTGGTTGGACGAGTACAAATTAAAACTCTCGTGTACCGTCTGTGGGGAAAGTCATCCGGCTTGTCTAGACTTTCATCACAAAGACGCAAGCACTAAAGACTTCAGTTTAGGTATTATAAGAGGGTGGGGGTATGGGAAAACGCGCCTACTTCACGAAATAAGCAAGTGTGTGGTAATATGCGCAAACTGTCATCGAAAAGTGCATTTCGAGGCCAGGAAAAAGAAGAAATAATTGCGGGATCATCTAGCGGTAGGATGCGACTCTCTGAAAGTCGTCACCTTGGTTCGAATCCAAGTCCCGCAGCAATCGTGGATTTTTAGCGTAGATTTTGCCCATATCCCTTGCAACCGCAAGCTTTTTCTTTGGTTCTAACCTTGTGGTAATGCGCCGTATCTCATCCGCGCTATTGCGTATAGGGAATAGCAGATTATCCAAGCAAACATTGAGCTTTTTGTCTTTGAGCGTGTAGTCCGAACCCAAGGCGCTGAAAATCTCCTTTTTGACCGCAGCGTTGTTTTCGCGCTGCGCCCGCGCAAACACGAGTGCGGACTTCTCTGCAAAGTTAAACCCGCGCTCGGCAATCTCAAGCCAGTTCTCTACGCGCTTGTCGGTGTCTTTGAGGTATGCCCATAGGCGGTCTTTTTCCACCAGCAAGCTTTCCTTGCGGCTGCGAAACTCCTGCTCATCCAGCTCCCCATTAGCCCGCATATCAATCAGGGCATCTATCTTGCGTACGCAGGCGTCATATTCGCGGCGCTGGTTGCTCGTCATCTGCTCGCGGTCTGCAATCTCCTTGGCGTTCATCTCCTTGAGCCGTGAAAGCGCCCAGCTTTTGAAGTCGGCGGGGATTTGAAGCGCTGCAAGCTCTACGGCAATCTGCTTCTCAAGCTCTTTCTCCTCAATCGCGGGTTGCGAGCAGTCTGGGTTCTTTTTCTTGGTGCAGTGGTAATAGGTGTAATGCGCCACACCGCCGCCCGCGAGCTTTTTATACTTATCCTCGGCGGTTATCTTTGCGCCGCACTCCGCGCAGCTCATCGGACCGCGGTATGCGATGTCGTGCTTTGAGTTAGGGCGCGGGTTGCCTTTGCGCCCGAGCAAGAACTGGATGCGGTCGTACTCATCGCGGGTCATCAAAGGTTCGTGGCTGCCTGTATACCAAAGCCCGCTGCCGACAGGGTACTCATAGTCGCCGTAGTAGAAAGTGCGGGTGAATAGGTTGTAGACACTGCTCCGCGCCATTTTCTTGCCGTTGGGAGTACGAAAGCCCCATTGCTCGTTTGCGATGTTGCGTATGGTTGGCGGCGTGTAGTTGCCCGTGAGCATCAGGTCTACCATACGGCGCAGCAGCGGAAAGCGCTCCGCATCGGTATAAATCTTTTTCTTGCCGCGCTCCTGATACTTGTCGTTGAGGTAGCCCAGCGGCGCGGGTGCGGGGTAGTTGCCCATTTTTGCCTTTTGCTCAAGACCGCGCTTTACATCGCGCCCTTTCTTGGCGCTCTCGTACTGCGATTGCGACAGCGCCATTTGGAGCATCCAAATACCCTCGGGCGAGTTGTTCTCAAAGTTGTAGGTCGCAAACTTGAGGTCGCGGATTTCGCTCGTGCGGAGCATATAGGTTATGGAGCTTGCGTCTACCTCGTTGCGCGAGAGGCGGTCAGGATGCCACGCGATAAGCCCTACGCGCTCGCCAGCCCGCATCCGCAGGAGCATATCGTGG
>Ga0190272_10001904_pt1 | contig 9987 bp, 5 predicted proteins | sample Popmic504T_FD_133746 | JGI IMG/M metagenome (GOLD analysis project Ga0190272, IMG submission 133746) | Populus adjacent soil microbial communities from riparian zone of Shoshone River, Wyoming, USA - 504 T | ecosystem: Environmental > Terrestrial > Soil > Riparian zone | place: USA: Wyoming... | reverse complement strand
TCGGCCGGCGTCTGCGCTTCACCTCGATGACTTTTCAGCGGCAGCCGGCGCCCGCGAGAAATGTCGTCGGGATCATTCGTGGCAGGGATCCCGCCGTCAACGGGCAATACGTCGCGATCGGCGCACACCCCGACCATGTCGGGATTCGTCCGGGCGGTCCGCTCGATCACGACTCTCTCCGGGCATTCCACACGATTGCTCAGAGAATAGTGGAAGCCAGAACCGGCATTACACCCGGGAGCCCCGGCAGCGGACTTACGCCCGCTGAGCGCGCGTCGATTCGTGTCAACGTCGACAGCATGCGCCGGATTCGGCCCGCGCGGCCGGACTCGGTGTTCAACGGGGCTGACGACGATGGCTCCGGCTCAATGGCCGTTCTCGAGGTGGCAGAATCGTTTGCCAGAGCTTCGACCAAGCCGCGCCGCTCTCTGCTGTTCGTCTGGCATACCGGTGAAGAAGGAGGATTGCGGGGAGCGCGACACTTCTCGGATCATCCAACCGTTCCGCGAGACTCGATCGTCGCGCAGCTGAACATGGATATGGTCGGACGCGGCGGTGCGGGCGACATACTGGGCGGCGGCCCGGACTTCCTGCAGCTGGTGGGCTCCAGACGATTGTCGACCGAGCTCGGAGACCTGGTCGAGGCGGTGAATGCGGCCTCGTCGCGTCCGCTGCGCTTCGACTACTCGATGGACGCCAACGGTCATCCGGAGCGCATCTACTGCCGCAGCGATCACGTCCATTACGCGCGATATGGCATTCCGATCGCGTTTTTTACCACCGGACTTCACATGGACTATCACCAGCTCACCGACGAGCCCCAGTACATCAACTACGAGAAAATGCAGCGGATCGCGCAGCTGGTGCATGACGTCGCGTCGAGAGTCGCCAATCTCGACCACCGCGTCGTAGTAGACAAGCCCAAGCCCGATCCCGCGGCGGCGTGCGTGCAATAGATCGCTCGCCGAGCCACAACGAAAAAGGCCGCCCACATGGGCGGCCTTTTTTCTCGGATCGATCTAGTTTTCGCTCGGTTCCTCAGACCCTGGCTTCACCTCCGCCAGTGCCAGTCCCAACCGGTGCGATCCACTGGGTCGTCCACTTCCGTTGCCGTTCCCGTTCGAGCCATTCGTCTTCGTTGTCTTGAGCTCGCTGACGAGGTCGAGCAGGGCATGGCTTCCGTGAAAGAGCTGAGTCGAGGCCATGCTCATCTGCTCACACGCCGCGCTCTGTTCCTCCGTCGATGCGCTGACCTGAAGTGCTGAAGTCGCGTGGCTTTCCGCGGTGCGCGACACGAGACCGAGATTCGACGCAGCCGAGTCAACCGCTCGCGCGTTTTCGCCAGCGGCCGCCGTGACTGTCGCCGCCGCCTCGCGCGTGCGCTGCGCAGCGGCGAGAATGGTGGTCAAGGCGCTGTCGAGATCACGGCTGACTCTCTCGATCTCGGCGACCTGAACCACACCCTGCTCCATCGCCTTCGAGGTAGCTAACACCCGTGTCGTCACGCTTCCCATCAGCTTCACCACATCGTCCGCGGCGGCCTGGGTCTGGTCGGCAAGCTTTCTCACTTCACCAGCGACGACCGCAAAGCCGCGACCGGCCTCACCCGCGCGAGCCGCTTCAATCGCGGCGTTCAACGAGAGCAGATTCGTCTGCTCGGCGATACGGCTAACCGATACGATGAACTTGTTGATGTCGCCGGCGGTCGTGTTGAGCTCCCGGACTTCAGCGGCCGCCTGCTGCACGATCGATCGTACATCGAGGAGAATCTTGAGGGCGCGCTCGACGTCGAGGCGCTTTGCGTCGGCCTCGGCTTCGATAGCGCTGGCAAGTCCATGCACTTCCTGCGCGCCTCCGACCAGGTTGTCGCCGCGCGTACGAATCCCATCCAGCGCCTCGTTGACCTGGCGCAGCTGAGCGACCTGCGACTCCGCGCCATGCGAAACTTCCTCAACGGCGTGAGCGACCTCACCGGCGGACGCCGAGATCTGCTTCGACGCGGACGCGAGGTCGCTCGCCGACTGTGCGACTTCGTCGGCGGTCTTCGCGGCTCCGGACGCAATTCTCGCCAGCGCGTCGCTGGCGTGATTCATGGCGTCAGCGAGCGTGCGGAATTCGCCCGGCATCTCTCCCTCGGTACGGACCTGAAGGTCGCCGCGGCTCAACAGGATCGCGTGGCGCATCAGCAGGCGGAGCGGACGCCCGACGGCGTTCCCGGTGCGCAGCATGATCATCACAGCGAGGAGGGTGGCGACCGCGATCACCGACAACAGGATCCGTGAGCGCGTGAGTGACTTGGAGTTGAGATTGGTTGCCATCAAGGCGAGCTGGCCCGCCCGTGAGCGCTCGAGTCCGCTCACCTGCTCGAGTAGCGGAGTCACCATCGCCCGGGCGTTCTCGGCTTCCGTGCGCGCTTCGTCAAGACGTCCGAGGTCGGTGAGCCGATGCGCGAGCGCGAACGACGTTTCCACGTGCGCGAGCGTCGTATCGATCGCGACGGTCCGCGCAATTTGGTCCGCCAAATGACCCTCGCGCGAGCCGAAGTTGCGATGCAGCCTGTGGGCTTCCCAACCGAGGCGGCGGAACTCCGCCTCCGATTTCAGGTCCTGGTCACTGAGATATGTGTTCGCCGCCTGAATCTCGCGGGTGATCGTATTCGAGAAATCAGACGCCTGCTTGGCGTCGTATTGTGCTTCGCCGAGCGCGGTAGCGACTTCCGTCGCCATTCGAGACATGGAGATCCAGCCAAGTATCCCGGCGGTGAGGAGAAGAATGACGAGCAGCGAGAACCCGGCGGCGAGTACCTGCCGGATGGTGCGGAATCGCATCGGGTTTATCATTTCGACGCGACCTTGAGCATCCCGCTCTCGACCCGGCCAACCTGGAATCGGATGCCGACGGGATCACCCGAGGCCTCGAAGTAGGCGGGGCCGGTGATTCCGGGGACCGCGGTTGCGCGCGTAAGCGACCGGAGATAATCGCGCACCGCTCTCCGATCGGTACCGCTCTCCCGGAGGGCATGGGCAACGAGCTTGGTCGCGTCGTAAGCGAGCGCGGCGTGGGCTTCGGGATCGTGTCTGAACTTCTTGCGAAAAGCCGCAACGAATGCCTTCGCCGAGGGATTTGGGTCCTGGCGTGTGAACGACATGCCGATATAGGCGCCTTCGGAGACAGCGGAGTCGGCTATCACGCCCTGCCAGCCATCCCCGCCGATGAACGTCGCGTTGAATCCCTGGCGCTTCGCTTCGCGGAGCAGCTTGAGTCCGGACGGGACCCGGCCGGCGACGAAAACGATTCGCGGCTTTTTCGTTCTCAGGTACGTGATGTACGGCTCGGCGCTCGGCAGGTTGGCATTGATCGGGTCGATGCTGACGATCTGTCCGCGGAAGTTGCGGCGGAACGAATCCGCGAGGCCGCGACCGTAGCTGTGGTTTTCGTAGAGGACCGCTGCAGTCGGCAAATTCCCTTTGCCGCCGAGGCTGGAAGCAAAGTTCGCGAGCGCAATTCCGTTGAGGGAGTCGCTCGAGATGATGCGAAAGACCCAGGTGGAAATGCCGGTGAGATCCGGTGAGGTGGCGCTGGTTGCGACGGCCGCGAGCTTGCCATCGTAAACGCGGGCAGCCGAGAGCATTCCCGACGAATTGACGTGGCCGATTACGGCGCTGATCGCGGGGTTCGCCACGAACTCCTGGGCGATCGCCGCTGCCTGCGTTTCGTTGCCTGCGTCATCGCGCTCGATGACCTGCAAAGGACGTCCATGGATCCCGCCGGCCTTGTTGATCTCTTCGACCGCGAGCTGGATTCCTTCGAGATTCTGGAGCCCGTAACCTTCCTTCCATGGACCCGCGGCGCCGACCACAAATGGCTCCGGTTTTCCAGCGCATCCGGCCAGCGCCACGAACATCAGCGCCTTGATTGTTCTGCCCAACTTTCCCCCTCTGTCCAACGGACTCGTTACCCTCTTGCATTGACGAGGTCCGAGCGGGGGCCGTCACGTATCTCCGGGCGGTCAGGCTGCCAACTGGCACCCATTCTGCCCCTATAGGTAGGTCGAGAGGATTCATCACAGGGGATGCGAATGAGAGTGCTGGTCACGGGCGGGACGGGGGTGGTGGGGCGCGCGGCAGTGACCGAGCTCCTGAAAAAGGGGCACACGGTGAGGCTTGTGAGCCGGAACGCGGACGAGGATGCGAAGCAGTGGCCGGCCAGCGCGGACACCCTGGCTGGAGTCGAATCCTGGCCGGCCAGCATCAGCGAGCAATCGGAGCTCAAGGGGTGCGCCGAGGAGTGCGATCTGGTACTGCACGTAGCCGGGATCGTCGACGAAACTCCCCCCGACGTGACGTTCGAGAACACCAACGTCGAAGGGACCCGCGCGATGCTGCGCGAGGCAGAGCGTGCCAGGGTTGGCCGCTTCATCTACGTGTCGTCACTCGGCGCGGAAGCAGGTCAATCTCCGTATCACCGCTCAAAACGCCGCGCGGAGGATATCGTGCGGGGCTTCGCGGGCGGCTGGATCATCCTGCGCCCAGGGAACGTGTACGGTCCAGGCGATGAAGTCGTATCGGTGCTTTTCACGATGGTGAGAAGCCTGCCGGTAGTTCCGGTGGTGGGTAATGGCGAGGACAAATTTCAGCCGATCTGGGTGGGCGATCTCGCCACCGCCATCGCGGCATGTGCCGAGCGCACCGATCTGCACGGTCGCGTCCTCGACCTCGCGGGGAACGAGATTACCTCGACCAACGATCTGCTCGACCGCATCGGCGAGATCACCGCGCGGACTCCGGCGCGCATACCGGTGCCCAGCTTCCTCGTTGGTGCAGGGGCAACTATCGCGGGTATGCTGGGCGCGAAGCTGCCCATCAATGAAAATCAGCTGACGATGCTGAGCGAGGAGAACATCATCCGGACGCCGGGAGGGAATGCACTCACCGGCGTCCTGCACATCACGCCGGTCACTCTCGAGAGCGGCTTGCGGCGGCTGGCGGACTCACAGCTCGAGCAGACTCCCGATCAGGGTCTGGGCGCGCTCAAGCGCAAGCGGTTCTGGGCGGACATCACTGGAAGCCAGCTGACGCCCGAGGAGCTGTTCGCGCGGCTCCGGCTCCGCTTCGGCGAGCTTACGCCGCTGCACATGGACCTGAACGCCGAGCCGGGGGCTCCCACCGTGCTCAACAAGGGAACCACTATCACGATGTCACTCCCCCTGCGCGGCAACGTCCAGGTCCGAGTCGAGCAGCTCACTCCCAACAAGGCAACGCTGGTGACACTGGCCGGGCATCCGTTGTGCGGCGCGGTCCGCCTGCTCTCCGAACAGCGAGGTGATTTCATCCGCTTCGAGGTGCAGGTATACGATCGACCGGCCAACCTCGCTGACTGGCTTGCGATGCGCACGGTGGGTGACGGTCTTCAGGCGCAGACCTGGGAGAGCCTGGTCGAGGCGATCATCCGGGAGAGCGGAGGTACCGCCCTCAGCGCGATCCAGTCCGACGAGGAGGATCTCGACGACGATCAGGCCGGAAGGGTGGAAGAGTGGCTGAACGCGCTGATCGCCGAAAGAAAACGCGGACAGCACGCGGCCGCGGCCGGGGCGCCGCGAAAGGAACAGGGAAGGGCCGCCACGACCGGCCGGGCCGCCGGAGCGGAAGCAACTATATAGCGTAGGCCCGCTTCGTTTCGGCCGAAGCTGTTACCTCGGTTCGAGAGCACTCGTTATCTGGGTAATGGCTTCTTCATCCGAAAAAAACCGTCGCGTGCGACGGACGCTCCTGCACGCCTCTGCCGCCGCGGCGTGTTTCTTCGCCGTCTCTTTCGCGCACGCCCAGGAAGTGCGCGTGGAGGTAGTGAAGCACGCTGACGGCGAGCCCATTCCTGGCACGTTGCTGACAATGATCCCGGAAAAGGACTCCGCCCCGGTTGCCCGGTTCAGCGACCGCGCGGGTCGCGCGACGTTCATCGCGCCGCGGCGGGGTGGCTACCGCGTACGCGCCGAGCGGGTTGGGTATGACACCTGGCTGTCAGTGGTGCTGGTGCCATCGAGGGTGCCCACCAGAGTGCGCGCCGGGATGAAGCCGCGGAGCCTGCGGCTTCCACCGGTTACGGGACGTGGTGAAACGCATTGTTCGAATCTTGGCGAGCAGGCAACAGCTGCCGGTGACATGTGGGGCGAGATCCGAAAAGCTCTTGCCGCCAACAGCCTCACCGAATCGCAGGGCCTGGCACCGGTCGATATCGACAGCTACGACCGGATCATCGACGCCAACGGGGCGATTGTATCGGAGACGACCGATCGCCGGCGCGCGAATTCCATTCGGCCCTACCATTTCGCAAATCTTCAGCAGGGCGGGGCTGCGCAGTCGTCGCTCGGCATTCCGGAAGCCGCTACGCTGCTCTCGGATCAATTCGTCAACTCCCACTGCTTCACGGGAATCCGCGGAGCCGGACGCGAGAACGGGCTGCTTGGACTCGAGTTCAAGCCAGCGAAACTGGGAACCAAGCCGGACTTGAGTGGTGTTCTCTGGCTCGATCCAATCACGTATTCGCTGCGTCATCTCGCGTTCGACTATGTCAACATTCCGGTTTCGCTGCGCACGGCGCGCGCGACTGGGCGCGTTGAGTATCAGCAGCTCACGGGCGGGGAGTGGATAGTATCGAAATGGCAGCTCAGAGCTCCTCGCGGTGCGGCGACCGCGCGCCCTGGTGTGAGCGCGATCACGGGGTATCACGAGATTGGCGGTGTCGCGCGCAGCGCAGGCTCGCCAGTTATGGCACCGGCCGCGGTGGTATCCGAGCCGTCGGAAGGACAAACACGGATCAGTGGGAGTGTTCTCGATGGCACGACCGGCAAGCCACTCGCCGGGGTAGAGGTAAGCACGGTTTCTGGCAGCCACAAGACTGTGACGAACCGCGGTGGGGGATATGAGCTCCTGACAGCAAGCCTGGAAGATTCTCTCGTCTTCGAGCATCCACGGCTGCGGTTGTTCCGCATGCCGGGAGTAGTCCCGGTCACCGTAACAAGCGGAGGGGCCGTGCAGGCGTCGGTAATCGTCCCGGGGTACGCCGCTCTTCGAAAGGCCCTTTGTCCGGCGACGTCGAGCCGGCAGCAAGCCGGCCTGGCGGTGGGTTATGTACGCGACGAGGCCGGGAATCCTGTCGCTGACGCACAGGTCGCGGCAACCTGGCAAGTGCTCTGGACGGAGGAGAATGGCAGGCTCGTGGCGACGAAGCAGAGTCGCAGAGTGGATGTGCGGACGGCGGCCGATGGCTCGTACCTGATCTGCGGATTTACGCGTGAGGCGCCGGTTGCGCTCGCCGTGATCACAGGTGGCAGATTGCGGGTCGAGAACCGTGTGGCGGTACCGACCAACATGGTCGTGGAGCACGATTTCAGGATCGCGGGAAGATAGACGGCGGCTGCGGACTGCGCACTTCGCACTGCGGACTAACTAGGAGTTCGGCGTGCCTCCGCAGTACGCAGTCCGCAGTCCGCAGTTTGCTCTACTCATTGCAGCGCCCTGAAATACTCCGTCCACGGTCCGACCGCCTGCTTGTACTCCCGCGCCATCGTGCGCGTAATCTGAGCGATGTGCGTGAGGTCGTGCGCAACCCACGTCGCGAGCAGCTGCCGCATCGTCACGGTGCCGAGGCCGGGGTGCTCGCCGGTCAGATCGAGGTCCTTGTCTGACAGGTTCCAGCCCCGAAGCGTCGCAATGTTGCCAGCACGGAGCTGATCGAGCTCCTCGATCAGATCGTTGAGTGGCCGGTCGGACTTGAGCTCGGCGAAGCGATCGAACGGCTGAAACTGGCGGTACCGCCCCTGCGCGATGATGATCCGCGCCCGCGGAATCCAGTCGGTGCGCTCGCCATGAATGAGGTGATTGACGATCTCGCGCGGACTCCACGCCTCGGGACCCTCCCGGGCGTCGAGCCACTCGCTGGGCAGCGACTCGAGCAGCGCCGATATGACCGCGGGCGTGCGCTCCAGAATGGGGATCGAGCGATCGAGCTTGAATTCCATTTTTTCTCCTTGCCGTACCCAACCAAGATAGCTGTCCGGTGGTCATAGCTTAGTTTTATCACCGCCGCCCGAGTGAAAACAAATGCCACCATTGGATATTCGATGACCCGACGAGCGCTCACGGCATTGTCCGCTTTGATGTCCATGGCCATGTACTCGGTAGCGTCCGCCCAGGGAGCGTCCGGCGCATCGAGCGCGACCGCGTCGATCCCCGAGCGTGCGATCCGCCGCGACATTCCGATCACCAACTCGATCCGCCGCGCGTTCGCGGCTGGCACCCGCGATTCGACGGGACGCCCCGGGCGAAAGTATTGGCAGCTGTGGATGGACTACAAGATCGACGTCCGTCTCGATCCCCGAACATCGACGCTGACCGGCAGACAGATCGCGACCATTCACAACCGGAGTGATTCCACCATCAGGACTGTCGCTCTCAGGCTGGATCAGAACATTCTCGCCGCGACCGCCGCACGCCTTTCGTCGCCAAGCGAGCCGACAAACGGAATTCAATTCACCCGCTTGGCATTGAACGGTGTGGCGCTCGACGTTCGCGATACTTTGCGTGCGCCTTTCGCCGGCGCCCCCCGGCGGTTGAGCGCGCTCGTGAGCGCGCTCAAGGAGCGAACGTCGGTGCAGATACAGCTGCCGACGCCGATCCCGCCCGGCGGTACCGGCACAATCGAAGCCGACTGGAGCCACACCGTTCCGCGTGTGGCCGCGGGCGTCCGCGGTGACCGCGGCGGGCGCTGGGCCGATTCTCTTTACCAGATCGCCTACTGGCATCCTCGCGTTGCGGTCTACGACGATCTGCGCGCCGGTGGCTGGGACAACGAGCCGTACCTCGGCCCCTCCGAGTTCTACAACAATTTCGGCCGGTACGACGTGAGCATCGACGTACCCGCCGGCTGGATCGTCGGAGCGACGGGCGTGTTGCAGAATCCCGCCGACGTTCTGACTCCTGCGGCGCGCGACCGCCTGTCTCGCGTGCTCGAGTCCGACGCCGTGAGGAGCATCGTCTCCACATCGGAGCGAGGTCCGGGGAGGGCGACGCGGGCGGGCGACCGCCTGGTGTGGCGGTTCGTCGCCGATACCGCCAACGATTTCGCGTGGGGAACGGCGAAGGATTTCGTCTGGGATGCCACGCGCGCTACGATCCAGGGTCGAGGCCGCGTTCCGGTTCACATCCTCTATCTCCCCGGTCACGCGGCGCAGTATGAGCCAGTGGGTCAGCTCGCGCGGCACGCGCTGGAGTTCTACTCCCGGCTGCTCATGCCCTACGAGTTTCCGCAGCTCACCTTCGTCGATGGCCCTGAAGGCGGGATGGAGTACCCGATGTTCCTCATGTCAGGCGCCGGTGCCGCCGACCACGAAGTTGCGCACCAGTGGTGGCCGATGATGGTCGGAGTGAACGAGACCTGGTATCCGTTCATGGACGAAGGATTCGACGAGTACGTGAACATTCTCTCGGAGGCCGATGCGAACGGTGTCGCCCCGCGACTCAATGGACTCGGAGCATCCTACGGACGCGCCAGCGGTGATGAGGAAGAGGCGCCGATGATGTGGAACGCGAATTATGCCGGACCGCGCTACGGATTTCAGGCGTATCAGAAAGCACCGATGATGCTGGCCATGCTCGGCGGAATCGTCGGCGACAGCGCTGTGCAGCGCGGCCTGAGCGAATTCACCAGGGCATGGAGGTTCAAGCATCCGTCGCCGTGGGATTTCGCGTTCTCCATGAACCGTTCGCTGAACCGGGATCTCGGGTGGTTCTGGTATTACTGGCTGTTCACCACTGAGTCGGTTGATGGCTCGATCGTGAACGTGTCGGCTGCTGGAGGTCGAACGGCGGTAACAGTGCGCCAGGCCGGGCAGATGCCTTCGCCCGTCGTGCTGCGGGTGCACCTATCGCCGCGGGGCCCAGCGCTCCGACCGATGCCGAACAGCCGAATGATCGACGCCAACACCGCCGT
>Ga0190272_10001903_pt1 | contig 9996 bp, 9 predicted proteins | sample Popmic504T_FD_133746 | JGI IMG/M metagenome (GOLD analysis project Ga0190272, IMG submission 133746) | Populus adjacent soil microbial communities from riparian zone of Shoshone River, Wyoming, USA - 504 T | ecosystem: Environmental > Terrestrial > Soil > Riparian zone | place: USA: Wyoming... | reverse complement strand
CTGTAAACGACAACGTCACCGACGCTGATGTCGAGGGGAATGCGCTTGTCCCCGTCTTCGTCGAAGCGACCCGGACCAACCGCGAGAACCTTGCCCTCTTGGGGCTTTTCTTTCGCGGTGTCCGGAATCACCAAACCGGACGCCGTGGTCTGCTCGGCGTCGAGCGTCTGGACGAGGATGCGGTCCTCGAGCGGCTTGATAGAAACCGACACTTAACTGACCTCCGCCTTGCGGCATAACGAACTGGAATATTGCCTACTGCGGTGCGTACGTCGGGCCCGTCGTCGCGGGCGCCAGACCCCCAGTACGCGCTGGCACACTCAGGGTGAGAGTGCCAAGACCCAACCTAGCCAGCGGTTAGCACTCCGTCAACCTGAGTGCCAATCTTGGCATAATGAGCCGGTGGATCTGCTGGCCGCGAAACTGCTCACCAGCCCCGAGGGGCTAGCGCTGTTGGCGACCGTGCAGGGTTCGCCGCCACCCACTGGTCAAATGAACGGCGGGGAGCGGGCGGATCCGCTGGCCCAGGCCGAGACGCTGCGTCGGCTTGGCCATCCCGCGCCCCTGGTGGCCGTTGTCTTGACGCAGGCACGGCTCCTTACTCGGCTGCGTGGGCGTTGGGGCGTCTTGCCGGCTGGCTTGCTCGTCACCCCAGACGGCGCAGAGCAGGCCACCCGGCCGATCGTTGCCAAGCATCGAGCCGCGCGATACCACCACGCCCTCAACGACGGTGCCGAAGTCCTCGACCTGTGCTCTGGCATCGGTCTCGACGCCATCGCGTTTGGAGAGGCTGGGTTGACCGTGGGCGCCTTTGAGAGCGACTCAGCCACCGTTTTGATCGCACGTCATAACGCCGGCGTCCTTGGGCTGGATCGGCTGATTCGCTGCCACGAAAGGGACGTGCAGTCATTGACACCTGCGGAACTGCGCACCAACGCCATCTTCGCCGATCCATCTCGGCGCAGCGGACCGCGCCGCATCTCCGACCCCGAGAGTTGGTCACCCCCACTGAGTTGGGTGCTGTCGCTCACTGCGTCGAATGTCGGAGTCAAGGTTGCCCCCGGAATAGATCGCGACTCCCTGCCTAGCGATACCGAGTTTGAGGTTGTGTCGGTGGGCGGAGTGGTCGTTGAAGGTGGGCTTTACCGGGGGGATCTGCGGTCGCAGGTTGACGAACGGCCGGTGAGCAGGCGCGCCACAGTCTTCGGCAAAGAGGGAACCACCCCCGTTGCCATTACCGAGGCTGGGCTCATCGATGGCGCTCCCCCTGTCGGGCGCGTTGGCAAGTTCCTGCATGAACCAGACGGCGCAGTGATTCGCGCCGAACTTGTGGGTGTCGTCGTGCAACAGCTAACTGGTCGACTTATCGACCACCGGATCGCGTATGTGACGAGTGACAACCCGGCTCACTCCCCGCTTGTCACGAGTTATCAGGTAGTCGATGTTCAACGCTTCAACCTCAAGAAGCTGCGCACCACTCTTCATGCGCGGGCTGTCGGTTCGGTCACCATTAAGAAGCGCGGCTTCGCCATGACTCCCGAGGAACTGCGAAGCGCGTTGCGCCTTCGTAAGAAAGACACCGGGCAGGCAACGCTCATTCTCACTCGCATCGGCGAAGTGCCGACCGTCATCGAGGTGGAGGCTCTCGACGAGCGCTGCTCGCTTAGTTAGCGACCTCTATTTGTTCCCAGTGGTCCACGAAGGGTGTTCCGCCCAACAACGGCTCTTCATCAGGCACCGGTGTCATCTGGTGCGCCTGCCAGGCAGGCCCAAGAAACTTCTCGACGCTCGCCGCGTCACGCCATCTGGTGAGGAGCAGCAGGCGATCTTCTCCGTTGCCGAACGAACGAAGGATCTCCCCGCCCACGAAACCCTCAGCACCGGTCACGCCTGGCCAAACTTCTTCGCGAACATAGGCCACGAGAGCATCGACCTGCCCGGGCTTTACTGGTGTCTCCCACATGCGCACAATCACCACGCCATCATGCTTGATGACGACCGAAAGTCACACCCCAGGGGGCGGTTCGGGATCTGTGGGAGTCGGCTCGACGGGAGGCTCGGCCCACCTGACCGCCGGAATCGTGTTCACGGGCAGTTGCGTGAACAGCCATACCGGGTTTGAGTAGGCAACGACGGCCCCTGAGCCATTCATAAGCTCAACCCGATAGAAGCGCGACACCACCGTGTTCACCGACAGCGACAAGACTCCGTCGACGGCCTCCGCCATCGAGAACTTCTTGCGCGCCACCAGCGGATCCAACGCAGCCGCCCCTGGTTCGTCGACGACACCCATCACGACACTGACTGACCAGTCGGGCTCGGCTCCAACGACGGACACGGCAAGGCCTGACTTTGGAAGAGTCACAAAGCCCGCCTGCCCCATGCCGATGTAGCCCTCAGCCGTCAGGTCGAGGCTGCCTCCGAACAACGACATATCCGCGAACCACGCGCGTCCTTGGTTCAGCGCACGCTGCAAGGGATCCAACTCGGTGCCGGTGGCCCACACCCCGGTGGTGCATCGCCATTGCAGCTCGGCCCAAGAGCGTCCGTTGTGGTCATCTGTCGCGCCCGTGCCCGTAATGAAAACGGCGTTACGCGACAAGACATCCCACAGGTCGATGTAGTCGCGGAGGAGCATCCCAGCGCGCCCCCCTATGTAACCGACCTCAAGACAGTCAGCTTTGAAGGCCTTTTCATTCACCAAGGTCGATGTCACCGAGCGCCGCTTGGTCGTGCGCTGGCTTGTGCTGTACGGACCCCCAGAGGAGCCGTAGGGGTGGTTGTAGGAAACCATTCCACCAGCTTCATGGATACGGCTTACGGCTAAGCCGACGTCGTAGTTGGCCGGATCGGCTGCAGGCCAGATGTCAGTATTGCCAAACCAGTTGAGGTGCGGCGTGGACTCAGAAACTTCCATGCCTTGGTGCTGGACGACGGTCGGAAAGGCCGCGACATACCCATCCATCAACTGGCGCTGGGTGGCAATCGCCTCCTGCGCAGTTCGAGCACTCCTCACAAACCGCAAACCGTCGAACGTCGTCTTAGCCGCCCGGCCGTTGCGCGATGTGATGGACAACGTGATTTCAGTGAGGCCGGAGTCTTGGAAGTTCACACCAGGCCAGAAGGAGTTCAGGTCGGCGACGGGTTCGAACTCCAGCAACTTCCAGCCGCCGTTCTTGGCGCCGACGACGACGAGGGCGGTGAGTTCGTTGAGGAGTTCGCGTGTTCCCTTGGGCCGCGACCCGCCAATTCGATAGATCACCGAGTACTGCCCAGCGACCCGGCCCTCGCGCGCCGGCCGGTAAGAAGACTGGATCCGGATGTCCGCCCAACCATCCTCATTCAACTGCTGCGGATAGACCTCGATAGCAATGCTTGTGTCGGTCAGGGATGTGGTGAGGCAATCGTTCTTGGCATCCGCCCACACCCGACGCGTTCCCGTCTGGCCGGGCTTGCTCGTGGCGGCAATACGCAGCGCTCTGCCACCAGGATCGTTCGGCGATGCTGGGTGAGTAACGATGGCGGCCGACGATGTCGCCAGCTCCCCCTCCAAGCGTGACCGCCACGTCAGCGAACCGCCGTTGTCGTACTCGGTGAATGAGTTGAAGTTGATGGCCTTGATGTAGTTGCGTGCCACCATGCGGTGGTCGTGCTCGGTCCACCAAACCACGTCAATGCCCTCTTGCTCGGCCTGTGCAAGGTGGGCCTCCATCGACCCGTCGCCCTCGCTAAAACACGAGTGAATGTGCATCGCCATCCGATAGGGAAACCGCTCTGCACCTGCAGCCGACGCCCCCGCCCGAAAAGCAGTGACAGCCCCGACACCGACCGCCGACAACGCCAGAGTCGAGGCCGATCCGTACAAGAAAGTACGGCGGTCAACGCTGGGGCCCCCCGGCATAGTTCTCCTCCCCCATCCCGAAATCGGGACTTCCCCGCGGCTCCGGGGTTTCGCCGCCCACCCAGGCGGTCGATTCGCATCGTAGACCGCGATCAGCTGCCGTGCGGACCAAACCGCATCTGGTTCACCACCACCTGCGTGACCGGGAGCCCAGAAGTGGTCGTAAACGACAATTCGGACGGACTCGCCCCGCTGTCGGCAAGCGCGGCACCCAAGGCCGCGACCATCGCTCCGTTATCGGTGCAGAGCGCGGGTCGGGGAACTCGCAGCGTGATTCCGTGGTCGCTACACCGGGCGGCCAACTCGGCCCGCAGCCGCGAGTTAGCTGCCACCCCGCCGCCCACTACTAGGTGTTCAATGCCCTCATCACGACACGCCTGCAGAGCTTTGCGCGTCAACACATCGACAACCGCTTCTTGAAACGAAGCCGCTACATCGGCGAGCGGCACATCCGCTCCATCTCGCCGCTTCGACTCCACCCATCGCGCCACCGAGGTCTTCAGCCCCGAGAACGAGAAGTCGTGGCGGTGATTGTGCAAGTCGTGCGCCGCTGTCAGACCGCGAGGAAAGCTAATGGCCTCGGCGCTGCCCTGGCGAGCTAATAGATCTATCTCAGGCCCTCCGGGAAACGGCAATCCGAGTAACCGAGCCACCTTGTCGAACGCTTCACCCGCTGCGTCATCAATCGTCGCCCCCAGCGCTGTTACGTCGTGGGTGATGTCATCAACGCGCAGCAGCGACGAGTGTCCTCCGCTCACCAGCAACGCGACGGCCGGTTGAGGAAGCGGACCGTGCTCAAGGCGGTCAACGGCCACGTGCGCGGCCAAATGGTTGACTCCAAAGAGGGGCACATCGAGAGCGAGCGCATAGCACTTGGCCGCCGCCACCCCCACCAACAGCGCACCCATCAGGCCTGGGCCTGCCGTTACCGCAATCGCGTCGATGTCACCGATGCTGAGCTCTGCTTCGTCGAGTGCGCGGTGGATGGTCGGGGTCATGGCCTCCAAATGCGCACGACTGGCCACTTCTGGGACGACGCCACCAAAGCGGGCGTGCTCTTCGACGCTCGATGCCACTGCGTCGGCTAGTCGCTCAGTACCTCGGACGATTCCGATGCCCGTTTCATCGCACGAGGTCTCGATGCCCATCACGATGGCCTGACCCCCGGACCGACTCACGGCCGGGCTCACTGGAGAGTTCCTCGTCCGAGGATTCTGCGCATCACCAGGGCGTCCTGACCGGGTCCGTAGTAACTCCTCCGGGTGGCGGTCACCTCAAAATCCCAGCGATGATAGAGCGCGATCGCGGCGGCGTTGTCCGCACCTACCTCAAGAAACACTCGGGTACTTCCCCGCTCCTGCGCCGTGCGAAGCAGATGGCGCATCAAGGTGTCGGCAATGCCCTGGCGCCGACGTCCGGCAGCTATTGCGATCGTCTGGATGTCCGCATCTGCCGCCATGCACATCAGGCCGGCGTAGCCGACCACCTCGCCACGACACGTGGCCACGAAGTAGGCACGCGAGTCTGGCGCACGCGCCAGTTCTGCCCAAAAGGTCTCCGTCGTCCAGGCGCTATGCGGAAATACCGACTCTTCGATCTGCACGATTGAGTCGATGTCCCACCAGTGCATTTCCCGGACGACGACTTCACTGCCCACTGGGGTGTCTGTCTCGGTCATGTCAGCACTGACTTTGGTGCAGAAGGTGGCGACGTGTCAGGGCGCCGAAGGTACACGGGGCGGGGGGGGAACATGAGTTCGCCGGTGAGCAGACGCTCATGAGCCAGTTTCCCCAGCGCACCAGCGGATGGCAGCGACGGCTGCTGAATGTTCGCGAACATGTCCGCATACGGCGTCGCTGCCGCCCCGATCACCGGTAACGCTCCGACGAGTTCGACAATCGCTTGCGGGGTAGCAGCAGCGGGCTCGGAACTGCGCACCATCGGCGACTCGTAGCTTGCCCAGAACAACTCCTTGCGCCGCGCGTCGATGACTACCGCGAACGGTCCGTCGACGTCACTGGCGTAGGCCATGGCGTCCAACGTCAGCACGCCGTGAACCGGAATACCCCTCGCGTCACCAATGGCCTGAGCGCTGGCGATGCCAACACGTAAACCCGTGAAAGCTCCAGGCCCGACTCCGACCGCGACCGCGTGGACGTGGCTGAGTGTTTTGTCAGCCTCGCGAAGGACTTCCGCCACCGATGACGCCAGAACCTCCGCGTGACGGCGGGCGTCCACGTGGGTTTGTTCGCCGCAGACGACCCCGTCTTCTACGAGCGCAACGGTCGTGGCCGGCGTGGAAGCGTCCAACGCCAAGAGCAGCACCGACCAAGGCTATCAATGCAGCTACCAACGCCGGCTCAGCGCGCAGGATCACTCACGCGCGGATCACCGTCACTGTGCGAGGCTGGCAGTCGCGATCGATGGCAACCACGATGGGTTTGTCGGTCAAGAACTCAGCCCGGTCGGTGCCCCACTCGACGACCGTGACCGCCTCCCCCGTAGTTGTCTCCAGATCGAGTTCTTCCACCTCCTCGAGTGAGCGGAGCCGATACGCGTCTACGTGCACAAGATCTGGCCCGCCAATCATCGATTCGTGAACCCGAGCAATCACGAAAGTGGGCGAGGTGACCGGCCCACGCACCTGCAGCCCGTCGGCTATGCCCTGAGTCAACGTGGTTTTGCCCGCGCCCAAAGCTCCCGCAAGAATCACCACATCACCAGCTGCAAACGACCCAGCAAGTTTTCGCCCGAGCGCCCGCATCGCCTCAGCATCAGCCGCCTGATACGACTCGCTCGCCTCAGCATCAGCCGCTTGGTACTCCTCACTTGCCTCACCGGACTCACCTGATATTTCTGACTCCGACACAGCACTACCTCGACGAACGCTCTAGCAGGTCAAACAACAGCGAGTTAACGTCGTCTGGTCTTTCCAGCATCACCAGGTGCCCGCCAGGATCCAGCACCTCCAGTTCTGCACCAGGAAGAACTTGCACGATCGCTTCGCTGTGCGAGGGTGGGGTCAATAGGTCTTGGCCACCGACGATCACCAGCGTCTCGGTGCCGTTCAGCACGCCAATCGAAGCCAGCGCCTGGTGGTCGTGAAGTGCAGGGTAATAGTCGGCCAGCACATCGATCGGCGTCGCGTTAATCATCTCTAGGCTGAAATCAACCAGTTCGATGGGCACGTCACTAGCGAAGGCATACACCTTGGTGACGAGCACAGCGAGGTCGTTACTCACTTGCCTGCCACGCTCGATCAGAAACGGAGTGCGGCGGCCGATGGAGACCAGCTTCGGGGCAATGCGCCGAAACCCGTTGGCGGCAATGCTCGGCAGGCCGAAGCTCACCCGCGACATGTCGCCCGCTGACGTTGAGATAAGGCCAACGCCAACAATGCGAGAGCGAAACAACTCTGGATGCTGTTCCGCTAGGCCCATGATGGTCATCCCACCCATCGAATGACCGACCAGCACCACTGGACCGCTGGGTGCAACGTCGTCGATCACCAGATGAAGGTCGCGCGCCAACTGCGCAATGGTGGCGTTCTCAGTTTCTCCGCGGCCAGATCTCCCGTGCGACCGCTGGTCGTAACAAACAAGTCGTGCACTCCCGCGTAATCCTTCTCGTTGGTAGTGAAAGGAGTCCATGTTGAGTGCGTAGCCGTGGACGAACACTACGGTGAGGTCGTGCCCGCGGGCGCCGGGGTTTGGCTCGTCGACTTCTACGTAGAGTTCAACGCCGTCGCCGGCGACCAGGACGTGGTGCGGTCCCCTGAGTTGGCCTAAACCCAGGGGGTTCGAACTACCGTTGCGGCGCAATGGCCGACCAACCACCATCCGTTCTGCGGCAAATCCGGCGGCTGCGCCCACCGCTGCCGCGACCAAGGTTGCGCCAGCTACCCCAACTCGTTGCGCCGGGTTCATCATTGGCCACTGCCGACGTACCGCCGCTGCACCCGTGCGCCGATGCGCGTCACGATCTCGTAGGAAATGGTGTCAGTGGCAACTGCCCAATCCTCAGCCGTTGGTTCACCGCCGCGACCCGAACCGAACAAAGTGACTAAGTCGCCTTCAACAGCTGGGTCGTCGTCCAAGTCGACAACAAACTGGTCCATACAAACCGTTCCGGCCACTGTTCGCCGGGCCCCGGCCGCGAAGAGGGGGCCAACATTGGTGGCGTTGCGCGGAATGCCGTCGGCGTAGCCCAGCGGAACTAAACCGAGGGTGGTGGCGCGCTTGGTGACGTACTTGTGCATGTAAGAGACACCATGTCCGGCGGGAACCCTCTTCACCAAGACGAGGTTCGCCCGTAGTGACATGGCGGGCTGTAGTCCTAACTCGTCTGTGGTCTCTTGTTTTGGGATCGGAGACAGCCCATACACCGCCAGCCCAGGACGCGCGAGGTCGAACAAAGTATCGGGGCGAGTAAGGGTCGCCGCCGAGTTCGCTAGATGCCGCACATCGGGCTGCAACCCAGCGGCCTCCGCCTCTTGTATCGCTTGCGTAAACGCTTCGAGTTGACGATCGATGGTGGGGTGACCTGGGGCATCTGCGTAGGCGAGGTGCGACCAGACCCCGACGACCCGAACGTGTCCGGAGATTTCTGCCTTATGCGCGGCCGCCACGAGGTCTTGCCAATCGGCGCGCGCAGACCCTCCGCGTCCCAACCCCGTGTCCACCTTGAGATGCACGCGCGCCACCCGGCCGGCATTCGTGGCCGCGTTAGCTACGTCCTGCAGAGCCCACACCGCGTTTACGGAGAGGTCGAGATCGGCGACGACGGCCGCTTCCCATGGTTCACCGGGCCCGCACAACCACGCGAGGATGGGCCCCGTTACACCTGCCGCTCGCAGCGCCAAACCTTCGTCGACCAGGGCCACGCCCAACCAGTCGGCCCCGCCACTTCGGGCGGCGCGCGCGCTGGGGATCAACCCGTGACCATACGCATCGGCCTTGACCACGGCCATCACACCTGCCGAGCCAGCACGTTCGCGGAGGAGGCGAGTGTTGCCCGCTATCGCGTCGAGATCGACGACTGCTTCGCGCAGATGCTGAGCCACTGGACAATTCTCCCACCTCGAGGGCAGACGCGACGTCATCCCAGGGCGTGAATGGCGTCCGGAATCGTCTCGACGACATCAAAAGCGGTACAGGGAGCACCATCGGAGGCGATGCGGCCCGCCAACCCGTGCACAAACGCACCGAGCCGACCAGCGTGATACGGATGGAGCGCGGCCGCACAGTAGGCGGCGACAATGCCGGTGAGGACATCTCCGGTTCCCGCGGTCGCGAGGTAGGGCGTGCCGCTCACGTTCAGCGCGACGTCCCCTTGCGGGTTCGCTATCACCGTGGTCGAGCCTTTGAGGAGCACGCTGCAGCTGGTCCGTTCGGCAAGCACTAAGGCTGCGGCGATTCGATCGGCTTCGATGTCGACATCGGGAGCAAGACGCCGAAACTCTCCTTCGTGCGGCGTCAGCAAAGTGTCGTGCTCGCGATCGTTCAACAGGCGCGGATGTTCGGCGAGCAAAGTCAACGCATCGGCGTCAATGACGACCGGCACTGGCTGCGCCAAAACCTCTCGCACCAGCGCTAACGAATGCTCGTCAGTGCCGATGCCAGGCCCAAGGGCCCATGAGTCGACGCGCCCGGCATCTTGGGGTGAGCCTGACGTGACAATTGCCGACGGCCACTGGCCTACGACGGCGTCGGCGGCTGTGCCGCAATAACGCACGAGGCCAGGCCTAGCATGAAGCGCGCCGCCAACACTGAGGATCGCAGCACCCGGGTAGCGATCGGAACCAGCGACAACGCCAGTCACTCCCTGGGAGTACTTGTGGTCAGATGGGATGGGTCGTGGAAGTAGGTCGTTCATCGCGAGCAGGTCGGAACGGTGAACGACAGAGGTCAGGTCTTGTTGCGCCAGTCCGATATCAACGACTTCCAGCATCCCCACGTACTGGGAACCGGGCGGCAAGAGCAGCCCCCGCTTGAGTGCGCCAAACGTCACCGTGACATCGGCGATGACGGCCTCGCCAAGGGCCTGTCCGGTGTCGGCGTTCACGCCGCTCGGCACGTCGACAGCGACCACCAGCG
>Ga0190272_10001902_pt1 | contig 9997 bp, 7 predicted proteins | sample Popmic504T_FD_133746 | JGI IMG/M metagenome (GOLD analysis project Ga0190272, IMG submission 133746) | Populus adjacent soil microbial communities from riparian zone of Shoshone River, Wyoming, USA - 504 T | ecosystem: Environmental > Terrestrial > Soil > Riparian zone | place: USA: Wyoming... | reverse complement strand
TGGACCGGCGCGTCGGGCCAGCGGAGGGCGGCTTGAAGCGAAAGCTGCCCGAGGCAAATGAGCACGGCGACACAACGTGCGACAACGTTCATCGTCAATCTCCTGATGTGTTTGTTGGGAGACTAGCGATGAGCGGAGCGAAACTCAACTTATTTGAAGTGGCGCTGCAGCCCGTTCTAGTTCCAGACGACCTTACTGGCGCGCGGCGCGGCGGCGCGGACTCCCCGGTGCGACGACGAAAGCGGGCTCGTACACCGTCTCCGTGGTTGCGCCGTATTCGTTTGCGACGACGATCTTCAAATCGACGTCTCCACTCTCGGCGGCCGCCGCGTCGAGCGGGGTGGCGAACATCATTCCCGGCAGTCCCGGCTCCTCGGAGCCGTAGGCGGTTTCGCCGGTCATGGTCACGGGCAACGCCTGCCACTCGGTAGTGCCGTGACGGCGCCACGAGACTTTCGTCCCGGTCGCGACGACGGCCGAATAGGTGACGTAGGCGCCGTGGGGAGGGACGAACGCCGACGTCCGCGCCGCGAACACGAGGCGAGGCCGCGAGCGCTCCGCGACGGCGGAGACGCTCTGCCCGCGATCGGATTCGATGCGCAGCATCGTCAGTGCCGGGGGGGCGTCGTACAGACGCGTGTCGTACAGCGAGACCAGCGTCAGTTTTCCCGGCTTGCCATTCACGGTGTACGTGTCGGTGGCGGTGAAACGATATGTGTCGGGAGTCGGCTTGAAGTCGTACGTTCCGGCGAAGAAATCGCGGTTCATCGAGACCTTGGTGCCGTCGGCCTTCGTCAGCTTCGCGTCGATCTTCAAGGCATTGGCGCCCAGCGCTTCGCCGAGCGGCCCATACGGGTGGAGCTCGACTCTGCGGCTGCCCATGACCATCCGCAGCACGACCGGGCCGTCGCCGAACACCATCGGCAAGTCGCGGTCGGGCGAGAGGTAGTCTCCCTCCGTGGCGCGGTTGAACGTCGACGCGGCGAGGCGGCCGTTCGTGTTCCGGATCGACGGCGAGATGTAGGTCCAGGGGTTGGTCTGGTTGTAGCTGTACTTGTCGCCGACGACGAAGTCCTTCTCGTTCACGATGAAGTGCACCCGGAAGTCGATTTCCGGCACCACCTGCGGCGTGACGTGGAAGGTCCACTCTTTTGTCGCGGACGGCAGGACCTCGTAGTCCCAGTTCAACGCGTTTCCGCTGCCGCTCGCGGCCGCGACGGTGCAGTCGGTATCGCACCGCATCCGGACCTTCTGGCTGGCCCAGTCGCCGGGAACGAGCTCCAGCGTCTCGCTCCGGGTCAGACCCCGCAGGATTCTGTAGGCACCGAAGTAGCGCGACGAGCCATCGACGGCGTTCTCATACGTGCGTATTTCCGCCTTGTCGAGCGGAGAGAACAGGAGAGAACGGCGCCGCTCCGGATACTCGATCGTCAGGTAGCTGAGCGACGGCAGCTTGATGTAGTGCCACGCCTTCCGTCCGTATCCGAGCGACGAGAGCGGCACGCCCGTCTCCGAAACTCCCGCAACCGTGATCTCGTGCACCGCTTCTTCCGGCGCGATGGTGACGGACGTCGGCCCGTCGACCCGCACGCGCTCCCGGACGACCAGACGGCCTTCCCCATTCGCGTTTTCGGAGAACACGACCACGTCCGTCTTCAGCGTCTGAAGCACGAATGCGCCGAACGTGCGCGGCCCTTCCCACCACGTGTACGCCCCGCGGTGGCCGGCGGAGACGTACGCCTGGAAGTCGTCGGTTCCGGTGTAGGTCGCCGAGATGGCGTCGCCGTTCATGACCAGCCAGGGAAGACGGAGGACCGATGCCCCGTCGACCTCGACGACGCCGGCGAAGACGACCTCGCCTTCGTTCGGAAGGAGTTTTGCGTCGGTCATGTCGAGCCGGAACTGGATCTCCGCGGTCTCCCCGGCGTCCACGGTGACGCTGGCCGGCGTGGCCGTGATCGAGACGCCGGACGGCAACTCCGGCGTCCTCACCGTCAGCTTCTCGCTCGCCGCGCCGCGGTTGGTGAAGTGCACCGTCACCGTCGACGAATACGGCTCGCCGCGCTTCCGGATCCGGCCGAAGCTGATGGTCGCCGGCGCCGGAAGCATCGTCGCTCCGACGGCCCGCAACGCGTCGATGCGTCCGGCACCGGCGCCGGTGATGGAGGGGAGCGGCGTCCCCGTGCTCCGATCGAGGACCGGTTTCGCCGAGGAAACGATGGCCGCTTTCACGTCCTGAGGCGTCCAGCCGGGATGCCGCTCCAGGACCAGTGCCGCCACGCCGGCGACGTGCGGAGACGCCATCGACGTCCCGCTTGCCACCCGCGTGGCTCCGCCCGGAACTGCCGACGCGATCTCGAATCCCGGCGCGGCGATTTCCGGCTTCACCAGCCAGGTCCCGCCGACCGGGCCGCGCGACGTGAAATTCGTCGGCTCGTCCGTCAGGTACGTCGCGCCGACCGTGATCGCCGACGGCGCCGCGGCCGGACTGCCGATCGCTGCGTGCTGAAAGTTGTTTCCCGCGGCCAGACAGAACACCGCGCCGGCCGCGGTGGCCCGCTCCACCGCCGCCACCACGGCGTCGTTGGGCGTCAGCGGTCCGCCGAGGCTCATGTTCACGACGTCGGCGCGATCGGAGGGATCGCCGTCGCCGTCGGGATCCACGGAGCGGTCGATCGCCGCGATGATCGCCGAGACCTTGCCGATGCCGTCGCGGTCGAGGACCTTGTACGCGAGCAACGACGCCTCGGGCGCGATGCCCTTCAGCGGCGGGCTGCCGGCGGCGATGCCGGCGACGTGCGTGCCGTGTCCGTGGTCGTCCATCGGGTCGGCGTCGTCATTGAAGAAGTCATAGCCGCCGATCACCTTCCGCCCCGGACCGAATCCTTGTCCCAGCGCCCAGTGCGTGTAGTCGACGCCGGTGTCGATGATGGCGATGACGATCCCGCGTCCCTTGAGACCGTACCGCTCCCAGACCTGCGGCACGCCGATGTGCGGCGCGCTGGAGTCGAGATACGCCTCGACGGTGCCGTCGATGTGCACCGCACGCACGTACGGCAACGCGCGGACGGCCGGGAGCGCGGCACGCGTCACGCGGGTGCTCGCGCCGGCGAAAGCCATGCGGTATTGAAAGCGGAGAGCGCCCACGGTCGCATTCGCGGCGATGCGGTCCGTCCGCCGTTCGATGCGGTCGAGGTCCGCGGAGAGCTGCGCGAAGAGCGAGTCGAGCGTGTCGGATGCCGCGCGGAGGTTCCCCCGCCTCTCTAGGAGCGGCGGCGCCGTGAGCTCGACGATGACGTCGACTTCCTCCTGCGATGAGCTCAGTCGCAGCACCGGCGCCCGATCATCGGGGACCGGCGCGTTCGGCCAGCGCGGCGCAGCGTGAAGGGAGAACTGCGCGAGGGAAATGAGGACGGCGAGACAACGCGCGGCAACGATCATCGTCAACCTCTCGTGTATTGATGTGCGGGCAGACTAGCGGTGCTCGCGACGAAACTCAACTTATTTGCAGTGGGGCCGCTTCGTTCATACTTGGGCCATGCTCGATCGCAAGACCTACGTCGTCAAAGAGCGCGTCGGCTTCATGAAGCTGGCCAGTACTTACGACCTTCTCGATCCCGACACCGGGCAGCCGATCGGCATCGCCAAAGAAGAGCCGCCCGGGATCGTGAAGTATCTCCGCCTGGCCGTGAACAACAGGTGGCTGCCGACGGTGGTCAACGTGTACGAGCGCGAGACCGATCCGCCCGTGCTGACCATCCACCGCGGCGTGGCGCTGTTCCGACCGAAGGTGCACGTCACCGCCGGGCAGCAGCAGCTCGGCTACTTCCGCGCCAAGGCGATCTCCATCGGACCGTCGTTCCGCATCTTCGACATGCAGGACCGCGAGGTCGGCAGCGTGAAGGGCGACTGGAAGGGCTGGAACTTTCAGCTCCTCGGCAGCGGCGGCGAGGAGCTGGGCCGCGTGACGAAGAAGTGGGCCGGCTTTGGCAAGGAGCTCTTCACCACCGCCGACACCTACGTCATTAGCCTCGGCGACGCGGCCGCGGGACGACGCGAGATCGCGCAGCTCCTCCTCGCCGCGGGCCTGGCCATCGACACCGTGTTCAAAGAAAAAGATGAGTGAGTTCGACGCGCTGTGGCGCTCGTCGGTGCGCTTCCGCCACGCCTCGCGCGAGCTCGAGCAACTCCTGCACGACGTTTACAACGCGTTCGGCGGCGACGACGAAACGCTCGCCGCCGCGCTCGAGCGTGTGCTCGTGTTCCTGACGACCGCGGCCGGCCGCACGGACGCGAATTGCGACGTCACGGATCACTTCATCTCTGCGACCGAGGAGTTGTGGAGCGCGTCGTCCTTACAGCCGATCCTCGACGACATGGGCGGCACGCTGCACGACTCCATTCACGCCCCCGACATCGCCAGAACGTTCGAAGCGACGCCGGAGCAATTGCTCGAACGGCTGCGCGCGCGTCACACCGGCTGACAAAACGTTTACAGCGCAACCCCAACTTTCCCAATCGTCGCGCGTATCTGCATGTGGAGGACATGCTCATGCGCAAGTTCGCAGCAGCAGTACTGATGCTCATAGTGGCCGTCACGTCGTATGCAAAGTCCAATGAAGACGTGGCTGGCAGCTATCGCGGTCCGAGTGAGTCCTACGGTCTCGTGCTCGAAGTGGCCCCGGACGGCAATCTCCGCGGCAATTACGTCGAGATGGGACGCGTGGCCGTGCTCAATGCCATTCACGTGAACGGAAACGAATTCACCGCCAGCGCCAGCTTCGACGACGGCAGCTCCCGCACGCTCTCCGGCTCGCTGACCAGCCGCGGTCTGCGGATGCACGCGATCCCGGTCGAAGGCCGCGGCAACGTGGATACGTTCTTCGAGCGGCTGTAGCGAGCCGGGACGGAGATCGGCCGCCGCCGCCCCCCCACAAGTGGGCCACGCGATGTGTGGAAGCTGATCGTGCGGTCAGTACTTCTGCCCCCGCTCCGCGGTGGTCTGACCGCACCCCTCACGGGCGCATTGCAGAACGCGACTTTCCGGACCGCGCTCGCAAGGCACTCCGCCCGGGACGTACTTCTGCATTTGCGCGCGCGCGGCGTCGGCGGTCACGCTTCTCCAGCCTTCGGGCAGCGTGACGCCGAGCCGCTCCGCGATGGCGTGAGTGGCCGTGCGGTTTCCTCCTTCGCATGCGGCCGACCAGTCGATGGAGTCCTGGGCCCGCTGCGATAGCACCCAGCCGAGCGGCAGCGGCACGAAGCGCGGCAGCAGTCTGAACTCGACCATGCCTCCGTCGCCCATCAGCTGCGCGAGATCACCTACGGCCTGTTCGCCCCGCGCGTCGCGCGCATTCAGGACCGCCCACACTGGTGACAGCACTTCCGTTGCGAAGAACGACGACCGGGCCGGCCACCGCGCGCCGCACTCGCCCGGCGCGGCACAGAACGGACGTGCGTCGGTCGGCTTCCGGTTGCGGAACTGCGTTCGGTAGTCGATGAAGACGACGAATGGGCGCACCTTCATCCCGCTCTGGCGCTTGCGCCAGACGAAGTCCGCAACCTCGGTCGCGGCGATCGCGCCGGAGACTTCGTAGTAGCCGCCGTCAACGATCCGGCCGCGTACGCCGCTGCCTTCTGGATTCTCGATCGTGCCGGCTGGAGAAACATACGTGAAGCGCGCACTCAGTAGCGCAGCCGTGCTCGTGCGCACGTCCCGCCGGATCTGGCCAAGCGAGTCGTAAGCGTTGCGGAAGTGGAGGCTGGGGTGGAGGTTGATGTTGCTCGTGATGATGCGGTCGCCGCTCTCGACCAGCGTGCCGTTCATCAAGAGGTTAGGCAACGCCGGATGCTTCTGCATGGTCTCGACGAACGGCCGGGTCAGTAGATTTCTGTCACCATCGTCGAACGCCTCATTCCATCCGTGCTCCCAACCCAGTTCCAGCGCCCGCGCGCGATCCGGGAAGCCGAAAGGGAGGAAACGCTGCAGGAGGTCCGGCTGCGCCAGCGCCGCCAGCGTCCCGCTCAACGCGTCGAACTGCATCACTTTCCGCGCCTCGGAGTGCAAGGGCCGCGCGGGGTCGCGCGGGATCGGCTGTGTCCCGTCGACGGCGAGGCTCGCAGCTTCCGCTCGCCGCGCGAGCAGCGTGTCGAACACCGTTGCGCCGAACGCTCCGCCGGAGACGGCGCTGATAGCGAAGCAGTGGTCGGCGAAGCCTGGGATCTGGTCCTGCACCGACGTCAGTACCGCCGCGGTCCAGTACGCGGCGCGGATGCCGCCGCCTTCCGTGGCAACGATGATCACCGGAATCTCGGCATTGCCTCCAGCGTACTGGGGCAGCACCTTCATGCGGTCATGCCACGTCTTGAATGCAGTCTCCAGGTCCTGCCGCGCCGGAACCTCGCCAAGCGTGCGGATCTCGTGGTTGTCGACGAACGTACAGCGGCTGATGGCAAAAGCCCACACCAGGATGAGTGTGAGTATGGGGACGCGCCACGTCTCGCCGACGGCCACAACGAAACTTCCGAGTGGAATCCACACGGCGATGGTCAGCACCAGCGCTGCGGCCACGCCGATGACCCACCAGCTCACCGGATCCGCGGTGGCCCAGATGAACAGCACGAGTTCGATCACGAACGACACGATCAACACCCGTCGCGTCGCGCGGCTGAGGCCTTTCCATGTCGCCACGGTCGTGTACATGTCCGTCGTGCCGCCTTTGATGAAGCGGCGGCGGTTCGCCACCACGATCCAGTAGGCGATCGCGGAGAGTGCCAGCCATCCGATGATCCACCACATCAGTGAGGGAAGATTCGCGCGGAACGAGACGCCCGTGCCGATGAGGAACGCACCGATCAGGATGAGAAACACGAGCAGTCCGAAGACGCGCGGCAACCATTTCGTCCAGCCGGAGAACTCGCCGAGGAGTAGGTCGGTCTGGCGCAGACACGGATCGCCCGGCTTCAACGCGTGCGGCCGGTAGCGCAGCAGATGGCGCGTCCAGAACCAGATGGCGTAAGCGAGGAGGTTCGCCGCGACGATCAGCATTAGCACGCGAAACCACCAGGCACCGACGCGGTCCTCCGCCAGCGCCCGGAAAATGTCTCGTCCCTGATCCGCCAGCAGGAATCCCAACGCGATGGCGAGCAGCGACAGCAGCGAAAATCGGATTGGCAGGATGAACAGATAGAAGCGCTTCACGGCGCTCCACCCACGTGAGATTCTCTCGAACATTGGCCGTCTCCCTATCTATGGGAGAGGCTGACGTCCGGATTTCCCTACCGCGGCCCTACTGAGACACGCCACTAGGACATCCAGTTCGTGCCGGCTTCCTTGTTCCACTTGGTGGTCATCTTCTTCGAGCGCGTCCAGAGCTCGATGGAGCCGCGGCCGGTGATGTCGCCGACGCCGAACTTCGAGTCGTTCCAGCCGCCGAATCCGAATGGCTCGCGCGGCACGGGCACGCCGACGTTCACGCCGACCATCCCCGCGCTCGCTTTCTCCATGACGTAACGCGCCACGCCGCCGCTCTCGGTGAAGACCGACGCGGCGTTGCCGTACTTCGAGCGCTGCTGCACGTCGAGCGCTTCGTCGACGTCGTTCGCGCGGATGATCACCATCACCGGTCCGAAGATCTCTTCCTGGGCGATGCGCATGTCGGGCGTGACGTGGTCGATGAGCGTGGGGCCGACGTAGTAGCCGTTCTCGCGTCCCGGCACCGTGTAGCCGCGCCCGTCGACGAGCACTGTTGCCCCGCCCTCTTCGGCCTCGGTGATGTAGCGCTCGATGCGCTCCTTGGCCGCTTTCGAGATCACCGGTCCGAGGTGAACGCCCGGGACCATGCCGCGCACGAGGCCGGCCATCTTGTCGACGATGTGATCCGTCGCGCCGACGGCCATCATCACCGACGCGGCCATGCAGCGCTGTCCGGCGCAACCGGCCATCGACGCGACGACGTTCGGCGCGGTGAGGTCGGGCTGCGCGTCGGGCATGACGATGAGGTGGTTCTTCGCGCCGCCGAGGGCCAGGACGCGCTTGAGGTTCGCCGAGCCGCGGCGGTAGACGATCTTGGCCACGTGCGTCGAGCCGACGAAGCTGATCGTGTCGATGCCGGGGTGATCGCAGATCGCCTCGACGGTGTCCTGCCCGCCATGCACGACGTTGAAGACGCCGTCGGGAAGGCCGGCCTGCTTCAGCAGCTCGGCGATGCGGCCGCTGCTGAGCGGTACCTGCTCGGACGGCTTGAGGATCATGCAGTTGCCGAGGCCGATGGCGTTGGGGATCGTCCAGTTCGGAACCATGTTCGGGAAGTTGAACGGCGTGATCGAGGCCACGACGCCGACCGGATAGCGCTCGACGCGGCACTCGACGCCGCGCGACACCTCCAGCACTTCCCCCGGCACGATCTGCGGGAGCGAGCAGGCGAACTCGCACAGCTCGGCGGACTTTAAAACCTCGGCCGCGGCTTCGCTCTTCACCTTGCCGTTTTCCTCCGTGACCAGCGCCGCCAGCTCGTCGATGTTCTGCTCGAGCAGCGCCTTGTAGCGGTAGAAGACCTGCACGCGCTCCTTGATCGGCGTCGCGCTCCATCCCGGAGCGGCCTTCTGGGCCGCCTGGACCGCGCGGTCGATCTCGGTCATGCCCGACAGCGGCACCCGCGACAGCACACTCCCGTCGGCGGGATTCATCACGTCCAGCATCGAGCGGTCGGCGGCCTCCATGAAACTGCCGCCGATGTAGTTGCGCACGTCGGGATAGCGGGTGGAAACGGGCTGTTCGATCACGCTCATGACGACAATATATCTCGCGGTGCGCCGCCGCGCCCGTGTCCAGGGCTACGTATTTACGACTCGTGCGTCAGCCGCGATTCGATCCGTTTGTCGGGCACCAGCCACATCAGGGCGACGGTCGTGTAGAGCGCGTCCGCGATCAGCGGGTGTACGAACGCCAGGCCGATCCCGGCCAGGTAGCACGCGATCGACATCTTTCCTTTGAGGTCGCCGCCTACGGCGATGGCCAGGGTGGATCCGCGTCCGTGCTGCGTGATGAGGGTCTGCTGGAGGATCGTGTAGGCGATGGCGGCCGCGACGAGCACGACGCCGTAGATCGCGGTGGGAAGCGCGGTGAAGTGGTTCTCGCCCATCCACGCCGTCGCGAAGGGGACGAGCGAGAGCCAGAAGAGGAGATGCAGGTTGGCCCACAGCACGGCCCCGTTCACCTTCTGGATGGCGTGGAACATGTGATGGTGATTCGACCAGTAAATGCCGAGGAACACGAAGCTCAGGAGATACAGAAGCAGCGTGAATACGGTCGGCCGCACCGCCTCCCAGCTCGACCCGTGCGGCACCTTCAGCTCGAGGACCATGATGGTGATCAGGATGGCGATCACGCCGTCGCTGAACGCTTCCAGACGCGTTTTGCTCATGAGCGCACATTATGCGGCGCGCGGCCACCGGACCTTCCATGGAAGGTTGTCGGGCGCACGAACTGATTTAGAGACCTTCCGTGGAAGGTCGAGCGATATCGAGCGTGAAGTCGTGAGCTTCACGCGTGACGTGCATCGACCTGGTCCTCGGCGCGCGGATCTTCCATGGAAGGCCCGCGCGCCTTCCACGGAAGGTCGGATGACCTCAAAACGAGACACCGCGACCTTCCATGGAAGGTTTTTCGGGTGAGTCGTCGACCGCGGCGACCTTCCACGGAAGGTCGCGGACCACACGCGCGGGTGGATGAACCGCACGATTGCGCCACGGAATCGTAGATTCAGGATGGATCGACCTTCCATGGAAGGTCGCGCGTCACGCGAGTCGAGTCCGGCAGTCTCTCGAATGGAATCGACCGCGTAAGGTCTACGACGCGTACTGACCCGGTCGTGCGGGGGCTATGGACTGCGGCGACCGCAGGCGCCGCTTTCCCTGCCTTCGGTGCCACAGCGACTCCGCACCACGAACGGCAGTGAAAGCGGCGTCTGCGGCCGCCGCAGTCCATAGCCCCCCG
>Ga0190272_10001901_pt1 | contig 9999 bp, 10 predicted proteins | sample Popmic504T_FD_133746 | JGI IMG/M metagenome (GOLD analysis project Ga0190272, IMG submission 133746) | Populus adjacent soil microbial communities from riparian zone of Shoshone River, Wyoming, USA - 504 T | ecosystem: Environmental > Terrestrial > Soil > Riparian zone | place: USA: Wyoming... | reverse complement strand
GATGGAGGATCTCCTCCGGCGCCTCGCGGCACATGATCTCGATCGCGTCCTGGTCGCCGAGGTAGTCCGAGCCCTTGACGGTGTCGAAGGCGTGCGACTCCCAGGAGTCCTCGGGGTTGAGCGCCGCGTTGATCCCGCCCTGCGCCGCGTTGGAGTGCGAGCGGACCGGGTGAACCTTGGAGATGATCCCGACCGACGCGCCGCCCTCCGCGGCCGCAAGGGCTGCGCGCTGGCCGGCGAGGCCGGCTCCGATGACTAGGACGTCGTGCTGGGGCATAGGGCGGGGAGGGGTGCTGCGATGCGGCGGCGGCGATCCTATCCCAAGAAAACTCCGATTCGCCTAGCGACCGGGGATAGGCACCCTAACGACCGGGGGCCGGCTGGAGCGCTCGCCGCACGCGGTCGGCGGTGACGATGCCGCGCAGGCGGCCGTCGCTGTCGACCGCCATCAGCGCGCCGAGGCGGACCAGGCCCTCGCGGCCGAGCAGCGCCTCGAGCGGCTCGGTGGCGTCGACACGCAGGGAGCTGTCGCCGCCGACGGCGTCGCTCGCCATCACCGATGCGACGGTCCGTCCGGGGCGGACCGCGTCTGGCAGGCTGGCGATGCTCTGCTCGGTCACCAGCCCGGCCAGACGGCCGTCGGCCTCGACGACCGGGAACCACGGCCAGCCGTAACGCAGGAAGTACTCGTCGTAGGCGCGGTCGACGCCCATGTCGGCGGGGATCGCGACCGGCTCCGCGTCCATCACGTCGGCGACCGACAGCCCCTCGATCCGATCGGTCAGCGCGGTCTGAGCGATCGCGCCGCGCGCCGCCTGGTTGAGGAAGACCCCGATGATCCCGAGCCAGATCCCGCTGACCAGCGCGCCGCGCAGGGCGAGCAGGATGCCGGCCCCGATCATCAGGAAGGCGAAGCCACGTCCGAGCGTGCCCGCGAAGCGCGTCGCGCGGGTACGGCTGCCGGTCACCTTCCAGGCGATCGCGCGGGCGACGCGGCCACCGTCGAGCGGGAACCCCGGAATCAGGTTGAACAGCAGCAGCGCGACGTTGACGAAGCCCAGGTAGCCGACCACGGCGAGCACCGCGTCGTCGGGTATGACGTCGAGCCGCAGGGCCTCTGAGGAAGCCGAGCCCCCCGCGATCGCCGCGCCGGCTATCCAGCAGGCGACGGCGATCAGCAGCGTCACAACCGGGCCGGCGATCGCGACGCGGAACTCCTCGCCGGCGCTCTTGGAGTCGCGCTCCATCTTCGCGACGCCGCCGAACATCCAGAGGTCGATGCCGGTGATGCCGATGCCCGAGCGGCGTGCCTCGAAGGCGTGCCCCAGCTCGTGCAGCAGCACCGACAAGAAGAACAGCAGCGCCGAGATCGCGGCGAGCACGAAGCCCGTGCTGTCGGAGAAGCCGCCCTCGTCCTGGTAGTAGCCCGACAGCGACCAGATGATCAGGAAGAGGACGAAGAACCAGCTCGGGTCGACGCCGATGCGAATCCCGAAGACGCGCGCGAACTGGATCGATCCGCCACCGAACACGCAACACATGGTGGCAGTAACCTGCGCCCGCCGATCAGCGAAGGACGAGCGAAGGGACCCTGGTGGCAAAGATCGAAGTCAAGAACCCGATCGTCGAGCTCGACGGCGACGAGATGACCCGGATCATCTGGGCCTTCATCAAGGACCAGCTGATCCTGCCGTACCTCGACGTCGAGATCGAGTACTTCGACCTGAGCATCGAGAGCCGCGACGCGACCTCGGACCAGATCACCGTCGACGCCGCCAACGCGATCAAGCGCCACGGGGTCGGCGTCAAGTGCGCGACGATCACGCCCGACGAGGCACGTGTCGAGGAGTTCGGCCTCAAGGAGATGTATCGCTCGCCGAACGGCACGATCCGCAACATCCTTGGTGGCGTCATCTTCCGCGAGCCGATCGTGATCTCGAACATCCCGCGGCTGGTGCCCGGTTGGAAGAAGCCGATCGTGATCGGCCGCCACGCCTTCGGCGACCAGTACCGCGCCACCGACCTGGTCATCCCCGGCGAGGGCTCGCTGACGCTCACCTTCACACCTAAGGACGGATCGCAGCCGATCGAGCTCGACGTCTACGACTTCCCGAGCGGCGGTGTCGCGATGGCGATGTACAACCTCGACGACTCGATCCGCGACTTCGCGCGCGCGTCGATGCGCTACGGCCTCGAGCGCGGCTTCCCGGTCTACCTGTCGACGAAGAACACGATCATGAAGCGCTACGACGGGCGCTTCAAGGACCTCTTCGAGGAGATCTTCGAGAGCGAGTTCAAGGCCGACTTCGAGGCCGCCGGCATCACCTACGAGCACCGCCTGATCGACGACATGGTCGCCGCGGCGCTGAAGTGGGAAGGCGGCTACGTCTGGGCCTGCAAGAACTACGACGGCGACGTCCAGTCCGATACCGTCGCCCAGGGCTTCGGCTCGCTGGGACTGATGACGAGCGTGCTGATGACCCCCGACGGCAAGACCGTCGAGGCCGAGGCGGCGCACGGAACCGTCACCCGTCACTACCGCCAGCACCAGCAGGGCAAGCCGACGTCGACGAACCCGATCGCGTCGATCTTCGCCTGGACGCGCGCGCTCGCCGCGCGCGGGCGCATGGATGACACACCCGCGGTGACGGAGTTCGCCGACACGCTCGAGCGTGTCTGTGTCGAGACGGTCGAGAGCGGGCAGATGACCAAGGACCTCGCTTTGCTGGTCGGCCCCGACCAGCCGTACCAGACCACCCAGGAATTTCTCGCCGCGATCGACGAGCGCCTCCAGCAGGCGATGGCGTAGCGGCCACCTTCCCCCGACCTAGGAGAGATCAACCCCCGTGAGCACTCCCGTCAAGGTAACCGTCACCGGCGCCGCCGGTCAGATCGGCTACGCGCTGCTCTTCCGGATCGCCAGCGGACATCTGCTCGGTCCCGACACTCCCGTCGAGCTGCGGCTGCTCGAGATCCCGCAGGCCGTGAAAGCCGCCGAGGGAACGGCGATGGAGCTCGACGACTGTGCGTTTCCGCTGCTCGCCAACATCGACATCAGCGACGATCCGAATCGCGCCTTCGACGGCACGAACGTCGGGCTGCTGGTCGGCGCCCGTCCGCGTGGGCCGGGCATGGAGCGCGGCGATCTGCTCGAGGCCAACGGCGGCATCTTCCGCCCTCAGGGCCAGGCGATCAACGCGCACGCGGCGGATGACGTCAAGGTGCTGGTCGTCGGCAACCCCGCGAACACCAACGCGCTGATCGCCATGTCGAACGCCCCGGACGTTCCGCGCGAGCGGTTCACCGCGATGATGCGGCTCGACCACAACCGTGCGATCTCACAGGTCGCCAACAAGCTCGCGCGGCCGGTGTCGGACTTCACCAACATGACAGTGTGGGGCAACCACTCGGCGACTCAGTATCCGGACGTGTTCCACGCCAAGGTCGGCGGTCAGCCGCTCGCCGAGGCGATCGACGACCAGGCTTGGATCGAGGAGCAGTTCATCCCGACGGTCGCCAAGCGCGGCGCGGCGATCATCGAGGCGCGCGGCTCGTCGAGCGCCGCATCGGCGGCCAACGCGGCGATCGACCACGTCTACGACTGGGTCAACGGCACGCCCGACGGCGATTGGGTGTCGATGGCGGTGCCTTCCGACGGCAGCTACGGCGTCGCCGAGGGAATCCTGTCGAGCTTCCCGTGTACGACCGCCAACGGTGAGTGGTCGATCGTGCAGGGCCTGGAGATCGACGACTTCTCGCGCCAGCGGATCGACGCCTCCGTCGCCGAGCTCGTCGAGGAGCGCGACGCCGTCAAGGGGCTCGGCCTGATCTAGGCCGCGCGACTATCCGGAAAGCAAACGGGGCCGGTGCTGATGACAGCACCGGCCCCGTTGCGTTCCAGGCTCGTACTTCCGATCAGGCTGGGAACCAGCCCTTGCCCTTCTTCTTGACCTTGCCGTCCTTCTCCAGGCCGGGGAGGACCCGGTAGAGGTAGTTCGGCTGGATCTTCATCGACTTGGCGAGCTCGGGAATCGTGATCCCGGGCTGGCCAGCGACCAGGTCGAGCGCCTGCTGCGCACGCTTGCCGGATCCGCGCGGCCGGCCGCGACGGCCGGTGCCGCTCGACGCGGCCGCGCGACGCCTGCGGGCCGGTCGTGACGGTGCCGGGGCAGCGGCTGGGCGGCTTGCGCCGCTGCCGCCGTCGACGCCCTGCAGGGCGGCGGCGGCCTCTTCCAGCTGGCGGTACTCCTCGACCAGCGGCGCGAGCTCGCGGCGCCTTGCCTCGATGTCCTTGAGCGTCTTCTTTAGGAAGTCGGTCACAGTGGGGGGGAACCTCCTCGTTGTTCGCCTGATCCGGGTAGGGGTTCCCGGCCAGACCGTTATCTGAACAGTGTTACAGATGAGTGGGGGACTTACGAGTCTCGTTAAGCCAGAATGACCATGTTCTTATCTGCGGCGGACGCGCGCGGCTATGGACGGTTACTCGACCATTGCCCGCAGGCGATCGAGCGAACGGTCCAGCTCGCCCGCGGTCACTCGCCTGACGACCGCCCCGGCCACCCGCCCCAGCGGGCCACCTGGCAGGGCAAACTCGTTGGTGTACGTGAAGCGCGTGCCCCCGTTGCCGTTTGGCGCCAACTCGTAGGTCACTCCCGCGTGTGAGCGCATCGGTCCGCTGCCCTCCCACTCGACCCTCCGCGCAGGGCGATTCTCGATCACTTTCCAGTGAACGGTGAATCCGCGACCCGCGAGCTCCAGCCTTTGTGTCAGCTCGGATCCGCGCTCGAGCTGTCCGTCGGGTGCGTCCTCGAGGGCCGCGTGAATGGTGACCCACCGTTCCAGGCAGGCGGGGTCCATGATCACTTCATAGATTCGCTCCGGGGTCGCGGCGATCTCGACTGAGCGTACGACCTTCACCAGGCGGCCAACCTCTCGCGCGACTCCCAGTCGCGGAGAGCGCGATCGACGGCGCGCTCGAACGGCAGCGTGCGGATGCCGTAGAGCCGAGGCGCCGCGTCGGCGTCGCGTGGCAGCAGGTCCTGCTCGAGGCTCTCCATCAGCGGCCGTACGAGCTCCAACGGCTGCCCGGTCACAGTGGCCACCACGACACTGGCCGGAGGTGTGAAGGACACGCCGAAGCCGATCGGGGTGCGGCCGACGCCCATCTGCTCGGCGATCCGCTCGATCATCTCGCCGTAGCTCACCACGTCGGGACCGGCGATGTCGAGCGAGCGTCCCGCGCTCGCGGGGATCTTCCCCGTGCGAGCCAGGAACTCGATCGCATCGCGCTCGGCGATCGGCCGAGTGACGTTGTCGCGCCACGCCGGCAGTGGCAGCAGCCGCAGCCGCTCGACGAGCCGAACCAAGATCCGAAATGACGCCGAACGTGCGCCGATCAGGATCGAAGCACGCAGCGCCGTCGCCCCCGGCGCGGTCTCGAGCAGGATCTCCTCGACCTCGACGCGCGAGGCGATGTGCGGCGACGGGATCCCGGTCTGCGGGGCGAGGCCACCGAGGTAGACGACACGCTCGACCCCCGCGGCCGTGGCGGCGGCGGCAAAGCGCTCGGCCGCGCGACGGTCACGGCTGGCGAAGTCGTCTGTCCCGTCGGGCGCGGCCTCCATCGAGTGGACCAGGTAGTAGGCGACTGAGCAGCCGTCGAGTGCGGCATCCAGACCGACGCCATCCAATAGATCACCGCGCACCACGTCGACTCCCTCGAGTGGGGCAAGCCGATCTGGATCGCGACTGAGCGCCCGCACGCCCCGACCCTCCGCGCGCAGGCGCTCGACCAGTCGCCCGCCGACGTAGCCCGAGGCTCCCGTGACCAACTCCATGGAGGCCATTGAAGCCGGTCGGCCATGAGCTCTGCGCCCTGCCCAGTGTTCGCCCCCTGGCAAACATCGCAAAGAGCGGGGGAGAAGCCGAAATCCCTGCATTTTCGGGGAAACGCAAAAAGCCGGGATTTGCGGGTTCGCCTCCTCCGCGGACGTGAAGGTTTCGTAACGATGCCGGCTCGACCGCAGGCAACTCGATCCCAGGAGCGACGACCGGCAGATGGCAAAGAAGGCGAAGCGCGTGAAGTGCGAGGACTGCTTCTTCCATCAGAACCAGTTGTGCGCGCTGGAGCTGGACGAGCCCTGTACGACGTTCCGGCCAGCTGAGCGCGGCCTGGCGCCTGAGAAGCAGTTGGCGTTCTCGTTCCGCACCGAGCGAACCTGGGCTGCCTACGCCTTCCCTCAGCCGGGCTAGGAGGATCGGCGGGACCCGTTCGCGGGTAGGGTCGGTCCATGCGTTTGACGGTGCTCGGGAAGTCGCCGGCTTGGCAGGACGCCGACGGGGCGTGTTCGGGTTACCTGCTCCAGGAGGGTGACACGGCGGTCCTGCTCGACTGCGGTAACGGCGTCTTCGGGAAGCTGCGCAAGTTCGTCGACTACGTCGACGTCGACGCCGTCGTGATCTCGCATCTGCACGCGGATCACTTCATCGACCTCGTCCCGTACTCGTATGCGCTGATCCACGCGCCGAGGCAGCAGCCGGTGCCGGTGCCGCCGTGGCCGGGAACGGACTCTCCGGCGCGGCCGCGGTTGGTGGCGCCTCCGGATGCGGCGAAGACGTTCCGCCGGGTCGTCGGCGCGTGGGGGAACGAGGACTTGATCGAGCAGGCCTTCGAATTGGAGGAGTACGCGGTCGACGCGGCGATCGAAGTCGGGCCGTTGCGGTTCTCGTTCGCCGTGATGCCGCACTTCGTGGACGCCCACGCGGTGTCGGTCAGCTCGGCGAACGGCGGCAAGCGACTGGTCTTCAGCGCGGACTCGCGGCCGGCTGAGGAGCTGGTCGCCTTCGCTCGCGGGGCGGACCTCTTCCTGGTCGAGGCGACATTGCCGCGACCGGAGCGGACCGGGATACGTGGCCATCTGACGGCTGAGGAGGCCGGCGCGCACGGTCGCGCCGCCGGGGTCGGCCGGGTCGTGCTGACGCACATCTCCGACGAGCTCGACCAGGAGCAGGCGCGCGAGCAGGCCGCGACGGCGTTCGGCGGCCCGGTGGAGGTAGCCCGCGAGGGGGCGGTATACGAGGTCTGATGTCCGAGCGCGATCTCTTTGCGAACTTCGAGCGGATGCGGCGCGAGATCGACGAGCTGTTCGGCGACGTCTTCGAGCGGGCCGGGCTGCGAGGGCGGGGGTTCTCTCCGCCCGTCGACGTCTACTACGTCGACGATCCGCCGCGGGCGGTCGTGCGGGCCGACCTCGCGGGGATCGAGATCGCCGATGTCGCGCTCGAGATTCGCGGGCGCCAGCTGCTGATCGCGGGCGAACGGCGGGCGGGCCGGGCCGAGGGGCGCCTCTACCAGCAGGTCGAGATCGAGCACGGACACTTCCGGCGCACCGTCGAGCTCGGCGCCGACGTGGTGGCCGATCGGGCCCGGGCGAGCTATGAGGATGGCGTGCTGATGGTCGAGGTGCCGCTCGCGCGGCCCGAGACGCACGTGCGTCGCATCGCGATTCGCGAGGTAGGCGAGTAGTCGATGACGCCGACGATCGAGATCCCGGCCCCGGACGGCCGCACCCAGGAGGTGCCGGTCGGGACCAGCCTGCCCGACGCGCTTCCCGTCCTGCCGCTCAAGGACAGCGTCCCGTTCCCGGACATGCTGACCCCGCTTGCCGTCGGGCAGCAGCGTTCGATCGAGCTGGTCAACGACGTGCTCGGCGGCAACCGGATGCTGGTCATGGCGGCCTCGCGCGACGGCGAGATCGAGAACCCGGGACCCGAGGATCTCTACGCCGTCGGCGTGGTCGGTGTGGTCGCGCGCATGCTCAAGGTTCCCGATGGGAGCTTGCGGATCCTCGTCCAGGGGGCCCAGCGCGTCGAGCTCGGTGACGCCGTGCAGCTCGACCCTTACCTGGTAGCGCGGATCGCTCCGGCACCCGACGTGCTCGATCCCTCGCCCGAGCTCGAGGCGCTGTTCCGCAACGTCCAGCAGACGTTCACCCAGATCGTCGAGCAGGTGCCGTACCTGCCCGAGGAGCTGCAGCTCGCGGTCGCGAACGTCGACGACCCAGCTGAGCTGGCGCACATGATCGCCGGCTCGCTGCGGATCAGGACCGAGGAGCGCCAGGAGCTGCTCGAGGAGCGCGACGTGGCCAGGCGGCTGCGGCGGCTATCGGAGCTGCTGGCCCGGGAGGCCGAGCTGATCTCGATCGGCTCGAAGATCCAATCGCAGGTCGAGTCGGAGATCGACAAGGGCCAGCGCGAGTTCTTCCTGCGCCAGCAGATGAAGGCGATCCAGGAGGAGCTCGGCGAGGTTGACGAGGCGGCGGCCGAGGCCGCCGACCTGCGCGAGCGGATCGCGGCCGCCGGACTGCCCGAGCACGCGGCGAAGCAGGCGGAGCGCGAGCTGTCGCGCTTCGAGCGGCTGCCGCCGCAGTCGGCCGAGCACGGCACGATTCGCAACTACCTCGAGTGGCTCGCCGACCTGCCGTGGTCGAAGTCGACCGAGGACCACATCGATCTGAAGGCCGCCCGGGCGGTGCTCGACCGCGACCACTACGACATCGAGAAGGTCAAGGACCGCATCCTCGAGTTCCTCGCGGTGCGCAAGCTGAAGCCCGACGCGCCGAGCTCGATCCTCTGCTTCGTCGGGCCGCCCGGGGTTGGCAAGACCTCGCTCGGCCGCTCGATAGCGGCCGCGATGGGGCGCGAGTTCGAGCGCATCTCGGTCGGCGGCGTACGCGACGAGTCGGAGATCCGCGGCCACCGCCGCACCTACGTTGGCGCGATGCCGGGCACGATCGTCCGCGCGCTGCGCGACGCCGGCTCGAACAACCCGGTGCTGATGATCGACGAGATCGACAAGATGGGCACCGACTTCCGCGGCGACCCGTCGAGCGCGATGCTCGAGGTGCTCGACCCCGAGCAGAACGGCAGCTTCCGCGACCACTACCTCGACCTGCCGTTCGACCTCTCGCACGTCCTCTTCATCACGACCGCGAACCAGCTCGAGCCGATCCCCGGTCCGCTGCGCGACCGGATGGAGGTGATCCAGCTCGCCGGCTACACCGAGGAGGAGAAGCTCGAGATCGCCAAGCGCTATCTCGTCCCGCGTCAGGTCGAGCGCAACGGGCTGGTCAAGTCGAAGATCGAGTTCACCGATCCAGCGTTGCGCGAGCTGATCGACGGCTACACGCGCGAGGCCGGCGTGCGCAACCTCGAGCGCGAGATCGGCTCGATCTGTCGCAAGGTGGCGCGCGAGTTCGCCGAGGGCACGCGGCGCTCGAAGCGGCGTGTCGGCCCGAAGGCGGTTCGCGAGCTGCTCGGCAGGCGCCGCTTCCAGTCCGACGTCGGCCGCCGCACCGATGAGCCGGGCGTCGCGACCGGGCTGGCTTGGACGCCCGTGGGCGGCGACGTGCTGTTCGTCGAGGCGACGTCGTTCCCAGGCGACGGCAAGCTGCAGATCACCGGTCAGCTCGGCGACGTGATGCGCGAGTCGGCGACCGCCGCGCTCTCCTACGTGCGCCGGAACCTCGCCCGCATCGCCCCCGACGCGCCCGCCGACTGGTTCGCCAAGAACGACCTTCACCTCCACGTCCCAGCCGGGGCGATCCCCAAGGACGGCCCGAGCGCCGGGATCACGATGGCGACGGCGATTGCCTCGCTGCTGTCTGGTCGCCCGGTCCGATCGGACACCGCGATGACCGGTGAGATCACGCTGACCGGGCTGGTCTTGCCGATCGGCGGTCTCAAGGAGAAGGCGCTCGCGGCCCAGCGTGCCGAGATCGCGCGGGTGATCGCGCCGCGTCGCAACGAGGGCGATCTGGATGAGTTTCCGCCCAACCTGCTTGCGGGTATGGAGTTCGTGTTCGCGGACACCGTCGACGACGTCCTGGCAGCCGCCCTGGACTGACGGCTATCCTCGGACGACGTCAAGCCGAACCGCGAGGAGAGCCATGGCAGCCAAGAAGAAAGCCGCGAAGGGCGCAGCCGGAGCGATCGCCGCCG
>Ga0190272_10001900_pt1 | contig 10007 bp, 7 predicted proteins | sample Popmic504T_FD_133746 | JGI IMG/M metagenome (GOLD analysis project Ga0190272, IMG submission 133746) | Populus adjacent soil microbial communities from riparian zone of Shoshone River, Wyoming, USA - 504 T | ecosystem: Environmental > Terrestrial > Soil > Riparian zone | place: USA: Wyoming... | reverse complement strand
GCGACCGCGGATTTGTCGAGCTGGCGCGCTCGCGGTACCGGGGCGTGATCTCGTCGATCCGCCACCAGTTTCAGCTGATGAAGCCCGAAAACCTGACGCGTATAAACCGCGAGATCGACGGCGAGGAGTACGATTTGAACGCGGTGATCGACTATGTGGTGGACAGAAAAGCCGACGGGCTGCAATCCGACCGGCTTTATACGAAGAAATTACGCCGGCAAAGGGATGTGGCGGTCTCGATCCTGCTTGACCAGTCTTCCTCGACCGCCCGGACCATCACGCGCAATCCCCTGCAGCCTTACACGCATCCGGGCCGGCGGATAATCGAGATCGAGAAAGAGGGCTTGGTGCTGATGAGCGAGGCGCTCGAGGCGGTGGGCGACGTCTATTCGATCTACGGGTTTACCTCCGAGGGGCGGCGGAATGTGAAATTTTACGTGGTGAAGGATTTCAACGAGAAGTATTCTGACGAGACGGAGAAACGGATCGGCGGAATAACCTTTCAAAACAATACGCGCCTCGGCGCCGCTATCCGGCACGCCTCCGCCAAGCTGCTGCGGCAGGAAGCGCGGACCAAACTGCTGATCGTGCTGACCGACGGGCGGCCGTATGACCACGACTACGGTGACGCCCGCTATGCCCGCGAAGACGTGCGCGAAGCACTGACCGAGGCCAAGACAAGCGGCGTTACCCCATTCTGCATCACCATCGACCGCGAGAGCGAAAGTGAGTTAAAGGATCTCTACGGCGATGTGGGTTATACGATCATCGACGACGTGTTATCCCTGCCCGAGCGGATGCCGAATATTTACAGAAGACTAACAAGCTAACCTGGCAGCCAGGTATTACCCCGCATTTTTCTTGACCTTTTCCGTAAATACGGGTATATAATTCAGTATCTCGTACACTGCGATTTACCCGAAATACCTTTATGTCATATAAATTCTCCTGCTTTATCAGCTATCCTCATGGCCAAAAGAACGTCCTTGTTCCTTTTATCAACAAATTCGTAAAGGGCCTCGAAGACGAGATCTTTTTACAATCGGATAAGGGTGTTTTTGTTGACAGTTATCTCGAAGGGGGCGACCGCCTGGATGAGGAGATAGGACCGAATTTATGCCAGAGCGCGTGTATGATCCTTTTCTTTACACCCCTTTATTTCACACTCGATCATGTTTATTGCGCCCGGGAGCTATTGGCGATGCAGAAACTCGAGGAACAGAGGAGGAATTTTCTTCCGGATAAAGGCAAAGGACTTATCATTCCCATTATTTTACGCGGCGAGAAGAAGTTTCCCGAAGCTCTTAAGAACACTCTTTATTACAATTTTACCGACATTGTGGATCCCGCCAAGATGCTTAAAATAAAGTCGGAAACTATCCGAAAGATCGCGCAATATATCCTTGACAGGTGCGATGATCTCGACAAAATTTCCGAAAATGACATTCCCCGCAATTGTGAGACGTACTGCTTACCTGATTCCGAAGAGGCAAAAAAATACGTTGAAAAAGTGCTGGAAAAGAAAATAGACATCGTTCCCGGCCCTTTTCCTATAAGAACCGAAGACCGACCAACAATTAAGGGGCAAAACGGTGGATAGTGAATCAAACGGCCAAATTATCACTTTTTATTCCTATAAGGGCGGAACCGGGCGCTCGATGACCTTGGCGAATATTGCCTGCATCCTGGCGGAACGTACCGACCTGGATCCCAATAAAGGTATATTAATGATGGATTGGGACCTGGAAGCGCCCGGTTTGCACAGGTATTTTTATAACCGGTTAGCTCCCAAAAAGCGAAGTAATTCCAGCCAGGCCGACGACAATTGCGATTCGATGCCGGGGCTAATCGATCTTTTCTATTTACTAGACGATAAGATCGACGAGATTAGGTCCAAGATGGATGCGCCGGAATCTATTGTCGGCGAGGAAGCAGCGCTGGCGATCCTGAACGAAATAAACCTCGATGAATACATTATACCCACGAAGATCAGCCGGCTCAGCCTGTTAAAGGCCGGCCGTTTCAACCCGGACGACACGAATGAATACCCCGAACGCGTAAATAAGTTCCAATGGGAAGAGCTTTATAAAAAATCTCCGCAATTGTTTCGGGTTTTTGCAGACGTGCTGGCGGAAAAATACGAGTATGTATTGATAGATTCCCGCACAGGGGTAACGGACATAAGCGGAGTTTGCACGATGCTGCTTCCGGAAAAGCTCGTGGTTGTCTTTACGCCAAACATGCAGAGTCTGCTTGGAGCGGTCGATGTAGTGTGTCGCGTCACCGATTATCGCAAGGAGTCGGACGATTTGCGTCCGCTGATCGTTTATCCGCTCGTTTCAAGGGTCGAATCGAATGAGCCAGTACTGCGAGAGCAGTGGCGTTACGGCGATGCCGAACGAGGGATCAAAGGGTACCAGGCCGAGTTTGAAAGTGTGCTGGCCGAAGCTTACGGCAAGTCGTCGATAAGTATGGATCTATATTTTGACGAGATGCAGATCCAGCATATACCGAGATACGCGTACGGGGAGGAAATAGCTGTTTTAGTGGAAAAAATTGAAGACAAATTCTCATTGAGAAGAAGCTACCGAACTTTCGCAGATATCCTGCTCGCCCCGGGCCTCCCTTGGGAGAAACCGGAGAATGCATCATCGTCGCTGGGGAACTATTCAACAAGCTACCCGAGATCAGAGCCATTTACACCTGCTTCCGGGGGAAAATTCATATTGCTGCAGATTTTGATTGTCGGCTTTGTGGGCATAGTAGTGGCGCTTGTGGCTTTTTGGCTCGGTTACTGGGGCGCAACGGAGAAGCCGCCCGCGAATGGCGTAAATCAAGCCCAAAATTCGGTAAACATAAATACAAAAAATTCAAATTACAATTCAGAGCCAACCGGAAATACTAACGGTGTGAACGTAAACGGACCTTCAAAGGGGAATTCTACACAACCCAATTTCCTCTCGCCTGGACTTGGGCCTTCGCCGCTGACGCCGGTCAGTCAATGGGCAGGTACCTGGACAACTGCGTCAGGGGCATATTACACATGGGCGCTTACTCTTAACGATGACGGATCGGGAAACATAACCGGACAGTGCTACTGGACTCTGCTCAGGACACCGTTACCCGAACTTCAAAACAAAATAGGCGTATCGGCCACCGAATATGTTGCCGGCAGTTTCTTTCCCAAGGCCCAAACGTTTGTACTGAAAGGATACAAGAAAGACGACCCGAACGGCCTTCTTCGCATACTGGATACATACAAATTGATCCTCTCGGCCGATAATCAGCGCCTGACTGGTGTAGCGGCAAACTCGACGGATCCCATGAAGCCGAAATGGAATGGAAAGATCGACCTGACAAAACTACAAGACGGAACGGACACGGCGAAGTAGGTCTAAGCGACGATAAACGTGATGCAAGCCCAAATCAGTCTGCCTTAATTATCGATCTTAAAATTGTGGCCGAGCGGAGCAAAAACCTTTTCGATTATCTTGACGGGGGTGAAACGCGGGAAGATTTTCTCGAAGGTTCCCACCGGTTACACTTGAGCAAGCGATTGCCGTGTTAGAAATGGCGGAAAAATCTCTCATTAAGGAAGTGGCGGCAATTGAAAATTTTGCTCGATCATAATCTTGACCGCCGCCTCAAGAATGGTTTCACCGAATACGAGAACCGCAACTACACAGGAACGGAATTGGGCGAATGTTTTGAATGGCGAGCCGTTTATTCCTTATTCCCGTTGACAATATAGTCGATAAACAGTTTTCTCTCGAAAAACTGATTCTTCCCATCGGGGATGCAGGTTTTTGGGTCGATACCCTCGGGCAAGTCTCTATCTGAGGCAATGACCCGTCCGTTTGTCTTCTTCTTGAGATCTTCCAGAAGCGGCCCGAACGGCATTTCCCATTTATGCGGTTTTTTCCCGAGGCCAATTTCTCATCAACCGGTATCAACGCCACGAGTTGGTCAATATTGGTCATCATTTCAAGGCCGTGCTCCTTTAGCGTGGCATTATGGCTTCCGTGGTGCCCTACCTTGTAACCGCGCAGGCGGCGAAAGACGGGGTTGGGAATTCTAATATTTGACATCGTTTTATTGTTTCCGGCATCCTTGTTCAGGACAAAAGCGCGGCATCGACCGTCAGGTTTCCATTCGAAAACAGTAATACAGGAGAATGGCAATCTCCGCTGAGGGCGGTTTTCGCTTAGTATCGTTTGCCGGGACGATCTGCGCGACAGAGAGCTTCGGTGAACACAAAATAGTCTATCCCGCGCGTGATGTCAAGAAATTTCTAATTCCCCGCAGCTGCCAAATTGGGCTTGCCTCCTTATTCGTTTTTAGTCTTCGGCATTGCCGCGACCCAATCGACTTTGGATGCCGGATTCCGGATTGGCGGCCTCAACAAAGAAAAGGCAAGCGCGAAGGCTTGCCTTTAATTTCGTCGATCTGATGGTGGCGGGGGGGAGACTTGAACTCCCGACCTCGGGGTTATGAATCCCGCGCTCTAACCAGCTGAGCTACCCAGCCACGAACATTCGATTATAGCGTTACGGGCGGAAAAATCAAGTTTCTATCGATATTGATGGGGATGTGAACGTGAGTATCGCGCCCCTTACTTGCCTGTGGGCCTGCGGCATTTTGTGCGCCCAGTTCCCGACACCCCGCTTGCCGGACGCAAATTCGCTTCGCTCACCGTGGGCAAGATATTGGCCGGATATAAAAAAATTCGGAATTTACCTCTGCTTTGCTTCATTTGAAACGCCTGCAATATAATTAAGAATTATGTATTGTCCGAAATGCGGCACTAACGATCAGCTGGCAGAATCCTATTGTCGACATTGCGGTGAATGGCTGCCGGATTTGAATGCACTCGCAAGACGAAAATTATTCGGGAAACTGACACGCGAGCAAAAGATCGAAAAGATACGCATTTTAGAAGCCGTAAGCGCGGGCCTCTCGCTTACCGCGGCCGCAATTATATTATCCATTCTTGCGGGCGGCGATAGGCAGATGCTTTTCCTGGCCGCGCTCTGCTGTGTCTTGGTGGCTGTTTACCAGGCAATTAATTTCTATCTCGGCTATAAATTACAGCAAAGGATAAAGCACAGCAGTACTGAAAGCACGAATGACGGGATAGATTCTCGCGAGGTGATTGCCGAAACGCGAGTGAATGCCCTGGGTGCTTCCAATCCGGACCAATTTATCGGCCCGCAGGGCGTAACGGAGAATACAACCGAACTATTGGATCCCGTGCCACAACGCGTGCCTCAAAAGGAGATAAATGAGTAAGGAATGAAGGCATCAACTACGAGTAATCGGATACGAATTAGAAGTACCCCCGTTCCTAAACAATCAGAACAAACACTATTAACAACGTGGTTTTGATGATAAAATCCTTTCGTATGTGCGGTAGGAAAATGAAGCTGCCGAAAGCGGTATTTAAATCGATCTGGATCAGCGCGCTCCTTGCGGGCCTGTTTTTTTCGTCTGACATCGTCGCGCAGGTCAAAAAGCCCGCGCCTCCGGCGGCTTTCCGGTCGATCACGGTAGCAACCGAGCCGGGCGCGGTGGTGTGGATTGACGACGTCAGGTACGGCAAGGCGGATGCGAGCGGCAAGCTGACCATTTCAACTATCGCCGCCGGGGCGCATCGCTTAAGGGTCCGGGCGGACGGTTTTAAGGAAGTTTTGCTGACCGTACTGCCCACGCAGAAGGGCGAGATAAAGGTACCGCTCGCAAAAACAACGGACGAGGCCGAGCTGGCGTTCCAAAAAGCCGAAAACCTGACCGGCTCGGACCGCGAGGCCGCCGCCGAAAATTACAGGAAGGCGATCCAGCTGCGGCCCAAATACCCGGAAGCTTATATCGGGCTGGCGCGGGTGCTGATGGAGAGCGGCGATCTCGACGGCGCGAAGGATGCCGTTAACGGCGCGCGAAAGGTAAGGCCTGTTTACCCGGAGGCCTCCGCGATCGACGGCCGGATCTACAAGGACCTGGGCGAAGAAGCCAAGGCTATAGCCGCGTTCAAACGCGCTATCACCGACGGGAAGGGATTCCAGCCGGAAGCGTACACGGGCCTCGGGCTGCTCTACAAGGAAAAGGCCGAAGGCGACAGCGGAAGCGGCGATTTCGAACAGGAAACCGCCAACTATACGGAAGCGGGAAAAAACCTCCGGGTTGCGCTCAAACAGCTCTCGGGCGCGCCGGACACGGTAGTTATATACCAGCTGCTGGGCCTGATCTACGAGAGAATGAAAAAGTACGACGACGCGATCGCGATCTACGAGGAATTTCTGCGCATCTTCCCGAGCAGCAATGAGGCCGATGCCATACGGTCGTTTATAACCCAGATCAAGAAACAGAGAGCGGAAGAACCGTAAAGAATTTCGGATTTCGGATCGCGGATGTGAAAACCGAGTCCAAGGTCCAAAGTCCAAAGTCAAACAGAAGAACCCGGTCGCTGCTCCCACCACCCCGTCAGCCGAAACGGCTGCCACCCCTCCTCTGGCAGGAGGGGAGCTAGCTCCCGATTCCGACCTGGGAACCCTGCTTTCGAGACTTTCCAAACTTCCTCGACTTCCCAGACTTTCTCCACTCTCCCGGCCTCGGTCATTTTGACAGACCGGCCCATCATTTTGCCCTAAATCCTTAAATAATTTGTTGACATAATAGGATTAAACATCTATTATGATTGTTGAACGATGTTAACCCATCGTTTTCTATGCGACCTCTCTCGTATATTTCTCTTCATCAGAATTCCACGTAAGTTGGATAGTATAAAGAACTTACCGTAAATACATGTCAGCAAAACTCGGGGAAATTCTTGTTCGTGAAAACCTGATTACGACGCAGCAATTGCGCGAGGCCCTCGATTACCAGCGCACGAACGGCGGGCGTCTGGGTTCGAATCTCGTCAAGCTCGGGATCATCTCGGACGATGTCATCACCGCGGTCCTTTCGCGGCAGTACGGCGTTCCCTCGGTAAACCTCGAACTTTTCCAGATCGAAGACGCGACGATCAAACTGCTTTCCCAGGATGTAGCCCTCAAATATACCGTCCTCCCGATCTCGAAGGTCGGGGCCACGCTGACGCTGGCGATGGCCGATCCCACAAACGTTTTTGCAATGGACGATATTAAGTTTATGACCGGACTTAATATCGAACCCGTAATCGCATCGGAAACCTCCATCCAGATCGCGGTCGGCAAGTATTACAGCGGTTCGAACCAGATAGACATCTTCGACCCGACGCTGGCCGTCGAGGTGGAAACCACCGGCAACGGCAGCGGCAGGGGCGGCTCCAGGGTCGGGAAAAACGGGCACGGCAACAAGAGTTACGTCGCTCCCGAACTTGAAAGACTGACCGATAACGATCTCGACGTATCGCTGGACCGTTTCGATTTTGACGGTCATGGAAGCGAAGATTTCGAGCTTGTAGAAGATAACGACGAGATCGATCTGGCCGAACTGGCCCGGGCGAGTGAAGACGCGCCGGTGGTACGATTGGTAAACGTTCTGCTCGTCGATAGCCTGCGGCGCGGCGCATCGGACATCCACGTCGAGCCGTATGAGAAAGATTTCCGCATCCGCTTTCGTATAGACGGCGTGCTGTACGACATCATGCACCCGCCGATGAAGATCCGCGACCCGCTTATTTCGCGCCTGAAGATCATGTCGAAGCTCGACATCTCGGAAAAGCGACTGCCGCAGGACGGACGCATAAAGATCAAGGTGAAGATCGACAGCCGCTCGCGCGAGCTCGATTTCCGCGTTTCCACCCTGCCGACGCTGTTCGGCGAAAAGGTCGTGCTTCGTCTTCTCGATAAAGACAAGCTCATGCTCGATATGACCAAACTCGGTTTTGAAGAGCAGAGTCTCGAAATATTCAAGCGTAATATCGCGAAGCCCTATGGGATGGTGCTGGTGACGGGACCGACCGGTTCGGGTAAGACGAACACGCTCTACTCGGCGCTCCAGGCGCTGAACACCCCGGAAACGAACATTATGACGGCCGAAGACCCGGTCGAATTCAATCTGCACGGTATCAACCAGGTTCAGATGAAAGAGCAGATCGGCCTGAACTTTGCCGCTGCCCTGCGTTCGTTCCTGCGCCAGGACCCGAACATCGTGCTGGTCGGTGAGATCCGTGATTTCGAGACGGCCGAGATCGCCATCAAGGCGGCGCTTACGGGACACATGGTGCTCTCGACGCTGCACACGAACGACGCGCCCTCGACAATTTCGCGTCTCGTGAACATGGGTATCGAACCGTTTCTGGTGGCGACCAGCGTCAACATTATCCAGGCCCAGAGGCTGATCCGCCGTATCTGCAAAGAGTGCAAAGAGGAGCAGCATGTGCTTCCGGAAGCGCTGGTGGAGATCGGATTTTCCGAGGAAGAGGCCAAAGAGGTCAAGGTTTACAAGGGGCGGGGCTGCAATACATGCAACGGCACCGGCTTTAAGGGCCGCGTCGGCCTCTACGAGGTAATGGAAGTAACCGACGAGCTGAAAGAGCTCGTAATTATCGGCGCGAGCGCCATTGAATTGAGAAGAAAAGCTATCGAGCTGGGGATGATCACCCTACGCCAATCGGGCCTTTATAAGCTGCGCGAGGGTATAACGACGATCGAAGAAGTGGTCAAGGAAACGGTCTTGTAGAAAATTTTGGAGGAAGTATGATCAGGGCAATTGTTCTATCTTTAGCATTGTTGATCGGGATCGGAGCGGTGATCCCGCTGGCGACGGAAAATGTCGAGGCGGGGCGCAAGCACCGCAAATACAAAAAGAATAAAAAGTACAAAAAGTACTCGAAACGCTGGTGGCGGCAATATCACGCCCGCGTGAAAAAGAGAAAGGCAATGGCCGCCCGACGCCGGGCACTGCGCCTGCGGCAGATAAGGCTGGCCAAGGTACGGGCCGCGCAGAAGGATAAGCCGCAGACGGCAGCGGTCCAGAAACCGGTCGAGAGCCGTCCCCCGGCGATACTGCCATCGGGCGCGCCGGCACCGAAAGGATGGGTAAACGACCAATCGACGAGCAGCGAGCTTCAATTCCGCGTGGACGATAGCTCGGGCGCGCAGATCGGTTCGGCGGCCATCTCGGTCGTCGGCACGTCGAACGGCGAGACCGTCGATACCGGGCGCAACAGATCGGTAGGCGGGGTCCCGACCACATCGCTTCGACGCGAGGTGATCAACCGCATGATCCGCGAGAACGGATGGGTCGTCAACGATTACCAGAAGGAGATCGGCGGCCGGAAGGTTTACGTCGTGGTTGCGCAATCGCAGCAGACCGGCGGACGGGTACAGTCGCGGATGTTCTATTTCACCGAGGTGGAAGGAAGGATCTACAGCGTGGCGACCAATGCGCCGACCGACAACGCCGAGCGCCTTGCCGAGGAATCGGAAAAGGTGATCAATTCCCTTCAGACCCGTATACGCCCCTCCCAGCAGGCGGCGGTGAAAGAGTAAATCGTTCGTTGTTCGTGATTGGCAGCTCGTAATTAAGAACTGCCAATCACGGACCATGGACCACCAACCACCCACCACGAACCCCTAACGACGAACCAACCTTTATGAGCATCGATCAAACCAGTGTAGAAAACCAGCTGACGCTTCCGGACCTTCTTCGGAAGCTGACGGACCTCGGCGGTTCCGACCTCCACCTAACTACGAATTCGGCGCCGCAGGTCCGCGTTCACGGGCACCTTGCGCCGCTGCCCGGCTATCCCATTTTTACGCCGGCGGAAACCAAGCGCCTGGCGTACTCGGTGCTGACCGATGCCCAGAAGCATAGGTTCGAAGAGAATCTGGAGCTGGATTTTTCGTTCGGTTTGAAGGGAATGTCGCGTTTTCGCGCCAATCTTTTCAACCAGAAGGGCGCGGTAGGCGCCGTGTTCCGTGCCATTCCATACGAGATCAAATCCTTTGAAGCGCTCGGACTACCGGGCATCGTTTCGGATATCTGCAAAAAACCGCGCGGGCTGATCCTCGTCACGGGGCCGACCG
>Ga0190272_10001898_pt1 | contig 10008 bp, 10 predicted proteins | sample Popmic504T_FD_133746 | JGI IMG/M metagenome (GOLD analysis project Ga0190272, IMG submission 133746) | Populus adjacent soil microbial communities from riparian zone of Shoshone River, Wyoming, USA - 504 T | ecosystem: Environmental > Terrestrial > Soil > Riparian zone | place: USA: Wyoming... | reverse complement strand
GGTGGTCGCCGTAGCCGAAGACCGAGACCGGCTTGCCCAGCGCCGCCCAGACGTTGTTGAAGTTGACCCCGGCCGCCATTACCCGCACGACCACCTCGAAGGCGCCGGGCTCCGGCACCTCGATCTCCTCCAGCTGGAAGGCCTCAGTCGGTTCGCCCTCGCGCTCCTGACGGATCACCCAGGCGGCCATCGTCTCCGGCAGCGTGCCGGGCTCGACGTCCAACTTCGCGACTGCGCTCGTGTCTACGGCCAAGAGGTCCTCCGCGGGTCGTTCGGTGACGGGAGGCGAATCCTACGCGGCTTCGGACGTCTCGCGCAGCTCGGGGGCCGTGACCTGGCGGACCGTGATCTCGGTCGGCTCGGGCGGCTGGATCTCCTTGCCAGGGGAGACGCCAAGCCCCTCTACCTTGCGCAGCTGCGGCAGCAGGCGGCGCTCCATTGAGCCGACGGCGGAGTCGTAGGCGCTGGCCGCTGCGGTCAGGCCCCTGCCGACCTTCTCGAACTCGCCGAGGAACTTTGAGAAGCGCGAGTGCAGCGTCCCCGCCGCCTCGGCGATCTCGGCCGCCTCGGCGACCATCCGCTCCTGGCGCCAGCCGAGCTCCATCGTCCGCAGCAGTCCGATCAGTGAGGTCGGGCTGACCAGCAGGACGTTGCGCTCCAAGGCGTAGTCGAAGAGCTCGGGGTCGGCGGCAAAGGCCGCGTGCAGGGCCGGCTCGTTGGGGATGAAGCAGATCACCAGGTCCGGCATCTCGCCGGCCTTGAACTGGCCCTGGTAGTCCTTGGAGCTGAGGCTGCGAACGTGCTCGCGCGCCTGCCGCGCGTGGCGCTCGAGGTGGGTCCTGCGCTCGGTGTCGACCTCCGCCTCCTGGGCGTCGAGGAAGGCGTCGAGCGGGACCTTCGAGTCGGCGACGAAGCTGCGCCCCTCCGGCAGCAGGAAGCGGGCGTCGGGCCGCAGGCGGCCGTCTTCGGTGTGCAGCGTCTGCTGCAGCTCGAAGTCGACGTGCTCGGTCATGCCGGCGATCTCGATGCAGCGCCGCAGCTGCAGCTCGCCCCACTGGCCGCGCGTCTGCGGCTGGCGCAGCGCCTTCTTCAGGCCGGCGGTCTCCGCCCCTAGGTTGCCGACCGTCTGGCCCACCTGCTCGATCAGGGCGCGGGTCTGCAGGTCGGTCTCGCCACGCCGTTGGACCTCCTTCTCGATCCTCTCCTGGCCCTGCGAGATCCGCTCGGCCAGGGCCTTGATCTCGGCCTGCCGCTTGTCGAGCGTGGCCTCTGCCGTCTTCGCGTCGAGCTTGCGCGCCTCGTCGTTGGCCTGGAGCAGGCCAGGCAGAGCATCGGCGACGGCGCGCGAAGTGGCCTCCTGCACGGCGGCGGCGAAGTCGGGTTGCTCAACTGGCTGCTCGCGGCGCGAGACGAGCGCGTAGGCGAGGCCCGCGGCGAGCAGGACGACGGCGATCAAAAGCACGACGGTCATCGCCACCGATGCTGACAAGCAGCCCAGACGGGAAGGGTGCGCTGAAAGGCCGCTTGCAGCGGCCTTATGGCAGCAGGATGTCGTTCTCGGAGGAGGTCCGGTAGGGACCGACGACGAGGCGGGCTGGCTTGGCGCCGGGAAGGCCAGCGGCGGCGATCTCGTAGATCCCGGTGGAGAGGTCGGTGAGCAGGGTGGCGTTGCCGTTGGCGACAAGCTCTCCCGGGCTGACGTCTTGCGGTCCGCGCAGCACCAGCTTCGAGTCGGTATCGGTGAGGTTGGCGGCGACGATCACCACGTTCAGGGGCGCCTTGCTGCGCACCACCGGCTGCTCGATGCCCTCGTTCTGGGGGATCTGTTGGGTCGGTTCGGGCCCGACCGCGATCCGCTCCGGCTGCACCGTGACCTCGCCCTCGGTGACCGAGACGCTGACGCGGGTGGGCGGCTGCGGGCGCGGCTCGTTGACCCGCTCCTCGGCGCCGCAGCCGGCGAGGATCAGGCCCAGCGCACCGAGTGCGCATGCCAGCGTCGCGACGCTCCCTCTCCGACGACCCATCGCGGCGAGAATCTAACCGAAGGGCAGGTCGACGACGCGGGCCGTAACGCCATCTTCACCTACGGCGAGCTCGTCGCCGGGCTCCGCCTCGCGGCGGACGATCGCCAGGCCGATCGGGCCGAGGGCGGGGGAGAGGCAGGAGCTGCCGATGCTGCCGACCTCCTTCTCGCCGAGCCGCAGCGCCTCGCCCGCCGCGGATGGCGCGCTCAGTCGCAACCCGCGCAGGCGGCGGTTGGGCCGCCCCTTGTAGTGGAGGCGGGCGACCGGCTCCTGGCCGATGTAGCAGCCCTTCTCGAAGTTCACCGCGGCCTCGACGATTCCGGCCTCGGCGGGCATCGTCTGCGGGCCCATCTCGGCGCCGAAGCGCGGCGTGCCGGCCTCGATCCGCAGGATCTCCGCCGTCTCCTCGACCACCTCGGGGGCGCCGGCGGCGAGGAGCGCTTGGCGCAGGCGACCGGCGTCGGGGGCGGCGGGCGCCAGGTCGATCCCGTCGCTGGTGCCCGCCGCGAGGCACTCGACGCCGTGCGCCGTCACCTGCGCGCAGCGGTGCGGCGACAGCGGCGGCGTGGTGGCGACCTCGGGGCTGCGTGGCCCGATTAGGGAGAGCAGCGCCCGCTCGGCGCTGACGTCGACGACCTCGACCTCACGCCCGATCTTGTAGGTCTGCAGGTGGCGGCGGGCGGCCTCGAGCGCCTCTGGCTCGGTGTCGATCCAGATCTCCTCCGGCGCCACCCGCAGCACGCGCATGTCGGCCTGCATGTGGCCCTTGCGATCGAGCAGGGCGGCGTAGCAGCCCTCGCCGGGTGCCAGCGCCTCGACGTCGTTGGTCAGCTGCCCCTGCAGGTACTCGGCGGCTTCGGGGCCGGTGACGAGCAGCTTCCCGCGCGCCGAGCGATCGAGCACCCCGCACTCCTCGCGCAGCTGCCGATACTGAGCATCGATCTCGACTGTCGCCTCGGCCATCCCCCGAGTTTAAGAAGCAAGCGTGATGGGCGAGGGGATGACCCCCGGACGAGCCTCCCGCTGTTGCGAGGGAGGGGGTCATCCCCCTCGCCCCCGCAACACGTCTTTTAGATGTGTCAAAATCTGATTTAGACGTGTCGAAATCTCCTTTGAACGAAAACTCGGAGGGCGGGAGCCGCAAGCTCAGCCGGCGCAGACTGCTCGGCGCCGCCGCGGTGGTCCCAGCCGCCGTTGGCATTAACTCATTGCTGCAGCGGGGGGATGAGGCCAGTGCCTTGGCCGGGGGTGGCGGGCACGGGATGGGTGCCGCCGCCGACAGCAAGGCCCCTCACCAGGGCCACAAAGACTTCGCCCACGCGACCTTCGCCCCCGGCCGCGGCGTCGATCACCGCGCCAACGGCTTCAACCCCAGCGAGCTGGTGCGCGACTTCGACTACGGCAAGACGCGGCGCCTCGCCAGCGGCAGGCTGCTGCGCGAATGGGAGATCGTCGCCCACGACAAGGAGATCGAAGTGGCGCCGGGGGTCAAGTACGAAGCCTGGACCTACAACGGTCGCGTCCCCGGGCCCACGCTGCGCGCGCGCGAGGGGGAGAAGCTGCGGATCCGCTTCGTCAACGGCTCCTCCCACCCGCACACGATGCACTTCCACGGGATCCATCCGGCGCTGATGGACGGCATGCCGGGAATCGGCGAGCGCCTCGGCGGCGGGCAGATCGAGTCCGGCGAATCGTTCACCTACGAGTTCGAGGCCGAGCCCTTCGGCCTCCACCTCTACCACTGTCACGTCGCCCCGCTCGCCGCCCACATCGCTCGCGGCCTCTACGGCGCTTTCATCATCGACCCGAAGCAGGGCCGACCGGAAGCCGACGAGCTGGTGATGGTGATGAACGGCTTCGACACCAACTTCGACCTCGCCAACGAGGTCTACGCGGTCAACACGGTCGGCTTCCACTACATCAACGAGCCGATCAAGGTGGCGCGCGACCAGTTGGTCCGGATCTACCTCGTCAACGTGCTCGAGTACGACCCGCTCAACTCCTTCCACGTCCACGCCAACTTCTTCCAGCACTACCCGACCGGCACCTCGCTGCAGCCGACTGAGTTCACCGACACGATCGTCCAGGGCCAGGGCCAGCGCTCGATCCTTGAGATGAAGTTCCCCTTCGACGGCGACTACATGTTCCACGCCCATGTCAGCGAGTTCGCCGAGCTGGGCTGGACCGGGTTCTTCCGCGTCGGCAACCCGTCGCTGATGGGTCCGGCCGCTGCCGCTGCGGCCTACTGCAAGCTGCCCTGGGGGCAAGGGAGCCCCACCTGATGGAGGCCGGCACACAGGCCGAGGAGCTGCACGGCTCTCGCCTCCCGGCCTGGGCCTTGGGACTGATCCCACTTGCCCTGATTGCCGTCGCGATCGGCGGTTTCGCGCTGCTCGGCGGACCCGGGCTCGGCGAGCGAACCGGACCCCCGGTCGAGGAGGTCACGGTCGAGCGCACGGTGTTGCGGCCCGGCGAGATCGAGTTGACCCTGCGCAACGACGGGCCCGACCCGGTCGAGATCGCCCAGATCGCGGTCAACGACGCCTTTGCCCCCTTCGCGACCAGCGACGGGCGCGTGATCGATCGGCTCGGCTCGACCACGCTGCAGGTCGAGTACCCCTGGGTCGAAGGCGAGGCCTACGAGATCTTCATCCTCACCTCGACCGGGGGGACGATTAACGCCGCGATCGATGTCGCCACGGAAACCCCGGAGGCCGATCTCAGCTTCTACGGGCTGATGGCGCTGCTCGGCATCTACGTCGGCGTGATCCCGGTCAGCCTCGGCATGCTCTGGCTGCCTTTCGTGCGCCGAGTCGGCGAGCGCTGGATGATGGCGCTGATCGCCTTCACCGTCGGCCTGCTCGCCTTCCTCGGCATCGACGCCGGCCTCGAGGGGCTGGAGATCGCGGCCGGGGCGCCGGGCGTCTTCGGCGGCGCCGAGCTCGTCTTCGGCGGCGGCCTGGCCGCCTACCTGGCGCTAGCGGGGGTCGATGCCTACCTGGGGCGGCGTCGCGAGGCTGCGGGCGAGGCAGGCGGGGCCGGCGGCTTCTACCTCGCTCTGCTGGTGGCGATCGGGATTGGGCTGCACAACCTCGGCGAGGGCCTCGCGATCGGGTCGGCTTACGCGACCGGGGCGCTCGCCCTCGGCGCCTTCCTCGTCGTCGGCTTCGCGATCCACAACACCACCGAGGGGCTGGCGATCGTCGCGCCGCTACGCGGCGGCGCGGCAGGCGCCGGTGGCCGCCCGGGCTTCGGCCACCTCGCGGCTCTCGGCCTGATCGCGGGGGCGCCGGCTGTCCTTGGCGCCTGGATCGGTGCCGCCGCCTTCAATCCCAGCCTCGCCGCCCTGCTCTTCGGCATCGGGGTGGGCGCGATTGCGCGGGTGGTCGTGCAGATTTCGCCGGCGATGCGCGACGGCGACGGCCGTTACCTGAACCCGCTCTCGGTCGCCGGCATCCTCGCCGGCATCCTTGTCATGTACCTGACCGGCCTGCTGGTGAGCGTCTGAGCATGTCCGCCCGCAGCACCAACGTCAGCGGGGTGGCCGGCACCGAGGCGATCGAGGACTACGCGAAGGCGATCTACGCCGTCTCGCTGGAACGGCAGGGGCCCGTCACCAACGGCGAGCTCGCCGAGCGGCTGGGGGTGACGCCGGCGACGGCGACCTCGATGCTGAAGCGGCTCGACGAGCTGGGCCTGGTCGACTACCTCCCTTATAAGGGCGTCACCCTGACCCCCGCGGGGGAGAAGGTCGCGCTGGAGGTAATCCGTCACCACCGGCTGATCGAGGCCTACCTATCGGAGGCGCTGGGCATGCCGGAGGATCGCGTCCACGCCGAGGCCGAGGTGCTCGAGCACTACATCTCCGAGGAGCTCGAGCTGCTGATCGCGGCCAAGCTGGGCGAGCCCAGCCACGACCCGCACGGCACGCCGATCCCAGGGCCGGACCTGCGCCCGCCCAGCGACTAGGCTGCCTGCGTGGCCCTGGCCGACGACTTCCAGCAGGTGCTCGACGCGCTGCCGCCGGACTGGACGGACTTGGAGGTCGACCTGCGGATCGAGGACGAGGGCCGCTACGTCGACACCGCCGTCGCGCTGAGCCAGGTCAACGCCCAGCCCTACTCGGAGGCGGACTGGCACTGGCGCCTGCTGGTCGCCCACAGCTTTGGGCACGCGGCCGCGGCGGAGACGGTCAAGGGCGTGCTCGGGAAGCTCGACCGCGAAGGCGTTGCCGGCGAGATGCAGGTGCGCGAGGTGCGCGAGGGCCGGTCCGAGGTCGTGCAGATGTGGGGCCGGCCGGAGAGCGTGCGCGAGGAGCTCCGCCAGCGCCGCTCGATCTAGTGGCCCGCGTCGTCGCCCTCTCCACCGACCTGCTGCTGGGCAGCAAGGTCGAGGCGACCCTGAGGGCCGCAGGCCACGAGGTCACGCTCGCGCCCTCGCTGCAGGAGGCGCCGCTCGACGGAATCGACCTGCTGGTGGCCGACCTCGACGTCGAGAACCCGGAGGCGCTGGTCGGCCTCGGCATGCCGGTGCTCGGCTACTACTCGCATGTCGAGGCCGCGACCCGCGAGGCGGCCGAGGCCGCCGGGGTCGACCGCGTGGTGCCGCGCTCGCGGATGGCGCGCGAACTGCCGCAGCTGGCGGCGGGCCTGCTCAGGGGCTGAGCTCGAAGGCGGCATCAACGTCGAGGGGGCGTTTGAGGATCCCGTGCTCGAGGTCCCAAGCCGCCCACGCCGTGAGCACGTCACGGTCGAAGGGGGCGGGGCGGAGGTCGCGGCCGAGGGCGCGGAGTTGCGCCGCCTGTTCGCTGCGGTCGAGACTGGGGACCGCGGCGAGCAGGTCGTCGAGCGCCCGTTCGGGGTGGCTTGTCGCGTAGGCATAGCCGCGCGCGATCGCGTCGATCGCCGAGTCGATCAGCTCGGGGTCGCGCTCGAGCGTCGCGCGGGAGGTGGTGAGGACGAGCTCGGGGTAAGGGGGAGCGCCGTAGCGGTCGACCTCCAGAACCCGGGTCGGGATGCCCTGGCGCCGCAGCGTGACCCCCTCGGCGTTCCAGAACCCGGTCGCCGCGTCCACCCGGCCAGCGGCGAGCGAGGCGACCGCGTTGAACCCAATCGTGACGCGGCGCACCTCGGCGGGATCGCCGCCGTCGGCGCTCACCTCGGAGTCGACCACGGCTTCGTCGGAGGGCAGGCCGGTGACGCCGACGAGCCTGCCCTCGAGATCGCGAGGCCGGCGCACGGGCCCGTCGGCGCGCGCCAGCACCGCGGCCAGCGGGCGCTGCACCAGGGGCAGCACGCCGACCAGGTCGAGCCCGCGCTCGCGGGCGATGCCGAGGTCGTGGATGTCGAGGATCGCGAGCTCGGCCCGCCCCGCCTCGAGCAGCTTCGGCGCGTCGGTAGATTCGCCCGGCTGGCGGACGGTCAGCTCGACCCCTGCGTCGGCGTAGTAGCCCCGCTTCTGCGCCGTGTAGATCCCCGAGTGAGCGGCGTTCGGGCTGAAATCGAGCACCAGCGTCGCGCCGCTCGGCGCGCCCGGTTCAGCACCGCTCCCACCGCAGCCGATCGCGCCGGCCAGCAGTAGGGCGGCCGCCAGCAGCGCGGCACCCCATCTCATGCGGGGGAGACCTTATTGGTTCACTCGATGTGGGTAGACTGCCGCGCGCGAAACCGCAACCTGGGAACTAGGAGGAGAGCGTGCAGCAAAGAGGACTTCCGGCTTATCTTGCCGAGCTGATTGGCACCTTCCTATTGGTGTTCTTCGTCACCAGCGTCGTCGTGCTGTTCCTATCCACTGGCGAACAGGCGCAGTTCGGCACGGACTTCGCCGTCATCGGCCTCGTTCACGCCTTCCTGCTGTTCGGGCTGATCGTGATGTTCGGCATTGCCAGCGGCGGCCACTTCAACCCGGCGGTGACGCTCGCCGTGCTCGCGATCAGGCGGATCTCGTCGATGGACGCCTTGATCTACATGCTCGCCCAGCTCTCCGGCGGCGTGCTCGGCGCGCTGCTCTGCAAGGGGCTGCTGGTCGACGAGGGGCGCGCCACCAACTACGGCGCGGTGCAGGTCAGCGGCCTGCTCGGCGGCGACTTCCAGGGGATGATCATCGAGGCGATCGGCACCTTCTGCCTCGTCCTGGTGATCCTCGCTGCGGTCTTCTCGAAAAAGAGCGTCAAGGACTGGGCGCCGCTCGCTATCGGCGTCACGCTGGGCTTCATCGTCATGGTCGGCGGGCCGCTCGACGGCGGCTCTTTCAACCCGGCGCGTTGGTTCGGCCCGGCGCTGGTCGGCAACGAGTGGGGCGGCGTCTGGCCCTACATCGTCGGCCCGATCGTCGGCGCCCTCGCTGCCGTCGGTGTCTTCAAGTTCGTCTTGGAGCCGGGCGGACCGGCACCGACCGAGCCGCCGGAGCGGGTCAAGCCCGCCGCTGCGCCGAAACCCGGCGCCGCCGCCTCCTAGGTCTCTGCAGCATCGACGAGCCGCCGGGTCGCACGCCCCGGCGGCTCGTCTGTTTCCGGCGCCTCACTAGAGTGGCGGCGTGCGCCGGGTCACCTTCTCGCGGAACTACACGCTCTCCCTCTCGCGCACCTGCCAGTGCCACTGCAAGTACTGCGCGTTCGCGACGCATCGCGCCCACATCCACTCGCCTGAGGCGGTCGAGAAGCGGCTCGACGAGGCGGAGAGGCGCAACGCCAAGGAGCTGCTCGTCCTCACCGGCGAGCGGCCAGAGGTGAACGCGGAGGTCGCGGCGCGGCTGGCCGAGTGGGGCCACGACGACTTCACCTCCTACGTCGTCTGGGCCTGCGAACGGGCGCTCGAGCGCGGCATCCTGCCGCACACCAACATCGGCGTCCTCGACCGCGACGACCTGGCGCGACTGCGCGAGGTCACCGCGTCCCAGGGCCTGATGCTGGAGTCGGTCGCCGAGCACCTGATGGAGACCGTCCACGCCGGCTCTCCGACCAAGCACCCGGCGAAGCGATTGGCCACCATCGAAGCTGCCGGCGAGCTCAAAATCCCCTTCACCAGCGGCATCCTGGTTGGGATCGGCGAGAGCGAGCAGGAGCGGGTCGAATCGCTCGAAGCTCTTGCCGAGCTGCACGGCCGCTACGGGCATCTGCAGGAGGTCATCCTCCAGAACTTCGTTCCGCATCCGCGCTACTACGGGCAGGAAGTGGCCGATATCGCCGATGACGCGGCGCGCAGGAGGTGGGGGGGCGATGGGGACTCCCCCGCTGGGGCTCCGTCCCCAGGCGACGCAGGGACGGAAGGAGCTCCGCTCCGCGAGTTCCCATCGGGGGAGCCCCCATCGCCCCTGCCAGCGTGGGCGAGTCCCGTCAGCGTCGACGACATCAAGCGGCTGATAGCCGAGTGCCGGAGGTTGATGCCCGATGTGGGCGTTCAGGTGCCGCCGAACCTGTCGGATGCCTGGCCCGAGCTGGTCGAGGCGGGGGCGACTGATCTCGGTGGGCTGTCGGCGAACGGAGATCACATCTCGCCGGAGGAGCCGTTCCCGAGTCCCCATCAGGTCCGGAAGGGCCTTGCGCCAAAGGGTTATGCGCTGACGGAGCGGTTGTGCGTCTACCCGCAATACATGGACCCCGAGTGGATGGAGCAGGGGGTTCTCGATGTGGTGAAGCTGAAGTACTGGAGCTTCATCCCGCGGCGGGGGTCGGGGCGGCGAGCCGAAGAGAAGCTGGAGCCGGGGCTGACCGAGCGGGCGATCGCCAGGGGGCGCGAGGGGAAGGAGCTGAGCGAGGACGAGTTGACGGCGCTCTTCGCCGAGACGCGGCCGGAGGCGATCGAGGAGATGCGGGTTGCCGCCGATGAGCTTCGCCGGGAGCTGGCGGGGGAGCGGGTGACGTTCGTGGTCAACCGCAACATCAACTTCACCAACATCTGCGTCGTCGGCTGCGCCTTCTGCGGGTTTGGCCAGGGGAAGCGCTCGCCGGACGCCTACGAGGTCTCCGAGAAGGACTTTGCGGCGC
>Ga0190272_10001897_pt1 | contig 10010 bp, 8 predicted proteins | sample Popmic504T_FD_133746 | JGI IMG/M metagenome (GOLD analysis project Ga0190272, IMG submission 133746) | Populus adjacent soil microbial communities from riparian zone of Shoshone River, Wyoming, USA - 504 T | ecosystem: Environmental > Terrestrial > Soil > Riparian zone | place: USA: Wyoming... | reverse complement strand
GACATTCTGCAGATCGAGCTGCACCGGGCGTTGGTGCGGCACGCGGAGCCGAGAGAGGCGCTGAACACGGCGGCGGCGCGGATCGATGTGTTGATCGAGCGCACGGGAATGAGAAAGCTCATGTCGGGCGGAGAGAAAGTCCCGGCTGTGGCACCGGCGGGAAGCGCTCAATGAAATCCGAGAGCAGACTCGGCTGGATGCTCGTCGCACCCGCGCTTGGCGTTATCGCGTTGATAGCGATCTTTCCGCTTGGGTGGACGTTCTGGGAATCGCTACACCTCCACGAGCTCCGGATGCCGTGGCTCGGCAAGCCGTTTATCGGCGTCGACAACTACGTCGAGATCGCGCGCGACCCGCGGTTCTGGGCCGCGCTCGGACACACTGCGTTTTTCACGTTCGTGTCGATCTCACTCGAGCTGGTGATTGGACTCTTTCTGGCGCTGGCGATGAACCGCGCATTTCGCGGACGGGGCTTCGTGCGGGCGGCGGTCCTGGTGCCGTGGGCGATTCCGACGGTGGTCGCCGCGCTCCTGTGGAGATTCATCTTCGAGTCACAGGGCGGGATCGCCAACGAGCTGCTGGTGAGCGTGGGGATCCTCGACCAGCCGATCGTCTGGTTCATCAAGACATGGACGGCGTGGATACCCGTCATTCTCGCCGATGTCTGGAAGACAACGCCGTTTGTCGCGCTGCTCCTGCTCGCGGGACTGCAGAACATCGACCTGACTCTATATGAGGCCGCGGCCGTCGACGGCGCGAATCCGTGGTGGCAGCTCCGCCACATCACGCTGCCTTTGCTCAAACCGGCAATTCTGGTCACCCTGATTTTCCGGACGCTCGATGGCTTCCGGGTTTTCGATCTCATCTACGTGCTCACCGGCGGTGGTCCGGGGACGACGACGGAGCCGGTTGCGCTCTACACCTTCAATGCGTTGCTGCAGAATCTTCGGTTCGGCTATGGATCGGCGTTGTCGGTGGTGATCTTTTCGATCACGTTCGGGATCGCGCTGCTGTACGTGAAGGGGTTAGGGGTGAAGCTCGCCGGAGAAGAACGGTGAAAGCGCGGGCAGGGTGGGGACAGTGGGCGATGGGAGGAGTGCTCGTCGCGCTGATGGTGTTCACGCTTTTCCCATTCTACTGGGCGCTCGTTTCGTCGTTCACGCCCGACGCGGCGCTTTTCAGGGATCCATCGCTCTGGCCAAAGGACATCATCCTCGATCACTATCGCGCGCTATTCGACGAACGCGATTTCTTTACGCCGATTCGAAACTCGCTCATCGTAGCGGGAACCACCACGTTCTTCTGCCTCACTGTCGGGACGCTCGCTGCATACGCGCTCGCGCGACTCGAGTTCCGCGGAAAGGCGGCGATCATGGCTTTCATTCTCGCCGTGACGATGTTTCCACAGATCTCGATCGTGAGCCCGCTGTATCTGCTGCTACGCTCGCTCCGGCTGATCGACACCTATCCCGGCCTGATCATGCCTTATATGACTTTCGCGATGCCGCTGACGGTGTGGGTCCTGACTGGATCCATCCGCCAGATACCGCGCGACCTCGAGGAAGCGGCACACGTAGATGGCGCGAGCAGGAGACAGAGCTTCACGAAGATTCTTCTCCCGCTCGCGGTGCCGAGTCTGGCCACGACGGGGATACTGACCTTCATCTACTGCTGGAACGAGTTTCTGTTCGCCCTCTCATTCACGCTTGGCCCTGAACGTCAGACAGTGCCGGTAGCGATCGCACTCTTCCGCGGGCAGTATCAGGTGCCGTGGGGACAGATCCTTGCCGCTGCCGTCGTCGCGACTGCTCCAGTCGCGGTGATGGTGCTGCTGTTCCAGCGGCGCATCGTGCAGGGCCTAACCGCCGGCGCCGTAAAAGGCTAAGGAAAACAATGGCGCGCATTTCACTAGAGCATGTCGAGAAGGTCTATCCCAACGGTTACGTCGCGGCGCGCGACCTGAGTCTCGAAGTCGCCGACGGCGAGCTGCTCGTTCTCGTCGGACCTTCCGGCAGCGGGAAGTCGACAATTCTTCGGCTGATGGCGGGGCTTGAGAGCGTAACAGGCGGCACGATCCGGATCGGCGAGCGGGACGTGACCGATCTGCCACCGCAGCAGCGTGACATCGCGATGGTGTTTCAGAACTACGCGCTCTACCCGCACATGACAGTGCGCCAGAACCTCGCCTTCGGCCTCACGATTCGGAAGCAGCCAGTGTCCGTGATCGACCAGCGTGTCCTCGCCGTCGCCGCGTCGCTCGGTCTCGACGTCCTCCTCGACAGAAAGCCGGCCCAGCTCTCGGGCGGACAGCGTCAGCGCGTTGCACTGGGTCGAGCGATCGTCCGAGAGCCTCTCGCGTTCCTCTTCGACGAGCCGCTCTCCAATCTCGATGCACAGCTGCGCGTTGAAACGAGAGTCGAGCTGTCGCGCCTCCATCGGAAGCTCGGCGCGACAATGGTGTACGTCACGCACGATCAATCCGAGGCGTTGACGCTCGGTGACCGCATCGCGGTGCTCAAGGAAGGAGTTCTGCAGCAGATAGCGACGCCAATGCAGCTCTATCACCATCCCGCGAACAAGTTCGTCGCGGGCTTCATCGGCAGCCCTTCGATGAACTTTCTCGATGGCGTCGTGCGGCGCGAAGGTCCGGGCGCCGAGCGGACTTTCCGTGGGAAGGATCTGACGATCGATGTACCGCTTCGAACGGAGGCTCCCGACAAGGTGTTTCTCGGTGTGCGCCCACAGCACCTCGAGGTGTTCGGCGGCGCGAATGCCGGTGGAGATGGAACGCTGCGCGCGGAAGTCGGAGTAGTCGAGCCAATGGGCAACGAACAGATTGTCTACGTCACGCTATCCGGGGGCGACCGGCTCGTTGCTGTTGCTCCGCCCGATCAACAGGTCACGCCGGGGGATGTCGTTTCGATTCGCGTGCGGCCGGAGGGGATCCACGTTTTCGATGCGGGGACAGGCGCTCGGCTGGGATGACGACCTCGGTAGCCTACAAACTCAGAACAGGTAGTCTTCAGTTTGTAGTTCCTTTGGTAGCCCTCGTACGGATCACGCCTTCGGCAGGCTGAGAACGAAACTGGACCCCTCGCCGAAAACGCTCGTCACGGTCAGGTCGCCGTCCATTCGGCGGGCGAGATCACGGCTGATCGAAAGGCCGAGGCCCGTGCCCTCGTGCTTCGATGCGTAATCGCGGTTGACCTGCACGAACGGCTCGAAGATCGCCTCCAGCTTATCGGACGGGATACCCGATCCGGTATCTCGCACGGTGATGCGAAACATTGTGTCGTCAGCCGCGCACTTGAGCTCGATCAGCCCGTCCGGTGGCGTAAACTTGATCGCGTTCGACAGCAGATTGATCAGGATCTGACGCACCTTGTCCCCGTCGCCGCATATGAGCTCGCCCGGGACCGTGTGGCTCAGGTTGAATTGAATGGATTTCTCCTGCAGCTGTGGCTCGACGAACTCACGGAGGCTGTCGAAGACCTCCGCCAGGTCAACCGGCTCGGATAACATCGCGACATGACCGGCTTCGATCTTCGCGAAGTTGAGCACGTCGTTGATCAGTGACAGAAGGTGCCGCTGGCTTCTCTCGATCTTCTCGAGGTCCTCTCGCTGCGCCGGAGTGATCGGGCCGCGAACCTCGAGGGTGAGCAGCTGCGCGTAGCCCTGAATCGCGTTGAGTGGCGTGCGGAGCTCGTGCGACATCGTCGCGAGGAACCGGCTCTTCGCGGCGTTCGCCGCCTCGGCTTCCTCGCGGGCGTGCCTCTCGAGCTCCACCAGCTCGCGGTATTCGGTGACGTCAACCGCGGCAGTAAGCGTGAGCCGCCGGCCGTCAGGAAGCGATCCGAGCGCGACGCGATGAAAGTCCCAGGTGCGGGTCGTGCCGTCGACGATTTTGACCTCTCGTTCGCCGAGCTCGACGGATTCGCCTTCTTCGAGGCCGCTATTACCGTTGGAATGAAAGAGTTGCGCGTCCTCGCCATCACCGAACGCCCGACTTGACCATTCGCCGGTGTTGGCGAGATCTGACGCGCCGTACCCGGTGAGCGATGTCCATGCCAGACTGAGCTGCAGAATCTCGCCATCCTCGGCGTGCAGCATCAGCGGGTAGGGAGCAGACTGCACCGCGCTGCGCAACCGCGTCTCGCTTTCGCGCAGGGAACGCTCGGCCGCGGTGCGTTCCGCCAGATGGTCACGAACATCGAGCTGTCGTTGGCGTGCGCGCAACCCGGAGCGTATCACCGTCGTGAGTGTTGCCACTCGCACCGGCCGCTCGAGCAGCGTGACGTTGCCTTTTACCGCGATTACACTGAGCGCTTTTGGCAGCGTTCCAGACAGCTCGTCCGCGCCGGTGAGGATTATGACTGGAACATCAGACCATGATGGCTGCTTCTCGAGCGCGTCGAAGAGAGTCTGTCGTGCCGTTCCACCCAACGCCTCCTCGGCCATGACGCATACACCGATCTCCTCGCGGTCGAGAAGCTCGCAGACATCGCTCATGTCAGTGCACACACGCGGAAAGAATCCCGCCGTCTTAAGTACGCGCTCGGCCATGATACCGTCCTTACCCGTCGGAGTAAGGACGGCGACGGGAAGTCTCTCAGGCACGCGGAGCCTTCTTCGCGCCGCGAATCGGGCTCACCACGGTCTCTCCGTCGGCCATCAGCGGCGCCGAGTTACCGGTATAGTGGGGGACACCGGTGAGGACCCCCTGGAAGTCGTGCAGGGCCTCGCCGACCTTGAGCCCGCCAACGGCGACCCGGCATTCACGAATGGTTCGCTCGTGGTCGCTGCTTCGCTTCTTTACGACTGAGACTGCCTGCCTCACCGCACCGTGCACCTCGAAATAACGGAGCAAAAGGACGGTGTCGGCGAGATAGCTCACATCGACGGCTTCATCCACCGGATTTCCGAAGATGCCGTGCTGCACGAGCGTCATGATGCAAGTCACGCCATTGTTGGAAAGGAAGCTGAGCAGCTCGTGGATCTGGATCGCCAGCAATCGCTCCTCCGGCATTGACTGCAGGTAGCCGTTCAGTGAGTCGATGATGACCAGGCTCACCCCACCCTCTTCGACCGCGCGCACAACCTGACTGGCGAACTCTCCCGGCGAAAGCTCGGTCGGCTCGACTTGCGCCATCGTGAGCTGACCGGATTCCCGCTCCTGCTTGACGGACATCTCGAGCGCTTCTGTCCGCTGGTGGAACGTGTTGAGCCGCTCATCGAAGAGATAAAAGAGGACCTTCTCGCCGCGGCCGAGCGCGGCACGGGCGAACTGGGTACATAGGACGGATTTGCCGGTGCCCGCTGCGCCGGTGATCAGCATGCTGCTGCCGCACCCAAGGCCACCGCCAAGCATTTTATCCAGCGGGGGAGATCCACTCAGAATCTGGGTGCCGGTCTTGTTTACGCGCGGCTCATCGTGGAGAATTCGCGGGAACACCGAGATCCCGCCCCGCAGTATCCGGAAATCGTGGTAGCCCCCACGGAACCTCACCCCGCGTACCTTGGTTACCTGCAGTCTGCGCCGCTCCGAGCCGTATTCGAGTGCAACGTGCTCCAGCACAATGACCCCGTGCGCGAGACTGTGAAGCTGGAGGTCACCTTCCGGGGCCGTCTTGTCGTCGATCAAAAGGATGGTGCATTCACGTCCGCTGAAGAACTGCTTCAATCCAAGGATCTGCCGGCGAAAGCGGAGTGGCTCTCGCGCGAGCAGGCGCATCTCGGACAGCGAATCGAAGGCAACGCGCTTCGGCTTCAAGTCCTCCACTGTCTTCAGAACCGCGTCGACGGTGTCCTGAAGCTCGACCTCGGCCGGGTGGAAAATCGTGTAGTTGTCCTCGGTCTGAGCGAGCCCCTGCTCCGAGAGCTCGAAGATCTCTATGCCATCGAGTGTCCAGCCATGCGAGTTCGCAACCCCTTCCAGCTCAGCGCGGGACTCGGAGAGTGTGATGTATAGACCCTTCTCGCCCTTCGCGACTCCCTCCAGCAGAAATTGCAGCGCCAGCGTCGTCTTTCCGCTGCCAGGCTTGCCGTCGAGCAGGTACAGGTGATTGGTCGGCAGGCCTCCGCCGAGGATCTCGTCGAGTCCGGCTATACCGGTAAGCGCGCGCGGGACATCCGCGGGCGCAGAGGATTTGATGTCGTTTGTGCGAACCATTGCCAATAGGTAACTGTAAAACGACCTATCAAGGCGAAATGCGGGCCAGTCGGGAGGGGGTACTCGCGAACCGTGCGCGCTAGCCGGCCATCCTGCTCGTCGGAGTCGATTCCTGGGCGTGCTTCCATTCGATCAAAGCCATTCGCGTGACCATGGTGTCGAACTCTTCGTCGGCCATGTTCGGACAAACAGGGCGAATGCGCTCGGCAATCGTCTTGCGGATTGCTTCCAGATTCTTGTTGGGTCGGAGCTCGAGCATTTGGTTGAATACACCGCAACCAGAAAAAGGGGCCGCGATGATCGATCCCTTTTTTGTTTCGGTGCGGCAGAGCTCTCACTGAATGCGCACGGGGCGGGCTAATCCCTCTGGAAACTGGCCGGGCGCCCCCTCAAGTTTGGAATCAGGATTCACGCCTCGGCCGTTCGGGCCAGGCCCACCAACCATTGGTAGCGATGATGACATCCCTTCAACGCGGCGCACCCCGGCTGTCTCTCCTTTTCGCAAGCGCGTTCACTCTCGCCTGCACCCCGCCCGCTCCCGCCCCGTCGGGTCCGGCACCAATGCAGCCAGGGGCGAATCCACTGATGACGGTCAGCACCCTGCCGTATCAGGCTCCCCGTTTCGACCTCATCAGAAACGAGCACTATGAGCCGGCGATCGAAGAAGGAATGCGCCAGGAGCTCGCCGAGATCGATGCGATCGCCAAGCGGATGGAGCCGCCTAATTTCATGAACACGATCGTCGCAATGGAACGCTCGGGCGCGCTGCTCAACAGGGCATTCAGCGCGTTCTCGTCTGTAGTCGGCGCCAACTCGAACGACACGCTGCAGAAGATCAACGAGCGCATTGCGCCCAAGCTCGCCGCGCACAACGACGCGATACTGCTGAGCAACCAGTTGTTCAGACGGGTGAAGGCGATGTACGACCGGCGCGAATCGCCCGACCTCAATCCCGAGCAGAAACGATTGATCGAGCGGTATCACCGCAACTTCGTGCGAGCTGGCGCGGAGCTCTCGGAGGCGGAAAAGATTCCGCTTAAAGCACTGAACCAGGAGCAGTCGAAGCTCGCCACGGATTTCGCGAAACGCCTGCTCGCCGGCACGAGGACATCAGCGCTGGTTCTCGATACCCGTTCGGAGCTCGACGGGCTTACGGAAGCGGAGATAGCGACCGCGGCAGAAGCAGCCAAGTCGCGGGGGCTCACCGGCAAGTGGGTGATTCCGCTCCAGAACACGACGCAGCAGCCGGCGCAGGTCTCACTGAGAAATCGCGCCGTACGCGAGCGGCTGTTCAATCTGTCGATAATGCGCACCGAGCGCGGCGATTCCAATGATACGAGGGCGATCGCCCAGCGTCTCGCCCAGATCCGCGCCGAGCGAGCGAAGATTCTCGGGTTTCCGAACTTCGCGGCGTTCAAGCTGGTGACCGAAGGGGCCAAGACCGCCGAGAATGCAACCAAGCTCATGACCGATCTCGTCCCGCCCATGACGGCACGGACGCGAGCGGAGATCGCGAAGATGCAGGCTCTGGTCGATGCCCAGGGCGGAAAATTCAAGCTCGCGCCGTGGGATTGGCAGTACTACGCCGAGCAGGTGCGTAAGGCCGAGTACGATCTGGATGAATCACAGCTGAAGCCGTACTTCGAGGCGGACCGGGTGCTGCGCGATGGAGTCTTCTACGCCGCGAACCGCTTGTACGGCCTGACTTTCCGGGAGCGAAAGGACATCCCGGTCTGGCATCCCGACGTGCGCGTTTTCGAAGTGTTCGAGGAGAACGGGACACCGCTCGCGCTGTTCTACGCGGATTTCTTCAAGCGCGAAGGGAAGCGCGGCGGCGCGTGGATGAACTCGTTCGTGAGACAGTCGGCGCTCATGGGAACGAAGCCCGTCGTCTACAACATCTCGAACTTCGCGCCGGCTGCCGCGGGGCAGCCGGCGCTGCTCACCTTGAACGAGGTGACGACGATGTTCCACGAGTTCGGGCACGCACTGCACGGGATGTTCTCGCGCGTCCAGTATCCGATCTTCAGCGGGACGAGCGTTCCGCGGGATTTCGTGGAGTTCCCGTCGCAGGTGAACGCGGACTGGGCGCTCGAGCCATCGGTGTTCGCGAATTACGCGAAGCATCATGAGACGGGCGCGCCGATGCCTCAGGCGCTGGTCGACAAGATCAAACAGTCGAAGACATTCAATCAGGGATTCGCGACCACGGAGCAGGTGTCCGCGTCGCTGCTCGACATGGCCTGGCACACGCTGCCGCCGGGAGCGCCACCGCAGGCCGTGAAGACGCTCGAAGCCGAGGCGCTGAGGCGCTTCAACATCGTTACCCCCGAGGTCCCGCCGCGCTATCGCACGACGTACTTCAATCACATTTGGTCGAGCGATGGCTATGCGGCAGGGTACTACGCGTATCTCTGGAGCGAAGTGCTCGAGCACGATGCTTTCGCATGGTTCACGGAGAACGGAGGACTGACGCGAGCCAATGGCCAGCGATTCCGTGACATGCTTCTGTCCCGCGGGGGCACGGAGGAAGCGGACGTGCTATACAGGGGCTTTCGGGGGAGAGATCCGAGCGTTGATGCGCTGTTGGAGCAGAGAGGGTTGCGCTAAAAAGGCGGGTCCCTGTGCAAAGAGAGGAACTACGCGTCGTGCGTTTCCCGTCGTTATGTGTCCCGTCGTTCGGTAGCAGTGCTCTTACGGAATAACGGGCAACGTAACGACAGGAAACGCACAACGCGACCGCACTATCATCTACAAGAAAAACTCGCTGAAACTACCTGATGGGTGCCGCCCCGATATTCATCCGAAACGGTCCGGTGCCGTGGACCTGGATGACTGTCGGGACTCTCGCTCCGCCATAGTGCGCCACTCGAGCCGGGGCGAAAATGAAGTCTCCCGGTCCGAATCGCTGCAGGAGGCTGTCGTCTTCCTCGTCGCCGATCGCGAAGAGGAAGCTGCCCTGCAGCACGGTGATGTGCTCGCTCTCTTCGTGCCAGCGCACGGGGAAGCGATACCCGGCGGGGAAGCGGATGCGAATCACGAAGTCGCGGTCCCTCACGTTCGGATCGCCGTGTACGATCGCGACGCGGGCGCCGGGCGGAAAGTCGGGGACCTCGAGCGGAATCCAGCGTAGCGCGGTGCTCAATCGCGTCTGCGGCTGCGCCATGTCAGCGAGCGTGACGGGGTCGGGCGTAACGACCGGCTGACCGGGCCGGATAGGCTTCCCCTGACCCTCAGCCGCGCTCGGGATGAAAAGGCACGCGCTCAACGCGAGCGCGGCGACTCCTGTTTTCGCCAGCTGCTTCATAATGGCCTCCTTGAGTAACATCGGTTCCACGACTATCACGCGTCCGCAATCCGTCTCAGCGCCTGCACAGCATCCACAATCTCCTTGCTCGGCATCGCTCCGGGCATCACCTGGGCGACGAGCTTGTCGTCACGCGAGTACAGGTCGTTGCCGAAATAGAGCTGATTGTTGTTGATGTACGCGGTGAAATATGCGATGTAAACGGGAATCTTCTTCGGAACTTTCACAGTGCGATTGTCAGGCGAATTTCCCATCCACTCCTCGACCTTCGCCGCATCCCACCCGAGCGCCCACTGCGCGAGCTCAGCCGGCTTCTCGACCCTGATGCAACCGTGGCTGAAGGCGCGTACATCCTCCTTGAACAGCTCGCGGTTGGGTGTGTCGTGCAGATAGATGTTGTAGTCGTTGGGAAAGAGAAACTTCACGAAGCCAAGCGCGTTCTTTGGACCGGGTCGCTGCCTGATCCGCAGTGCCCCGCCTTCGCGATAGGTCTCCATGTTCTGGCTCTCCCAGTACGCGCTGCCTTTGGGAAAG
>Ga0190272_10001896_pt1 | contig 10011 bp, 7 predicted proteins | sample Popmic504T_FD_133746 | JGI IMG/M metagenome (GOLD analysis project Ga0190272, IMG submission 133746) | Populus adjacent soil microbial communities from riparian zone of Shoshone River, Wyoming, USA - 504 T | ecosystem: Environmental > Terrestrial > Soil > Riparian zone | place: USA: Wyoming... | reverse complement strand
TCGGCTCGCGCCTGATCGCGGCGCGCCTGGTGACGGCGCTGGTCCGGCTCGGTTTCCTGCTGGAGCGGCGCTGGCCGCCGTACCCCAAGTGGGCGGGGACGCTGTTCGCGGTGCTGCCCGTGGCGCCGTCCGTCACCGGTTACCTGGCCGACGTGCTCGCGGCCGCGACCTGGCAGGAGCGGGACGCGGCCCTGCGCGCGGCGTGCGAGGTGCTGCACGAGCGGCAGCGCGCCGTCGGCCTGCCCGCGCTGGACGGGCCGGCGTGCGAGCCCTTCCACGACCGCCCGTTCACGGGGCTGCGCCTCGGCGTGGCGGGGACGCTGCGCGCGGCGGTCGCCGACCCTCAGGTGCGCGCGCTGTCGCACCGCGGCGGCGTCGAGCAGTGGGTGGACGACGTCGGCACCCTCACCGATGCCGGTGTGCGGGCGCGGCTCGCCGCCTGCGAGTGACGGCCCGCCAGTGAGGGCCTGTGGACGACGGCGCGGTGAATGTCGGCGGTCCGACGTACTCTGACCGGCGATGATTACTCGTGCAGAGGGTGCGTACCTGGGCGCGCTCCGGGCTTTCCAGGAGCCGATGCTGGACCTGCTTCACCGGAGGTATGCCCCTCTCGTGGTGTCGCTGCTGTCGCTCGTGTTCACGCCGGAGCGTCCGACGGTCCCCGTGGCGGAGGCGCACACCGATATCGGTGACGCGCTCGACCAGCTGCGGGCGCAGGGCTACGAGCTGAACGCGGACGGGACCCGAGCGATCCCCCTGGGCAGCGCCCGGGAGCTGTGCCGGCAGTGGGCCGACGTCGGCTGGCTGAAGCGCCAGATCGTGGACGGTGACGTCGAGGTCTACCAGCTCTCGGCGCACGCCGTCGGGGCGCTGGAGGTGGCGGGGCGTGCCGGCGGTGCGCGCGCCCGGGTGTCGGAGTCGCGAGTCCGGACGCTCCTTGAGGCCGTGGAGCGGCTCGCCCAGGATGCCGACCCCGACGTGCTGGTCCGCATGGCGCGGCTGGACGGGCAGATCAAGCGGCTCGAGGCCGAGCTGATGCGGATCCAGCGGACGGGCGAGGTCGACGAGGTGGACGAGGACGAGCTGCTGGAGGAGGCGGAGAACGTCCTGCACCTGGTGCGCGAGCTGCCGGCCGACTTCGCGCGCGTGGCCGAGTCGATCCGGGCGATGCAGCGGGACGTGGTGAGCGCGCTTCGGCAGGACGTGCGCCCGTCGGGCGACGTGCTGCGCGAGTACCTGGAGCGCGGCGAGCAGGTGATGACCGCGACTCCCGAGGGGCGCGCCTTCGCCGGCGCGATGCGGCTCATCGGCGACCCGGAGCGGATCGACGAGCTGTCGCTCCAGCTCGAGACGGTGCTGCGACACCGCTTCACGGGACGGCTGCCGGGGCAGCAGCGCGCCGAGCTGCGCGACATCGGGCGCCGGATCGAGCAGGGCGTCGCCGAGGTCATCAAGGCCCAGCGGCAGGCCTCCCACGTCATCACGACCCAGGTCCGCAACCACGACCCGCTGCGTGACCGGCAGGTCGACGAGCTGCTGCGCGAGGTCATGATCGGCTTCCAGACCTGGATGCCGACCACGCGGCGCAGCCAGGACGTCGACCCGTTGCGGCGGCTGCCCGTCGCCGACGTCGCGCACCTGCGCCAGTCGACGAGCGACCTCAGCCCGCCGCAGCCGCCCGTGCCGCTGTCGGCGTGGGACGACGGCGCGGAGACGGAGCTGGAGGCCGGCGCCCGCGAGTGGGGCGGCCCGCACTACGCCGAGCTGCGGGAGCACCTCGCGTCGTTCGCGGCCGACGGCGACTCGGCCGAGGGTGGCGCGGACCTGGCCGCGGCGTTCGGCGCCGCGCCCGAGCGGATCCGCCGGCCGGTCGACCTGCTCGGGCTGCTGGAGATCGCACACGACAACGGCATGACCGAGACCGACCAGGTGGCGCTCGTCGAGGCGGTCCGGCCCGACGGGTCCCGCAGGCGGTTCGCGTTCGGCGGCGTCACGGTACGGACGAGGGAAGAGACAACAGATGAGTGAGACCGCCGTCGAGGAGCACGTGCCGGCCGACGGGTTCATCGACCCGGTCCCCATGGAGGAGGACCCGGCCGAGCTGTTCGCCGGTGACTCGGGGACGCTCGACGCCGCGGTGCGCCGGGTGCTGGTGCGGCTGCTGCAGCGCCGGTTCCTGGTGGCCGAGCGGAACCGCGCGCAGTGGCGCACGCTCCTGGAGAACCAGCAGGTGATCGAGTCGCGGCTGCACGACCTGTTCATCCACCTCGTCGTGGACCACGACCGGGGGATCGCGTACAAGAAGCAGGTGCGCTCGGCCGAGCTGGACGTCCCGATCATGCTGAAGGACGACCCGTACAGCCGGGCCGAGACGCTGGTCCTGGTCCATCTGCGCACCCTCTTCCAGCGGGAGCAGGGCGCGGGGGAGTCCTCGGCCCGGGTCGACATGGAGGAGGTCGAGCAGACCGTGCTGACGTTCTTCGACCCCGACGACAAGAATCTGGCCGCCCGGCAGACGGAGATCCGCAACGCCGTCCGGCGGCTGGAGAAGGAAGGGCTCATCGAGGAGGAGTCCGAGGGCCGGTTCCGGGTCACGCCGCTGGTCGAGATAGTGCTCAGCAACGAGCGGCTCGTCGAGCTGCGCGCCTGGCTGCGCGAGCAGAACCAGACCAAGAGCCAGAGCCAGGACAAGGACCAGGAGGACCCGCGATGACCATGATCGACACCCTGTTCGGGATGATCCCCGCGGCGTCCACGGGGCAGCAGTGGGTCGCGCGCGACCTGCAGCTCGTCAACTGGGGCGGCTACGACGGCCACCACCGGGTGCGCCTGGCGTCCACCGCGACCCTGCTCTCAGGCGGCTCCGGGTCGGGCAAGTCGACCCTGATGGACGCCTACATCGCGCTGCTCATGCCGCACACCACGCCGTTCAACGGCGCGTCCAACGGCAGCGTCGTCGGGCGGCCGCGGGGCAAGGACCAGCGCAACATCCTGTCGTACGCGCGCGGCAAGATCGACGAGTCCCGGACCGACGACGGCACCCGCCAGCGCGTGCTGCGTGGCGACGGGCGCGACACCTGGTCGGCGATCGCCATGACGTGGGCGGACCAGTCCGGCACGCACTTCACCGCCGTCCGCGCCTGGTACGTGCCCGCCGCCGCGCGCACCCTGGAGGAGGTCGTCGCGCTGCGGGCGACCTGCGACCGCCCCTTCGACCTGCGCGACCTGGAACGGGCAGCGGCACAGCGGCTCGCCCGGACGGAGGTCACCGACGCGGGACTGGCGTCCTTCGACACCGACCGGGAGTTCACCGCACGCCTGCACTCGACGCTCGGCATCGGCGCCTCCGGCGACGGCAACAAGGCGGTGGCGCTGCTCGGCCGTATCCAGGCCGGCCAGCAGATCACCACCGTGGACGCCCTGTACAAGGCGATGGTCCTCGAGGAGCCGGAGACACTGGCCAAGGCCGACGAGGTGGTCGAGCACTTCGACGAGCTCGCGGGCACCCGCGAGCAGATGATCACCGCCCGCCAGCAGGTCAACGCGCTCTCGTCCATCCGCGAGCACCACGCGGCCATCGGCAGCGCGGGCGAGCGGCTGCGCGTCATCGACCAGATCAGCTCCTTCGCCGACGCCGCGTCGCCCGCCGCGCTCTGGCGGCACGAGCGGCGCCTCGACCTGCTGCGCGCCGTCGAGCACGACCTGCAGACCGGCCACCGCGACGCACTGGCGCTCGCCGAGGAGACCAGCTCCCGCATCGCCGCGGCGAAGTCCGAGCTGGACGGGGTGCAGGAGACCCTGCGCGCGTCCGGCGGCGACCGGCTGGCCACCGCACAGCGCGAGCTGAAGGGCGTCGACGCCCGGCTGGCCGACGTCGTACGCACCCGCGAGCGGCTGGACACGGCCCTCGGCGTGCTGGACGCGGCGGCCGCCACGGAGGCCGAATTCTCCGCGGTGGCCGCCCGCGCCAGGGCGGCACTGGACGACGCCGGCGCGAAGCAGGCGGCACGCGACGCGTTCGGCGAGGCGATGTCGGCGTGCAACGCCGCCCGGGCCGAGCTCGCGGAGCTCGAGGCGGAACGGTCGGCGGCCGCCGACCGGCGCGGCAACATTCCCGACCACCTGCACCGGGCCCGTGCCGCGCTGGCCGAGGCCGCCGGGCTGACGCCCGACGACCTGCCCTTCGTCGGCGAGCTCCTGGAGGTCCGCACCGAGTTCGAACCCTGGCGCGGCGCCTTCAACCTCGCGCTCGGCGGCTTCGCGACCAAGATGCTGATCGACACCGCCCGCATCCAGTCGTTCCGCAAGGCGATCGACAGCGTCCCGACGTCCACCCGCATCCGGTTCGAGGGCGTGCCCACCGGGATGCGCGACGACATCGGACTCGACTCGCGCACCCTGCCCGGCCGGCTCGACGTCCGCAGCGGACCGTTCGCCGGCTGGCTCAAGCACGAGCTGGCGCAACGGTTCGCGTACGTCTGCGTCGACACCCCCGGGCAGCTCGGCCAGCACAAGATGGCGCTCACCCGGTCCGGACAGCAGTCCGAGGGATACCGGGGCGCGCACGGCGGCAACCTCCGCTCCAACGTCCTCGGCTTCACCAACGGCCGCGCGCTGGCCGAACTCGACGAACGGATCACCCAGGCACGACAGCGCGTCGAAGCCGCCGAACGTCGCGTCGACGCCGCCGACGCGCTCCTGAACCGGCACGACGACGAGCTCTCCGCGTACCGCACCGTCAGCGGCCTCACGTGGGACCAGGCCGACGTCGCCTCGGTCGAGGCCGAGCGGGTGCGCTGGGCCACGGTCATCCAGGAGGTCACCGCGGGAAACCCCGAGATCACCCGGCTGCGCGAACAGGCAGGCACGCTCGAGCGGCAGATCGACGGGCTCAACCAGAGCCTCGGCAAGACCACGGCCCAGGCCGAGGCGCTCGACCAGCGCTGGAGCGCGATCACCGACGAGGTCGACGCCACCCAGCAGGCCCTCGACGACGCCGAGGCCGCGAGGACCGCCGTCGGGCCCGACCAGCGTGACTACCTCGATGCCCTGTTCCGGGCCACCGATACCGGCGACCCCGCCGGGGACGACGCGGCGGCCGCGGCGCTCGCCGCCTTCGACGGCGCGCTGCGGCAGGCCACCGAACGGCTCAAGGCCGACCGGGAGGCCGCGCAGACCGCCGTCGGCACCGCGCGGGAGGCACTGCGCAGGACCTTCGAGAACTTCAAGGAACGCTGGCAGGATCCGAACCTCGGGACCGACCCGGACGCGTCCTTCGCCGACTACGACCGGATCCTGACCGACCTGGAGACCAACGGCATCCACGAGCTCGAGGCCGACTGGCGTAACAGCCTCCTGCGGCTGTCCGGGAACGACCTCACCGACCTGCACAACGCGCTGGCGGGCTCGGTCCGCGAGATCAAGGAGCGGATCGGCCCGGTCAACGACATCCTCGCGGACCTGCCGTTCGCTGACGACCAGCACCGGCTCCGGATCGACGCGCGTGACAACCAGTCCGCCGTCGTCGGGGCGTTCCGCAAGGAGCTGCGCGGCCTGCGCGAGGTGCTGTCCCGGGAGGCCACCGACGCCGAGCGCGAGCGACGGTACCTGCGGATGGCGAAGGTGATCGACCGCATCCGCCGGACCGCGCCGGACTTCGCCGACCTCGTGGACGTGCGGCGGCACGTGCGGCTCAGCGCCGAGAAGGTGGACCTGGACGGCAACCACGTGGCGCACTACGACGGCATCGGAGAGAAGTCCGGTGGCGAGTCGCAGGAGCTCGTCGCGTTCATTGTGGGCGCGGCGCTGCGCTACCAGCTCGGCGACGCGGGGGCCGAGCGGCCGCGCTACGCGCCCGTGTTCCTGGACGAGGCCCTGATCAAGGCCGACGCGCGGTTCACGGGCCGGGCCGTCGGCGCCTGGCGCGGCCTGGGCTTCCAGCTCATCATCGGCGCGCCGAACGACAAGTACAGCGCGCTGGAGCCGCACGTCGACATGAAGTACGTGGTCCTCAAGGACGCCTCGGGCCGGTCCCGGACCAAGGCGGTCGCGGGGGTCGCCGCTGGGGCGGCGCCGTCGTAACGGGCGTCGAACCGCAACCTATGTGTCCATCGGGGCGCCGAGCCGAAAGTTGTGCGTCGATATCTGGCCCGGTGGACGTGTTCCTTGCGGTTCAGCGCGGCTATTGCGGTTCAGCGCGGCTATCAGCCTGCGGAGCTGTCCTCGCGCAGCGCCGGGCACGTGCCGCCGGGCTCGGTCAGCAGCTCGAAGTGCCAGATCTCGTTGGCGTACACCTGGCACAGCCCGTACCCGGCGCCGTGCTGGATCATCCAGTAGTCGGCCTCGGTCGGCCCGATGTCGACTGCCTTGCCGCTGACGTGCTCGGACAGCGCCGGCGTGCTGACCCAGCGCCGGGCCTCCTCGAGGCTGCCGTACTCCTGGACCGCCTGGTCGAGCAGGTGCTGCTGGAAGGCGGGGCTGCGCCAGCCGCTCGTGATCCAGAAGTCGATACCGTCGGCCGCGGCGGCGTCGGCGGCCTGGCGGACGGCGGCGGCGAGCTCGGGGTCGAGCTCCGTGATCGCGGGGAGGTCGTCGTCGAGCGTCGCCTGCCCGCCGGGGATGTCGCCCCCGGCCACGCCGGTGGAGTCGGCATCGGCCGAACCTGAGTTCAGCGCGTTGTCGACGGCCTGCACTACCGGCGACTCCCCGCGATCGATCAGGGGATAGACGCCGAAGACGGCGGTCAGCGCAGCCGCCGCCACGACGGCGTACGCCGTGGGGCGACGGCTGGTGCGGCGGCCGGTGTGCCGGGCCGGAGCGCTGTAGGCGCTGTGCGCCGGGGGCTGGAGGAGCTCCTGTCGAGTCATGCCCCCAGCCCACCGGGCGCGACGTTGCCAGGACGTCTCCGATTCTCGATATGCCGCCGATATGCCGGCGCCCGGCGAGGTCGGTCCGCTGCAGCGCCGACAGGCGGAACGGGCCCGGCCGGCCTCAGCCCGCCGTCTGCAGCTGCGGGTACAGCGCCGGCAGCGGTCCCGAGAGGGCCTGCTTGACCTGGCGGCTGGTCTCGTCCGCGAGCACCTCGGGCTCACCCGCCTCCAGCCCGTCGTAGATCGCGGCGACGATGTCGCGCGGGTCCTCCTTCGGCACGTCGAGAGCGGCGATCATGGGCGTGTCCGTGTAGCCGAGGTGCGCCCCCAGCAGGTGGGTCTTCTGGTCAAGCAGCTCCACGCGCAGCGCGTTGCTGAAGGACCAGAAGGCGGCCTTGGTCGCGGAGTAGGTGCCGGTGGCGAGCCAGCTCAGCGCCGAGTGCACGTTGATGACGCCGCCACCCCCGTTCCGGGCGAGGACCGGGGCGAACGCCTGGGTGACCGCGAGCTGCGCGAACACGTTGGTCTCGAAGACCGAGCGGACGGAGTCGAGCGGGGTGCTCAGGACCGGCCGCCCGGAGTCGGAGATTCCCGCGTTGTTGATCAGGACGGTCGTGTCCGTGGCCTGTTCGGCCGCCGCGGCAACCGACTCGGGGGAGTTGATGTCGAGGGCCAGCGGCACGATGCGCGCGTCGCTCCACTCCCGGGGCGTACGGGCGCTGGCGTACACCTTGGCGGCGCCGCGCTGGAGGGCCTCGGCGACGAACGCGCGGCCGAGGCCGCCGTTCGCACCGGTGACCAGGACCACTACGTTCTTGAGAGTAGTCATCGTGACGAGCTCGCTTTCATGAGGTTGTGTCGTGGGGTCGGTCGAGGGGTGGGGACCGCGTCGGGCGAGGCCGCCCGGGCACGGAGCGTGAGCACGGCGGCAAGGGCCAGCACGACGACGGTCGCGCTGCCTGCGATCAGCGCGGTCTGCAGTCCCTGGGCGGTACCCAGCGAGCCGACGCCGAGCGCGACGGCCGCCTGGACGAGGTAGGCGATCAGGTAGGCCGACGACGTGGTAGCTGCCCGGTGCTCGGCGGGAGCGCTGCGGGTGACGAGCGTGACCCCGCCGGAGAACAGGAGGCTGTAGCCGGCGCCGCCGATGAGCGAGTAGAGGATCAGGAACGGCATGGAGTGGGTGCTGCCGGCCGTGATCATCAGGGCCTGCGCGACGACGGCCGCGAGCACGCCGAGGCGGAGCGCCGACGCCGCACGGAGCTGCCCCGCGAGCAGCGCGACGACGCCGATCGCGGCCGCGGAGATCGCCAGGACGACGCCGTTGACGAACGCGTCGTCGGAGCGCACCGTGTCCCGTGCGAACTGGGCCCCGACGCCGAGGAAGATCGCGCCTAGCGCGTAGGCGGCGGAGACGCCGAGCGCTCCCGTGAGGAACGGCAGCGGGTGCTGCGGCCGAGCCAGGTGCCGCGGTCGCATGCTGCCGGTCACCCGTGCGGGCCGGGGCAGGAACCACGCTGCGAGCATCGCGGCGACCGTCCCGGCGAGCAGGACGCCGTAGCCCGCGTGCAGCGGGCTGGGGCTGAACTGCACGGTCGTGCCCCCGACGAGCAGCGCGGTGATGAGGCCTACCGCGCTCGCGCCGGCGGTGATCACGCCGGTGCGGTCGCGGGCGCCGTCCGGCCCGGAGGAGGCGATCACGCTCGTCGCGGGGCCGAGGCTGAGCCCGACCCCGACACCCATGAGCGCACGGCCCGCGAGCAGGAGCCCCAGGTTCGGCGCGAGCAGAAAGGTGAGGGCGCCGAGCCCCAGGAACGTGAGGCCGGCGAGGATCGCGCCACGGCTCCCGACGGCCTCCGCGAACCCGCCGAGCAGCAGCAGTGTCCCGATCAGCGCGACCGGGTAGGCGGCGAACACGGTGGTGGTGACCGCCGTCGTCAGGTGCCACTCGGTCGCGTAGACCGGGTAGATCAACGTCGGCGCAGCCGATGCCCAGAGCGCGAGTGCCACGGCGGAGGCCGCCGCCCAGCGGCTTCCGCGCTGCGCCCATGTGAAGGCCATGAGGCTCCAATCTGAGTAGGTGAAGCCAACTTAGCATCTAGGTTGGAAGTGACAACTCAGATAGGATGTGGTCATGAGCACAACGCCCCGCGAACGCAATGCCCGATGCTCCGTCGCCAGGAGCCTGGAGGTGCTGGGGGAGAAGTGGACGCTGCTTGTCGTCCGGGAAGCGTTCTTCGGCGTCACGCGGTTCGCTGACTTCCGCGCGCGCCTCGGCGTCGCCCCCGACGTGCTGACGGCTCGGCTGGAGACCCTCGTCGAGGGCGGTGTGCTGGAGCGGCGGCCGTACCGCGACGAGGGGCAACGGCAGCGCGAGGAGTACGTGCTCACCGAGGCGGGAGCTGAGCTCAAGACCGTCCTGGCGGCCTTCGTCGCGTGGGGGGACGTGCACCGTCCCTCGGGGTTCGGGCCCTCGGTCGCCTACGTCGACCGGGACACGGAGGCGCCCGTACGCCTCGCCTTCGTGGCCGACGACGGCCGTGAGCTCGCGCCCGAGGACGTCTCCGTCGTCCCGGGGCCTGGGGCTCTGGCCGCCTGACCGTGGTCACCACGCCGACCGTCGGATGTCCGCTTCGATCACACGGTTGTGCATGGTTATCGGCACCAAACCATGCACAACCGTGTGATCGAAGCGGACACCCACGACGGGGGGGTGGGCCGTCCGGCGTTACCGCGTCATCAGGTGATACTGCGCCGCTACCTCCTTCGCTGTGACCGCGCGGTCCAGCAGCTCGATGGTGTCCATCGAGCAGTTGCAGGGGTTCCGTTCCTGCGTGTCCTGCGGGAAGCTGCCGCCGATCTTGATCCCGCGCGGCGTCGTCGCCGAGGCACCCGAGCCGTCGACCTGCCACGGGTCACCGTCGACCGTGTAGAAGCCCGGCACGCGCTCGCCGTTGCGGTAGAGCGCCATCCGCCCCGTCGTGTAGTCGAAGGTCGCGGCCAGGTGCACCCACTCGTCCTGCGGCAGCAGGGTGCGCCAGTCCTCGTTTGCGGCGAAGGTCTGCGACGCACCGCCGTCGATCCGCCGGCCCAGGGCGACGAGCCGCAGCTCGCCGTCCACCTCGATGATCTCCAGCAGCGC
>Ga0190272_10001895_pt1 | contig 10011 bp, 7 predicted proteins | sample Popmic504T_FD_133746 | JGI IMG/M metagenome (GOLD analysis project Ga0190272, IMG submission 133746) | Populus adjacent soil microbial communities from riparian zone of Shoshone River, Wyoming, USA - 504 T | ecosystem: Environmental > Terrestrial > Soil > Riparian zone | place: USA: Wyoming... | reverse complement strand
TTCCTGCGGCGGTAACCCGGTTGGATCGATCGCTTCGAACTTTTTCAAGAAGAGGCGGGTCTGGCGGAGGTCGAGATCGATGGCTGTCTGCGAGAAGTCGCTCAACTTGTCGTTGTATCGTTTGTCGCCGAGGATGGAGGCAAACTCAGGGCTGGTCCGCAGAGTGTACTCCCAGTGTTCCGCCAGCAGATCGTGCATCTCTTTTACGCGTTGCTTTACCGTTTGTGCTTGCGCTTGTTTCGAAGGAGATTTCATTTGAGTTGAGACGTTGTAGCTAGAAAAGCAAATAAGAGTACATAAGATTGTTGGCTCAACAATAGGACGAAAGAAACGTTTCATTTGGCAAGCAGGCCCGTCATTAGCGACCCATCGACGGGAAGTACTGGATGAAGAGTAATCGACGGTTGACAGGATCGACAAGACTTACAGGATGGAATCTATGAGTCGCGCTTTCGGCGTGTATTCGCGGAACTTGCGCTTCACTTGCACTGAGGAGCCGAAGTTTAGCAGGAGGCCACAATCGATGCCGGTGGCGGCTAGACAGTTTACTAGTTGAACTTCATGACGCTTAACCAACTCTTGAACGGCCTTAAGTTCGATGACCACGCGTTCATCAACCCACAGATCAGCGAAATACTCGCCCACGACGTGTCCTTCGTAGCGGACGCTGAGAGGCTCCTGCTGTTTTACTCTCAGTCCCAGTCTTTCAAGTTCAATTCGAAGGGCATTTTCATAGACCTTCTCAAGAAAACCGGCTCCCAGAGCGTTGTGGACTTTATAGGCACAACCGATGATCGCATGGGTGAGGTCATTGTTTTTCATGGAACCACCATTTAGACAGGATTGACAGAATCGACAGGATAATCCAGGAAGCGGAGAGGTAGAACCCGGAGCTGGCTGAGAGTTTATTGGAACGATACTAGAGTTTTTTCATCCAGGAGAGGCAGAGATTTGACGCGAGACAAGGGTTGACGGGAGAGGCAAGGTTTGACGGCAAGATTTGAAAAGCCAGCTCCGGAACTTACTTGTTATTAAGTATCTTGTGAGTCCTGTTAATCCTGTCTAACTATCTAATCGAGCGGCAAGGTTGACGGGAGAGGCAAGACTTGAAAGGCCAGCTCCGAACTTACGCACGCCACGCGACCGCAAGAAGAAAGACGAGTCTGGCAACGACATAGATCTAAAGGCTGGCGACATCGTGCAAAACTCGATGGTGGTGCCGGGTCGCTGGTTGTTATTAAGTATCTTGTAATGGCTGTTAATCCTGTCTAACTATCTAATCGAGCGTTGCATGAGAATGTCAGTCTGCGGATCGTCCCCCAGTTGAAAGACGTGCGTTCCCACGTCATGGAAATTCCATCTTCGGTAAAAGGCCTGGGCGCGGGCGTTGTGTTCCCAGACACCGAGCCATAACGTCCCATAACCTCTCTGCTGCGTTTCTTCAATGCAGGCCCGCATTAAAGCCGCGCCAACGCCGCTGCCCAAACTCTCTCGCGAAACATACAAACGCACCAACTCGATTGGATTATCACCGGTCACGCCAGCGGGTACATTTCCGGAACGGAGCATGGAGTATCCGATAGCGACTCCCCTTGTCTCAGCAATCTGAATCAAGGCGGTCGGGTCTGCTAACTCCGCCGCTTGTTGCGCTGGACTGAATGCCGCGGCGAGATAGGCAGCCATGTTTTCGGGAGTGTTGTCAGCCGCAAACGTTTCCGAAAAAGTTCGTGCACCTAGTTCATACAACAAACCGGCGTCACCAGCATTGCCGCGGCGAATAGTCAGGTCAGGTCTAAGACTTGTTTCCGGTCTCATTTATGCAATAGCACCAACGGTTACGACTTAGGAGGGTCCGGCAGGTTCAACGCCGGCTTGATTTGACCGCGATGACAAGTGGTGCAATTGACCACTGGACTTTCACCCTTCAAGTTTTTGATTTGCTTCAGATGCTGGCCGTTAATCGCTGACACCATTGCGGCCATGTCGCGCGCAATCTGTTTCGTAGGTTTGTCTTCTTTCGCCCACTCACCGGGGATGTGACAATGCGTGCAGGTCACACCCAGAGACCTGGCATATCCTAACTCCATGACTCTCAGCAGACGCCCTGCGGGCATCCCTTTAAACAGCTGGATATTCTTGAAGACGTTTTCGGCAGGCTCGTTTTCTTTCCCAGCGATGCTCTTTCTCAAATCAGCTAGCGCTTGCGCTTGATCGAAAGGCTTCTCCGCCTGAAACGTCGGTGCCGCAGAGTTCTGATTCCGTGCCGCCAGCACCGTTGTATTCGATCGCTCGCTAATGAGCCAGGCTGCTGGAAAAGCTAAGGCTACGACAAACAGAGTAACAACTTGCGCGTGGTTGACTCTCTTCATTGGATTCCTCCCGATTCATGCCCTGCGGCAGATCTTGAAACCTATGACTCAATGATTTTCAAGCCTGATTTAGGTAGGACGAGCTTACCCTTGAAGAGAAAATCACCCCTGACAGTTACTCACTCCGAAGATCCAGAATAGGTTGGAAATAGAATACCCGTCGAGAAACAACCAGGATGAAATCTCAATCGCTGGGTTTAGCGCCGTATGAGTCATGAGTTTTTCTGATGCGAAACGATCAATGATCGTTGTGGACCCCCAGCGGACGTTCCCCCTGGTAAATCTCAGCGCCCGTCGCGACAAACTCTTCTGCCTTTTCTTTCATTCCTACATTTAATGCCGCTTGCTCGTCGATCTGTTTCTGCGCGGCATACTCGCGGACGTCCTGCGTGATCTTCATGGAACAGAAGTGGGGACCACACATGGAACAGAAATGGGCCAACTTCGCGCCTTCCTGCGGCAACGTCTCGTCGTGATACTCCCGCGCGACTTCGGGATCGAGCGAGAGATTAAACTGATCCTCCCAGCGAAATTCGAAACGAGCTTTCGACAACGCATTGTCGCGATACTGCGCGCCGGGATGCCCCTTCGCCAGATCAGCAGCGTGGGCGGCAATCTTGTAAGCGATGACGCCGTCTTTCACGTCCTTCTTGTTGGGCAGACCGAGGTGCTCTTTCGGAGTGACGTAACAGAGCATCGCAGTGCCATACCAGCCAATCATCGCGGCGCCGATTGCCGAGGTGATGTGATCGTAGCCAGGGGCGATGTCCGTGGTGAGTGGCCCCAGCGTATAGAACGGGGCTTCCTGACAGGTTTCGAGTTGCTTATCCATGTTCTCCTTGATCAAATGCATGGGAACGTGACCCGGACCTTCAATCATCACCTGACAGTCGTACTCCCAGGCAATCTTCGTCAGTTCACCCAGGGTCTCGAGTTCCGCAAACTGCGCTTCGTCGTTTGCATCAGCGATCGAACCAGGTCGCAGTCCGTCACCCAGACTGAACGACACGTCGTAAGCAGCCATGATCTCGCAGATCTCACGGAAGCGGGTGTAGAGGAAACTCTCCTGGTGATGCGCCAAACACCATTTGGCCATGATGGAACCACCACGGCTGACGATGCCTGTGGTACGTTTCGCAGTTAATGGAATGTAAGGAAGGCGCACGCCGGCGTGGATCGTAAAGTAATCCACGCCCTGCTCTGCCTGTTCGATGAGCGTGTCGCGAAAGATCTCCCAGGTAAGGTCTTCCGCTTTGCCGCCGACTTTCTCCAGCGCCTGGTAAATCGGCACGGTGCCGATGGGTACAGGCGAGTTGCGAATGATCCACTCGCGCGTGGCGTGAATGTTCTTGCCCGTGGATAGATCCATTACCGTATCTGACCCGCAGCGAATCGACCAGCGCATCTTCTCCACTTCGTCGTCTATCGAGGACAGCACCGCTGAGTTGCCGATGTTGGCATTAATCTTCACCAGGAAGTTTCGTCCGATGATCATCGGTTCGCTTTCCGGATGGTTGATGTTGGCCGGGATAATCGCTCTGCCGCGAGCAACTTCGTCACGCACGAATTCGGGGGTGACGTATTCAGGGATAGATGCGCCAAACGACTGGCCGTGGTGCTGGTGTAGCAGTGAATCGCGATCCAGGTGGGACAAACTACTGTTTGCCGGACGCGCCCGGCCGAGGTTTTCGCGGATGGCGATAAATTCCATTTCAGGGGTGATGATCCCACTGCGTGCGTAGTGCATTTGCGTCACACAAGTCCCAGGCTTTGCGCGCAGCGGTGTGCGGCGCAGAGTAGGAAAATCTTCCAAGCGTCCCTTTTCTTTCTGGCGCGCCTGGTTGGCGGCGTCAAAGGTCAGGTAGCCATCGTCGATTGGCTGTGTATCTCGGCCCTGGTATTCCTCGACGTCACCGCGAGAGAGAATCCAGTGACGACGAAGGGATGGCATCCCCTCACGGACGTCGCAATTGACCGCAGGGTCGCCCCATGGCCCACTCGTGTCGTAAACGCGCACCGGTGGATTCTCGCCCAGCGAGTTATCGAAGTTGCGGGTTTGGTTTTGCGCAATCTCGCGAAACGGAACGCGCACCCCGGGCTGTTCACCATCGATATAGACACGACGCGAATTGGGCAACGGCTGGCTATCGCTGGTAGGCGTTGTTACTTGCTCTGCTGGCTTGATTGCGCTCATTTCAAAACTCCTTAATCTATGAAGTCCGTACCACTATGGAGTGCGGTGGCAAGCGTAGCGCGACACCGCTTTGGACGATTGGATGATGGAGGGCAACAAGCGCATCCAAAGCGCCGTCGCCGCTTCGCTCTGCCGGCGCACTCCAAAGCCGGTTTCTGCAACTTCGTCCAAACCAAAAACAAAAACCGCTCCACGCCTGTCAAAAAAGGATGGAACGGTCGCTATTCGTTTCTCCCTTCGACGGTGTTAACCGTATCAGGTTCCAAGGGTCTCCCGCTAAGGACTCTCAGCCGCCAGTTGCGGCTCCCCCGAAAACTTCTGTTTGCGAGCAACAGTTTACTATATCCCGGTCGGATTTGCGCTCCAGACAACACGTCGCTTCGTTCGTGTTGAAGAGTGACACTCGAGCTTGAGTGGTTTCCGCTATAATTGGGGGCGATCCAACACAACTAAACTCCTGGAGATCAGATGCCAATACGACGCGCGCTTGCCCTGTCGCTAGTTATAACTCTTCTATCGCTGCCAATACTCGCGCAAACATCTAACCGCGACGATGACGTTCGGACACGCATACGCAAGGAGGGTATGGAACGCTCGCAGATCCTGAAGACCGTGCACATGCTGGCGGACGTTTATGGTCCGCGGTTGACCGGAACGCCCAACCACAAGCGCGCGGCTGAATGGGCCATCAAGCAGATGCATGAATGGGGACTGGTGAACGGACATCTGGAACCGTGGGCCTTTAATCACCCGGGTTGGCTCAACGAGCGTCTGACGGCCCATATCGTCGCGCCGGTGAAGGATGCGCTCGTCTGTGAAGTGTTGGCCTGGACGCCCGGCACAAATGGCACTGTGAGGGCGCGGACATACCAGTTAGTGTTGCCGGAAAAACCGACCCAGGAACAGTTAACCGCCGCGTTTGAAAAAGAGAAAACCAGAGTGCGGTCCCGGATCGTGATGGTGGGCAAGCATCAGGCCGTTCCAATCGACCTGTCCCCGCGACCAAAGCGGCAGGATGATAAGCAAGCGGAACAGCGTTATGATCCCGAAGCCAGACCTTCGCCTTCTCCATCACCGTCACCGACCCCGGATCCAAAGATACTGACCGCACGCAGGATTGATCAGCAGCTCAACCAGTTTCTAAAACTGAACGGCGCCGTGGCGCGGGTTAACGACGCCGGACGGGAGCACGGACAGATACGCGCTTTCAACAATCGCACTTTCGATGTCAGTAAAGCTGTGCCGACCGTGGTAATGCGCAATGAAGACTACGGACGCATCTCCCGGCTTTTAGCTGATGCCAGAGAAGTAGTCTTGGAATTCAACATCGTCAACCGCCTTTACCCGGAAGGCAAGACTTCCTACAACACGATCGCCGAGATTCCCGGCACCGACAGGGCCGACGAGATCATCATGCTGGGAGGCCACCTGGATTCGTGGCACGCGGCCACCGGCGCCACGGACAATGCTATTGGTTGCGCGATCATGATGGAAGCCGCTCGCATTCTGAAAGCGCTGGACTTCAAGATGCGGCGTACTGTCCGAGTCGCGCTATGGAGTGGCGAGGAACAGGGACTGCTGGGCTCGCAAGCTTACGTGAAAGAACACTTCGGTACGTTTGAAGATCCCAAGCCGGGTTATGAGAAGTTTGGCGGCTATTTCAATATTGACTCGGGCACTGGACGAATACGCGGGGCGTCGGTCTTCGGTCCTCCGGAAACTGGAACCATCCTGCGTGAGATCCTAAAGCCCTTTAAGGCTGACGGTGTAATGGGCGCAATTGCGACCCGCAGCCGGAGAACTGGAGGCACCGACAGCACGTCTTTCAATCAAGCGGGATTGCCCGGCATCGGCCTCGGCCAGGATACGATTGAATACGGCTCACATACCTGGCATACGAACCTTGATACGTATGAACGTATTCTTGAGGATGATGTGAAGAAAGCCGCAGTCGTAGTGGCGACCGCGGTCTATCAGCTAGCGATGCGCGACGAACTGTTGCCCCGTTTTTCAAAGGCGGCAATGCCGCGGCGTCCGCCGCTGGATCCGGAGGATGAGCCTGAAACCCAACCCGTAATTAAACCGCCGCCAAGGAGTCGTTCGCGAATGCGACGCGGCTAAAGGTGACTCATGTCCGATATGCTTCATCAGCTTGTCGTCGAGGTTACCTACCTTCAAGCATATAAGACCGTGTGGCCGGCGACAGTGCCCGGTCAATTGATCCTCGATCTTGTTCTCGGGCTGGCGAGGATCCCCTTTCTACTTCAGGCTTTCGCCTTTTGTGACGACATTTTGTCTTAGGGAAGACCAATGCTCGAGCGAAGTTGCGCACAACTCGAACGAAGTTATGCGTAACCTGAACAAGGTTGGGCGTAACCAAAGCTAGGTTGCTCGTAACCAGAGCCAAGTTATGCGTAACCAAAGCCAGGTTGCTCGTAACCAGAGCTGAGTTATGCGTAACCAAAGCCAGGTTGCCCATAACCAAAGCCAAGTTATGCGTAACCCAAGCCAGGTTGCCCGTAACCAGAGCCAAGTTATGCGTTACCTGAGAGGGAGTTATCCGTTGCTGAGAGCAAGGAGCGATATAACTGGAAGGGAGATCTAATGCGTAAGCGACGATGGATACGTCGCACATTGGGTGTAGTCAATCTCGACGACAAGCTGATGAAGCATATCGCACACTAGAGCGAACCAAACCCACCCCCACCCGGTGTTTCAATCCTCACGCGGTCACCCTCGCGCAATTCCCAACTTCCTTTTGAACCGATCTTGAGCGTGCGGCCATCGCGGATAATTGCGGCGCCCCCTGACTTTCCCTCTTCGCCGCCGGAAAGACCATAGGCCCCGCGCTTTCTTCGATCGGAGAGCAGTGACATACGCGCCGGCACGAGCGTCTCGATTTCGCGGATCACACCATCTCCGCCACGCTGTTTTCCTTTACCCCCGGAGCCGCGACGAATCTTGTACTCGCGAACCCGCAACGGATAGGCATACTCGAGTGCCTCGGCGGGCGTGTTCAGGCTGTTAGTCATATGCGTATGGACCGCACTCATTCCATCTAGCGCCGGCCGTGCGCCCATGCCGCCGGCCACGGTTTCGTAGTAGGAAAACTCGCGGCCGGTAAAGCCAGGGCGCAAATCGATACCGCCAATGGTGAGGTTGTTCATTGTCCCCTGACTGGCAGCGGGAATTTGATACGGCAGCGCCTGGGCCAACGCTTTGAAAAGAACATCGACAATGCGTTGCGAAGTTTCGACGTTCCCGCCGGCCACTGACGCTGGATGAACAGCATTCACAATCGTTCCCTCGGGCGCCACCACTTCGATTGGTTCCATTAAGCCGGCGCTGGCAGGAACATCATTGCCCAGCAGGCAGTGGAAAACGTAACTCACCGCCGAGACTGTAATCGCCGATACTGCATTGATTGGTCCCGCAACCTGGGGCGAGCTGCCCGTAAAGTCAACGCGCGCTCGCGAGCCGCTTATGGAGATTCGCACTCTAATGGGAATTGGCTGATCTGTTACGCCGTCGTCGTCCAGTACATCCTCAGCTGCGTACTCGCCATCCGGAATCGACTTGATCGCATGGCGCATGAGACGGGCAGCGTATTCAATCAGGTGCGCCGCGTATTCAGTCGCCTCCGGGCCGCCCCGACGTTCGACGATCTCCAACAGTCGCACTGCTCCGGTCTTTAGTGATCCGATCTGCGCCCGAAAATCGCCGCGACGTTCATCGAGACCACGAACGTTGGCTAGAATCAGCCGCATGATGTCTTCATCGACTTCACCATTCCTGACGAGCCGGATCGGGGGAATACACAGGCCTTCTCCGTAAATATCCGTCGCCAGTCCCATCGAGCCCGGAGTAGCTCCACCGATGTCCGCATGATGGGCGCGGTTGGCAAGGTAAAAGAATGGGTGTCGGGTATCGGGTGTTGGGTTTCGGGTTTTCTTTCCCGGCACCCGGCCCTTGACACCCGACACCCCTACAAACACGCCCATCACCAAAGTGACATCGGGCAGGTGTGTACCGCCGGCGAAAGGATCGTTGACAGCCACTACGTCGCCGGGTCTCAGGTCAACTTCACTTAGAGCTGCTGCCACAGCCATCGGCATTGAACCCAGGTGTACCGGCATGTGATCGCCTTGCGCGATCACTCTTCCCTTCGCGTCAAATACGGCACATGAATAGTCGCGACGCTCTTTGATGTTTGGCGAAAAGGCGGTGCGCCTGAGCGCGATGCCCATCTCCTCCGCGACCGAAGTGTAGAGCGCACGATAGATTTCCAGAGTGGTTGGATCGAATTGTTTCGCCATACTGTTGAACCGCAGTTACGAAGAGGGCTTGCCCCGCTCTGTTAACCGACTCGAATGATCAGATTCCCGAAGGCATCAACCTCACCACGCGCGCCGGACGGAATTAGAGTTGTTGAAGAGTACTCAGTCACAATCGCCGGCGTGCGTATGTTCGAGCCCGCTGATAAATCGTCACGCACATAAACCGCAATGCGGAGTTTCTTGCCATCAACATACGCGGACGCAAACCTGGCTGGCTTTGCATTGCTGCGTTGGCGAGGTCCACGCATCGACGTCCGGCGCTGGCCTCGTAACTTCTCCACAATTCCCGTCGACCTAACCCGCGCGCTAACTATCTCAACGACGTTTGACTCCTGTGCATAGCCGTAGCGCTCCAGATGCGCCCGGTGAAAAGCGGCACTGATATTGCGACTCGTTTGTTTGATCTCCAGTTCGAACGACTGCCCCTTGTAACGTACGGCAAGTGAGCGCTCGTGGCGCTGTTTGGACTTGTGAAATCCCTCGCGAGTGAGGGCTAGGCCAGCCACCCGCTCCATCTCTACGAAATAACTGACCAGTTTCTGCTCCACTCCACGATCACACTCCAACATCATGGTCCGGCTCTGACTTTTGACGACATCCGCCGCGAGTACTCCCATCGCAGACAACACCCCGGCCGATGCGGGAACGATTACTCTTGGGATGCGCAGCGCCCGCGCCAGATCAACCGCGTGCAGGCCGCCGGCGCCGCCAAACGGCAGGAGGGCAAAATCACGCGGGTCGTATCCGCGTTCGACCGAGATGAGGCGAAGCGCACGTTCCATATTGGTATTCGCAATCTGTAAGACGCCCTGCGCTGCTTCAATTGTCGTAACGCTGCGGCGGGCCGCTCTGGCTAACTGCTGCGCGAGTTGGGCCAGAGCTGTCTGCGAGCGTTCGAGATCAATTGGAAACTCACCGCCAAGTAGACCGGCGTCGCCAAAGTGTCCCAGCACCAGGTGAGCGTCCGTGACCGTCGGTAAAAGCGATCGGCCGTAACACGCAGGCCCCGGATCGGCGCCCGATGACTCTGGGCCCACTCTTAGCGAGCCGCCTTCATCCAATCTCGCGATCGAACCGCCGCCAGCGCCTACGGTGTGGATGTCCATCACCG
>Ga0190272_10001894_pt1 | contig 10016 bp, 6 predicted proteins | sample Popmic504T_FD_133746 | JGI IMG/M metagenome (GOLD analysis project Ga0190272, IMG submission 133746) | Populus adjacent soil microbial communities from riparian zone of Shoshone River, Wyoming, USA - 504 T | ecosystem: Environmental > Terrestrial > Soil > Riparian zone | place: USA: Wyoming... | reverse complement strand
GCGGCGCGCCGTCGAGCATGCCCAACGCGGACGGTCCATTGCTCGCCGAGATCACCCGGTAGCCGCGCTCCTGCAGCGCCTCGACCGCGAGCTTGTTGACCTGCGCGTCGTCCTCCACGACGAGCACGGTCTCGGTGCCCTCCGTGCGCAGCGCGGGAGCGGAGGGCTCGGGCGCGTTCCATACCGGAATATCGGCACCGGTGAAGCGCGGGAAATAGAGCTTGACGGTCGTGCCCTGGCCGACCTCGCTATAGATGCGGATATGCCCGCCCGACTGCTTGGCGAAGCCATATACCTGGCTGAGCCCGAGGCCCGTGCCCACGCCGGCCGGCTTTGTCGTGAAGAATGGCTCGAACGCGCGGCTCTGCACCTCGGGCGTCATGCCGGAGCCGGAATCGCTCACCGCGACCATGACGTATTGCCCGGACGGGATATCGGCGCCGGACTGCTCGACATAATGTTCGTCGAGATGGCAATTGGCCGTCTCGATGGTGAGGCTTCCGCCATCCGGCATCGCGTCGCGCGCGTTGACGGCGAGATTGACGATGGCGTTCTCGAGTTGATTCGGGTCGATCGCCGCGCTCCACAGTCCGCCGGCCAGCACCGTTTCGATCGCGAGCGTCTCGCCGATCGTGCGGCTGAGCAGCTCGGACATGTTCTGCACCAGGCGGTTGATGTCGACCGACTTCACCTCGAGTGGATGCTGACGCGAGAACGCGAGCAGGCGCTGCACCAGCGTCGCGGCGCGATTGGCCGCCTGGCGGCAATTCGAGAGCCAGCCGCGCACGCGCTCCTGGCCGTCGAGCCGGCGCAGCGCGAGGTCGAGATTGCCGATGACCGCGGTGAGCAGATTGTTGAAGTCGTGCGCGATGCCGCCGGTCAGCCGTCCAACCGCTTCCATTTTCTGCGCCTGGCGCAGCGCCTGCTCCGATGCCTCGCGCCGCGCGATCTCGGCGCGCAGCATCGCGTTGGTGGCGGCCTCGCGCCGCGTGCGCGACAAGGCGAGCAGGCAGAGCGCGATCATCGCGACGGTCGCCGGCAGGCCGAAAATGAGATGGCGCGCCATCCCGGCGCGCCAGGCCTCGGCGATGTCCGCGGTATCGATCCCGGCGAGGACATAGACATCGACGCGCGGAAGCTTGCGGAAAGCGAGGATGCGCTCCTTGCCGTCGAGCGTCGAAACGGTCGTGACTGCGCCGAATTCCTGCCCGCTCGCGATCTGCGTGCCGAGCGGGCCGCCGGGGTTGAGCCGCGCGCCGATTTGCGGCAGCTCCGGATAGCGCGCCAGCACCAGCCCGTCGCGGCGGATCAAGGCGGCGACGACCGGCTGCGTCAGCGTGGCGTAATAGTCGCGGAAATATTCGGGCGAAATCGAGATGACCACGACGCCGGCGAAGCGGCCGTCCGGGGTGGTGCGCTTGCGGCTGAGTGAAAAAAAGCGCGGTTGGCCGCGCTCGTTGGTGGCGCGCGCGGTGACGACTTCGCCGACCGAAAAGCTTGTCGCCGCACTGTCCTTGTGGTCGCGGAAATATTGCCGGTCCGACAAATCGAGCTGGCGCGGGATCGGGAAGACGGTGCCCGAGACCAGCGGACGCCCGTTGGCATCGACGACCCAGATATCCGCCAATTGCGGCAGCGTGTTGGTGAGCGTGCGCAGGCGCCGATTGAAATCGGTTTCGGCTGCGCGGATGTCATCGTCTGTCAGGTTGGCGATCAGTTCATCGACATAGCGCGAGGATAGTTCGATGGTCTCGAGCACCTTCAGCGCGTGCTCGTAGACGGTCCCGAGGTTGCGCCGCAGCCGGTCCTGCGCATCCTCCTCGTGCTGGCGGTAGGAAACCACGGATGCGGCCGCGAACACCGCGAGCGGAAAGATAATCGCGGCCGCCAGCATCCAGTGTCCGGCGCGCTCGGCGCGTCCCGTTCCTCCGGCGCGGAGCGGCGCGACGATATCGGCGAAGAAGCGCTTCATTCAGGCGGTGGTCCCTCTGCGCCGGACGGCGCGCGATCAAAGTTACGGGCAACGGCCCGTAAACTCAATCAATTCAGCCATGCGCGAAAGTTCCAGCTCGCGCCTTCCTTCCCGTGCATGCAGGCGCTAGGTTCGGGTCAAAGCAGAACCGGAGGAAACGATGCCGCAAGCCCAACGCAAGGAAACACCCACGCGCGACTGGCCGTTCGCCGTCAAGCCGCTGCATCGGGCGCTCGGCTGCGAGATCACCGGCATCACGCTCGCGCAGGCGGTCGAGCCGAAAATGTTCAGCAAGGTGTACGAGGCGTTCCTCGACTACGAACTCATTCTGTTCCGCGACGTCGACCTGCCGCCCGCCACGCAGGTCGCGTTCGCGCGCTCGTTCGGTGAAATCCAGATCCACGTCATGAATCAGTACCAGAAATATCCGGAGCACCCTGAGATCTACATGCTCACCAACGCCGACAAGGATGGCAAGCCGACCGGCAAGCATCCCGACAAGGGCACGCTGCACTGGCACACCGACGGCTCGTGGCGCGAGCGAACGGGCCAAGCAACCATGATGTATTCTGAAGTGTGTCCGCCGGTCGGCGGCGAGACCGAGTTCGCCGACATGTATGCGGCCTACGACAATCTCCCCGCCGAGATGAAGAAGCGCATCGAGGGCAAGCGCGCGATCCACAATCTCGATTTCTCGCGCACGCGCCGCCACGGCGAAGACCCGATGACGGCGGAGCAGAAGGCCAAGGTGCCGCCGATCGCGCATCCGATCGTGCGCACACATCCGGAGACCGGGCGCAAGGCGATCTTCCTCGGCGACCACGCGCAGGAAATCGAGGGCATGGACTACGACGAAGGCCGCACGCTGATCGAGGAGCTGAACGTGCTGATCACGCCGCAGAAGGACGTGTACACGCATGTGTGGAGCCCGCGCCAATGCATCGTGTGGGATAACCGCTGCACGCTCCACCGCGCGACGGGTTTCGACGAAGCGAACCACGTGCGCGTGATGCGCCGCTGCACGATCAACGGGGACCGGCCGTTTTGATATCGTAGGGTGGGTTAGCGCGAAGCGCGCAACCCACCGCATCAGTTCACCATGTAAACCTAAACGGCGGCGGGTTACGCTTCGCTAACCCGCCCTACGAAGGAAGATTCATGCTCGCCAAAATTCTCGTTTCCTGCCCCTCCGCCGAGGTCGCAGCAATCGCGCGCGAGATGGCGCCGGGCGGCTTCGAGACCGTGGTGGTCCACAACGATGCCGAAGTGGTCTCCAACCTGCCCGGTATCGAGTACATGATCTGCTATCCACACATTCCGATGAAGGATGAATTCTACAAGGCCGCGCCGAAGCTCAAGCTCGTGCAACTGCTCTCAGCCGGCTACGACAATGTCGATCTCGAAGCCGCGCGGCGCGCCAAGGTGCCGCTCTCGAACAACGGCGGTGCGAACGCGATTTCGGTCTCCGAGCACGCCATGATGCTGATGCTCACGGTCTATCGCAAGGTGGTTTGGCAGCACGCGAGCGTCTCCGGCGGGCGCTGGCGCGGCAACGGGCCGGCGCCGCGCATGTATGAACTGCACGACAAGACGCTCGGCATCATCGGGCTCGGCACCATCGGCAAGAAGGTCGCGCGGCTCGCCCGCGCGTTCGGGATGCGGGTGCAGTATTTCGACATCGCGCGTTTGAGCGAGGACGAGGCCGACGCACTCGGCGTGCGCTTCCGGCTGCTGCGCGAATTGCTGCGCAGCTCCGACGTGGTGTCATTGCATGTGCCGCTCAACGATTCGACCCGCCACATGATCGGCAAGGAAGAGCTCGTGCTGATGAAACCGACTGCGATCATCGTCAACACCTCGCGTGGACCGGTGATCGACGAGGCAGCGCTGGCCGCGCATCTTTCGGCGGGCAAGATCTTCGGCGCCGGCCTCGATGTGTTCGACCAGGAGCCGCCGCCGTCGAACAATCCGCTGTTCCGGCTCGACAACGTGGTGCTCACCGCGCATTTCGCCGGCCCGACATGGGACAATCACGTCGCGCGCTTCCGCAACGCGTTCGACAACGTGCAGCGCGTTGCGCGCGGCGAGCCGGCGCTCTGGGTCGTGCCGGAGCTTGCGGGCTAGACGACTTTGGCTGCGTCGGCGAAGGCGTTGCCGACGATCGCGGCCGAGCGCGGCCGCAGGATTTTGTAAGGCGCGATCAATTGCCCGATCAGCCGCGCGATCTGCGTGTCGATACCGGACCCAACCAACGCGGCACGAATCCGGCTTCGCGGGCGCGGCGGCTCCGGCCGCTCGCCCATCAGCAGTTCGCAGGCGATGACACCGAGCGCGTAGAGGTCGGCGCGCTCGTCGACGCTGCGGCCGCGCACCTGCTCGGGCGCCATGTAGGCGGGCGTGCCGGCTGGCAGCGCGCGCTTGCCTGCCAGCAGCGCCACGCCGAAATCGATCAGCACGGGCGTGTCGCCGCCGCGCAGAACGATATTGTCGGGCTTGAGATCGCGGTGGATCACGCCGGCGCCGTGGACGGCCGCGAGCGCGAAGGCGATGCGCGAGAGCAGCGTAAGGGCGCGCGCCGGATCGAGTCCGGTCTGCATCGCATCGCGCAGTGTCGGCCCTTCGACATATTCCTCGATCACCAGCGTGTCGCCGCCTTCAGCGCCGAGCAAACCGTACACGCGCGCGATGCCGGGATGATCGAGCCGCGACGCGGCGGCGATCTCGGTGCGCGCGGCCTGCAACAATTGCTCGCGGATCGCGGGATCGTAGTGCGTGCCGCGCGAGGCGCGCTTGATCGCGACCTCGATGCCGAGTTCCAGATCGTAGGCGCGGAAAACCTTGCCGAACGCGCCTGAGCCGAGTGCGCGCTGGCGCACGAAGCGGCGGGCCGGGTCCGCTTCCGTGCCGGTTGCGGGCGCGTCCGCGATGCGCGCGCCGCCGTGATCCGTCATCAGGCGCGAGCGGACCGCATCGGCAAATCCGGTTAGCCCGCGCGCCAGCGCGCGGCGCAGCGCCGCGGTAAGTGTGCGCTCGGCTTCGCCCGCGCGGTTGAGCGCGTCCAGCGCCCTGGCGTGAATGAGCCGCGCGCGCACCTCGCGTGCCGCGAGGTCGTCGTCGGCGTAGCGCGAGATGACTGCTCCAAGCAGCGCGGCCGCCTTCCCGGTTTTGCCGCGCGCCAGCGCGAGTTCCGCCTCGGCCTCGGCGATTTCGACGCGCTCGAATGCGTCGTCACCGCCGGGCGCAAATGTGCGCGCTGCATCGAGCGCGGCCGCGGCCGCGGCAAGATCGCCGGATTCCACCGCGACGCGCGAGGCTTCGAGATGTGCCAGCAGGAATAATCGTCCCGGCGCCTGCGCCAGCGCTTCCGCCATGCCGGCCAATTGCGCGCGCGCGCGATCGATCTCTCCCGCCGCGACGGACGCCTGCAGCCGATTGACCCAGGCGCGCTGGAATTCGCGCTTCGGCAGCGGCGCTTTGCCAAGCTCCAGCGCGCGCGCGAACAGTGCCTGCGCGTCGGCGGGGCGGCCGATTTCCATCTGCAGGCGGCCGCCTTCGATCAGCGCCAGCGCGACGCCAAGCGCATCGCCCGAGGCTTCGGCGACGACACGCAACAGCGTGAGCGCCGCCTCGCGGCTCTCGCCCCGCCAACTGTGCACCGTCGCGATCGCCTGAAAGACCGCGGCAAGCTCTTGTCGATGCTCGCCGCCCTCCAGCAGCCGGCGCGCTTCGTGTAAATCGCCGAGCGCCTCGCCGGCAAAGCCGAGCCGGTTGGTCGCAATCGCGCGCGCGCGCAGGAAGTTTGCCCGCACGATCGGATCGCCGGGCAGTGACGGCTCGATCGCGCGCAGCCGCACCAGCACGGCGTCGGCCGGCTTGTTGTCGGCGAGATCGGCAAGACAGGTTTCCAGCGCAGTGTGCGGATCGGGATCGGGCCGCGCGGTGTCACTCATGAGGCGGCCCGGCCCTGGGCTACGGCCGCCGCTCGGGGACCCACTGATAGATGCGCAGCAGATAGGTCAGGTCCGCGCTCGCCAGGGCGTCCGTCGCGTCCTTGATGTTGTACACGACAAGGTCGATGTCGCGCGCATTCGCATTGCCCTCGGGAATTCTCATTCCGTCCACGCGTTCCGCTTCCTTAGCGCAGCCTGCCCGCGGCCTTTCGGGATTGCCGGTGTTCTGCTGCGACGTGCTCAGCAACCGGCAACTGACGAACGGATAATGGTCCGCGACGGCTTTGGTCGCGAGTTTGCCGTCGACATAGAGATCGATCCGCGTGCTGCCGCCTTCCGCCAGCGCGAGGAACGTATAATCAGCCCCCGGCGCGAGCTTCAGCGGGATTTCGGAAAAGTTCACGTAGAAATCGTCGTTCTTCTCGGCGAGCCGCTTGCCGGCCTTGGCATTGAGCTTGCGTGTGACCTCGGCGAACAGCCGCGGCCTCACGCCGTCGGCGGGGCGGGACTCATTGAGGATGTTGGCTGGGAAGACGTCTTTCCCGGGCGCGAAATTCTCCGACACGGCCTTCCAGTGCTCGCGCGCCTCGGCGAGCTTCTGTTCGGCGCTTCCGTCCATCAATTCGCGCAGCAGGTCGGCGCGCTGCCCGTAATTGACCTGCGCGGCGTTCGGGATGCGCCGCCCGTTCACCATGAAGGAGTTTCCGGAATTCAACAGCGCGATCACCCGACCGCTCGCGCCGACGATCGGGCTTCCGCTCTGGCCGCCGGTCGAGGGCAGATCGTGATGCACGAGCTGGCGCTGAGCCTGCTTCGCAGGCAAGTGGAACATGTCCGTCAAACTGGTAACGACACCGAGATGCTGCTCCGGCGTCGCACCAAGTCCCTGTGACCAGGCGTTGGTCAGGCCTTCGGTTGGGTAGCCGGACGTTGCCAGCGGCGCGCCGGCCGCAAGCGCGTTGATTTCGTCAGGGGTCGCGAGTTCGAGCCGCGCGTTGTCAGGCAATGTGCCGGTCACCCGCAGGGTCGCAACGTCATAGCCGTTGCCCGAGAGCCATTTTATCCCGCCGCGGTACTGGCTGATCAGCCGCTGGTCCGATTGCAGGAACGCATTGAACGGCACGTAGCCGGGATGCAGCTTGTGCTCGACTACTTCATAGATCGCGCCGTTTTCACCCGGCGCGCGCACGATCATGCGTTCGCGCGGGCGCAGGCCCTCGCGCAGGATCGCCACGTGGGCGTTGGTCGCGAGCAGGTTCGGGCCGACGACCCACGCGGTGCCGCCGGCCTGGATGCGCTGCTGCGCGTCCTGCAGCTGCACGTGATAGACGGCGCGCGAGAGGTGCGCGCGCACCTCGGGACCGATGCGCAGGCTGACTTCGCGCGCGAGCGCGCCGGCGAATTCTTTCTGCGCGGCGTCGAGCCGCGCCGCGGTGTTGCTCGCCGAAATCATGTTGTAGGCGGCAAAGCCCGCGCCGCCGAGCGCGAGGACGGCTGCGACAGCGGCGACCGTGCGCGCCAGGCGCGCCATCGTGCTGGCTTGCGTGGCGACCGCGCGCGGGGAGGGCGCTTCCGCTTGGCCGGCGGTCTTGAGGTAATTGTCGGTGCGGGCGTCTTCCGAGATGTGAAGTGTGAACGCCGGACCGCCGATCCGGCCCAGTTCGATCCTGGCGCCGTCGCGCACGACCTGCCCATTGTCGGCCGGCGTGGCGTCGATCGCGACGAACGGCGTCCCGAACAGCTCCACCGTCCACGATCCCGACGGCTTGCGCGCTATCGCGAAATGATGGCGCGCGACCGCGGTTTCCTCGGGCGGATACTGCACGTCGCAATCGAGCTGCCGCCCGAAGACGACGCGATCCTTGCTCTCGACTTTGACTTCGCTACCCGCAAGCGATCCGTTCAAATGCCGGATGGTCAGCATTCGTCAGCTCCCCACATGCCCTCGCGGCGATTATCAGCCAGCGCCCCGGCTCAAGCAATCGGGGCGGGTGGGCGTGAGTGGCGCTATTCCCCTTCACCCTTGCTCCACCCCACCACCGCGTCGGGCACCGAGTCCACCGAGGAAAAATACGGCTTGATGTCGATCAGCGGCGTGCCGTCGAGGCAGTCGAGGCCGATGACCGAGAGCGCCGTGCCCTCGACACGCACGAGCCGCACCACGCTCATCGCGATCGGGTTGGGCCGCACCGGCGAGCGCAGCGCGAACGTACCGCGGCGCGCGCCATGGCGCGGCACCTGCACCACGAGATCGCGGCGCGCCTGATCCATGAAATAGAGAACGACGAGATGCGTGCAGGTCGCAACGCCGTCGAGCGCCGCTGCATAGCGCGGGTCAAGCTCGATGGTGCACACCGCGTCGGAGCCGCGCGCGTTGCGCGGACACTCGCTGCGCCTGGTCCAGGGCGTGCGGATGCGGCCGATGAAATAGATGCCGGCATCGAAGTTGTCCGGCAGCGCGGCGGCGATCTCGCCCGGCCGGATCGAATGATCCGCGGTTGACATGCGCGCACGCTATGGGAAGTTGCGCGCCCTTTCCATCCTGCCGGCGCATCTCCATGCAAATCTCCATCGCCGACATCACCGAGGCGTTTCCCGATTACCGCGTCGCATTCGTGGTGGCTGAGAACCTCGCTATCGCGCCAGAGCGGCCTGCTGCGCTCGATGCGCTGATTGCGGAGCGCGAGGCGGCGACGCGTGCGCGCTGGGGCGGCACGGAGCTGTCGCAAATTCCGGGGATCGCGGCATGGCGTGCCGCCTACAAGGGCTTCGGGATCAAGCAGACGCGCTATCGTTCATCCGTCGAGCGGCTGGTGAAGAACGTGCTCGCAGGCCGCTCGCTCGCGCGCGTCAACGCGTTCGTCGATCTCTACAACGCAGTGTCGCTCGCCCACGTGCTGCCGCTCGGCGCCGACGATCTTGACCACGTCATGCCGCCACTCACGTTTCGCTATGCGCGCGAGGGCGACAGCTTCGTCGACATGGCGGAGGAGGGCGATGCCCCCGAGGCCCCGAAACCGGGGGAAGTGGTCTATGCCGATGCCGCCCACATCCTCTGCCGGCGCTGGAACTGGCGGCAGGATGCCCGCTCGCTGATCACCCCGCAGACCGCGCGGGCGGTCGTCACCGTGCAGGCGAACGGCGCCGGGGACGTTTCGGCGGGTATGGACGATCTGATTGATTTGTTAGGGAAATTCTGCGGCGGCCAGGCCAGTGCGGTCGTCCTAGATCGAACTCAGCCGACCGCCGATCTGTAGGGCGCCTGCCCGCATCGCGCCCATTGGATCGTGTGAACGAGCTGCCCGCGGCTTGCGCCGGCCTTGCCGGTGACATAAAGATATCCTTATATGTTTATGTGAAACAGTTGGGACCTGTCCCACGATGCGTCCGGCACCACTCGATTTCGACTCCCTGCATGCAGCCCTGCGCGCGGCCGGCGAAGGCACGCGCCTGCGCGTTCTCGCGCTGCTCGCCGAAGCCGACCTCACGGTCTCGGACCTCACAAAAATCCTGCGCCAGTCGCAGCCGCGCATCTCGCGTCATCTCAAGCTGTTGGCGGAGGCCGGACTGGTCGACCGCTTCCGCGAAGGAAGCTGGGCGTTCTATCGCCTCGGCGAGCGCGGCGGCGTTGCCGATATCGCGCAGATGCTGATCGGCCGGCTCGATCCCGCCGATCCGGTCGTGCTGCGCGATCGCGGCCGGCTCACCGCGGTGCGCGCCGCGCGCGCGGCCGCCGCGCAAACTTATTTCAGCCAGCACGCCGCCGAATGGGATCGCATCCGCCGCCTGCACGTGACCGATGCGGCGGTCGAGGGCGCGGTGCAGACCGCGCTCGCGGATCGCCCGATCCGCTCGCTGCTCGATCTCGGCACCGGCACGGGGCGCATGCTCGAAGTGTTCGGCCCCGACATCGAGCGCGGGCTCGGCATCGACATGTCGCTCGACATGCTGGCGCTCGCGCGCGCACGGCTGGAGCGCGCCGGGCTGAAGCATTGCAGCGTGCGCCAGGGCGACATCTACGAACTGCCGGTGCCGAAGGACTCCTTCGACGTCGTGGTGGTCCATCAGGTGCTGCACTTCCTCGACGACGGCGC
>Ga0190272_10001893_pt1 | contig 10017 bp, 9 predicted proteins | sample Popmic504T_FD_133746 | JGI IMG/M metagenome (GOLD analysis project Ga0190272, IMG submission 133746) | Populus adjacent soil microbial communities from riparian zone of Shoshone River, Wyoming, USA - 504 T | ecosystem: Environmental > Terrestrial > Soil > Riparian zone | place: USA: Wyoming... | reverse complement strand
TCTTCGACGCGATCAGCGCCCGCGACGGCCAGCTGGCGCGCCTGATCACCCAGTCCAACCGCCTCTTCCAGGTCACCGCCGCGCGCAACCGTGAGTTCGCCGCGATCTGGGAGGAGCTACCCGACTTCTCGCGTCAGAGCCGGCTCACGCTGCCGCGCCTGACCCAGTTCGCGGAGCGGGCAGACCCGGTCGTCAAGCAGCTCCAGCCGGCGGCAACGGAGTTCGCCGCGACGTTCAAGCAGCTCGACCGGCTCAGCCCGCAGTTCGAGGGCTTCTTCGAGGGGCTCGGGCCGCTGATCACGAAGTCGCGTCGCGGCGTCCCGGCGCTCGAGAGCCTGCTGCAGGACTTCCCTCCGCTGCTTGCCGACTTCGAGCCGTTCCTGCGCAACTTCAACCCGTTGCTCGGCTACCTGGGTCAGAACCGCCGCGACATCGCGTCGTTCTTCGCGAACACGACCGCGACCACGAACGGGCGCAACAACCGTGTCAATCCGTCGGTTCCGCTCGGCGACCCCGCTCACTACCTGCGGGCCACGTCGACGCTCAACCCGCAAGCGCTCGCCTACTACCCGCGCGCGCTCGGCCAGACCCGCTCCAACTCCTACATGGCGCCGAACGGCCTCGACCGCCTCGCCAGCGGGCTGCTCTCCTACGACACCCGCACCTGCGCGAATGGCGACCCCGCCCCGCCGGCCCAGACCGGCTCACCGGATCTCGTCGAGCTCGCGGTGCTTGCGGAGAAGTTCGCCTTCCGCACCGCCGGCGGCGACCGCAACGTCGCCCGTCCCGCCTGTGTCGGCCAGGGCAACTTCCCCGGCTTCAGCACGCAGTTCCCGCAGATCCGGCCCGAGCCGTAGCGCTGTACAGCCGTAGCGCTGCATGGCCCATTGACTTCAGGAATGGACGCGTTTACGTTGTTGGTGTCTCCGCTGCTGACTCGCGCAGACACGCAGGACGGGTAGGAACGTGCGAAGTCGCTAGTCGGCCGACGCACCGGTTAGGTCGGGGCCAAGCGGGAGCGGCCCCGACCGCAAGCCGCTAACTTGGTCGGATGTCCACGTCGATCGACGACCGCAGCCGCGAGCTGCTGGAGGCCAAGAACTTCGCCCACGTGGCGACGATCTCCAGCGACGGGACGCCGCACACCGCCGTCGCTTGGATCGACGTCGACGGCGACGTCGCGCAGGTCAACAGCGCCGCGGGCCGCGACTGGCCCGCCAACCTGCGCCGTGACCCGCGCGTCACGATCACCGTCGTCAACCGCGAGAACCCCTATGAGTACGTGACGATCAAGGGCGAGGCGATTGAGATCACGCCCGAGGGCGCGGACGAGCACATCGACTCGCTCGCCAAGAAGTACCTCGACAAGGACGAGTACCCCTTCCGCCTGGAGGACGAGGTCCGCTTGAAGATCCGCATCCGGCCCGACAAGGTCAGACGGTGGGGCGGCTGAGCTCCGCCTCGGCCTTCGCGGCCCGCTTCTCGAAGAAGTCGCCACCCTCGATGCTGACACGCGGCAGGATCTTGTCGAGCCAGCGTGGGATCCACCAGCAGCGGTCGCCCATCAGGGTCATCGCGGCGGGGACGAAGAGGCATCTGACGAGGGTGGCGTCGATCGCGATCGCGACCGCCAGCCCGACGCCGAACTGCTTGACGACCGCGTCGCCGCTGAGCACGAAGCACGAGAAGACGCAGACCATGATCAGCGCCGCCGAGGTGATCACGCGGCCGGTGTTCGCCAGCCCGTCGATGACCGCCTTGCGGGTGTCGCCGCCCTCGAGGTAGTGCTCCTGGATCTGCGAGAGCAGGAAGACCTCGTAGTCCATCGAGAGGCCGAAGAGGATCGTGAACATCAGCAGCGGCACGTAGCTGGCGATCGGTACGGCGCCGTCGAGGCCGATCAGGCTCGCGCCGTGGCCCTCCTGGAAGACGAACGTGACGACGCCGTAGGCGGCGCCGACCGACAGCAGGTTCGCGACCGCCGCCTTGAGCGGCAGCAGCACCGAGCGGAAGGCGAGCAGCAGCAGGAAGAAGCTGAGGATCACCACCAGCGCGATCATCTGCGGCAGCTTGTCGGCGATCCGCGCGGCAAGGTCGATGTAGCCGGCGGTCTGCCCGCCGGCGAAGACGGTCAGGTCGGTGCCCTTGATCGCGTCTGGGACCACGTTGTCGCGCAGGTTCTCGACGAGGTCGCCGGTCTTCGGGTCTGAGGGCGCCGTCGTCGGCGTCGCGGTGAAGACGGCGACCGTTCCCGCCTTGTCGACCGTGGCGGGCGATACCGACTTGATCCCCGGCGTCTTCTTGATCGCGTCCTCGAGGTCGGTCAGGCGTGGGTCCGAAGCAGGCGACGGAGGCTGGGCCCCAGGCGCGGGTTTCGCCGGCGTGCCGAGCTCGACGCCGACCAGGAGCGGGCCGTTGGTGCCAGGGCCGAAGCCCTCGGAGATCAGGTCGAAGGCCTGGCGGGCGGTCGTGTCGGTCGGTAGCTCGCCGTCGTCGGAGGCGCCGAGCTCGAGGTTCAGCGTCGGGATCGCGATGAACAGCAGCACGAACGAGCTGGCGAGCAGCGACCGCCACGGCTTGTTGGCGACGCCGTCGGCCCAGCGCCGCCAGCCGTGCGGCTCATGGTCGTCGGGATGCGTGCGGCCGAGCTTGACGCGCAGCGAATCGATCCGCGGGCCGAGCGCGCCGAGCAGCGCCGGCAGCAGCGTCACTGCGGCGAGCACCGCGACGACGACGGCGACCGCTGCGGCGCAGCCCATCGCGCCGACGAGCGGGATCCCCGACGCCAGCAGCGAACAGAGCGCGACGATCACCGTGCTGCCGGCGAACACGACGGCGCCGCCGGAAGTCGCCGTCGAGCGCGCGATCGACTCGCCCATCTCCATGCCCTCGCGCAGCTGCTGCTTGTGGCGCGTGACGAGGAACAGCGCGTAGTCGATCCCGACGCCGAGGCCGATCATCGTCGCGAGCGTCGGTGCGACGGTCGGGACGTCGAAGACGTGGCTGAGCAGCTTGAGGATCGCCAGCGTGCTGACCAGGCCGAGCACGGCGGTGACGATCGGCAGCGCCATCGCGGTCACGGTCCCGAAGGCGAACAGCAGGATGATCACCGCGGCGGCGAGGCCGATCGCCTCGCTGCTCTCGGTGTTGGTCTCCGAGAGCGCTTGGCCGAGGTACCCGCCCGCGGCCACCTCGAGCCCGGCGTCGGAGGCGGGCGAGGTGGCGTCGAAGACATCCTCGGCGTCACTCTCGCTGAGCTCGCTCGGACTCGGTCCGAGCGTGACGACGATGTAGCCGATATTTCCGTCCTTGCTCAGCGCGTAGGAGCCCTGCTTGCTGAGCGGACTGATCGCGCTGCGCACGTCGGGCTGCTTCTTCAGCGCGTCGACCGTGTCCCCGATCGCCTTGCTGTTGGCGCTGTCGGTCAGCTTGCCCTCGTCCGACTTCAGGACGATCGGGTTGGTGCCGTTCGCCTGGTCGGGCAGGCTCTCGTTGAGCAGGTTCTGGGCGTTCGTCGAGCCGGTGCCGGGCAGCGACAGGTTGTCGTTGTTGGCGTCGCCGGCGGCGCGGCCGGCCAGTGCCAGCGCGACGGTGGCGATCACCCAGATCGCGATCACCGGCCAGTGGTGCTTGGCGCAGGCTCGACCGAGTCGGTACAGGGCGCCAGTCACGAGGCGGCAGCCTACCCCTTACCCTGGACCTCATGGCCGGTGAGCGGATCGAGGAGATGCGCGAGTCCTACGAGCTCGCCAGCCTGTCCGAGGACGATCTGGCCGCGACCTGGCTCGAGCAGTTCGAGGCGTGGTTCGAGGCCGCGCTGGTCGCCGGGATTCCCGAGCCGAACGCGATGGTGCTCGCGACCGCCGGCGGTGACGGCGCGCCGGGCGCGCGGACCGTCCTGCTGCGGCGGCTCGACGCGCGCGGTTTCCGCTTCAACACGAACTACCGCTCGCGCAAGGGGCGCGAGCTTGGCGAGAACCCGCGTGCGACGCTGCTGTTTCCCTGGTACCAGCAGCAGCGCCAGGTGATCGTCGACGGCGACGTGCTGCAGCTCTGCGCCGAGGAGTCCGACGCCTCGTTCGCCAAGCGCCCGCGCGACTCGCGGATCGCGGCGGCGGCGAGCCCGCAGTCCGAGGTGATCGAGTCGCGCGGGGCGATCGAGCGCCGTTTCGCCGAGCTCGAAGCCAAGTACGAGGGCGTCGAGGACCCGCCGCGACCGGAGCACTGGGGCGGCTATCTCGTCGAGCCGCGCAGCGTCGAGTTCTGGCAGGGCCGGCGCAACCGCATGCACGACCGCCTCCGCTTCCGGCGCACTTCCGGCGGGGCCTGGGTCGTCGAACGCCTCGCCCCCTGACTAGAACATCGTTCTAGAGCGTTGTTCTAGTGACCTGGGTAGGCGTCCCGCTAGCCTAAAGGCGTGTTCGAGTTCCTCTCCCGCCGTGAGCCCGAGATGCCGACCGCCGCGGACGCGCTGCCAGGCCGCGACACGCCGATCGTCACGCCCGGCGAGCACTTCGTCCTCGGCACCCCGATTGGGCCGCCGTTCCCCGAGGGGACCGAGCGAGCCATCGTCGGGATGGGCTGCTTCTGGGGCGCCGAGAAGGTCTTCTGGCAGCTCCCAGGCGTCTACACGACGGCTGTCGGCTACGCCGGCGGGATCACGCCGAACCCCACCTACGAGGAGGTCTGCGGCGGGCGGACCGGCCAGAACGAGGCGGTGCTGGTCGTCTTCCGGCCGGAGGAGATCTCATACGAGCAGATCCTCAAGGCGTTCTGGGAGAACCACGACCCGACGCAGGGGATGCGCCAGGGCAACGACGTCGGGACCCAGTACCGCTCGGCGATCTACACGACCTCGGACGCTCAGCGCGACGCAGCCGCCGCCTCGGCCACGAGCTACGCCGAGGCGCTCGCCGCCGCCGGCCACAGCTCGGAGATAACCACCGAGATCGCGCCCGCCAACGACTTCTACTACGCCGAGGAGTACCACCAGCAGTACCTCGCCAAGAACCCCGCCGGCTACTGCGGCCTCGGCGGCACGGGCGTCAGCTGCCCGATTGGTCTCGCTACCTAGCGCGAGCTGCCCAGGCGCCAGGCGTCGATCAGGTCCGCCGGCGTGAGCGCGACGTCGAGGCCCGCATCGCTGCTGAAGCCCGATCGCGAAACTCCCACCAGCAGCGCGTCCTCCGCTCCAGGCACCGCGGCGCGCTGGCGGATCAGCGTGCGGGTGTCGGCGGCGGTGAAGCGCGCGCGCTCGCGCCATTTGATCGAGCCGACGAAGGTCACCGACCGGGGGTCCGGCGAGTCGGCGCCTACAAGGTCGACCTCGACGTCGTTGCTGCGAGTCCAGTAGCTGCCCACATGACGTGCCGATCCGAAGCGGGCGTCGGGCAGCATCCGCTCGACCGAGCGCCGAACTAGATCCTCGATCGCCTTCCCACGGTATGAGCCCCACGCCTGTTCGACCCGGTCGATTACGAGATCCCCGCGTCCCCGATCGATCTCGTCGATGCCCGGCCCCACGAACCTCAGCCAGAAACGGAGATGGGGGTCGGCGATCGAGTAGCGCTTGCTTTTCTTCGGCGCTGGAACGGAGCAGGGAGACGCCTCGACGACGATCCGCTTCTCGGCGATCAGTAGTTTCAGGGCGTTGGTCAACGACGTCGCACTGAATACGCCGCTAGCGTCGCGGAGCGTGCTGAACGTGCGTTCGCCCGCTCCGAGCGCTTCGAGCACGTCCCGCGCCTGCGGGTTGTACGGCAACTCGGTCTCGAGGATGCGCTCCCCGTTGCCATCATCGCGGTGTCAGAGCCGACCGCTATCAGCAGCACGGGCAGGTGCTGCAGGTGCCGATCCCATGCCTCTTGCAGGTCGGCGTCCGCTCCGTTGTCGCTACGCAGAAACTTTCGCGCCAGAAAGTTTCTGCTGCTGGAGTTTCTTTCCAGCGGCCGGCTCCCGGCTCCGTAAGCCATCGGGGAGGTCGGTCAGCGCTTGACGTCGATCCGCATCGTCATGTTCTCGTGGAACGTGCAGAGGATCTTGTACGTACCGGCCTTCTTGAGCTTGCGCTTGAAGCTGAAGAAGGTTGCGGCCGGCGCTGACTGGAAGCGCTTGACCCCCTTCGGCTTCTTGTTCAGATAGACGTCGTGGCTGTCGGCATTGCGGTTCGACCAGACCCACTTGATCGTCGTTCCCTTCGCCACCGTCAGCTTCTTCGGCGAGTAGAAGTTGTCCGCGACCTTGACCGTCTTCGTCTTCGCGACGTGAGCGGTCGGGCTCGCCGCCGCGGCGACGCCCGTGCCTCCCAGCACGAGCACCGCCGCTGCGATTGCCTTGCGTCTCATCGGGTGAACCTCTCAAGCGGCTTGATCCCCTTCTGGACTGAATGCGGATGGCGGATCCAGAACTTCTCGAACGTCGAGGGATCGCTCTTGTTGACGCCGAGCACCCATGAGAGCCCCTCCTGCTGAGCCGCCGAGTTCAGCGTGTTGGCAGCCGGGCCGGGGCACGGCGCGAACGTCGAGTTGTCGGCCGGGACGTTCGGGCTGCGCACGACGTTGCCGGCGAAGCAGTTGCCGGTGCCGCTGCCGTCGTAGAACATGTCGCGGCCGTTGAGGTCGCCGCCGCCGAGGCCGAAGTCGTTGTCGCGCACGGTGTTGCCGCGCAGCACCGACGCCTCCTGCAGCTTGGGGTCCTTCTGCAGCGCGAGCTGGATCTGCTGGATCGCGCCGAAGCCGGCGAGCCAGTTGCCGAAGATCTTGTTCTTCTCGACCACGGTGTTCTGGCTGCCGAACAGCAGGACGCCGACTCCGATCGGGTATCCGGCCAGGCCCGCCGGGCCCGACGCGGGGATCGTGAACGGCGCGCCCGCGTAGTAGTTGAAGTTGTTCCAGAAGATGCGGTTGCCGGAGATCACGTTGCGATCCGGCGGCGGGAACTTCTCCGAGTCGAGCGCGTTCGGCACGATGCCGCTGCCGTTGTTGAAGAAGTCGCTGTTCTTGATCGTCACGTAGCGCATGTTGGTGCCGGAGAAGCCGAGCACGTTGCGGTACGACTTGACCTTGCTGACGATCGAGCGCTTCGGCTTCGACTGCGGCGGCGTCTGGCCGATGTAGAAGCCGGCGTCGTTGTTGTCGAACGCCTCGGAGCGCGACATCGTGCCGCCCTTCGAGTTGAACGCGTAGACGCCGTAGACCCCGGTGTGGCCGGCGACCAGATTGGTCAGCGTGTAGCCGACGGCGTTGACGACGAAGAAGCCGTTCGCCTTGTAGTTGCGCGCGTAGAAGCCCTTGACGGTGACGCCGTCGGCGTTGTTGATCAACACGCCGTTCTGCGCCTTGGCGCCCTTGAGGCCCTTGCCCTGGAGCACGACCTTGCGCGGCTTGCCCGTGTTGCCGACGAGCTTCAGCCCGTCGTAGCGCGAGCCGGTGATGTTCACGCCCTCCTTGTAGGTCCCGTTCTTGACCTTGACCGTGTCGCCGCCGCGCGCCTTGCGCACCGCCGCTCCGATCGAGCGGTACTTGCACTTCTTCTGCTTGCAGACGGTGAAGGTCTTCGCCTTGCCCTTGCGGACCTTGGAGCCGCCCTTGCCGGGGTTGCCGGCGGGCGGGTAGTCGACGGCCAGCGCGACCGTGGGGAAGGCCAGCAGCGCGACCAGCGCGGCGAGCGGGAGTGAGCGGAACGGGAGCATCGGGTTCTCCTCTACTAGGGGTCCACGAGGTACCAGCCCGCCATCCCGGCGTCCTGGTGCGTGAAGACATGACAGTGGTACAGCCAGCGCCCGGGGTTGTCCTCGCGGAACGCCGCGGTGATCGTCTCGTTGGGTCCGAGTGTCGGGCTGTCCACGTTTGTGCCGCCGGAGTCCGGCCAGCGGTGACCGTGGATATGGAAAGTGTGGAAGTTGCTGTCGCCGCCGATCACGTGCAGCTCGACGCTCTGGCCGACCTTGGCGCGGATCGTCGGCGTGTTGCCGGCATAGGTGCGGCCGTTGATGCAGTGCAGCAGGCGCGGGATGCCCGTCACCTGAGGTGAGAAGCTGTGCATGTATAGGACACGCTCGACGTCGGGGATCGGCGTGCCCTTCGGCTTGACGATCACTGCACCGAACAACCCGCGAAAGGTGTTCAAGTTGTGGTTGGGGCCGTGGTCGTGGTAGGGCCAGACGCCAACTGAGTCAGGTGTCGCCTCCCAGACATAGGTGAACTCCTCGCCCGGCTCGACGAAACCGCCGATCCGCGTGAAGTCGCCGAGGTAGGCGCCGTCGTAGTCCGGCGTGTAGCGGACGCCATGCGGATGGACGGTGACCGGCTGGGCGAACCGCCCGGTCCCCATGTTGCGGAAGTTGACGACGATCGTGTCGCCGACCTCCGCGCGCAGCGTCGGCCCCGGCATCTTCGGTGGCCCGATCGGCTCCGCGAAGCCGGCGGAGAAGCGCTGATACACGAAGGCCGTGAAGCGGCTCGGCCGCGGCGCCGGCTTGCCCATCCACTGGTCATCGCCGTTCGGCGCCACGTTCCACTTCACCGGCCGCGCCGCGATCCAGTACTCGCGCTTCTGCCCGCCCGGCTGCGGCTGCGGGCTGGGAAACGTCGCCGAGTCGAGCGGATCGCGCTGCGCCTGCTTCTTCCCCGCCGAGCGCGGCCGTCGCAGCGACGCCATCGCCGCATCGACCTTCTCCACGTCACCGGCCGTCCGCACCGCGACCTGCTTGCCGTCGATCGTGCACAGCAGTAGCGCCGCCCCGCCCACCCCGAAGAAACCGCGCCGATCCATGTACAAGACGGAATATGCCCTGCATCCGCATGGGTCAAGCCGGAACCCCAAACCTTGGCCGGATGGGTGTTTAGGTACGTCGCTGTTGCTCCCAGTGGGCGGTCGCCCGACCCCGTCCGGCCGGCGGCCTACCCTGCCGGTCCGTGCGCCTGATCGTTGCCCGTTGCGAGGTTCGCTACACCGGCCGGTTGACGGCTGTGTTGCCGGAGGCGCTGCGGCTGTTGATGATCAAGTCGGATGGGTCGGTGATGGTGCATGCCGATGCGGGGGGCTTCAAGCCGTCCAACTGGATGACGGCGCCGACGGTGATCGAGGAGGAGGCGGGGCGGATCGTGGTGCGCAAGCACGCGGGGAAGACCGAGGACCGGCTCGACATCGCGATCGCCGAGGTGATCTCCGACGTGACGCACGACATGGGTGAGGCGGCGGCGCTGGAGAAGGAGGGGATGGAGCGCGAGTTGCAGGAGCTGCTGGCCGATGCGCCCGAGTCGTGCGGCGAGGGGTTCCGGCTGGTGCGGCGCGAGTGGGCGACCGACATCGGGCCGGTCGACCTGATGTGCCGCGACGCCGATGACGGCTGGATCGCCGTCGAGATCAAGCGGGTCGCGACGATCGACGCGGTCGAGCAGCTCACCCGCTACCTCGCGCGTATCGCGGCCGATCCGTCGTTCACCGAGGACTGCCGCGGCGTGTTGGCGGCGCAGCAGATCAAGCCGCAGGCGCGGGTGCTGGCCGAGTCGCGCGGGATCGCCTGCGTCGAGGTCGACATCGACGTGCTGCGCGGCGAGCGCGAGCCGGATCTCACTCTGTTCGCCTGACGCCGATCCCGGGTAACTACCCGGGGGATGAGCGAGAGCAGCGCCGGCCACGTCGCATACCGCGCGGTTCTGCTCGGCGCGGTGCTGATCGTTGCGGGGCTGCTGGTCCAGCAGCTGCTGACGCTGCTGCTTGCGATCTTGATCACGGTGATCATCGCGATCGCCGTCTCGGCGATCGCAGACCGGCTCGAGCGGCTCGACATCCCGCGGCCGATCGGCGCGCTGCTGGCACTGCTCGCGGGATTGGCCGTCGTCGCCGGACTGCTCTGGGTGCTGGTCCCGCCGTTCATCGAGCAGACGAACGAGTTCGCCGACGACGTGCCGGGGATCGTCGACGACCTGCGCGACCAGGTCCACGACCTGACCGGCGCCGAGCCGGGCGAGATCTCCGACCAGGTCGACAAGTTCGTCGACAACTACACCGACG
>Ga0190272_10001892_pt1 | contig 10018 bp, 6 predicted proteins | sample Popmic504T_FD_133746 | JGI IMG/M metagenome (GOLD analysis project Ga0190272, IMG submission 133746) | Populus adjacent soil microbial communities from riparian zone of Shoshone River, Wyoming, USA - 504 T | ecosystem: Environmental > Terrestrial > Soil > Riparian zone | place: USA: Wyoming... | reverse complement strand
CCGGTCCCGACTTGATCCTGGGCGGCGGCGACGACGACAACATCAACACCGGGGACGGGGCGTTTAATGTGGTTTTTGCCGGAAGCGGCTTTGACATCGTTAACGGCGGGACGGGCGTCGATATAATTTTCGGGATGAGCAACACGCCGTCTGACCAGCCCGATGATTTCTGCTTCGATGTCGACCCCCACGACCGGCTCTCAGGCGGGGCCGGCATGGATTTTATCTTCGGCGGGACGGGTTGTGACCACATAGACGGACAGGGTGGAATAAACCTGCTCTTCGGCGGGCAGGCCGGCGATTTTATTATCGGCGGCAATTCCATTGATTTTATATGGGGCGGTCAAGGAAGAGACTCTGTTGTGGGCGGCGATGGATTCGACGTGGGCTTTGGCGGTGATGAAGCGGATAAGATGTTTGGCGGAACAGGGATCGATGTTTTCTCCGGCGGTTCCGGGAACGACACTGTCAACGGCGAAGGCGGCTCGGACATCCTGATCGGACATACCGGAATCGATACCCTTTCCGGCGGCAGCGAGCCGAATCTTCTTATCGGCGGCGACGGCGGCGATACATTAAACGGGGGAACGACCGGCAGCATGATGTTCGGCGGCGCGGACGATGATACTACGAACGCTGCAAGCGGTTTGAATCTTCATTTCGGCGGAAGCGGAAGCGATACCGCAAACGGCGGCAGCGGCACCGACATTATGTTCGGCGGCGGCGAAATTGACGACCTCAGGGGCGTTGGCGGAACCGATATTATTTTCGGCGGAGGCTCGAATGACACACTGGATGGCGGGACCGGCAACAATTTAAATTTCGGCGGCGACGGCAGCGACAATATCAACAACACAGGCGGCTCGAATGTTCTGAGCTTCGGCAACAGCGGCAACGATAATATTTACGCGAGGGATGGCCGTGTTGTCGGTTTCGGCAATAGTGACAATGATAATTTGTACGGCGGCTGTAGTCCGGACCCCAATCGGGATTTCCTTTTCGGCAACACCGGAAACGATACCCTCGAAGGGACCAAAAGTAGCTCCCGCGATATTCTTATCGCCGGACTCGGAAGTGATGATAAGTACTTTTGCTGATCCTGTTTTCGTTTTTATTAAAAGGGTCCCTCGGCTCCGCGAAGCTCTGGGACCTTTTATTTACCAAAATCCGGAATCAAACCGTCATTCCACCGTCTACGGCGGTCGCCTGCCCGGTCACATGGCTTGAGCGTCCGGGACGAGAAAGTCCACCCGCCCAAAATAACTTCAAAATTCTTCTCCGCGAATGATACCACTTCTCGTTTTTTCTCGCTTAAAGGAGGTGAAGACACAGAAAAAGACGAAAATGCCGCATGCAAATCTAAAACTAGAGGAGAAATTATCATGAAAAAGGTTACAAAAGTATTTTTTTGTCTGGCAATTTGGGCGACGTTGGTTTGCAGTATCAACGCTCAAAACGCGGCGAAAAACTGGGTATTCGGTTACGGGGCCAGGATAGATTTTAACTCCACTCCACCGACCGTATTAACGGCGCCTCCACTCTCTGCGGATTACGGTTCTGCGTCAATTTCCGATTCAAGCGGAAACTTATTGTTTTATACAAACGGCGAATTTGTTTGGAATAAGAACAATAACCTGATGCCTAACGGGTTCGGGTTGTTGGGAACCGGTGCTCCAACGCAGCCTGCTTTGATCGTTCCATGCAGCTGCGGTAAATATTTTATCTTTACGACCGGATCGCATGATAACAACTATAAAAACGGTCTTCGATACTCAATAGTCGATATGTCGTTGGACGGCGGCAACGGCGATGTTACAGGGGTGAAAAATATTCCGCTAATATCGAGAGTGGCGGAAAAGATCGCGGGTGTCAGCGATGGAAATGGAGGCTTTTGGGTTGTTGCTCACAATATGGGCGACGATCGTTTTTTTTCATACCATATTCTGGCGGGCAGCAATTGCACATTGATTGGGCCGACGCCAATGCCGCCCGTAATTTCCTTTGCCGGCCAATCTTTTGTGGGTGCAGCCTATGCTTTCGGCCCGGGACAAATGAAGATTTCACCCAATGGGAAACGGCTGGCGGTTGCCGGATTTAATAATCCCGGCGCCAGTTTCCTGGAATTGTTACGGTTCGACACGAACACCGGAAAAGTCAGCAACCTGACGGCGCCCGTTTGGTCGGACGACGACTTTTATGGGGTAGAATTTTCACCGGATTCAAAATCTCTCTATGCAACAAATCATGGATATGTAAATAAGCTTCTTCGTTACAACATTTCGGCAGACACGCTTCCGATGCCATCTTTGATTAACGATTTCGGAGCGGGCTATGCTTTAACCTCGTCAATACAGCTCGGTCCTGACGAAAATCTTTATATCGCACGAATCGATAAAACATATGTAAACGTGCTTCCAAATCCGAACGCGCCTGGCGCCTGGACCGATGTACGACTTAATCTAGCGCCGCCGGCAAAGAGCAGTTACGGCATGCCGGCCATGATCGCCGGCGACTTTTCATGCGGGCAGCAGGGCTGTTGCGACCAGGTAAAGCAAACCCCCTTCTGGACGCCGGACCTCTCACTTTCATGGAAGGCGTTCCAGGTGTTCAACGTGAAATACCCGGCCTCGAACATTTGCTCGATCGATATCGATATCCGGAATGGGAGCGGCCAACAGCCGCCCAATCCATGGAATGGCGGAGGGCTCAAGGTAAACGGGGCGACATTGGCCGTTCCGGACTGGTGGCGATCCCCCTACACCCGGATACCGAACGGAAGTTTACACAACACAGTGATCGCCGCTGCTCCGAATTTCTCCGCCGCCGCGGTCAACTTTAATCTCGGACTCGATTATTCGGGTACGTATACCGGGAAGGTGAAGCTCATATTCCGCCACTGCGACGGAACGACCTGTGAGTACCTTTCGGATAACTGGACGCCCGAACCGCCTACGCAGCTTGCGATGAGTTCGAGCGAAAGATACCTGGGAGATCTGCGAGGCGAATTCCTGCCGCTCGCGCTCGGATTCTCGGATGGAGTAAACATAAAAAGCAAAGCCGCCTGGATAGCGGTCGAGCCGTTGGATCCCGATACGGAGGTCTTTTCGGTAGACGGCGACCGGATGCCTGAGATCGAGCACTCGGCCGACCGTCAGCAGCAGTTGGTAATTACCTCGGCACGAAAACAGGAGCGGTCGGCACTCTACGAGCTGGCCAGGCCGGTCGATCTCGAGCGATTCACGGGCGGTGAGATCAAGCTTGTCTTGAAACGGTCGGCAGGCAACTCTCTCAAGCCGAGACTCAGATTTCTTTTCTTCGATGAAAACGCGAATATGATCGGCTATGCGACGAACGAGAGTAGTAAGTAAGGGTAGTTAGGCAGTCAATACAGAATTCCGGGTTCGGGAAATGGGCCCGGAATTCTTTATTTCCTTTCCATTTCCCGCCCTCCGATATCTCGTTCCAATCCGAATCCGAAATCCGAAATCAGACTGTCATTCCACCATCGACGGCGATCGTCTGTCCGGTCACATAGCTCGAGGCATCCGAGGCCAGGAACACCGTAATTCCCTTCAGCTCGCCCTCGGCGCCGATCCGCGGGATCACGTTGTTCTCCTGGATCGCGCGCTCGTAAATATCGATCACGGCATCCGCCAGGCGCGAATGAAAAAAGCCCGGCGCGATCGCATTTACGCGGATACCCCGCCGGCCCCAGCTTGCCGCCAGTTCGCGTGTCAGGCCGATCAACCCGGCCTTGCTCGCTACATAACCCGAATAAAACGGGCCGTTAGCCGAGGAAGTCAGGCCTGAGATCGAGGCGATATTGATGATCGAACCGCTTCCATTCTTGAGCATTTCACGCCCCGCGGTCTGCGCGAACAGAAAACATCCCGTCAGGTTGACGTCCAGCACCTGCTGCCAGCGACTCAAGGGCATATCCTCGGGCATCGCGCCCCACGAGACCCCGGCGTTGTTCACCAGGATATCCAGCCCGCCGAATTCCCGAACGGTTTCATCCACTACCGCCTGGACCTCGTCCGGCTTCGTCACATCGCACAACTTACCGCTCGCTTTAAAGCCCCTGGCCTGAAATTCCGCCACCGTTTCATCGAGCCACTCGGCACGCCGCGCGCACAGCATTATATTGGCGCCCGCCTCGGCCAGCGCCTCGGCCATCTCCCTGCCGATCCCGCGCGAGCCCCCGGTAACGATCGCCGTCCGGCCTCTAAGATCGAAAAGTTCTTTCACATTTTTGCTCATGTTGATAATTGTAAATGGCATTGCGCAAGCCCGCACGTCAGTAAGGGCGAAATGCTCACCATAACTAACTCGGCAAACTCGCCCCCAACTCGGTTAACTCAGTTAACTGATTTATAATATTAATATGGTCAAAACTGAAAAAGAGCTCGCATTTTTGCGGGACCTCGTAGTCGACGAGGGGTGGACGCAGCGCTTCACCGATATACTGGATGAAAATTTCAAGGTTGCGGGCAAAGCCGACATTCTATATATAAACGCTGGAACCGGCAGCCACGCGCTGGCCCTTAAACAGAAGATGCGGAAGAAAATGCCGCTTCACGGTGTCGCGGAAACGGCCGAGCTGCTGACAATAGCTCAGGCCAAGGCCGCCGCGACCGATGCCGATGTAACCTTTTCCACCGAGCTTCCCGATGACAAGTTTGATGTTGTTTTGACCGACGCGAGCTTTACCCCGCCGGGCGAATTAAAAGACCTGGTCGCCGCCTCCGCGAAGCTTGCCGAAAACCAGGTGTTTTTCTTTCTGCCGACCGCCGGCAGCTTCGGCGAGATCTATTCCCTGCTATGGGAGAGTTTTTTCAACGCCGGCCTGTTGGAACACAGCGCCGACGTCGAACGCCTGATTATTGAGCTGCCGAGCGTTACCGAGGCCGAGGGAACGGCGGCCGAAGCGGGTCTGGCCAATGTGACGACCATTACTAAAATAGAGTATTTCGATTTCAAGAACAGCAAGGAATTTATGGATGCGCCGCTGCTGGCCGATTTTCTGCTGCCCGCGTGGCTCGGATTTCTAAATCAAATGGAACACAAAAAGGTGTGTAAAGAGCTGGCCAAATTGATCGACCGGGAATCCTCGGACCTTACCTTTCGCTTTTCGGTAAAGGCGACCCTGGTATCGGGGGAGAAAGCCTAAGCATCGGGAACCTACCATCATTAGCGCCGCAGGCGCGATGGTAATATAGCCTGGGGCAACGCCCCAGGAAATCGGGGCGTGAGTTCTTAGCCCTGTAAGGGCGGAGTGTCGGGATGAGAAAGGGTCAAGACTAAACCGGGATGATTCCGGAGTCTTGACCCTATCCATATACAGCGCTGCCCAAGCAGCCAATTTACCGGCTACCCTTGTTTTTCAGCCACCCGCTTGCGCATTTCGTCCATCAGCGCCTCATCGCTCATTGAAGCGACCTGCGGTGCGGGGGCGGCGGAAGAGATCTGACCGCGTTCGGTCTTTTCCTCTTCCTCGGCTTCGCGCATCCCGTCCTTAAATGCCTTGCGGGTCGCGCCTAGCGATTTGGCGAGTTGCGGAAGGCGGGTCGCGCCGAATAGCAAAAACAAAACCGCCACGATCAAAATGATTTCTGTTGTTCCAAAGGATCCCATAATATTTATTCCGTTATTTTAGACGTTAAGTCCGGTGAAAATGTTTATCTTCGGGCCGGGTGCTTGTTATTTTTCATAATACAGCAGAACGCCCGCGCGTTGAAAGTTTAGTTTTTCTTTGCCATAAATGCCAGTCGGGTAACACCGTATACCTGTGTGTTTCCGGAAAAAATGCGGTTTTGAGGGTTGTTTTATAGATTTTCCTTTGTTTGCAACAAGTTAACGAAATCATTAGATCAATTTTCGGTGTCAGCGTGCGAGTACAATACTCCCGTATTGATTGTCTTCAGGGTTATCGGAAAAGACCTTGTTAAATGATGCCGCTCTAAAACTAAAATGCATCGCGGCGCGATCCATATTCGGGACTTTTGCGATAACATCGGGGTCGTTATCGTGTATTTGTCCATATTTTTGAACCGCTTTTTCTCAATAAAAACCTCAAGGTTCGGACGTATGTTCTACGGGAAAGAGGGAAAATCGACAAAGTGTTTGTGACGAACAGGATTTTGCCGATGACCAACTGACCTTTCCGGAATGCGGGTGTAATTTCGCGGTAAGTCCTTTCGGTTCAATTAGTTGGATAGGAATTCATTTTATTGGATCTGGAATTGTAGATTGCGAATTTGTCAGAACCGGGAGCGGTAGCGACTGGGTTCTTCGCGGCTGCGCTATCAATTATTTCGGCCTGACCGTGCCGTAAACCCCAGAGCGCTCGTTATTTCGTCACCAGCGATACCGATTTAAGCTCTTCATAGATTATCTTCGGCCCGCCCGACGTCATTTTGAGCTTCATCACCTTCGGACCGAAATCTTCATAGTTCGGCACTTTGAAAGACTGGTTGAATTGCACCTCGGCAGTATCCCCGTCGAGCAAGATCTGGAGCTTGTCGACACCTACTTCCATAAATGCGCCGCTCATCATTTTTCGACGGTCGTCCATCCACTGCGAAAAATTATACTCGCTGACCTCGCCGGTGGCAGTGCGTTTGACGCCCTCGAACGACGGGTCGTAGCAGTTCCTGTAAGCGCTGTAATTACGGGTATCCTGGGCTTTTTCCCAGGTATCTACAAGCGCGTTTACCGCCTCGTTTGTCATGGGCGGCAGTCCGGCCTCCGGTGTGGGCGACGCCGGTTTATTGGAATTGCTGTTTTTTACTCCCGGGCTCGCGGACCTTTCGGGTGTGGCAGTCTTGTTGGAAGCCTGATCGGTCCTGGTGTTTTCACCGGCGGAATTTTTACCGATCAGTATCCATGCCGCGATCCCGCCACCGACGATCAACGCCAGAAGTCCAACCGTCAAATACGCGAAGACCGGGCTAACGCCTTGCTTCACAGGACGGACCTCGGATTGGGTAACGGGTAACGTTGTATGGGCGGGTATGACCACTGTCGGCTGCTCGCTATTGTCTGTCAGCGGAGTTCCATCCTCCAGGCAGTATGCCATGTCATCCGAATACTCGGCTCCGCATTGTGGGCAGGTTTTCATTTCTACTTATTTTTGAAACGGTCCATGGCATCGACCAGCGCCGAGGTAATCCCTTTCTCCGACACCGAATGTCCCGAATCTGGAATGACGATAAATTCCGCCTCGGGCAGCGCCCGGTGCAGGTCCCAGGCCGAGGTTATGGGGCACACCACATCGTAACGGCCCTGCACTATCACGGTCGGGATTTTGCGGATCTTATCGACATTATCGAGCAGGTAATTCTCCGACGGGAAAAACGAATTGTTCATAAAATAATGACACTCGATGCGCGCCAGGCTGAGCGCCTCGTGCTCGCCTTCCCAGTGGTCCATCAGGTCCTGGTCCGGGTAGAGCTTCGAGGTGGAGCCCTCCCAAACGCTCCAGGCGCGCGCGGCCGAGAGGCGGACCTGCTCGTCGTCGCTCGTCAGCCGGTTGTAATAGGCGGTCATAAAATCGTGGCGCTCGTCCGGCGGGATCTCGTCGCGGTAGCGCTCCCAGAAGTCCGGAAATATCTCGGATGCGCCGTACTGGTAAAACCACAGCAGCTCCTTGCGCCGCGTCAGGAAAATACCGCGCAGGATCAGCCCCAGACACCTGTCCGGGTGCGTAACGCCGTAAGCCAGGCTCAGCGTGCTGCCCCAGGAACCGCCGAAAACATGCCATTTATCGACGCCGAATTTTTCGCGGAGCGCTTCGATGTCCTTGATCAGGTCCCAGGTCGTATTTTCGCGAAGCTCGGCATGCGGTGTCGAGTTACCGGAACCGCGCTGGTCGAAAAGTATTACGTGATACGCCTCGGGGTCGAAAAACCGCCGGTACAACGGGATCAGGCCGCCGCCCGGGCCCCCGTGCAGAAAAACAACCGGAATGCCGTCGGGGTTGCCGACGCGCTCGTAATAAATATCGTGGATATCGGAAACCTTGAGCATTCCCGAATCAAATGGCTCGATCTCAGGGTAGAGTATTTTCATACTATCGAATGATAGCGAAATTTTTGAGGGATGGAAACCTGAAGTCTAATGGAACCATTTAAATTGCCGGCAGCTTTATCTGGGTCCCGATTTCGGCTTCGCATAGCCACGCCGTTTACGGCGTTGTAAAGATGTCTGAATTTATCATGAGCCCGTTTTAACGGGCTTACGAAACTGGCGGGAAGGGGGCGTTGAAACGCCCTGTCATCATTTTATCGGTTCGGTACCACGCCGTAAACGGCGTGGCTATGCTAAAAACCCTGTGCTATGGATCGTGCCTTGGTCGGGAACTACCTATACTTCCTGATCCGCGGCGGTTTATCGACGTCGAGAAAGTTGTCGTACCAGAGCTGGAACACGAGCAGCGTCCAGAGCTGTTTGTGATGGCTGGCGATGCCCTGCTCGTGCTCGCGGATAAGCTGCTGAACGTAGCCGGGGTTAAAGAGCCCCTGCCGGATAAGCCTGTCGGGCGAAAGCAGATCGTGGACGAGGTAATTGAGCCGCCCTTTCAGCCACTCAGCGATCGGTATCCCGAACCCCTTCTTGGCCCGTTTCGTCACCGTCCGCGGCAGCATGTCCTCGACCGCCTTTTTCAGAATATATTTGCCCGTGCTGCCCTTTAGCTTGTATTCGGGCGGCAGGCCGGCGGCAAATTCCGCGACCCGGTGATCGAGAAACGGCGCCCGCACCTCCAGGGACACGGCCATGCTCGCGCGGTCGACCTTGGTCAGAATATCCTCAGCCAGATACAGGTTCATATCGAGGTACTGCATCCGCTCGAGCTCGCTTTCCGCATCGCAGTCCTGCCAGAGCTTCCTGGCGATGCCGAGGGCGCTGGTGTGGCGCGTGGCAAATTTTACATTTTCCGAAAGTACGCGAACCTGCTGATCGGGGGTAAAAGAGCCGAACCAGGCGTGATGCCGCGTGATCGGGTCGTAATTCGCCGCCCCCACGAAGCGCTTTGCCTTGTAATCGAACGACAGATTTTTCGTATTTACCGGCAGGCCCCTGACCATCGGCTCGATCAGGGCGGAGCGCACAAATTTGGGAATAGCGTCGTAGACCCGCGCCATTTTCAGCCCGTAATACATCGGGTAGCCCGCAAAGATCTCATCGCCGCCGTCGCCGCCGAGCGCCACGGTGACGTGCTTGCGCACAAAACGCGAAAGCAAAAACGTCGGTATCAGCGACCCGTCGGACATCGGCTCGTCGAGCCATTTGCCTATCTCCGAAACCAGCTCGGCGGCCTTGTCGACGCTTAGTTTTTCCTCGTAATGATCGGTGCCGAGATGCTCCGCCACCTCGCGCGCGTACTTCGATTCATCGAACGACGCCTCTTCGAAACCGATCGAGAAGGTCTCGACCCGCTTGCTCGAATGCTTGACGGCATAGGCCGCCACGGCGGACGAATCAACCCCGCCCGAGAGCAGGATACCGAGCGGCACGTCCGAGATCATGCGCATCCGGACCGAATCCGACAGCAGCGACCCGAGCTGGGCCGAAGCTTCCGTGACGGTCGGCCGGGTGGCGCTCTTATTAAACGACAGCTTCCAGTAGCGGCTGAGCTTGGCTTCGCCGTTCTGCCAGATAAGCTTGTGCGCGGCGGGGAGCTTCGAGATGCCCTCGTACATCGAGAGCGGCGCCGGGACATAATCGAACGAGAGATATTGCCGCAGCGCCTCCATATTGATGCGCGGTTTCACCGAAGCGTGCGAGAGCAGGACCTTCGGCTCGGAGGCAAATATCATCTTGTCGCCGAAAACGCCGTAATAGAGGGGTTTTTCGCCAAAGCGGTCGCGCGTGAGGATCAGCTTTTTCTCGGGAATGTCCCAGAGCGCGATGGTGAACATCCCGTTAAGCTGCTCCATAAAATCATCGCCGTATTCCTCGTAAAGATGCGGAATGATCTCGGTATCCGAATTACTGACAAATTTATGGCCGCGTTTTT
>Ga0190272_10001891_pt1 | contig 10020 bp, 8 predicted proteins | sample Popmic504T_FD_133746 | JGI IMG/M metagenome (GOLD analysis project Ga0190272, IMG submission 133746) | Populus adjacent soil microbial communities from riparian zone of Shoshone River, Wyoming, USA - 504 T | ecosystem: Environmental > Terrestrial > Soil > Riparian zone | place: USA: Wyoming... | reverse complement strand
TATGAGAGCGCTGTCAGCGACCGCCCTGGCGTTCGCCTGCTCCTGCGCCTTCGCGGTCCCCACCGCGCCGGCGAAGTTCCCCGGCATGTTCGGGGCAAACGGTGTGTCGGCGCCGGGCTCTCCCTACAGCTACAGGGCCCTTTCGCCCCGGACCGACGACGACCGTCTCACGGTCGTCGTCCAGATCGACTCCCGCCGAGACCGGATCAGCCGCTGGTGGCATCTGCGCGGCGCCTACCAAGTGCCGGCCCTGACCTACAACGGCAGCGCCAGCGGGATTTCCGCCGACGGCGACACCCTCGTCCTTAGCCGCTTCTCCTGGATCTATCCGCCGCGCAGCTCGGGCTTCGCGATCCTCGACACCGACCTCAATCTCCGCCACCCGGCAGGACCTGGCGAACGCCGCCCTCGACACGCGATCACGCGGGTGAATCTCCGGGGCGGCTTCACCTTCCACGCGATCTCGCCGGACGGCTCGACCATCTACCTGAGCGAGCACCTCGCCCGCTACGTCAGCGGGCCCGTGCGAATCCGCGCCCTCGACGCGAGCAGTGGAGAGCTGCTGCCACCCACCGCAGTCGGCCCCTCCGCGAGGGAGAGGCGCACCCGGGGCGTGCCGATCGCCAGGGCGGCGAGCCTCGACGGCCACTGGGCCTACACCCTCTACACCGGCTACAAGCCGCGGCGCGGACGCCTCTCGCTCACCCGCCGGGCCTTCGTCCATGCGCTGGACACGGTCACGGGGCGCGCCGCCCGAATTGACCTTCGGCAGCTCGACGGTCACGTGAACCCTTTCAATCTCGCCCTCCGGCTGCGACAGGCCAACCAGACACTGACCGTGCTCAGCGCCCCGCCCACTGCGCCCGCCTCGCGAGCGTTGCTGGCCATCGACACGAAAGCCCTCGAGGTCCGTAGGCCGGGCTCTCACAAGTTCGCCACCTTCCTGCCCTGGCCGTCAGTCGATTCGACAGAGGGGCAATTCCTCGACTTCACCGAGACCCCGCGCCGCCCGGGCAACCTGCTCGCCCGGCGAGGCGTCGCCGGGCACTCCGCCGAAGGGCGTCCGATCGGGCTTCTGCAGCGAGGTGATCCGACGATCGACGGCGAGGTGCTGGTCTTCGGCTGCGTTCACGGCGACGAGTGCGGGGCGCAGGAGATCCAGCCACTGGCGCCCGGCAGCGGCTGCCCCGACCCCGCCTCCGACGTCTACGTCGTCCCTAACCTCGACCCGGACGGCCTCGCACTCGGCACCCGCCTCAACGGCCGGGGCGTCGACCTCAACCGCAACTTCCCGGCCGCCTGGAAGCCGATTGGGGAGCGCGGCGGTCCGCAGCACTCTGGCCCGCGTCCCTTCTCCGAGCCCGAGACCCGGCTCGCCGCCCGCATCGTCGAACGACTGCGGCCCGAGGTGACGATCTGGTTCCACCAGCACTACGCGAGGAGGCCGCTGGTCCGCGCCTGGGGAGAGAGCATCCCCGCGGCGCGTCGCTACGCCCGCCTGGCCAAGCTGCCCTTCCGCCCCCTGCCCTGGCTGGCCGGCACGGCACCCCACTGGCAGAACCGCCGCTTCCCCGGCACGGCCTCGTTCGTGGTCGAGATGCCGCGCGGCGAGCTGCCGGACCGAGTCCTGGGGCGACTTGGCGGCGCGGTCGTACGCCTCGCGCGGGAAGTGGGCAAAGATTGAGATGCTCCGCGAGGGTGCAGGTTGCGTAGCGACAGCGCCGAGAGGAAGCTCGTCCGCGAGGCCCAGCGTGGTTCCCGCGAGGCGCTCACGGACCTCTACGCCGTCCACTGGCGACGCGCGCACCGCGCGGCGTACCTGGTCATCCACGACGGCGCCGCGGCGGAGGACATCGCCCAGGACGCCTTCCTCGCCGCGATCGACGCCCTCGACCGCTTCGACCGCCGCCGCCCCTTCGGTCCCTGGCTGCACCGGATCGTGGTCAACCGGGCGATCGACTGGTCGCGGCGCGAGGCGCTGCGGCGGACGGTCGACGACGTCGACTCGCACGCCGACACCCCGGCGCCGCCGGAAGCGGTCGGCGAGGACCTGATGGAGGCGCTTGGCCAGCTTCCGGTCGACCAGCGCGCGGTGGTCGTGCTCAGGTACCTGCTCGACTACCGGCCAGGCGAGATCGGGCGCATGCTCGAGCTGCCGCGCGGCACCGTCAACTCGCGGCTGCGGCGCGCCCTCGACCGGCTCGGCGACCTGCTCGGGGAGGTGGAGCGATGAACGAGGATCGCCTGCGAGCGCTGATCCGGGAGGCGCCGGTCCCCGACGCCGAAGAGGCGGAGCGTCGCGGCCGGCGCCTGGCGGAGGCGGCTTTCGAGCAGCGCCAGCCGCGCCACCACCGGCCGGCCCTGCCGCGTCTGGCGATCTCGCTCGCGGCCGCGACACTGCTCGCGGCCCTGCTCCTCACTCCCGCCGGGGCCGCGGTGCGCGACTGGATCGACGACGCGCTCACGGTCGGCGTGCGCGACGCGGAGCCGGCCCTGACCGAGATCCCCGGCGGCGGGCGGCTGCTAGTCAGCACGCCACAGGGATCCTGGGTGGTCCAGCCCGACGGCTCCCGCCGCCTGCTCGGCTCCTACCCGGAGGCGACCTGGTCCCCGCGCGGCCTCTTCGTCGGCGCCTCGTCGGGCCGCATGCTGACCGCCGTCGAGCCGGACGGGACCGTGCGCTGGTCGCTCTCGGCGGACGCGCCGGTGACCGACGTGCGCTGGTCACCTTCGGGGTTCCGGATCGCCTACCTGACCACCACATACCGAACCGGTTCCACGCTTCAGGTAGTAGCAGGAGACGGCGCGGGCGACACCCTGCTCGATCGCGACACCGCGCCCGTGGCCCCGGCCTGGCTGCCGCTGGGGCCGCATCTGCTCGCCTACGTGGACGCCGGAGGGACGCTGCGGATCGTCAATTCGGACACCGGCGAGACCGTCGGCTCCTCGCCGGCCTCCCGCGACGCCGTGGAGCTCGACTGGGCACGAGACGGCTCGCGGCTGCTCGAAGCGACGCCCCGGTCGCTGCGGCTGCGTGACGTCGCGGTCGGCAAGCTCGCCGCGCAGCTGAGCCTCGGCCCCGCCCGTCGCGTCGCCCTGCCCGCCGACGCGACGGTGAGGACCGCCGCCTACTCGCCCGATGGTCGCTCCCTCGCGGTCCTCCTCCAGCGCCCCGCACGAGGGCGGCAGCCGGCGCACAGCGAGCTCTACCTGATGAACCGCGACGGCACCTCGCAGCGCCTGCTCTTCACCGCCCCCGGGCTGCTCTCCAGCCTCGACTGGTCACCGGACGGGACGCGCCTCTTGATCGCCTGGCCCGACGCGGACCAGTGGGTCTTCATCCCGGCGGAAGGCCGGGGCCGGGTGCGTGCGATCGGCGGCATCTCCGAGGAGTTCGCCCCCGGAGAGCGGGGCAGCGTCCTCTTCCCCCTGATCGACGGCTGGTGCTGCGAGCGGTGACGCAAGATGGCTCCCGCTCCGCGTCGCTAAGGGCGGGTGGCTGTGAGCGGCTGGAACAATCCGGGTAGGTGATCTGCTGATGGCAAGAGCGATCTGGAGCGGCTCGATCAGCTTCGGGCTCCTCAACGTGCCCGTGAAGCTCTACAGCGCCGTGGCCCGGCGCAGCATCGGCCTGCGTGAGATCCGCGAGTCCGACGGCACCCGCATCCGTCACCGCCGGGTCGCGGAAGGGACCGACGAAGAGGTTCCCTACGAGAAAATCATCAAGGCCTACGAGATCGCCAAGGACCGCTACGTACCTCTAACCAAAGAGGAGATGGAAGCGCTGGCGCCGGAGAAGAGCCGCGCGATCGAGGTGCTCGACTTCGTCGACCTCGAGGAGATCGACCCGATCTACTTCGACAGCCCCTACTACCTCGGCCCCGCCGAGGGCGCCGAGAAGGCCTACTCGCTGCTGACCCAGGCGATGAATGAGTCGGGCAAGGTCGCGATCGCCCGCTTCGTCTTCCGCAACAAGGAGCACCTGGCGGCACTGCGGCCGGCCGAGGGCGTCCTCACCCTGACCACGATGCGCTTCGCCGACGAGGTTGTGCCGCCCTCCGAGCTGGATGACGTGCTCCCGTCCGGGAAGCCGAAAGTCGCTAAGCGCGAGGTCGAGATGGCCGAACAGCTGATCGACTCACTGACCCGCAGCTTCGACCCCGGCGCCTACCACGACGAGTACCGCGAGCAGCTGCTGGCGCTGATCGAACGCAAGGCCGAAGGCAAGGACGTGCTCGCCGCCCCGGAGGCGGAGGCGCCCGCGCCGACCAAGGCACCTGACCTGATGGCGGCACTCGAGGAGAGCATCGCCGCCGTCAAGGGCAAGAGCGACGGCAAGCCGGCGGCGAAGAAACGCCGCGCGCCGGCCAAAAAAGCCGCGGCCAAACGCTCCAAGCCGCGGGCCAAGTCGAAGTCCTCGAAGTAAGCAGTGGGGGACGACCGCCTGGTCGAGGTCGAGGGGCGTGAGCTGAAGCTCACCAACCTCGACAAGGTCCTCTACCCGGAGGCCGGCTTCGCCAAGGGTGAGATAATCGACTACTACGCCAAGGTGGCGCCAGCGATGGTCCCGCACCTGACCGGCCGAGCGCTCACCCTGCGCCGCTTCCCGGAAGGGGTCGACGACAGCAAGGGCGCCTTCTTCGAGAAGCGCTGCCCCAAACACAGGCCCGAGTGGGTAAAAACCGCGCGGGTTCCGGGTGGACCCAACACCGGCGAGATCGACTACTGCGTCTGCGAAGACCTGCCGACGCTGATCTGGATGGCGCAGCTGGCTGCGATCGAGCTGCACCCCTCGCTCTCCCGGGCCGAGCACCTCGACCGGCCCACCGTGCTCGCCTTCGACCTCGACCCCGGCCCCCCGGCCGACGTGCTCGACTGCTGCCGCGTGGCGCTGCGCCTGCGCGAGCTCTTCGGGCACTTCGAGGTCGAGAGCTTCCCGAAGACCTCGGGCTCGAAGGGGCTGCAGGTCTACGTCCCCCTCAATAACGACGAGGCCACCTACGAGGAGACCAAGCCACTGGCGCGCGCGATCGCCCAGCTGCTCGAGAAGCAGACCCCGAAAGAGGTGGTCTCGAAAATGAAAAAGGCCGAGCGCAAAGGCAAGGTCTTCGTCGACTGGTCGCAGAATCACGAAACCAAGACGACGATCGCCGTTTACTCATTGCGCGCCCGCGAACGCCCGACCGCCTCCACCCCCGTCACCTGGAAAGAGGTCGAGCGCGCACTCGACAAGGACGACGCCGACTCGCTCGTCTTCGAGGCCAGCGACGTGCTGAAGCGCATCGAGAAGCACGGCGACCTCTTCGCCCCGGTGCTGGAACTAGAGCAGGAGCTGCCCGAGCTGTAGCGGCTAAAGCGGCTGGCGGATGACCGGTTTGCGGGTTGCTTTGACCTCGTCGAGGCGGCGGACCGGGGTCGTGTAGGGGGCCTGCTTGGCGATCTCGGGGTCTTTCTCCGCCTCGGTGAGGATCTGCTCGATCGCCTCGGCGAAGGCGTCGAGGCTCTCCTTGGTCTCGGTCTCGGTCGGCTCGACCATCAGCGCCTCGTCGACGAGCAGCGGGAAGTAAACGGTCGGCGGGTGGAAGCCGAAGTCGAGCAGGCGCTTGGCGAGGTCGAGGGTGGCGAGGCCGAGCTCCCTCTTCATCGGCTTGCCGGAGAGGACGAACTCGTGCATGCAGTGGCGGTCGAAGGCAACCGGCAGCCGCTCCCCCGCCCGCCCCTGAGCCAGGCGCGCCTTCAGGTAGTTGGCGTTCAGCACTGCCGTCTCTGAGGCCTCGGCGAGGCCGTCGGCGCCGAGGCTGAGGATGTAGGCGTAGGAGCGGACGAAGACGCCGAAGTTGCCCTGGAAGCCGCGCAGGCGGCCGATCGACTTGGGCCGGTCGTGGTCGAGGTCGAAGAACGGCTCGCCGCCGTTTTCGCCCTCGCGGCGCACCACCTGCGGGCGCGGCAGGAAGGGCTCGATCCGCTCCGAGACCGCGATCGGGCCGGCGCCGGGGCCGCCGCCGCCGTGCGGCTGGCTGAACGACTTGTGCAGGTTGACGTGGACGATGTCGAAGCCCATGTCGCCGGGCCTCGAGTGCCCCATCACCGCGTTGAGGTTGGCGCCGTCGTAGTAGAGCGTCCCCCCCGCCTCGTGGATCAGTGTCGCGATCTCGGCGATGTTCTCGTCGAAGAGGCCGAGCGTGTTGGGGTTGGTCAGCATCAGGCAGGCGACGTCGCCGTCGACCTTGTCCCGCAGGTCGTCCATCTCGACCCCGCCGCGCTCGTTGGTCGCCACCTTGACCACCTCGTAGCCGGCCATCGTCACCGTCGCCGGGTTGGTCCCGTGCGAGGTGTCGGGCGCCAGCACCTTGGTCCGCTCTTCGCCGCGGTCGGCGTGGAAGGCGCGGGTCAGGAGCAGGCCGGCGAGCTCGCCGTGCGAGCCCGCCGAGGGCTGCAGGCTGACGTGGGGCAGGCCGCAGATCTCGGCCAGCGAGCGCTGCAGCAGCCACATCAGCTCCAGCGCACCCTGGGCCCGGCTCGGGTCCTGGGCCGGGTGCAGGCGGGCGTGGCCCGGCAGCGCCGCGACCCGCTCGTTGAGCCGCGGGTTGTGCTTCATAGTGCAGGAGCCGAGCGGGTAGAAGCCGGTGTCGAGGTCGAAGTTGCGGCGCGAGAGCCGGTTGTAGTGGCGGACGATCTCGGGCTCGGCGATCTCGGGCAGGCGCGGCGGCTCGGCGCGCAGCAGCCGCGCGGGGATCAGCTCGTCGAGCGGAGGCTCAGGTACTTCGGCCTCTGGCAGGACGGCGGCGCGCCGGCCCGGCTTCGACTTCTCATAGATCGTCTGCGCGCTTTCGCGCTGCATCGGCGTCTCAGTCATCGACATCAGGCCACCCCTTCTGTCGACTTAGTCGCGCCATTCGCGACCAAGTCGACACTTCCGGAGATCGCCGCTCCCAGCGCGTCGGCAAGCGCGTCGATCTGGGCGCGGGTGCGGCGCTCGGTGATCGCCACCAGGAGGCCGTCCTCGTGCTCGGGGTACTCGCGGCCGAGCGGGTAGCCGGCGGCGATGCCGCGCTCCGCGGCTACTTTGGCCAGCACGCGCTCGACCGGCGCGTCGAGGCGAACGGCGAACTCGCGCACGACCGGCGCCTCGTGCAGCAGCTCAACCCCCTCGACGGCGGCCAGCCGCTCGCGGGCGTAGGCGGTGCGCCTCGCCAGCAGCTCGCCCAGCTCGCGGAAGCCCTCGCGCCCGAGCCAGGCGAGGTGGACCATCGCCGCCAGCGCGTTCAGCGCCTGCGCGGTGCAGATGTTGTGGGTCGCCTTCTCGCGGCGGATGTGCTGCTCGCGCGTCTGCAGGGCGAGGACGAAGCCGCGGCGGCCGTCGACGTCGTCGGTCTCGCCCGCGATCCGCCCCGGCATGCGCCGGATCAGCTCCTCGGTCGCGCAGAAGAAGCCGAACGAGGGGCCACCGAAGTCCAGGCGATTGCCGAGCGGTTGTCCCTCGCCGAGCGCCACGTCGGCGCCCTGCTCTCCGGGCGGGCGGAGGATGCCGAGCGTCATCGGATCGGCAGCGACAACCAGCAGGGCGCCGTTCTCCTTCGCCGCCGCCCCGAGCGCCTCGACGTCCTCGACCGCGCCGAGGAAGTTGGGGCTCTGCAGGAAGACCGCAGCGGTGTCGCCGTCGACGGCGTCGGCTAGCGCCGCGGCGTCGGTGACCCCGCCCTCGAGCCCGACCTCGACCAGCTCGGCGCCGAACCCGACCGAGTAGGTCGCCAGGGTCTCGCGGCTGTGGGGGTGAACGCCGCGCGAGACGACGAAGCGGCGCCGTCCGGTCGCGCCGATCGCCAGGTAGCCAGCCGAGGCGACCGAGGAGGGCCCCTCGTAGAGGCCGGCATTGGAGACCGGCAGCCCGGTCAGCTCCGACATCGCGGTCTGGAACTCGAACATCGCTTGCAGGCCGCCCTGCGAGATCTCGGGCTGGTAGGGGGTGTAGGGGGTGAGGAACTCGGAGCGCTGGGTGATCGCGTCGACGATCGCCGGCACGTAGTGGTCGTACATCCCCGCGCCGACGAAGCAGACCTCTTCCTCGGCGTCGGCGTTGCGCCCCGCCAGCGCCGCCAGCCGCTCGTAGACCTCCGCCTCGCTCATCCCCGCCGGCAGCTCCAGCGGCCGGCCGAGGCGCAGCGGCTCCGGGACCTGCTCGAAGAGGTCCGCGACCGAGCCGACGCCGATCGCGGCCAGCATCTCGGCTCGATCGGCCTCGGTTGCGGATGTGTAGCGCGTCACCCGGCTAAGGCTACGCAGGCCGGGTGGGCGGTTGCTCAGTCGCTTTCCAGCAGTTTGCGGTAATCCGCAGCGCTGAGCAACCCCTCGACCTCGGCCTGGTCGGTCAAGCGCACCCGGACCAACCAGCCCTCTCCGTAAGGGTCGTCATTGACCCGCTCCGGCGCGTCGGCCAGGCCCTCGTTGACGGCGACGATCTCGCCGGAGAGCGGCGCGATCACGTCGGAGACGGCCTTGACCGACTCGACCTCGGCGTAGGCGGTGTCCTTGGCGATCGTCGCGCCGACCTCGGGCGGGTCGTAGAAGACCACCTCGCCGAGCGAGTCCTGGGCGTACCAGGTGATCCCGAAGGTCGCCTCCTCGCCCTCGATCCGCGCCCAGTCGTGCTCGGGGTGGTAGCGCAGGTCGTCTGGGTAGCTGGCGTCGGCCAAGGTCGTTCTCCTTCTCTATCTCGCGTAGAGGGGCTTGGACCCTACGCGGCCGTTGCGGCGCTTGCCTCGCACGTCGATCTCGATCTCGGTCCCGGGCGCGGCCAGGTCGGCGCGCAGGTAGGCCATCCCGATCCCGATCTCGAGTGAGGGCGAGAAGGTGCCCGAGGTGACCGCGCCGACCTCCTCGTCGTCGGCGAGGACGGGATTGCCCTGGCGCGGTATCCCGGCGCCCTCGATCGTGAAGGGGGCGAGCTTCTCGGCCGTACCCTCGCGGCGCGCCCGGGCCACCGCCTCGGCGCCGACGAAGCCCGTCTCCTCCTTGCAGCACCAGCCCAGGCCGGCCTCGATCGGGTTGCGATCGGGGCTCAGGTCGTTGCCGTGCAGGGGGAAGCAGACCTCGAGCCGCAGGGTGTCGCGGGCACCCAGCCCGCAGGGGACGACGCCGGCGTCGAGCAGCTCGGCCCAGATCGCCGGCGCGATCTCGGGGTCGATCAGCAACTCGACCCCGTCCTCGCCCGTGTAGCCGGTGCCGCAGGCGAGCGCCGGGCGCCTGCCGACTCGCACGTGCGCGACGCGCATCCGCGCCGGCAGCTCGACACCGAGCGTGGCGGTGAGGATCCGGCGGGCATGCGGGCCCTGCACGGCGAGCATCGCGTAGCGGTCGGCGACATCGCGAACGGCGACGTCGAACTCGCGGCTCCAGCGGCCGAGCCAGGCGAGGTCGCTCTCGTGGTTGGCCGAGTTGGTGACGATCAGGTAGCGATCGCCGCCGAGTCGGTAGGTGAAGAGGTCGTCGAGGACACCGCCCTCCTCGCCGCAGAGGCAGGAGTACTGGGCGCCGCCGACGGCGACCGCGGCGACGTCGTTGGAGAGCACGCGCTGCAGGAAGGCGAGCGCCCCGGGGCCCTCGACCTCGACCTCGCCCATGTGAGAGACGTCGAACATGCCGGCGTGCGTGCGCACCGCCGAGTGCTCCTCGCGGATCCCCTCGTACTGGACCGGCATCTCCCAACCCGCGAAGTCCACCATCCTGGCCCCAAGCTCCAGATGCTTCTCATAAAGAGGCGTCCTCATCGACGCGCAAGGCTATTCACTGAGCGCGTCGGTCGAGGGCTGTTGGGAGTCCCTCCCAGCGAACTCCCGCGAAGCGGCGATGGGAGGGACTCCCGACAGCCCTCCGCAGATCAGTCTTTGAGGAACGACGGCACGTCGATGTCGTCGTCTGAGACCCGCAGTTTGCGAATGTCCGTGTCCTCGGCGGAGATCCGGGGGCGGCTCTCGTAGCGGCGCCGCACCCGCTGCGGCGAGCGGGCGAGAAGCTCGAAGC
>Ga0190272_10001890_pt1 | contig 10023 bp, 8 predicted proteins | sample Popmic504T_FD_133746 | JGI IMG/M metagenome (GOLD analysis project Ga0190272, IMG submission 133746) | Populus adjacent soil microbial communities from riparian zone of Shoshone River, Wyoming, USA - 504 T | ecosystem: Environmental > Terrestrial > Soil > Riparian zone | place: USA: Wyoming... | reverse complement strand
TGGACGAGGATCGCCAGCGACAGCCGCTGGCGCTCGCCGCCGGAGAGGCCCGAGAGCGGCTTCAGCGCGTCGTCGCGGGAGAACAGGAAGCGGCCGAGCAGGGCGCGCGCCTTGCCCGGCGTCAGCTGGGTCTCGCGCTGCGCGGCATCGAGCACCGTGCCCTGCTCGCCGAGCCACTCGGCGTGCTGGGAGAGGTAGCTCATCTCGACGTTGTGGCCGGTGCTCAGCTTGCCGGCGGGCAGCTCGCGACGCCCGGCGAGCGTCTCGATCAACGTCGTCTTGCCGGAGCCGTTGACGCCGACCAGCGCGACGTGCTCGCCGCGCTCCAGCCACAGCTCCGCCGACTCGATCAGGACGCGGCGCTGGCCGTCGTCCTCGCCCTCGTGCGCCGGCACGTCGATCCGTCCGCCGCCGAGCTCGAACACCACCCGGCCGGAGCGCTCGGCGCCGGCGAACTTGAACGACAGCCCGGCGCTGTCGCGCGGGTCCTGCTCGACGCGCTCCATCTTGTCCAGCTTCTTGACGCGCGACTGAGCCTGCTTGGCCTTCGACGCCTTCGCCCGGAAGCGCTCGACGAAACGCTCCATCCGCGCGATCTCCGCCTGCTGCTTGTCGATCGACCGGCCGAGCGCCAGCTCGCGCGCCGCCTTCTCGCGCCGCCAGGCGTGCCACGGGCCGGAGAAGAAGCGCGCCTTGCCCCCCTCCAGCTCGAGCACCGAGGTTCCGACGGCCTCGAGGAACCAGCGGTCGTGGGCGACCAGGACGACGGCGGCGTCGAGTTCGTTGAGGTACTTCTCGAGCCACTCGAGCGACTCGATGTCGAGGTGGTTGGTCGGCTCGTCGAGTAGCAGCAGGTCCGGTGCGCCGGCGAGCGCGCGGGCCAGCGAGGCGCGTGTCAGCTCGCCGCCGGAGAAGGTGTCGAGGCGGCGGTCGAGCTGGTCCTCGCGGAAGCCGAGCCCGCTCAGCGGCTCCAGCGCGCGCCGGCGCCAGTCCCAGCCGCCGGCGTGTTCGAAGCGATCCTGCGCGCGCGAATAGCGCTCGAGCAGCGACTCGTCGTTGGGTCGTTCGGCCATCTCGCCGCCCAGCCGGGTCAGATCGTCCTCGAGCGCGGCGATGTCGCCGCAGCCCGACACGACGTACTCGCGCACGGTCACGTCGCGCTCACGCGGTGGCCGCTGATCGTGCAACGTGACGCGCGCGCCCTTCTCGATCGAAAGCTCGCCACCGTCGATCGATGCCTGTCCGGCGAGCATCCGCAGCAGCGTCGTCTTGCCGCTTCCGTTGCGGCCTGAGAGCGTCATCCGGTCGCGCCGCTCGAGCTTGAGCGAGACGCCGCGCAGCAGCGGCTCGCCCGCCATGTCCTTGTCCAGCGCTGATGCGATTGCCACGGCCATCGAACCGACGATGGTAGGCGACCTGCCGAGTGGTCAGACCGCCAGCTGGCCGAAGGGGGCCGCCAACTGGCAGAAATACCTGGACATACGGGCCAAATCCCTCGACTTTCGACTCAAGGCAGTCCAATCGCGAGCCGATTGGCGCCTTGTGTCGTCAGAGTTGATTCCCACCGACCGGATGCCGGGTCCCAACCACGAGGAAAGGGCCCGCCGCGCGGACGCGCTGCGCCGTCATCGCGCGAGCCCCCGTGCTCGGACGATGGCCTCGTCGAACCGCCTCGCCTACCTGCGCACTCAGTTGCGCGTGGTCGCTCGGCTGTCGGCGCGCGTCGCCGGCACCCAGGACGTCGACGAGATGGTCCAGCTCGTCGTCGACGAGCTGCACGAGAGCTTCGCGTTCTACCTCGCCTCGATTCACCGGCACGACGACGACGGCGTGCTGCGCCTGGTCGCCGGCGCGGGGCCGCTCGCCGAGGTGATGACCGAGTTCCTGCTCGTCGAGCAGCCGGTCGACAGCGGCGTCAACGGGCGTGTCGCCCGTTCCGGCGCGACCGCGCTCGTCAACGACACGCGACTCGATCCTGACTATGCCGAGCGCGACCCGAACACCGATCCGCGCTCGGAGCTGGCCGTCCCGATCGTCGCTGACGATCGGGTCTGGGGCGTGATCAACCTCGAAGCCGTCGAGTGCGACGCCTTCGACGACGCCGACGCCGCGCTGGTCGAAGCGATCGCGGCCGGGCTCGGTGTCGCCCTCCACCGCTCCAGTCTCGTCGGCGAGCTCGAGCGGGCCTTCATGGACGTGCTCGGCGTCCTGACCAGCACGGTCGAGGCAAAGGACTCTCCGACCGCCGCCCATGGCGACGAGGTCGCGGTGCTCGCCGAGAAGGTCGCGCTGCGGATGGGCTTGAGCCCCGAGCAGGCGCGCGACGTCCGCCACGCGGCGATGCTCCACGACGTCGGCAAGGTCGCCATGCCGAGCGAGATCCTGCTCAAGCCGGGACCGCTCACGCGCGAGGAGTGGGAGGTCATGCGCCAGCACGTCGTCGTCGGCGGTGAGCTGCTCGAACGCGTCGAGGCGTTCGCCCATCTCGCCCCGTACGTTCGCGCCAGTCACGAGCGCTGGGACGGCGAGGGCTATCCCGACGGACTGTCGGGCGAGGGGATCCCACTGGCGGCGCGGATCGTCGCCGCGTGCGACACCTACGACGCGATCGTCACCGAGCGGCCCTACCGGCCGGCCGCGACGAAGGACACGGCGATCTCCGAGCTGCGTCGCGTCGCCGGAAGGCAGCTCGACGACCGCGTCGTGATCGCGCTGCTCGCAGAGCTGGTCTGACCAGTCCTCAAGCGCCAGGCCAGTTTGTCGATCAAAGGGGTATGCGCTCCCTATCGCGACGGCTACGCGGTATCGCCTACGACGGCCTTCGGCTCGTCCTCGGTGTGCCGTGGATCACCGGCCGGCTCGGCGGCACGATCGACGATGGCCGCCGCCAGACGCGGCTCGGCGCGTTCTTCGATCGCCGCCCGCTGCTGCTGCGCTCGCTGGCGATCGTCGCGCTGGTCTGGGGCGTCGGCTACCTCACCTGGCGCGTTGGCTGGAGCGGCCAGGGCGCCAACCCGGTCGTCTTCGCGATGCTGCTCGTCACCGAGATCTACGGCCTCTACGCGCTCGGGATGCTCGCCTGGTTCTCGTGGTCGCGCCCGGTCGCGCTGCGGCCTCCGATCACCGAGCAGCACGCCGTCGACGTCTACGTCTGCACCTACGACGAGCCGGTCGAGGTCGTGCTGGCCACGCTCGCCGGCTGTCGCGCCCTGACCTACCCGCACACCACCTACCTGCTCGACGACGGCCGCCGGCCCGAGATGGAGGAGCTCGCCCGGCTCGCCGGCGCGCGCTACATGAGCCGTCCCGACAACTCGCACGCGAAGGCCGGCAACATCAACGCCGCCCTGCCGCGCACCGCCGGCGAGCTGGTCTTCGTGCTCGACGCCGACCACGTGCCGATGCCCGATGCGCTCCACGCGCTCGTCGGCTACTTCGACGACGAGCGGATGGCGGTCGTCCAGAGCCCACACGACTTCTCCAACCACGACTCGGTCCAGCACTACATGGTCGGGCGCCACGAGCAGTCGCTCTTCTACCGCGTGATCTGTCCCGGCAAGGACCGTCACGGGGCGGCCTTCTGGTGCGGCTCGGCGGCGCTGATCCGGCGGCCGGCGCTGCTCTCGATCGGCGGCGTGGCGACCGAGACGATCGCCGAGGACTTCCACACGACGATCCGGTTGCAGCGCCACGGCTGGCGCAGCCGCTACCACGACGAGGTGCTGGTGCAGGGGCTGGCGCCGCACGATCTCGACGGGTATCTGCTGCAGCGCGATCGCTGGGCGCGCGGAAACCTTGCCGTCTTCACGCTGCCGGAGTCGCCGCTCCGTGCTAGCGGCCTCGCGCGCGGCCAGCGGCTCTCCTACTTCGCCTCGCTGTTCGCCTACCTGGCGCCGCCGATGCGGCTGCTGCTGTTGACCACGCTTGCCGCCGTGCTTTGGACCGGCGCGCTGCCGATGAAGCTGAGCGTCGTCGCGCTGGCCGCGCTCTGGGCGCCCTCGGTCATCCTCAACCTCTCCGCCGGCTCGGCGCTCGCGCGTGGCTACATGCGGATCGCCGAGACCACTCACTTCGAGCTGCTGACGATGGAGATCTACACGCGCGCCCTGCGCTGCGCGATCGTTCCCGGCAAGACGGCCTTCAAGGTGACGCCGAAGCAGGGCGTCGACGCGGGCGGCTGGCCCGCCGTCGCGAAGCTGCGATTGGTCGCGCTCTGCGCGGTCGTGCTGTCCGCCGGGATCGCAGTCCGCCTGATCGACCTCTTCGGCCCGGCGCTGATCCCGTCGCTGCCCGGCATCGCCGCGGTGATCGTGCCGCTGCTCGCGCTGATCGAGCTGCGCCGCATCCTGCGCACGCTGGTCCTGGCCGCCGCGCGCCGCCAGCGCCGGCTCGTCTACCGCTTCGAGGGCGTCGACGCCCCGGCGCACACCTTCGCCGCCCCGGCGTCCTCAGGCACCGCGTCGCCCGTCGACGGCGCCACATCGAGCAGCGGTCCGGACGCGCCGGTCCCCGCCGCCGGCCCTCTACGCCCGGTTCTCGGCCGCGTCGTCGACGCCAGCGCCACCGGTCTTGGCCTCGTCATGGACGCGCCGCTCGCCGTCGGCTCGCGCCCGCTCGTCCAGCTCCGCCTCCCCGACGCCACCGGCGCCGAGCACGACGTTCCTGTTCGCATCGAGGTCCGCTCCTCCCGCCGCGTCGGCGACGACAACCTGATCGGCGCCAGCATCGTCTCGATCGACCCCGCAGCCCGCCTCCGCCTGATGGAGTGGTGCTACGTCGTCTGCAGCCACGAGCGCCTCCGCGGCCACCGTCCCTCCAGCCGGCCGGCCATCCCCGAGTCGATCGTCGTCCCCCTCGACGACCGCGACACCACCCCCGTCAACGTCTTCGCCACCGAGCCCGCAACCGCGTAACAACTCGCCATCCCCGCGCACCAGCCGCGCCACAACCACCAGACAACGCGGCGGCCACCCTCGACACGGCGTCTTCACTCCGCCACGCTGGAGGCGGTGCCGCCACCGTCCCCGTCCACTCGTTGTGAAGCCAGCCACCCCAAAGGTGGTCAGCGCCTCAACACCGGTTGGCTACTCGAGGGTTGTGAAGCTGGCCACCAAGACGGTGGTCAGGGCCACAACGGACGGGGAGCGGTTCACGTGCCGACTCTCGGCGGGGAGGTGGTCGTATCTCTACCTGGCGATCGGGCAGTAGCGGAGATGGCAGGTCACCAACACGGCGTCGTGTCCCATGCGCAGCTGCTAGCCGCCGGTCTTACCCGTCGGTCGATAGAGCGGCGGGCACAGTCGGGACGGTTGCACCGGGTCCACCGGGGCGTCTACGCCGTCGGTCACACGGCTCCGATGCCGCTCTCGCGCGAGGCGGCCGCGCTGCTTGCCTGTGGTGACGGCGCTGTCCTCAGCCACCGAAGCGCCGGCGCGGCATGGGGCATTCTGGAACGGCCTGTCGCTCTGGTCGAGGTGACGGTCGTCGGGCCCGATTGCGGTGCCAGGCCAGGCGTCCGAGTACGTCGCGCACGACGTATCGCGAGCGAGGATGTCGACCTGCAGGATGGTCTGCGTTTGACGGGTCCCGCTCGCACGCTGCTCGACTTGGCCTCTGTGCTGAGCATGCGGGCGCTTCGCCGCGCGGTGAACGAGACGCTCGTCCTGGGGCTCGCCGATGAGGAGGCGCTATGGGCGGTGCTCGACCGTTCCCGGGGCCGTCGCGGAAGGTCGCAACTCGGGCGTCTGCTGGCCGACGGCCGCGGTCCATCGTTAACGCGCTCGGAGGCCGAGAGGAGGTTGCTCGAGTTGATCGCCGCGGCAGAGTTGCCCCGTCCGGAGACGAACGTGCGGGTCGGGGCCTGCGAGGTCGACTTCCTCTGGCGTGAGCATCGGCTGGTCGCGGAGGTCGACGGCTACGCCTTTCACGGAACGAGAGCCGCGTTCGAGCGAGACAGGGTCCGCGATGCCGAGTTTCAAGCACGCGGCTACGCGGTCCTGCGCATCACCTGGCGACAGATCGTCGAAGCGCCCGAGGCGACCATCGCCCGGCTCGCACGGACGGTCGGGCACCGAACGGCGGCTCCGTCACCGACCCTTGTGGTGCCAACCACCGCATAGGTGACCGGCTCCCCAATGGCTTGGCCAGTCGATGCTCTTGTGGGGCTGACCACCTTGCCGGTGGGTAGCACCACAAAGCGAGTTGGATGAGGCGGCGGGCTAGCCGAACGGCGCCAGCAGCGCGAGCTGGCGCGACTGGGCGATCAAGGTGCCGTCGGCGAGGAAGAGCTCGCCGTCCTCCTCCATCGTGCCGTTGACGGCGGCGGTCGTGCGGAAGCGGCCGAGGACAGGCTGGTCGGGTAGGCCCTCCGGTGGGAGGTCGGCGCGGATGTGGACGGTCAGGTCGATCGTCGGGGCGATTGCCGGCGAGCTCAGTGGCTCGAGCGACGGCGGCCACCAGACGTCGGCGAGCAGGGCGATGTAGGCGGCATCGATCCGGCGCGGGGTCGGCGACTCGATCCACCCGCCGGTCTCGGCGGCTTCTCCTGGCGCCAGCACGCGGCCGGAGAAGGGCTGGCCGCCGAGCCGCGGCGCGATCTTCACGCGCGAGACGATCGACGGCATCTCCGGTGTTGTCTCGAGCCAGCCATCGCTGTCGGGGCGGTAGTCGGCGGACGGGATCCGGTCGGCGCCACGCGCCGGGGCCGGGGCGGCGGCGGGGAGGTTCGGCGACCAGGTCGCGGCCGCCGGCAGGCCGGTAGTCGAGAACGCGCCGAGCGCGGTCATCGTTTCCTTGCCGTTCTGGAACGCGGTCGCCCGGCCGGTCGAGAAGCGCTTGCCCGCCCGGACGATCTCGACGGCGACCTCGATCGGGCCAGGCTGAGAGGGGCGCAGGTAATGGGTGGCGAGCGTGCGCAGCTGGCGGTCGCCGTCGGGCACGACGACCTGCTCCAGGGCGCGCGTGAGAATCGCCGCCAGGTAGCCGCCGTTCGGTCCGGGCGGCGCGCCCCAGCCGTCCTCGACCTCGCCGGCAAAGCGGTTGTCGCCGAGCGGCACGATCGCGGTTGCGCGATCGAAGTCTGTGGCCGGCGCTTCCTGCTCGATCTGGGGGTCCACGAGGGCGGACGTTACAGGACTGGCTGACTGGCCAGTCAGTCGGAGCGGCTTGCGCGTCCAACTACGCTTGACCTGTGAGGGACTCGCTGCGTCAACCACTGAAGGCCGGCGCCGCCGCGGCCTTTACCGTCGGCATGCTGCTGTTCCTGCTCAACCCGCCAGAGCTGTCGGGCGCCGAGGATCTGCTCACGCTGCTGATCGGCGCGACCGCGCTGATTCTCTTCACCGCCTGGGCGACCGTCGCGCTGATGGGCGAGGGCCCGAGCGAGCCGGAGATCGAGCGGATCATCCAGCGCAGCGAGACCCTTGCCCGCTTGCCGGTGCCCGAGGCCGCGCCGACGAACTTCGACGACCTCGTAGCCGAGGCGCTCGACGAGCTGCCGGACGAGTTCCAGGAGGTTCTGAACGACATCCCCGTGGTCGTCTCGCGTCGCGGGCGCGAGCACGGCGCCTACGGCCACTACTACGGCGACACCGTCGCGCGCGACAACTACCCCACCCGAATCATCATCTACCAGGACACCCTCGAGCGCGACTTCGGCTACGACGGGGACCTCTTGCGCTCGCAGGTCACCCGCACCGTGCGCCATGAGATCGCCCATCACCTCGGCTGGGACGAGCGCGGCGTGCGCGACCTCGGCCTCTGACTAACCTGGCGCGATGCACCGCGAGGGTTCGAGGGCAAAGGGGCTGCTGCGGTTCGCGCTGGTCGCGGCGCTGGTGGTCGCCGGCGCGGCGATCGCAGCGGCGCTGCTCGCCGAGGATGAGTTCTCCGGCGACAGCCGCGGCGCCCAGATCGAGCGGTTCGAACTCGCGAGCAAGCTGCTCGATCAACCGCTGAGCCAGACGATCGTCCGTCCAGCCGGAGGCTCTGAGGGCCGCCCGCTGCTGGTGTTCCTCCACGGCCGCGGCGGTGAGCCCGACTCCAGCCTCAGCGACGAGCTCTTCGTCGCCCTGCGCGACCTCGGCGACCGCGCGCCGGCGATCGCCTTTGTCAACGGCGGCGACCACAGCTACTACCACGACCGCGACGACGGCCCGTGGGGGCGCTATGTGATCGAGGAGGCACTGCCCGCCGCGCTGCGCCACACCGGCGCCGACCCGCGCCGCATCGCGATTGGCGGCGTATCGATGGGCGGCTTCGGCGCGCTCGATCTGGCACGCGAGCATCCCGACCGCTTCTGCGCCGTCGGCGGGCACTCGCCCGCCCTCTGGCAGACGGCCGGCGAGACTCCGGATGGCGCCTTCGACGACGCTGACGACTTCGCCAGCCACGACGTCATGGCCGCCGCGGCTACCCCGGACGCGCTCGGGTCCGAGCCGATCTGGCTCGACGGTGGCGATGACGACCCCTTCCGGAGCTCGACCGACACCACCGCCGCAACGCTGCGTGCCAGCGGACACGATGTCCGCGTCCGCCACTGGCCAGGCGGACATGGCAGCGACTACTGGAACGCCCGCATGCCCGTCTATCTGCACTTCTACACGAACGCGCTCGCGCGTTGCGGCCGCTGAGCCGGCCCGCTCCCCCGCCGCTCAGGCTCTAGGCTTCTCCCGGACCCGGTGAGGTGTCCGAGTGGCTTAAGGAGCACGCTTGGAAAGCGTGTATGCGGGAAACCGTATCGTGGGTTCGAATCCCACCCTCACCGTCTTTTGGCTAGCCCGGAATCACAAGCCGCGCATGGGCGCGGGCGAGCATCAGGACTGGGACGGTGCGGGAGTCGCCGCCGTCGAGTGGGATCAGCTCCGCGTCCTCGATGGTGAAGAAGGTGAGGTCGTCGCGGTTGACGTGGTCGGACAGGCGACTGCGGAAGCCCTCTGCCGGAAGGGTCATCGAGCCGGTGACGCGGTAGCGGTCGGTCTCGACGACGACCTTCTCCTTGCGCAGGTCCATGGCAGGCGATCCTACGGGAGTAGGTTTCCTCGCATGACGCCCGTGATCGGAATCTGCGCCGCCGTCGAGCGCGCACGCTGGAGCCACTGGGACGACGAGGCGGCGATCGTGTCGCTCGCCTACGTCGACGCCGTCCAGCTCGCCGGCGGCCTGGCGCTGATCGTGCCGCCCGATGACGAGGTCGCGGAGAAGCCCGACGCGCTGCTCGACAAGCTCGACGGCCTGATCCTGATCGGCGGGGCCGATGTCGATCCGGGTACCTACGGCGCGACCCCCGGCCCGCACACCGGCGCCACCCGCCCCGAGCGCGACCGCTTCGAGCTCGCGCTCGCCTACGGTGCGATGGAGCGCGGCCTGCCGCTGCTCGGCATCTGCCGCGGCGGCCAGATGGTCAACGTCGCCTGCGGCGGCACGCTGATCCAGCACCTGCCCGATGTCGTCGGCGACGACCACCACCTCCCAACGCCCGGCAGCTTCTCCGAGCACGAGGTCGAGCTCGAGGCGGGTTCGCTAGCGGCACGTGCCGCCGGCGCCGAGCGGATCACGGTCAAGTCCCACCACCACCAGGCCGTCGACGAGATCGGAGAGGGCCTCGAGGCGACCGGCCACGCGCTCCCCGACGCGATCGTCGAGGCGGTCGAGCATCCCGGTCACGGCTTCACGCTCGGCGTGCTCTGGCACCCCGAGGCCGACGAGCGCAGCAAGATCGTCTCAGCGCTGATTGGCGCTGCGCGCGCAGGGGTAGCCTCAGGTTGATGCGCGTCGGCATGCTCACAGGGGGCGGCGACTGCCCCGGACTCAACGCCGTGATCCGCGGCGTCGTCCGGCGGGGCGCGCAGCTTGGCGACCACGAGTTCGTCGGCTTCCGCAACGGCTGGGCGGGCGCGATCGCGGGCAGCGTCACCGAGCTGACGCCCCAGACCACCGCCGGCATCCTGCCGCGCGGCGGCACGATCCTCGGCAGCTCGCGCACCAACCCCTACAAGGAGGACGGCGGCGCCGAGCAGATCGTCG
>Ga0190272_10001889_pt1 | contig 10024 bp, 9 predicted proteins | sample Popmic504T_FD_133746 | JGI IMG/M metagenome (GOLD analysis project Ga0190272, IMG submission 133746) | Populus adjacent soil microbial communities from riparian zone of Shoshone River, Wyoming, USA - 504 T | ecosystem: Environmental > Terrestrial > Soil > Riparian zone | place: USA: Wyoming... | reverse complement strand
TCTTCGGCGTCTCGACGAAGGTCACTCCTCCGGCAGACGAGGACGAGCCAGAGGCGGTGGCAGCCGCCGGAAGCGCTGCGCACGTGGCCAACACGGCGACTAGAACTGACGTTGCTCGACCCAAAGGCACCGGCTCGTACTGCCTCTCTTTCTGTGCGGCCTACGGGGTTAGCTGACGGGCTCGCGCCGAAAGAGCGGCGCTACGGCGGCGACTGGCGCCTTCGATTCGCCCCTCGGACGCTCGAGAGCGCCCGATTGGTTCCCCCGTTCCCTCGCGGCGGGACCGCGACGGACTCGGCAGGCTGTGAAAACTGGCGGCAGCATAGCCGAGGCCCCGGCGGTAGCCATGACGAGGCTGAGCGTGCGTACTTGTGCCACACTGTGCGGCCGCAAATGAAGACTTACGTAGCCACCCCAGAGAACCGCGAGCGCGAATGGCTCGTCGTCGACGCGACCGGGCAGACGCTCGGCCGTCTCGCGACGCAGATTGCGACCGCTCTGCGCGGCAAGCACAAGCCGCAGTACACACCACACTGCGACGTCGGTGACTTCATCGTCGTCGTGAACGCCGAGAAGATCGCGGTCACCGGCAAGAAGCGCGACGAGAAGCTGTACCACCGCTACTCGGGGTACCCGGGCGGTCTGCGCACCCGGACCTTCTCCGAGATGCTCGACCGTCGTCCCGAGGAGCCGCTGCGGCTCGCCGTCAAGGGGATGCTGCCGCGTAACCGCATCGCTCGCGCCCAGCTGCGCAAGCTGAAGATCTATGCCGGCCCCGAGCACCCGCACGCCGCGCAGCAGCCCAAGCCCATGGAGATTGAGAACTGATGGCCGACGAGCCCCAGGACACCCCGCAGGACGAGCCGGCTCCCGAGGAGCCGACGGCAGAGCAGCCCGCCGCGGAGGAGCCTGAGGCGACCCCGGAGCCCGAGACGCCTGCCGAGCAGGCCGACGAGCCCGAGACCGAGGCGGCTGCTGAGGAGACGCCCGCCGAGGAGCCGCCGGTCGCCGAGAGCGACGAGGCCGCCCCGAGTGAGGCCGCCGCTGAGCCCGAGGCCAGCGAGGAGTCGGCCGAGAAGCCGAAGCCGAAGCGCAAGAAGGACGCCAAGGCCGACGAGCCCGACGTAATTCCCGGCGCCCATCTCGAGCCCGACTTGGTGCTCGAGGCGGAGAAGAAGTCGCGCGCCGACGAGTCCGGCTATGTCGGTGCAGAGGTTGAGATCGTCGAGGACGTCGCCGTCGACGGCGAGGCGCCCATCGCGGAGGGTTCCGACGAGGACGAGGCTCCCAAGCCGCTCGAGGCCGTGCTGAACCTGGCCGCCGATGCGCGCTACCGCGCGACCGGCAAGCGCAAGAGCGCTGTCGCCCGTGTGACGCTGAAGCCCGGCACCGGCGTCTACACGATCAACGGCAAGTCGCTGAACGAGTACTTCCCGCGCGCCTCGCTGCAGACCAAGGCGCGTCTCCCGTTGGTGACCGTTGGCCAGCAGGAGCGGATGGACGTTGTCGCCAAGATCCATGGCGGCGGTGTGTCGTCACAGGCCGGCGCGCTGCGCCACGGCATCACCCGCGCGCTCGTGGAGGCCGATCCGAACCTCCGCGGCGAGCTGAAGCGGCGTGGTTTCCTTACGCGTGATCCGCGTGTCAAGGAGCGCAAGAAGGCCGGCTTCAAGAAGGCCCGTAAGCGCCCGCAGTTCTCGAAGCGCTAGCAGCACGAATGGCACGGCTGTTCGGTACGGACGGCGTCCGAGGGGCGGCTGGCGAGTTTCTGACGGCCGAGCTGGCGCTTGCCCTGGGGCGAGCTGCCGCGGAGACCGCTTGGGACGGGGCTGAGGCGGCGGCGCCGCAGGTTCTGATCGTGCGCGACACGCGCGAGTCGGGCGAGATGCTGGAGTCGGCGCTCGCCGCCGGCGTCGCCGCGGCCGGTGGGCAGGCGCTGCTCGGCGGCGTGCTGCCGACCCCGGGCGCCTCGCTGTTGACCCGTCGCTACGGCTTCGACCTGGCGGCTGTCGTCTCGGCGTCGCACAACCCGTATGCCGACAACGGGATCAAGTTCTTCGGTCCCGACGGGACGAAGATCTCCGACGCCCGTGAGGAGCGGATCGAGGTGCTCGTCGCCGGGGACGAGCAGCCGCAAGCACGGGCGATCGGACGGATTCGCGCCCTGCACGGAGCCGGCGCCGACTATCTGCGCGAGCTCGAGCTGCGTTTCGGCGAGCTCGATCTGAAGGGCCGGCGTGTGCTGCTCGACTGCGCCCACGGCGCGACTTACGAGGTCGGCCCCGAGATATTCCGCCGTCTCGGCGCCGACGTCGATGCGATCGCGGTCGAGCCTGACGGTCGCAACATCAACGACGGTGTCGGCTCGACGCACACCGGGGCGCTCGCCGAGCGGGTCGTCGCGGGCGGCTTCGACATCGGGTTCGCCTTCGATGGCGATGGAGATCGCGTGCTGGCCGTCGATCGCGAGGGCGCGGTCGTCGACGGCGACGAGCTGGTTGCGCTGGCGGCGCTCCACCTCCGTGCGGCGGGCCGTCTGCCCGGCGACGGCGTCGCCGTGACGGTGATGACCAACTACGGCTTTCACACGGCGATGACGGAGGCCGGGATCGACGTCGCGGTGACACCGGTCGGCGATCGCCATGTCCTCGCCGAGCTGCTGCGGCGCGGCTGGAGCCTGGGTGGCGAGCAGTCCGGCCACATCATCGATACCGGCTTCGTGCCGTCAGGGGACGGGATCGCCGCGGCGCTGCTCACGCTGGAGGCGCTCGGGGACGGCGATCTGGCCGAACGGCGCGGCATGCGCAAGCTGCCGCAGCGGCTCGTCAACGTGCGCGTGCGCGACCGCGGTGAGCTCGAGGGTGCGGCAGCCGTATGGGAGGCGGTCGGGGCGGAGTCCGGCGGACTGGAGGGCCGTGGGCGGGTGCTCGTGCGCCCCTCGGGCACCGAGCCGCTGGTGCGCGTGATGGTCGAAGCGCCCGACGAGGACGAGTGCGAGGCCGTGACCGCTCGCCTGGTTGCCGTCGTCGAGCGCGATCTAGCCTGAGGCATCGCCGCCAGCGCGCTTGCGCGCGATCGGCGCGATGGCGTGGCCGGGTAGCCTGTCGGGTCCTCCATGTGCGGAATCGTTGGATATACAGGTAGCCGTCCCTGCCGCGAGATCCTGCTCGCCGGGCTCGAGAAGCTCGAGTACCGCGGCTACGACTCGGCTGGCATCTCGCTGCTCGCCGACGGTGAGGTCCAGACGGTGCGCGCGGTCGGCAACCTGGCGCGGCTGCGCGACGCGGTCGGCGACAACGGCTTCGGCAACGGCGCCGTCGCCGGAATCGGCCACACCCGCTGGGCGACCCACGGCCGCGTAACCGAGGCCAACGCCCATCCGCACGACGACAACTCCGGCCGCGTCCACGTCGTCCTCAACGGCATCGTCGAGAACTGGACCGAGCTCCGCCAGGGGCTCGAGGCCGACGGCGCGACCTTCAGCTCGGAGACCGACGCCGAGGCAGTCGCCCACCTGATCGCCGCCCACTACGACGGCGATCTCGTCGCCGCCGTCCGTGCCGCCTACGGCGAGCTGCGCGGCCACTACGCCTTCGTCGCGGTTCACGCCGACGAGCCGAGCACGCTGGTCGCCGCGCGCAAGGAGTGCCCGCTGGTGATCGGCGTCGGCGAGGGGGAGAGCTTCGTCGCCTCGGCGATTCCCGCCTTCCTGCGCGACACGCGTCGTGTGCAGCTGGTCGAGAACGACGAGATCGTCACGATCACGCCCGAGGGCGCGACCTTCACGACGGCCGCAGGCGCGTCCGTCGAGCGTCCCGCCGAGGAGGTCGACTGGGACGAGGAGGCCGCCGAGAAGGGCGGCTACGAGACCTTCATGCTGAAGGAGATCCACGAGCAGCCGGACGCGGTCGCGGAGACGGTCTCCGATCGGCTGATCGGCGACGGCGTCGAGCTCGGCGACATCGGCATCTCCGACGACGAGCTGCGCGACCTGCGGCGGATCGTGGTCGTCGCCTGCGGCACCTCCTACCACGCCGGTCTCTCCGGCCGTTACGCGGTCGAGACGTGGTCGCGCGTCCCCGTCGAGATGGACGTCGCCTCGGAGTTCCGCTACCGCGACCCGGTCGTCGACGAGCGCGATCTCGTCATCGGCATCACCCAGTCCGGCGAGACCGCCGACACGCTGGCGGCGATGCGGCTGGCGCGCGAGAAGGGCGCCCGGGTGCTCGCGATCACCAACGTCATGGGCAGCCAGGCGACGCGCGACTCCGACGGCGTGCTGTTCACCCGCGCGGGCCTCGAGATCGGCGTCGCGGCGACCAAGACCTATGTCTCGCAGGTGGCGGCGATGCTGCTGCTGGCGCTGCGACTCGCCCAGGTGCGCGAGACGCTGCCGGCGGAGCGGATCGCCGAGCTGGTCGCCGATCTGCGCGCGCTGCCGCGGCGGATCGACGAGCTGCTCCAGCAGGTCGACGAGCCCGTGCGGCAGATGGCGGAGCACTGGCGCGACGCCGGCTTCTTCCTCTATCTCGGCCGGCACGCCGGTCTCGCCACGGCGCTCGAGGGGGCGCTGAAGCTGAAGGAAATCTCCTACGTCCCGACCGACGCCTACGCCGCCGGCGAGATGAAGCACGGTCCGATCGCCCTGCTCGACGAGCGCACGCCGGTCGTCTGCGTCGCGACCGACTCGCCGGTGCTCGACAAGGTGCTGTCGAACATCGCCGAGGTGCGGGCGCGCGGGGCGCACGTGCTCGCCGTCGCCACGCAGGGCAACGAGACGGTCGCCGAGCACGCCGAGGAGGTCGTCTACGTCCCCGACGCCGACTGGCTGGTCCAGCCGCTGCTCGCGGTCATTCCCTTGCAGCTGCTGGCCTATTACATCGCCCGTGCCCGCGGGCTCAACGTCGACCAGCCGCGCAACCTCGCCAAGACCGTCACCGTCGAGTAGCCGTGATCGGGCTCGATCTGCTCGAGATCGATCGACTGGAGCGTGCGCTCGAGCGGCGGCCTCACCTGGCGGAGCGGCTGTTCACACCGGGCGAGCGCGCCTACGCCGCTGGCAAGGCGCGGCCCGGCCAGCACCTTGCGGCGCGCTTCTGCGCCAAGGAGGCGGTGGCGAAGGCGCTCGGCTTGGAGGCTTGGGCGTTTCGAGACGTTGAGGTGGTGGCGACCGCGGCGGCGCCGGACGTGCACCTCAGCGGTGCTGCCGCGGCGCGCGCCGAGCAGCTCGGTACGAAGGTCGCGGTGTCGCTGACACACACCGAGACGACCGCCGGCGCGACGGCGATCCTGGTCTCATGACCGCGTTGCCCGAATGGCTCGATCCGCTCTACGACGCGGACGAGATGCGCGCCTGCGACGCGTGGGCGATCGACGAGCAGGGCGTGCCGTCGCTCGACCTGATGGAGCGCGCGAGCCTTGGCTTGGCGCGACTGACGGCCCGCCTGGCGCGGCCGGGGCTGCCGATTCGCGTCATCGTCGGACCCGGCAACAACGGCGGCGACGGACTGGCTGCGGCGCGGTTGCTTCGCGAAGAGGGGCGCGTGGTCGACGTGTTGGCCGTCGCGCCGCTCGACAAGCTGCGCGGCGACGCGCTCGCCAACCTCGAGCGGCTCCCGGGCGATCCACCGGAGCCTTTCGCCGCCGAGCGGCTCGACGGCTCGGGGGCGATCGTCGACGCGCTGCTCGGGACCGGGTTCGAGGGCGCCCCGCGCGATCTGGTCGCCGCCGCGATCGCCGCCATCGACGCTGCCGCAGCGCCGGTGATCGCCTGCGACGTTCCCTCCGGTGTCGATGCGTCGACCGGCGAGGTCCTTACCGACGCCGTGCGCGCCGATGCCACCGCGACCTTCCACGGATCGAAGATCGGTCTCCACGTCGCGCCCGGCGCGATGCATGCCGGTGACGTCGAGATAGTCGAGATCGGAATTCCGCGTGGAGCTCCCGCACCGGCAACCGCCGGACTGATCACGGAGCGGGTGCTCGACCTCTTCCCGCGCCGCGAGCGCTTCGGTTCGAAGTTCGACTCCGGTGTCGTAGCGATCGCGGGCGGATCGCGTGGCCTGACCGGCGCGCCGACGCTCGCCGCGCTGGCGGCCGCCCGCGCCGGCGCCGGCTACGTCCAGGTCGCCGTGCCCGATTCGGCCCAGCCCGCGTTGGCGCTGCGGCTGCTCGAGCAGATGGCGCACGGGATGCCGGAGGCCGATGGCGCCCATTCGCCCACCGGCGTGGAGCCGTTCCTGCGGCTGGCCGCGCGGGCCGGCGCCGTCGTGCTCGGTCCCGGGCTCGGACGAGCGGATTCGGCCGTGGAGTTCGCGCGCATGGTGGCGGCGGGTGTGGACGCTCCGCTGCTGCTCGACGCGGACGGGCTCAACGCCCATGCCGGCGCGCTGGAGTCGCTGCGCGAGCGGTCGGCGCCGACGATCCTCACCCCGCACGCCGGTGAGCTCAGCAGGCTGCTGGAGCGCGACTCGGCGGAGATCGACGCCCACCGGCTCGCGTCCGCGCGCGAAGCCGCCGAACGCAGCGGGGCCGTCGTCCTGCTGAAGGGCGACGACACGGTCGTCGCCGCCCCCGGCGGTCCGGTCGCGGTCAGCCCGGGCGCCACGCCGGCGCTCGCGACCGCCGGGACCGGCGACGTCCTCTCCGGCCTGATCGGCGCCCTGCTCGCGAAGGGGCTCACGCCGTTCGAGGCGGCCGCGCTGGGCGCCTTCGCCCACGCACGCGCCGGCCGCGCGGCGGCGGCACGCCGCGGCGCCGACCACACGATCGCCGGGGATGTCGTCGACGCGCTGCCCGACGGCCTCGGCTCCCGATAGGGTCTAGCCCGTGCCAAAGACCGTCAGAGAGATCATGGAGACCGACACGCCGACCGTCGCTCCGGAGGACAGCGTCGAACAGGTGCTTGCGGTGATGCGCGAGCACGAGCTTCCCGGCGTTCCGGTCGTCAACGACGGCGGGCGCTGCGTCGGGATCGTCACCGAGGCCGATCTCGTGCTCAGCGACGACAGCGGCGATCTCCACCTGCCGTACTACGTCAACATCTTCGGCGGCACCGTCTTCCTCGAGCCGCTGCGCCACTTCGAGGACAAGCTGCGCAAGGCGTTCGCCTCGAATGCGGGCGACATGATGACCGCGGATCCCGACACCGTCGACGTCGACACGAGCGTCGACGACGCGGCGAAGCTGATCCACAAGTCCGGTCACAACCGGCTGCCGGTCGTCGAGCACGGGCGCTTCGTCGGCGTCGTGACCCGCCTCGACGTCCTCGGCGCGCTCGTCTCCTGAGATGGCCGCGCAGGCGGCTGCGCGGGCGCTGGCGCGAGTCGGCGTCGGCGCGGTCGAGCGCAACTGCGCCCACCTGCGCTCGCTGCTGAGCGGCGGCGCCGAGCTGTGCGCGGTCGTCAAGGCCGACGGCTATGGCCACGGCGCCGTCGAATGCGCGCGCGCGGCGCAGCGTGGGGGGGCGACCTGGCTGGCCGTCGCGACCGCGGGCGAGGCGGCGTTGCTGCGCGCCGCCGGCCTGTCCGGACGCCTGCTCACGATGGGTTCGCTGACCCGCGCCGAGGTGGCGACGACGTTGGCCGCCGACGCCGACATCGTCGTCTGGGAGCCGGAGTTCGCCACGGCGCTCGCCGAGCGGGTGGGGGACAGCGGCGTGCCGGCGCGGATCCACGTGAAGCTCGACACCGGCATGGGGCGGCTCGGGGCGATCGACACCGACCGGGCGCGTGCCGTCGCAGACATCGCCGCGAGCGACGAGCGGCTCGAGCTGGTGGGGCTGATGACGCACTTCGCGACCGCCGACGAGCCCGGGGACGACCACTTCACCGCGCAGCTCGCTCGCTTCACCGCCTTCGCCGACGCGCTGTCGGCCGTCCATCCCGGCGTGATCGTCCACGCCGCCAACAGCGCCGCCGTCTACCGCGATCCCGCCAGCCACTTCGACATGGCGCGCTGCGGCGTCGCGATCTACGGCCTCGACCCGTTCCAGGAGGACCCCGCCGTACACGGGCTCGAGCCGGCGCTCGCGCTCGAGGTCGCGGTCGGAGCGGTGCGGCGCTTCGAGGCCGGCTGGACCGCCGGCTACGGCCGGCGCTGGACGGCCAGCGAGCCGACCTGGGTGGCCACGCTGCCGATCGGCTATGGCGACGGCTGGCGCCGCGCCCTGACCAACGACTGCGACGCGCTGATCGGCGGTGTCCGCCGGCCGCTCGTCGGCACGGTCAGCATGGACAACGTGACCGTCGACCTCGGCGGCGAGACGACTGTCGCGGCCGGCGACACCGCGGTGCTGATCGGCGCTCAGGGCGGTGAGCGGATCCTGGCCGAGGAGGTCGCGCGCCGGCTCGGGACGATCAACTACGAGATCACCTGCGGGCTGACGGCGCGGGTGCCGCGGACACACGGGCCGTGACGACGACCGCCGCGCTCGCCGACCGACTGTCCGCGGCGGAGCCCGTGCGCGTGCTGCGCGAGGCGTTCGCCGCCGCCGCGATCGAGGAGGTCTGGCTGGTCGGCGGGGTCGTCCGCGACGCGCTGCTCGGACGGCCGCTGACCGACGTCGACCTCGCGGTCGCCGGCGATGCCGAGGTCGCGGCGCAGGTAGCGTCGCGGGCGCTGGGCGGCCCGCGCTTTCCGCTCTCGGAGGACTTCGGCGCCTGGCGCGCCCTCAGCCACGACCGCGGCGTCGCCTGCGACGTGTCGCCGCTGCAGGGCGAGACGATCGAGCAGGACCTCGCGCGGCGCGACTTCGCCCTCAACGCGGTCGCCGTCCCGCTCGGCGGCGGCGAGCCGATCGACCCGTTCGGCGGTCTCGCCGACGCGGAGGCCGGTGTGCTGCGCGTGCTCGGTCCGCAGGCCTACGCCGACGACCCGTTGCGTGCGCTGCGGCTCGTCCGCCTCGCGACCGAGCTGGGAATGGCGCCCGATGCGGAGACAGAGCGCCTCACCGCGGACGCCGCGCCGCGGCTGGTCGAGCCATCCGGCGAGCGCGTCTTCGGGGAGCTGCGACGGCTGCTGATCGCCCCCGGCGCGCTCGACGGCCTGGAGCTGGCGCGGCGCCTCGGCGTCCTGGCGGCCGTCCTGCCCGAGATCGATGCGCTGCAGGGCGTCGAGCAGAGCCACTACCACCACCTCGACGTCTACGGACATACGATCGCGGTGCTCGAGCAGCAGATCGACCTGCTGCGGACCGAGCGGCTCGATGAGCTGTTCGGCGACCAGGCGGCGGAGTTGCGCGCGGTTCTGGACGAGCCGCTGGCAGACGGACTGACGCGCGCCGAGGCGCTGCGCTTCGGAGCGCTGTTCCACGACGTCGCGAAGCCGCAGACGCGCGGGGTGCGCGACGACGGCCGCGTGACGTTCATCGGCCACGACGCCGCCGGGCAGGAGGTCGTCGGCGAGGTCTTCAAGCGGCTGCGCGTCAGCGAGCGGCTGCGCAGCCACGTCGGCGCGCTGGCCCGCCACCACCTCGCGCTCGGCTTCCTCGTCCACGAGCGCCCGCTCGACCGAGCCAAGGTCTACGGGTACCTGTCGCGCTGCGATCCCGTCGAGGTGGACGTCTCGGTGCTCTCCTGCGCCGACCGGCTGGCGACCCGCGGCCGCAATGCCGAGCGGGCGATCGCCGCGCACCTCGAGGTTGCCCGCGAGCTGATCGGACCGGCGCTGCGCTGGCACGCGGACGGCCCGCCGCGGCCACCGCTGCGCGGGGACGAGCTTGCCGCGGCTGTCGGCATCGAGCCGGGGCCCGAGCTTGGACGGCTGATCGCGCGGCTGAGCGAAGCCGTCTACACCGGCGAGGCGACGACGCGCGACGAGACGGTTGCGCTCGCCCGCAGGCTATTGGCTGCGGGCTGGTAGCGTTTCAAGACGGTATGCCGGCCCCACGGGCTGGCGCAGAACGAGAAAGGCGCTTTGGCAAAAGAGGAGAAGATCGAGATGGAGGGCGAGATAAGCGAGGCCCTCCCGAACACGATGTTCCGTGTGAAGCTCGACAACGACCATGAGGTCCTCGGGCACATCT
>Ga0190272_10001888_pt1 | contig 10026 bp, 10 predicted proteins | sample Popmic504T_FD_133746 | JGI IMG/M metagenome (GOLD analysis project Ga0190272, IMG submission 133746) | Populus adjacent soil microbial communities from riparian zone of Shoshone River, Wyoming, USA - 504 T | ecosystem: Environmental > Terrestrial > Soil > Riparian zone | place: USA: Wyoming... | reverse complement strand
TCGACGGAAGACGGCGAATTCTTCGAGGCGGCGGACGCCGATACAGTTGCCACCATCAAGGAACTGATCGAGACGCGCGTGCGTCCCGCGGTCGCGAACGACGGCGGCGACATCACGTTCCGCGGCTACAAGGAAGGCGTCGTGTATCTCGCCATGAAGGGCTCGTGCTCGGGTTGCCCGTCTTCCACGGCGACGCTCAAGCACGGCATCCAGAACCTGCTGCGCCATTTCGTGCCGGACGTCACCGAGGTACGGCCCATCTAGCTGGCGCGCGCGCATGATCCCGAAAAGTGGGAACCGGTTTTCGGGTAAGATCATGCACTCCAAAGAATAGCTTTCGGCGTCATCCATGCGAGTTCTCGCCATCGACACCGCGCTCGGCGCCTGCGCGGTCGCCGTGCTCGACTCGGAACGCGGCGCCATCCTCGCAAGCGAATCGCTCGGCATGCTCAGGGGCCACGCCGAAGCCGTGATGCCGCTGATCGCGCGCGTGATGGACGCGGCGCGCTGTGAGTTCGCCGATCTCGACCGCATCGCCGTAACGGTTGGGCCGGGCAGCTTCACCGGGCTCCGCGTCGGGATTTCGGCCGCACGCGGCATTGCGCTTGCGGCCGGCAAACCTGCGATCGGTCTGTCTACATTGTCTGCGCTTGCGGCTCCGCACGTCGCGGCGCGCTCCGATCACACCATCATTGCGGCGATCGATGCCCGCGCCGAACAAGTCTATTTCCATGTATTCGCGCCGAACGGCACGACCTTGGTGTCGCCGCGGCTTGACCGCGTGCGGGCCGCCGTGCGTGCGGTGCCGGTCGGGCCGACGGTGATCACCGGCTCGGGCGCAGCGCTCGTCGCCGCGCATTGGCCGAGCGGGTCGCCGATGCCGCGCGTCGAGGTGACCCCCGCGCCCGACATCGGCTGGATTGCGCGCCTCGGCGCCGCCGCACAGGACGAGGGCTCAGCCCCGAAGCCGCTCTACCTGCGCCGGCCCGACGCGCGGCCGCAGGATGCCGGCCGGCTGCCGCGGCGATGATGGCTTGGCTGGAACGGCTGTTCGGCCGCGCCGAGGCGGCGTTGTCGCCGGCCACTCCGCGCGATGCCGGCTCGCTCGCGGCGCTGCATGCCGCGTCCTTCAATCGCGGCTGGAGCGAGCACGAGTTCGAGCAGCTTCTCACTGACCGCGGCGTCGTCGCCGAGCGCGCCACCAGCGGGCGCCACAACGTCGGCTTCATATTGTCGCGCCGCGCCGCCGACGAAGCGGAGATTCTCTCGGTCGCGGTTACGCGCTCATGGCGCGGGCGCGGGCTTGCGCGCCGCCTGCTCGATTTGCATCTGCGCCGCCTCGCCGGACTTGGCTTGCGCGCCGTGTTCCTGGAGGTGGACGAGGACAACACGCCGGCGCGCCGGCTTTACGCGCGGGCCGGGTTTCGCGAGGTCGGGCGGCGGCCCGGTTACTATGCGCAGTCCGGCGGCAAGGGCGCGCTGGTGCTGCGCCGGGACCTTGTATAATACCCGGGCGCCGGACCAGCGGGATTGCTGTGAACGAGTCCAAGCCTAATTTCATCGAAGCGCAGTGCGTCGCCAAGGGCATGCGCATGACCGAGCAGCGCCGCGTGATCGCGCGGGTGCTGGCGGATTCGGCCGACCACCCCGACGTCGAGGAACTGTACCGCCGCTGCGCGAAAATCGACGAACACATCTCGATCTCGACCGTCTACCGCACCGTCAAGCTGTTCGAGGATTCAGGCATCATCACCCGCCACGACTTCCGCGAGGGCCGCGCGCGCTATGAGCAGATCCCTGAGGCGCACCACGATCACCTGATCAACCTGCGCAACGGCCAGGTGATCGAATTTCAGTCGGAGGAGATCGAGCGGCTGCAGGCCGAGGTCGCCCGCAAGCTCGGCTACAAGCTGGTCGACCACCGGCTTGAGCTCTACGCGGTTCCGCTGGACGACGACAAGAAACGCTGATGCTGCGTGTTGCTGCTATCGTCGTGGTGTTTGCGGTCGTCACCGTTCCGTTGATGCCGCTGCAATGGCTCGCGGTCGTACTCAAGCGTCCGCTGCGGCGGCGCATTCCGGTGTTCTATCATCGCTTCGTCTGCCGGCTGCTTGGCATTCGCGTGCGTTGCGCCGGCGCGCCGGTCGACAAGCGCCCATTGCTGATCGTCGCCAATCATTCATCCTGGCTCGATATCTCGATCATCACGGCGTGCGCGCCGGTCGTGTTCGTCGCCAAGAGCGAGATCGCGCGCTGGCCGTTCTTCGGCCTGCTGGCGAAGCTGCAGCGCTCGGTGTTCGTCGAACGGGATCGCCGGCACAAAACAGGCGCGGTCAATGCCGAGATCGCGCAGCGTCTCGCCGAAGGCGATCCGGTTCTGCTGTTCGGCGAAGGAACCGCGGGCGATGGCAACCGGGTGCTGCCGTTCCGGTCGGCCTTGATCGGAGCCGCACGGGACGCGGTCGCTTCCGCCGAGCATACCGGACAGGTCTGGATCCAGCCGCTGTCGATCGCCTACGTGAGCCAGCAGGGCATCCCGCTCGGGCGGCACCTGCGCCCGCGGGCCGCCTGTTACGGCAAGATGAAGCTCACCGAGCACATCGGGGCCATCGCGCGCTCAGGCGCCGTCGATGTGTCGGTCACGTGGGGTGAGCCAATCCCCTATGACGGGGCGACCGACCGCAAGGCCTTGGCAAGACTGCTGGAATCCTCGGTCCGGCAGAATATGGTCGCGGCCTTGCGCGGCAATCCGCCTTCCCCTTAAAGGGTTCGGCCGTTTCAATTGGCGGCAAAAGGCGCTAAGACTGGGGCCTCCGGCCATGCCGGTCACAAAAATTTCGTCAAGTGCTGCAATAGCTTAGAGGGGCGAATGCCCCGGACCGAATGAACGAACGCAAGCTCTACGTCAAATCCTACGGCTGCCAGATGAACGTCTACGATTCCCATCGTATGGCGGACCTGCTGGCGCCCGAAGGATACGTCGAGACCGGTGCGCCCGATGACGCCGACCTGATCATCCTCAATACCTGCAACATCCGCGAAAAAGCGGCCGAAAAGGTCTATTCGGAGCTCGGCCGGGTGCGCCTGCTGAAGGAAAGCGCGGCGCGCGAAGGGCGGCGCGTCACCGTCGCGGTCGCGGGCTGCGTCGCGCAGGCCGAAGGTGCCGAGATCATCCGCCGTGCGCCGGTGGTCGACCTCGTGGTCGGGCCGCAGAGCTATCACCGCCTGCCGGACTTGCTCGCGCGCGAGCAACGTGTCGTCGAAACCGAGTTTCCGCTCGGGGACAAGTTCAACTTTCTGACCCTTCCGAGCATCGCGAAGACGAAATCGCGCGGCATCAGCGCCTTCGTCACCGTGCAGGAGGGCTGCGACAAGTTCTGCACCTTCTGCGTCGTGCCTTACACGCGGGGTACCGAGGTCTCGCGTCCGGTCGAAAAGATCCTCGTAGAAGTGGCAAACCTCGCCCTTGGAGGTGTGCGCGAGGTGACGCTGATCGGTCAGAACGTCAACGCGTATCACGGCGAGGATCGCGACGGCCGCGTTTGCACGCTCGGCCGCCTGCTCGAGCGCATCGCCGGCATCCCCGGCATCGCGCGGCTGCGCTACACCACCAGCCATCCGTGCGACGTGGACGACGACCTGATCGCGGTGCACCGCGATCTGCCGCAACTTGCCCCCCAGCTTCATCTCCCGGTGCAGTCAGGCTCGGATCGCATCCTTGGCCTCATGAACCGCCGCCACACGCGCGCGGATTATCTCCGCATCATCGACCGGCTGCGCGACGCGCGCCCCGACATCGCTTTCACGTCCGATTTCATCGTCGGGTTCCCGGGCGAAACGGAAGAGGATTTCGTCGACACGCTCAGCCTCGTGGATGAGGTCGGATATTCGGGCGCCTACTCGTTCAGCTATTCGCAGCGCCCGGGAACGCCCGGCGCCACGATGGATGGTCAAATCCCGGGGGATGTGAAATCCGAGCGCCTGCAACGGCTGCAGGCCGCGATCACGCGCCATCAGGCGGCGTTCCAGGCGCGCTGTATCGGGCTGACCTTCGAGGTACTGATGGAAAAGCCCGGCCGCCGCACTGGGCAACTGACCGGCCGCTCGCCATATCTCCAGCCGGTACAGGTGATGGCCCCGGCACACATGATCGGCGCGATGGTGCCGGTCACGATCACCGGCACCATCGCGAACAGCCTGTTCGGAACTCTCGCCGCTTCGCCTCGAATCGATGCACAATCGCTCGCAACCGCCGGAGCCTGAATCGTTGCGCAACCTGCCGCCCGACAACGGGATTGTTCCCTCCGCCCAGGAGGCTGACACCGCGACGACTCAAGCCGTGCTCACCTTCGACGACAATCGCCGCGCCTCGACGCTGTTTGGCCAGTACGGGCAGAACCTTGCGCTGATCGAGCGCCGGCTCGGCGTGGTGGCGGACTCGCGCGGCAATCAGGTCACGATCGAAGGCTCGCGCGACGGCTGCGAACGTGCCCGCCGCGTGCTCGAAGGCTTGTATGAGCAGATCAAGCGCGGCCACGACGTTAGCCAGGGCGATGTCGAAGGCGCGATCCGCCTGGTGATCGCACAAGGCTCGCTGTTCGATTTCGATCCCGCGACCTCGCGCCCGGCCTTCGAAGAGATCAACCTGCGCAAGCGCCCGGTGCGCGCCCGCACGTCCGGTCAGGACGCCTATCTGCGCGCGCTCAAGCGTTATGAGCTTGTGTTTGGCGTCGGCCCCGCCGGCACGGGCAAGACCTGGCTCGCGGTCGCGCACGCGATCGCGCTTTTCGAACGTAAGGAAGTGGACCGCATCGTCGTGACGCGCCCGGCCGTGGAGGCGGGTGAACGGCTTGGCTTCCTGCCCGGCGACATGCGCGAGAAGATCGATCCCTATCTGCGGCCGGTGCTCGATGCGCTCGGCGACCTGATGGATGCACGCATCGTGGAACGCGCCATGCAGAGCGGCGAAATCGAAATCGCACCGCTCGCCTTCATGCGCGGCCGCACGCTCTCGAATGCAGTCGTGATCCTCGATGAGGCGCAGAACACGACATCGATGCAGATGAAGATGTTTCTGACCCGGCTCGGCGAGAACAGCCGCATGATCGTGAACGGTGACCCGAGCCAGACCGATCTACCGTCCGGCCAGACCTCCGGTCTCTCAGAGGCTATTCGGCTGCTCGCAAACGTCCAGGGTGTGGGTCACGCGACCTTCAACAAGGACGACGTCGTGCGGCACGAACTGGTCGCGCGCATCGTCGAGGCTTACGACAATGCATCGGCCAGGCGCGAGGCCGGAAAATGAGCACGATCGAGCCCGTGCCGCTGATCGACGTGATCGTCGAAGCGCCGCAATGGGACACCGCATCCGGCGCCGAAGCCACAGTGCGCCGCGCGCTGTCCGAAGCGGCCATTGCGACCGGGGCGGACTTCAAGGACCGCGTGCTCGCCGTGCTGCTGACCGACGATGCGGCGATCCGCCTGCTCAATGCGCAATGGCGCGGCATCGACAAGCCGACCAATGTGCTGTCGTTTCCGCCCGCGCCAAATGCGGGCGCGCAGATGGCGGCTGTGACGTCGCTCGGCGATATCGCGATCGCCTACGAAACCACGGCACGCGAGGCCGAGAATGAAGAGAAGCCGTTCGACAATCATCTCGCCCATCTCGCCGTGCATGGATTTCTTCACCTCCTCGGCTACGACCACGATACTGAGGCCGCCGCCACGACGATGGAACAGCGCGAGCGCGTGATCCTCGCTCGCCTCGGCGTGCCAGACCCGTATCTGACGCACGAGACAATCGCTCCGCACGCTCTGCAAGCGAGCCGGGGCTGACGCCATGCCTGACACCGACGCGCCAAGTCGCAGCGATTCGAGTGCTCCCGCGCGCGTGAACCTTCCTGCCGTGCTGCCCCAGCCCCCTGCGCCCTCGCAGGACCCTGCCGAAGGCTGGATCGCCCGGACACTCAGAACGCTGTTCAACTGGAAACCAAGCTCGGCCCGTGCCGACCTGCAGACCGTACTGGAGAGCGGCGCCTTCGAGACCGGCTTCTCGCCGCAAGAACGCGTGATGCTCACCAACATCCTCGCGCTGCGCGGGCGCAGGGTGGACGACGTGATGGTGCCGCGCGCCGACATCATCTCGGTGCAGCAGGACATTTCGCTCGGCGAGTTGATCAAGGTGTTCGAGGGCGCCGGGCATTCGCGCCTCGTCGTCTACAACGACACGCTCGACGATCCGGTCGGCATGGCGCATATCCGCGATGTCATCGGCTACATGGTGCGCCACGCGCAGCAGGGCGCCGCCAAAGCCAAGCGCAAGAAGCCGTTTCCGGCCGGCCTCGATCTCAAGGCCATCGACCTCTCGGTGTCGCTCGCCGCCGCCAGGATCATCCGCGAGATTCTGTTCGTCCCTCCCTCGATGCCGGCGATCGATCTGCTCGCCAAGATGCAGGCGACGCGCATCCATCTCGCGCTCGTCATCGACGAATATGGCGGCACCGACGGCATCGTCTCGATGGAAGATGTGGTGGAGCAGATCGTCGGCGACATCGAGGACGAGCACGACGAAGATGCAACGCCGGCCATCGTGCGTCAGTCCGATGGCTCGTTCCTCGCGGACGCGCGCGCCCAACTGGAAGACGTGGTTAAGACGATCGGGCCGGAATTCGAGATCGGCAATGTGGCCGACGAAGTCGATACGCTGGCCGGATATGTGATGACGCAGGTTGGCCGCCTGCCCTCGCGCGGCGAGGTCGTGCCGGGACCCGGCGACTTCGAGATCGAGGTGCTCGATAGCGATCCGCGGCGGCTGAAAAAGGTGCGCATCACGCGCACCAAGAGCCGTCTCGAGCGGCGCGAGCGGGCCGCGCGGCGCGCTGCCGGCTTGACGCCGATCGCCCCGGCGCCGCCCGCGGCACCGAGCGAGCCTACACCCGACAAGGGATCGCCGTGAGTGCGCTGACGGCGTGGCTCACACGCCTGTCGCATGTGGTGGTGCTTTCTTACGGGTGGCGGCGCGCCGCAATCGCGTTTTGCGCCGGGGCCGTGTCGGTTCTGGCGCTTGCGCCGTTCAACGCGTCGCCCGTGTTGTTCGTCACCCTGCCGGTCGCGGTGTGGCTGATCGATGGAGCATCCGCTGGCCGTCTCGGCGGCGTGATCACGGCGGCAGTCAGCGGCTGGTGGTTCGGGTTCGGGTATTTCGTTGCCGGCCTCTATTGGCTCGGATTTGCGTTTTTGGTCGACGCCAAGACCTTCGCGTGGCTCTTGCCATTCGCCGTGATCGGACTACCGGCGGGCCTTGCGTTCTTCACCGCCGCGGCGTTTGGCGCCGCGCGCCTGATATGGACGCGCGGTCCGCTGCGCATTCTGGCGCTTGCCGTTGCGCTCACCGCAACCGAATGGCTGCGCGGCCATGTGCTCACCGGTTTTCCATGGAACACGTTCGGCTATGCGCTGACCGGCCCGCTGGTCCTCGCGCAAGCCTCCGCGCTGGTGGGGCTTTGGGGACTGACCTTCTTCGCGATCTATCTGTTCGCAAGTCCCGCCGTGCTCGCCGACGAGCGGACGGATACACCCCGCCCGTGGCTCACGGTGCTGATCCCGATCGCGGTCCTCGGCGCGCTTGCGGTATACGGCGCCGCACGGCTCGCCCAGGCGCCGACGCAGTTCGTCGAGGGCGTGAAGCTGCGCATCATGCAGCCGAACCTGACGCAGGACGACAAGTTCAATTACGGCGCCAGGCAACAGGTGATGGCGCGCTACCTCGCGCTCTCGGATCGCGCGACCGGCCCCGGCTCGACCGGTGTGCGCGATGTGACGCATTTGATCTGGCCGGAGTCGGCGTTTCCGTTCTTTCTCGTCCGCGAAGGCGAGGCGATGGGACAGATCGCCGACCTGCTGCCGCCCGGCACCGTGCTGATCGTCGGCGCCGCGCGTCCCGCCAGCGCAGCGCCGACTCCCGGCATCATCCGCGCCTACAATTCGATTTACGTGATCGATCACGACGGTGCGATTCTCTCGGTCTACGACAAGCTGCATCTCGTGCCGTTCGGCGAGTATTTGCCGTTCCAGGATTTCCTCGAACGCCTCGGCCTGATGCAGCTCACCAAAGTGCGCGGCGGGTATATCCCGGGCACCGCCCGCAATCCGATCGCGGTGCCGCGCGCGCCCGCGTTCCTGCCGCTGATCTGCTACGAGATCGTGTTTCCAGGCGAAGCGGTGCCCCCCGGCGAGCGTCCGGGCTGGCTCGTCAACCTCACCAACGACGGCTGGTTCGGCCAGAGCACCGGCCCCTACCAGCACCTTCAGCAGGCGCGCGTTCGCGCGATCGAGGAAGGCCTACCGCTGGTGCGCGCCGCCAACACGGGCGTCTCGGCCGTCATCGACCCGGTCGGCCGGATCGTCCGCTCATTGCCGCTTGGCACTGAAGGTGTTCTGGATTCGCCCCTGCCGCGGCCGGTCGAGCCCACGGTTTTCGTCCGGTTTCGCGATGGCCCTGTTGGCCTCTTGATGCTCGCCGCCCTCGCGGTCCTGCTGTGGCGCCGCCTTCGCGCTAGGTAAGTTATCCACACCGTGAAATCCGGTTTGCCCGCCGGAACCGAGACCGGTGATATGTTACCGGCGTTCCGCGAGGCGGTATTTCGATGGGGTGGGACGTTGTGGCTGGGGATCGGCCGGTCGTTCAGCCGTTGCTTTCTCGCGGCGCGTGCATGAAGTTGCGCGGCCGGAGCGAGTTCCACAGGAGAGCGGCATGGTGAAGAAGGTGCCCAACCCGATCGACAAGCATGTCGGGAGCCGCGTGCGCATGCGGCGCATGATGCTGGGCATGAGCCAGGAGAAACTTGGCGACGCGCTCGGCCTCACGTTCCAGCAAGTGCAGAAATACGAGAAGGGCACCAACCGCATTGGCGCGAGCCGGCTGCAGCAGATCTCGCTGATCCTTCAGGTGCCGGTGGCGTTCTTCTTCGAAGGTTCGCCGCCGCCTCCAGGAAAAACCTACGGCATGAGCGAAGCTGCCTCTCCCGAATACGTGACGAGTTTCCTCGCGAGCAGCGATGGCCTGAAACTCGTGAAGGCGTTCACGCGCGTTCCGAGCGCGGCACTGCGGCGCCGCATCGTCGACCTCGTGGAAGAGATGGCGGGGGGCGAGGAGACCACCTGAGCTACCGCGCCCACCGCAGCCCACATCTTGACCGGACCCCTTGACGCTGCAAGAAACGCGCGCGTCGAGCCGAGGCGTGCTAATGAGCCGCGTCTGAACCTGGCCGTAACCGGCCTTCGAGGAGTCAATTCAGTGTCCCGCAAGAATTATCTGTTCACCAGCGAATCCGTTTCCGAAGGCCATCCCGACAAAGTCAGCGATCAGATTTCCGATGCGATCCTCGACGCATTCATCGAGGAGGACATCAAGCTCGGCATCGCCGACGAGAGCCTGATCAACACGCGGCTTGGCTGCGAGACACTCTGCACGACGAACAAGATCGTCATTGCGGGCGAAGGCCGCGGCCAGCTCTTCAAGACCATTCACGGCGTGTCGGTGGTCGACCGCGAGCGGCTGACCAAGATTGCGCGCGATGTCGTCAAGGACATCGGTTACGACCAGAACGGCTTCTCGTACCACGGCGCCGACGTCGAGGTGCTCCTCCACGGCCAGTCGCCCGACATCGCGATGGGCGTGAACGCCAAGAAGAAAAAGGGCGGCGAGGAAGAAGGCGCGGGCGACCAGGGCATGATGTTCGGTTACGCCTGCACCGACAGCGAGCTCTACGAGAAGGGCTCGTACATGCCGGCCCCGATCTTCTTCGCGCACAGGATTCTGAAAACCCTTTCCGAGCAGCGCCGCTCGGGCAAGCTCGCTGATCTCCAGCCGGACGCGAAGAGCCAGGTGACCGTGCAGTACGTCGACGGCAAGGCGGTCGGCTGCACCAAGGTCGTGGTCTCGACGCAGCACAATGCCGAGAACCGCAACAAGAAGAAGTACTCGCCGGGCATGATCAAGGACCTGATCTCGACGGCGGTCGAGTC
>Ga0190272_10001887_pt1 | contig 10029 bp, 16 predicted proteins | sample Popmic504T_FD_133746 | JGI IMG/M metagenome (GOLD analysis project Ga0190272, IMG submission 133746) | Populus adjacent soil microbial communities from riparian zone of Shoshone River, Wyoming, USA - 504 T | ecosystem: Environmental > Terrestrial > Soil > Riparian zone | place: USA: Wyoming... | reverse complement strand
CCTCATCGTCCGAGAGGTAGGCGAAGGCGACATCGGCGCCCTCCTTGGCGAACGCGATGCCGACGGCGCGTCCGATCCCGGAGTCGCCGCCGGTGATCAGCGCGCGCTTGGGACGCCCCACCCCCTACCCGCGAGTAGCGATCCCACTCTTAGCCTTCGCCGGCCGTCGACCAGAGCTGGGTGGTGCGGGCCTCGGCCGCGCTGTCGTGAACGCGCTGGAAGTTGCGGCCGCCGCGTGCGAAGGCGTCCGCGACCCCGGTGGGCACCTCGTCGTCGCCGAACGGGCGGTCCATCCACCGCGTCGGCCGGACGTGGTGGATGCCGACCTCCTCGGCTTGGCGCGAGTCGTCGTAGCGCCAACCGCCGGCGAGGCGCCCGAGACGGTAGGTCCCATCCGCGACGCGAGTCCAGACGAACGCGCCGTCAGGGACCTCGGCGAAGCCGCAAACCATCCGCCCGGCCTTCGCGCCGTGCTCCGCTGCGGCGGCGATAGCAGCCTCGTCGACTGTCGCCGGCGGGCGAACCAGCGCGTCGCCGATGCCCACGACTCCACGCTCTATCCCGTGGGCCGCCCCGGCTCCCTCGGAAGCGTCGCGATCGCGGGCACGCATTGGGGCGCGATAGATGGCGTTGCCATGAGGTGCAGGCAATGCTGTCTCGTACCCAGCCACGGTGCGGCCAGACGGTCAGGGCTTCTCGTAGAGAGTCTCGCGATCGCGATCGGTGACTCGGTCTCGTGGTGGGGCCCGGCTACGACGGTGAGCGGTGTCATGGTCTCGAACTACCCGTAGCCGTCCACGGCAAACGGTCGCCTCCGGAGCAGGAGTGCCAAGGCTCGCCGATCCCGAGCGCTGACCCGAAGCGCGCGCTGGCTGGATCCCGACGCTGCGCTGGGCCCGGGTCTGATGCCGTTTCGCCTCACATCGGGCGGGTAGGCGAACCAGACACCTTGAAAGACGAGCGAGGAGCGCTGACATGGCGACCTGCGAGGTCTGCGGCAACGAGTACGACAAGACGATGGAGATATCCGTCGCCGGCGGTCAGGTGCGGACATTCGACTCGTTCGAGTGCGCGATTCATGCGCTCGCGCCGAGCTGCGAGCACTGCGGCTGTCGGATCGTCGGCCACGGCGTCCAGGACGGTGACGCGGTGTTCTGCTGCGCTAACTGCGCCCGAGCAGCCGGTGCCGAGGGGTTGCGGGATCGGGCGTGATCTCGATTGCCCGATGGGCAAAGCTGAGCTCAAGCGCGCCGTCGCACGCCGGCGCGACGCTCGGACGGTCGTTGGCGCGCGGCTAGTGGTCGTCCGGCGTGACTGAGCGCTGCTGGTCACGGACGCGTCCTGCTTGATCGTCGTCGGGCGCGTCTGCGGTGACCCGGACGGCCTCGTTCAATGCGGCATCTGGGTCGTGGATGCCATGCTCCTCCAGGGCGGCCGCTGCGCGCGGGTCTGGGCTCTCGACATCGGCGGTCATCCGCAGCGTCGTCGCGACGACAACCGTCGTGCCGAGGGCGTGGAGCAGCAGGGCGACCGCTAGCCACCACCATTGGCCGCTCGCGAGACCGGCTACGGCGCCGACGATCAGCGCGAGAAAGAACGTGACGCCAATCAGGATTCGGGATTGCGAGAGCGCTGCGGTCACGGTGCGTGGCCGGCCGGCCCGCTCAGCTGCCTCGAGCGCTCCCGCGCGCTCGCCGGCTGCCGCCGCGTCCTCGCCGACGACCTCGCGCAGCTCGTCGCGCAAGGTCTCGCGTGCGGCGCGGCGGTGTTGGCTGTCCTCGTGCGGCGTCGGGACCACGCCCGTTGCCTACCCCATCGGGTGCGCGGGAAACGATGTCTACGTGTAGGTCTGAGTGCCAGGCTGGGCCGGGCTCGCCGGACTCGAGCTGGAGATCGCGACGGCGCTCTGGGATCGGCGTCTGCTGAGGTCAGTCTCGTTCCAGGCGGTCTACAACGCGTCGAAGTCGTTCGTACAGTCCTTCGCACTTGCGCTGCGCGACGAGCGTGTCGTGTCGCACTCGCTCTCGACCAAGCTCCAAGGACGAGCCAGCCGCCTGATGCCGGACCGCGTGAAGGCGATGATGCACCGCCGGATGGCTGAGCCCGGATTGGGGAGCCGTCGACACCGCCAGCGTCGCAAAGACTAAGCCGCGCCGATCGCGAAAGCCCTATCCTCGACCAGGCAGGCGCCCGTAGCTCAGTGGATAGAGCGCCGCCCTCCGGAGCAGGAGTGCCGAGGCTCGAAGCGAGCCGGCCGTTTCAAGCCAGGAGCGGGATCGCCCTGGTTCGCCCTGCCCGCCTGACGGGCTGAAACAGGGCTTCTGGCCAAAACTCTGGCCAAAACCCCCGGCAATCGCCGGGGATCGGCGGGAATCGCGCGCCGCCCGCGGCACGTCGAGGCGAGTGGCGGAGGCCGATTGCGTCTTCGGATTCACAGCCGATGCAGCGCGTCGTCGAGACACCCGCCCCACTCTCAGAAGACCGCCTGGCGGAGGCGATCGCCAGCAAGGTCGTCGCGATCGTGCGCGACGAGCTGGGCCTGTCACGCGACGACGAGTGGATCGACGCGAAGGAGGTCGCGCGCCGCTTTGGGCTGTCGCGCAGCTGGGTCTACGAGCACTCGGGGCTGCTCGGCGCACGCCGAGCTGGGACGGGCAAGCGGCCGCGGCTGCGGTTCGAGCCGAGCGTTGTCGCCGCCGCCCTGCGCGACGCGCAGGTGGCTGCGGAGCGCGAGCCGGACCTCGGCGACCTGGAGATCCACGTTCCACGGGTGCGCTCCAAGTGAGCGGCGCCCGCACTTCTTGAAGTTCGGAGGCAGGCATGGCACGACCCAAGACAGGCAACGTCCGCACGACAGTCCGCACAGACGGGAGCAGCTACTACTCGGCGCGCATCACAGTCGACGGCGACCGCGTGCCGCTCGAGCTCGGCGACGAGCGCGACGGCGTGACCAAGCTGATGGCCGAGGCCAAGCTCGACCGCATCCTCGAGCAGGTCCGGCTCGGGACGTGGGACGGCGAGGGCCGCAAGGGCGGCCCGCCCGGCCGCGAGCCGGAGCCGCTGATGGTCGGCGCGGCGGCGCGCTTCCTCGACTACAAGCGCGGCTGCCAGTTGCGCGACTCGACGATCGAGCGGATCACCTGGGCGCTGGACGGCCACCTCGTGCCGTTCTTCGGCAAGAAGCGGCCGAGCCAGATCACGCCGGAGCTGGTCGAGCGCTACGCGGCGCATGAGGTCGCCCAGCGCGCCCGGATCGCGGAGCTGCGCGAGGACGGGAAGTACCTGACCGGCCCGCGCGGCGGCGCGATGCGCGAGATGTCGAACGTGTCGATCAACCGCGCGCTGACGCTACTCGCCGAGCTGCTGGAGTGGACGCGCGGCAAGGGCTGGGTCCACGGCGCGAACGCCGCCATCGGCTACCGGCTCAAGGAGGCGCAGCGGATCACCTTCGCCCTGGAGCCCGACGAGCTGGCCGACCTGTTGGCGGCCGTGGCGACGCCACGGCCGCCACGTCGGCCGAGCGCTCGCACGGCCGCGCTGATGGAGACGGTCGTGCGGCTGCGCGATGAGGACCGCTTGGAGTGGAAGGCGATCGGGCGCCCGCTGGGGATCGCGCCCAGCACCGCGCACTACCACTACACGCGGGCGAAGTCGGCAGCCGAGCGAGTCGACGTCCGCCGCGCGGAGGTCGATCACGTCTTCCTCTCGGTGCTGGCCGGGTCGGGCGCGCGAGTGACCGAGCTGTGCAAGCTCGACGTCGAGGACGTCGACCTCCCCCACTCCAAGTTCCTGATCGCTGACTCCAAGACGCCGACGGGCATCCGCGAGGTCAAGCTGACGCCGGTGCTGGTGGAGCTGGTGCGGCGCTACTTCGCGTCGCGGCTCGATCTCGCTCCGAGTCAGCCGGCGTTCCCGAGCTCCTGGGGCACGCGGCGGACCAAGGACAGCGTGAACAAGCAGGTGCTTGCGCCTGCGATCAGGCTCGCCAACGAGCTGCGCGCCGAGCGCGGCGAGCGCAAGCTGCCGCACGTGACGCCTCACGTCATGCGCCACACCTACATCACGCTCGCCTTCGAGGCCGGCTACTCGGTGCCGTATGTGATGCAGCAGGTCGGCCACCGCGAGCCCGGCACGACGATGAAGATCTACGCCAAGGTCTCTGCGCGGCGGGACCGTGAGGTCCACGACGCGGCGTTCGACCAGTTGCTCGCCGACGCGGCGCAGCCGCGGCCGGTCGAGACGGAGATCGAGGTCGGATCGACCGTGCCGATCGGGCGGAAGCTGGTGGCGGCGTAGGCGTCCGACCGGACGCCTACGGTGCGAGCCATGCCTGATGCCCAGCTTGTCGCCGCCGTGGTCGATTCATCCAAGCGACTGATCGACCTCAGCGCTGACGGACAGACTTCGGGAGCCGAGGTCGCAGCGGACCTCGGCCGCTCGGTCGAGGACTCGTCGCTCAAGCACGCTTTCGACGAGGCCAAGCGTGGGGGCGACCTCAAGGTGTTCTACGCGGGCGGCGGCGAGCTGCCGGAGTCCGTGTCGCTGCCGGGCTACTAGGCAGCCAGGGCTTCGCGCGGCACGGCGTAGAACTCCGACCCGGCGTCGACAACTTGGCCGTAGCGACGGCTAAGGCTCTGCGAGCGAACCGGGCCAGTCTGCGAGAGGTAGCCGCCGTGGGCGGCGACCCAGCGGGCGGCGTCGTCGGGGTCAACGCGGCTGTCGACGCGCGTGCGGAGCAGCGCAACCATGCCAGGCTCCGTCGGGATCATTTCCGACGGCTCCACGGTCCTGAGGGCCGCTGCGATCTCGTCGTCAGTCACACGCGGAGCGTAGGCGGCGCTCCGGTCGGCGTGCCTAGTTGCGGCCGAGGCTCAGCTCTGTGCGGCGGTAGCGGATCTGCTCAGCGGGCACTTTGAAGATCGAGGCCAGCGCGGGGTCTGTCCCGGCCGCGTAGAGGACGAACAGGTGGACCGGGAGCAGCATGTCGCGGGCGAACTCGGCGGCGTGGTCGGTGGTGTACGGGCCGGGTTGGTCGCCTGTCTCGATCAGGCAGGCGAACGTCGCTAGGGCCATCGCCCAGCGGCGGTCGGGATGGTCGGGGTCGAGCGCGTCGAGGTCGGGGTCGAGCTTGATCCTCGCGCCGTGCGCGAAGGCGACCATGTTGCCGTTGTGGAGGATCACTTTCATGGGATCGCCAGGGGCAGGGCGGTCGGCCCTGCCCCTGCTTGGATCGGCGGCGCTGTTCTCATGTCGCGCCGGTCAGGTCCTCCACGTCGGACATCAGATCGTCCATGCGATCGAGGGCGTGCATGACGAGCGCCTGCGCCGTCTCCGGCGTGGCGAGCGCGGCGATGATCCCTCGGATGCTCTCGGCGATCCGCGCGTGGGTCCACGCGCCGCCGAAGTCGTAGGCGAGGCACTCGATGCAGTGGTGGCCGATGAGCTGGCGCTCGTCGGCGGGGATGTGGCAGTCCTCGCACTTCGTGACCTCCTTCCCCTTCTCGTCGTCGTCGCGAAGCCGCTCGTCTTGCTCGAGGCGGCGGGCGAGCCACTCCTGGTAGTCGGATCGCTTCTGTAGAGCCACGTGTCTCCCTTCGGGTAGAGACACCCGGGGTCCGTGCTCACGTGGCAGGCGATAACTTGCGTGCCGCGTCCGAGCTTCGGGTCGGGCGCCACGCCCCCGGCCGTTACAGCGGTGCGGGGGCACTACTTATTTGGTTGTCGCGGGCGATGCTACGGCGCAAATCGCCTGCTGTGGGGCGCTTCGGTGAGTTGTTACGTTTGTTACCGAGCGGGTCCGGCCAGGCGCTCGATCGTCTCCAAGGGGACCATCAGCTTGCGACGGTCGGTGTCGAGGGCATCGAAGGCGAAGTGGCCGTAGAAGTCCGCCGCGTTGGCGTCGATCGCGCTGACGACTAGGCCGCGAATCCCAATGTGCTGACTGCCCCGCAGAACCCGGCCGAGCGCGTGGAACAGCAACTCGGAACCGATCTTGCGGCCCTGGTGGCGATGATCGACAGCGAGCCGGGTGAGCAAACACGCGGGGATCGGGAAGTGCGGTGATGTCCCGGCCTTGAGCGCGGCCGTGGCGTCGGCCTGCTTGATCTCACTGGCGACGAGCGAGTAGTAGCCAACGACAACGTCGCGGTCGTCGACGGCCAGGTAGGTGCGGGCGGTGTTGCGCCGCTCGTTCTGGCCTGCGTATTGGATGAGCCAACGATCAAGCGCTGGTTGTCCGCTGTCGAAGCTGCGGACGGCGTAGCGCTTGTCGTAGGGCTCGATCCGCTCAGTCGCGCTCAAGGGTCCGCTTGCCGGCGCTTGCCATCAGGCGGCGCAGTCCGGCCTCGAAGCGCTCGGGATGCTCGAACGCATCGAGAGCCCGCTCGGCGTGCTCGGCATCGACGACGATCTGCTGCGGCTCGCCGGGCTCGTCGCTCGCCTTGGAGACGAGCAGTTCGAGCGCAGTGTCGAGGTCGGCCTCGGGGAGGTCGTCGATGACGCGATGTAGCTTCTCGCGGGTCGTCACGGTGTCCCCCAGTCTATCTGCTGTCGCTGTCATTGGCGACCTGTTCGCAACGGGCATGGCGTGTCCTTTCAGTAGTTACACATGGGGCAGCAGCCGCCGAGCTCGGCGGCCTTGACGATGTAGTCGAGGATCAGCGGCGCCAACTCCTGCTCGGACACGCGCGGCTCGATCACGTAGTGGCGACCGCCGGTGAGCGAGACGTCTGTGACCTCTAGCGCGTCGTCGATGACCTGGGCGTAGATGGCGCGGCTGTCGTCGAGGTAGCGGGCGACCTCGTAGCGGATGTCGTCTGACTGTTGGGCGGCGTCGGTGGTCATTGGCTTGTCCTCCGTGTTGGTCGCTTGACGGGTAGGCGCAACACGGCCGCTTGAGGCGCAAGGGCGGAACCCGAAGCCCGTAGGGCGAGGGCGCGTCAGCGAGGCCGGCCCCGGCAGGGGCGCCCGCAGGGCGACACGAAGTGCCGGCCTTGAAGCCCGGCGCCGCGGCCGTAAAGTGCCGACTGGCAAGTGACCGGCGGCGGAGGCGCGTCTTGACCTCCGCCACCACGATCAGCTTGTGAGCTAGGGCATCTGTGCGGCGGCGATCTGGGACCGGATCTCCCGCAACGGGCACGGGTCGAAGTAGAGATCGCGCTCGGGTGGCAGGCCGATCGCTCGCACGCCCGCGACCTCCTCGAGCGACTGGTCGCCAAACTCGTCGCAGTCGGGGCCGAGCGCCGAGACACAGAACCCGGTCAGGACTGGCGTGTCGTCGTACTCGGTGACGGCGACGACGTAGTAGGTCCACCGCCCGGCCGGCACGAACAGCTTGACCTTGCAGACCATCTCGTCGTCGCCGTCGGGCAGCTCGCGGTAGGTCGGCAGCTCGTCGGTGGTGAGGATGTAGTCGTAGGCCGGTCCCTGGAACTCGGGGATCAGGCTGTTGAGCCGCCAGCGGATCGTCGTCGCGCGCTCGCGCAGTTCGGCGTCGACCCCGCCGGGGAGCTTCGCCAGCTCGTCGCCGGTGATGAGTGTCGGATTGGACATGGGTTCTCCAGTGGTCGCGGCCCGCCGGACGCGGGCCGATCCCCTTCCGCCTGCACGCGCAGCGTGCGAACCTGGAAGGGGTCTGGCCGTCACCCGGCGGGGTCGGTCTTCTCGCGCGCGAGGAGCACGCTCAGCGCCCAAGACGCGGTTTGGGTTCTGGATGGCGTGTCGTCGCCGAGATAGCCGATGAGCGGTCGCCCGATCTCGGGCACTTCGAGCGCGTCCGGCGATACGCGACGCGCGAGAACGAGGCCGTCGCCGGTGACGGCGACCATGTAGAAGGCGTCTTGTCGCTGGTCGTCCATTCGCGTCTCAGTCGTCGGGCAGTTCGACCTCAAAGCCGCAGACGCGAAGCTGGGCGGCGAGTGGCCGCAGACGCCGGTAGTTCGGCGGGCGGTTGGCCGACCGCGGCTCGTACCAGCGGCCGATCTGCGGCGACCAGCGGAAGCCGTACTCCTTGAGGATCTCGCCCGCGCCGTCGCCGGCGGTGGTGCCGTCGAGCGTCGTGCCGGCCTCGCGGGTGTGGAGGATCGTCAGCAGCGGGTCCGTCCTCTCCGACCATGCTGCGGTCGATCCGTGGCCGTCGAGCTCGTGGGACTGGGGTGTCGCCGCGTCGCCGCGCTTGGTTGCCATGTCGTCGGCGATCTGGTGGCGCTCCCGCGCGATGTCGGTGCCGGGAGTGCGCGCGCGGCCCAGCAGCCGCCGGATCTCGGCAGCCGCGTCGGCTGCGGTGCGTGGCGTCGCGAAGGACTCGCCGCGCTCCATCGCAAGGTTGCGGAGCAACTGCTCCTGGGCCTGTGAGGGCTTGGTGTGTCGGGAGTTGGGCATGGCCCGCCATCAGCAGTGCCGCGCCAGCGGTCTGCTAGGCGTGAAGGCCAGGCCCGATTTCCGACGCCTGCCCGCAGGGGCGCGCCCCGTCCTGGGGAGGACTGGACGAAGCGGCCCCCGCGCAGCAGTGGTTGGGCTAGTCGCGAGCCTCGGACTCGGCGGGCGCGACGGCCTTGACGTCGGCGGCGAGCAGCTCGATCGCCTCGCGCATCGCGTAGTTGCTCCAGCGAACGCGCTTGTACTGCGGCAGCTCGCGCTCGTCGGCGAGATGCGCCGCGACCAGGGCCTCGGCCAGCAGCTCTAGCACCTCGTTGGCGGACTTCGCCCGCTCGATGGCTCCCTTGAGGTAGGTGAGCGCCGTCTCGGAGTCGGCGTACTCGACGTCCTCCCGCGTCTCGTTGCGCGTCTTGAGCTTGCGCACCGTGACCTCCTGGAGCTGCGGGAGGACGAGGCGCAGGCCGTCGGCGGGCATGTCCTGGTTGTCGTGGAGCAGGAGAGCGGCGATCGCCTTGGCGCGCTTGAGCGCTTGCGAGCCTCGGACCTTGCCGCCGCGTCGGCGGATCAGCTTGGCGCCGAGGGTGAGGTTCGCCGGCCGTGCGGCCTTGGCGTCCTCGCGGGCCTGGGCGCGACGCTCGCGCTCAGTGTCGTTGCCTGCGTCGGATGGCGAGTCCGGTTGCGACGGATCGGTCGTCTTGGCACTCTCGCGCTCGGCACGATCGACCATGCGCTCGGCGAGGTCGGCGAGGAACTCGCGGTCGGTGACGAACTGCCGGGTGGCGTCGCTCCACTGGCTCTCGGTGGTGTGCTCGAGCAGGCAGCCGGCCGCGCGCGCGGCGTCGATGTCGGCCTCCTCGACGTCCACCCACGGGTCGTCGCCCTCTTGTGGGGAGTCGCCGTAGGAGGGGTCGAGCATCTTCTGCGCTCGCACGATCAGCGCGTCGCGCTTCTCCCCCGGCTCGACGAGCTCGCTGATCGGCATGGACCAGTCCAGCTCGATCATCGTCGGGGCCGGGTCAAACGACGCCGAGGCGACGGAGGCGAGGATGTCGCCGAAGCGGTCGATGAGATCGCGGCCGTCGATCTCCTGGCGGGCGACGTACTCGCAGACGCACTCCGCGATCTGCGGTGACACCTTCGCGACGGCGCGCAGCTCGGGCTCGGCCGAGAGCGGCACGATGCCGGTAGCGATGTGGCGCTGGACGCCGGCTGGCAGCTTGAGCAGTCGCAGCCGCTCGCTGACCCAGGCGGCCGATCGTCCGACGCGAGCGGCGAGCGCCTTGTGGGTGTCGAGCTTCTCGGCCTTGGCGAGCCGGGTGAGCGCCTCGGCCTCCTCGATCACGTCGAGGTCGCGGCGGATCAGGTTCTCCGCGATGGCGGCGGCGAGTGCGTCGCCGCCGGGCCGGACGAGGACCGGGACGCGAGTCAGGCCGGCGTCCCTGGCCGCGAGCAGCCGTCGCTCGCCGGCGATCACGACGTAGCCGCCGTCTCCGTCGTCGCGGACGGTCAAGGCGGTCACGACCCCCTGTTTGCGGATGCTGGCCTCCAGCTCCGCCAGGGCGTCCCTGTCGACGTTTGATCGCGGGTTGTGCCCGTCCTCGACGGTGATCTTGTCGATGTCGACCACGGCGGTCGTCATGTCGTCGTTCATGG
>Ga0190272_10001885_pt1 | contig 10039 bp, 9 predicted proteins | sample Popmic504T_FD_133746 | JGI IMG/M metagenome (GOLD analysis project Ga0190272, IMG submission 133746) | Populus adjacent soil microbial communities from riparian zone of Shoshone River, Wyoming, USA - 504 T | ecosystem: Environmental > Terrestrial > Soil > Riparian zone | place: USA: Wyoming... | reverse complement strand
CTTGGTTCGGGACATCCTTGCCCTGGGCGAGAAGCTGTCGCCGGATCGACCGTTCGCCCTTGTTGCGCACGATTGGGGCGCATCGGTCGCCTACGCGACTGCGATCTCGACGCCCGCGCGCATTTCCAAGCTGGTGATCATCAACGGCGTGCATCCCGGGCCATTCCAGAAGGCGCTGTTGGAGAGCGACGACCAGCGCAAGGCGAGCGCCTACATCAATTTCTTCCGCAGCCCCAAGGCAGAGGAGCACCTATCGGCTAACAACTTCGAGGCGATGCTCAAGATACTCACCTACTTTGGGCCTCAGCCGTGGCTGACACCGCAGAAGCAGGCGGGCTACATCGAGGCGTGGTCGGCGCCGGGCGCGCTGACCGGTATGCTCAATTGGTATCGCGCAACTCCGCTGGTGGTGCCGAAGGCGGGTGAGGCTGTCGATCCGGCCAAGGTGCCGAAGCTCGATCCGGCGCAGCTCCGTGTGCGCATGCCGCATTTGGTGATCTGGGGCATGGACGATCGCGCGCTCCTGCCGGTTACACGAGCCAGCCTAGCGGATTACTGCGATGACCTGAGCGTGCACGAGGTGCCGGGCGCGGATCACTGGATCGTGCACCAGAAGACACCCGAGATGATCGCCCGCATGCGCGATTTCCTTGGAGCCTGAGGCGAACCTGGACAAAATCACCTGCGTGAGCGAGCCGGTCGTCATAGTCGAAGGCGAGGGGGGCATACTCGTCCCAGCTGTCATCGGTGCTGATGTTCCCGTATCCGCCGTGGTGGCGGCGGCGCACGAGCAGGGCCATGCGGCTGCCCTTACCCAATGGGCGGATGCGGGTCTGGGTCAGTCTTCGCTCGAACAGATCCTCGTCTATTGCGCCGAGCGCCGGTGCGAGGCCGCTTCCGCCACGTGTCCCGGATGCCGCTTGCGAATGGAAGCTCTTGGGGTTCGCAGTCTCGACAGTTTCGTTAGCCGCCATGCCGAGGTGCGGTTTACCAACTCCCCGGTACGTCTCATCGGCGCTGGCAGCCAGGTGACGACCGCCGACAGTCTCGAAGCGCTGTCCAAAACTTGGGCCGGTGAGGAGTACTGGTTTTGGGCACGCCGTGTGTTGCGCAAGCTCCGCCACGGGATACGCCGCGCCGGACAGAGTGGCGCGCCGCCTGATGATGTGGGCAACACGCCTGTACTGATCCTTGTCCGGCCCCAACTTGCCGACAACATCGGCATGGTGGCCCGGGCCATGGCGAATTTTGGCCTGGAGCACCTGCGCCTCGTTGAACCCCGGGACGGCTGGCCGAACGAGAAGGCGCGCATTGCAGCCTCCGGCGCCAACTTCATCATCGATGGAGCTGAGACCTATCCGACATTCGAGGGCGCTCTCGGCGGGCTCAACTGGGTGTGTGCCACCACCGCGCGGCAGAGGGACCTGGCAAAACAGGTTCTCACACCCGAGCAGGCGGTGGAGGAGATGCGGCGGCGGATCGCTGAAGGTCAGCGCTGTGGAATCCTGTTCGGGCCGGAGCGCAACGGGTTGGAAACGAGCGAGATCGCCAATGCCGACGCGATGGTGCTGGCTCCCGTGAACCCCAGCTTCGCTTCCCTTAATCTGGCCCAGGCCGTGCTTCTGCTCAGCTACGAGTGGATGAAGCAGAGCGGCTCCGGCACGCTCGGGCGAGTCACGACCTACGAAGCTCCACTGGAGCCGGGTTTGCATATGCGCGGATCGCGACCCGCAGACAGAGATGAACTTACAGCGTTCTTCGCGCATCTCGAACAGGAGCTCGACGACAGCGGCTTCTTTTCATCGCCGGACAAGCGGCCCAGCGTCATCCAGAATCTGCGCGCGATGTTCGTTCGCATGGGCGCGACGGAGCAGGAAATCCGCACCCTCAGGGGAATCGTTAAGGCTCTGGCCCATTCGCGAGGGACGCTAGGGAAACTGCCTTAGTTATGCCGCCTTTTCCCCCGAGCGATGCGCTCCAGATTCAAGGCATGACCAACGCGAATGGGACCAGGAATTCTTTGGGTTGGGGCCGGCTTGACCGGAAGGGGAACGGCATGAGCGGGACGAAACGCAGGATGAGCGCGGGCGTTGCTTTTGGAGCGACGATCCTTGTTCTGCTTGGAGCGCCGGCATTTTCTCAGACCAAGGACCTCAGCGAAAGGACGGTCCAGGTTCTGATGGAGTACGCCTGGACATTCACCCCGGCCAAATACACGCCACCGAGCGGCAAGACGATCGAAGTCGACAAGACAAAGCGCAAGGAATCGATGGTCCCGCTTGAGATAGCCAGCGAGGTCGTCAAGGTGGGCCGCATGTCGGCGCATGCGCAGGCTTGCGAACTCAAGGAAGAGCAGCAGGCAAACTATCTGACGATGATGAGCCGCGTGAAGCTGAAAGGCAAATGGACGGAGCAGCAGCTGCTCTACATCCATCAGCTGCACCAGACCACGATCATGATGCTCGCCGGAAGGCTGGTGATCACGGAGAAGGACGGCACGAAGGTGGTCTCCGAGAAGGAGATCAAGGCGGGACGAGCCGAGACCTGCACGGACACGCAGCGAGACCTGGTTAAGAAGCAGATTGCCGCCTATATCGAGGCGCCCGCCGCGGACGCGAAGGCGGCTCCGCTCAAGACTGGGTCCACCCCGAAGAAATAGCTCGCCCAAGGGCCACGTTTTGTTGACGCGCGCGGCCCATGAGCTATAAGGCCGCTCGCAGGGCCTCATTGGCCCCGCATCCGCACACCCGCGGCGTTTATCACCCCAGGCAATGACCTGAGGATGATGACCGCCTGTCGGCTCGGCCAATCAAGGTCCGGGCAGAGGAGGGGGTGCTCCACCGTGGCGGGGTTACCCCGCCGGCCAAAGGAGTGCCACGATGACGAAGCGCATTCGCGCCAAATACAAGATTGACCGCCGCATCGGCCAGAAGCTGTGGGGGCGCGCCAAGAGTCCACTCAACAAGCGAGAATCTCGCCCCGGCCAGCACGGCGAGAGACGTGTGTCCAAGCTTTCCGACTATGGCCAGCAGCTTCGCGCCAAGCAGAAGCTGAAGCGGTACTACGCGAACATCGGTGAGCGCCAGTTCCGCGGGATCTACGAAGAGGCCCGCCGCTTCAAGGGTTCAACCTCTGAACATCTGATCGGACTGCTCGAACGGCGCCTGGATGCGATCGTGTACCGTGCGAAATTCGTCCCGACACCATTCGCTGCGCGTCAGTTCGTCAGCCATGGGCACGTCAGCGTGAATGGCAAGCGGGTCAACATCCCGAGCTTCCGCTGTCGCATCGGCGACCTGATCGAGGTGAAGGAGAAGGGCAAGCAGATGGCGCTTCTTTTGGAAGCCATCAAGAGCGCCGAGCGCGACGTGCCCGACTACATCGAGGTCGATCACAACAAGATGACGGCCAAGCTGGTGCGCGTGCCCGGCCTGGGCGAGGTGCCGTTCCCGGTGCAGATGGAGCCGAACCTCGTCGTCGAGTTCTACAGCCGCTAGCGCCGGCTTCTTGCTTTCTTGCAAGGAGGCAAGGTGCTTGCTCCGTCTGTCCTCGCGAGGCATCGGGTTTAGCCAAGCTTCACGTCGCTCGGAGAAAGCTTGGCGAGTCTCGCGCTGAGACTGTCATCGGATACCCCCGCCGCGGGCGGCCCCACCGAGTGGACCCAGCCGTATGCAAGCATCGTCATCAGGGCCGATGCTGCGAACAAGTATGCCCCCGGCATCACCGTGGCTTCGGCGTAACCTGATGCGTTGATGTAGAAGATCATCAGCGCGAGGATCATGATATCGGTCATCGAATAGCGCCCCAGCCATTCCATCAGCGATATCGACCTAAGCCGGATATCACGCGGCATTTCGGGCGAGATGACCAGTGTAAGTAGGTAGAGCAGCTTCAGGAACGGGAAGAGCACGGAGACAAGGAAGACCACGAAGCAGAGCAGGAACTCTTGCCGCGCATAGAGGGCCCAGACCACCGTCGCAATCGAATGCTCGTTCGTCCAGACGTAGGCGGTCGTGAAGCGGATGGCCGGCAGCGTCACGCCGAGCACGAAGAACACCGTTGCGGTGATCAGCACCAGGCTGAAAGCGAGGTTGCGCAGGGTTGACGGAGCTGGCCGCGCACCACCCGTAGTCGCAGCCAGAACAGAGCGCGCATCGCTCCTGAGCCAGGCGTATGACAGCATCATCAACAGCACAGCCGCGGCGAAGAAGTACATGCCCGGCACACTGCGCAAATCATAAACGCCGTGGCTCTTGACAAAGAAAATGGCGATCGCAAGCACGAGCACGTCGTGCATCGACCATTTTCCCAGCCACTCCAAGGCACGCAATTGACCGCCAAGCCGGCTCAACTCTGTACGTGGCATCATCGCAAGGAGAAGCAGATAGAGCAGCTTCAGAACCGGAAGGAAGATTGCAAACACCAGTACGATTGCGCCGAGGAACAGTTGCCCCGAGCGAACGAGTGCATTCACCGTTGAAATGAGCGAGTGCTCGTAGCTGAACACCACGAACTTCGTGAGCTTGATGATCGGCAGAGCCAAGCCGAGCGCCAGGCAGGCGCAGGCAGCAGCGAGAGCCGAGGCCAGCAGGAAGCGGCGGCCGCCAAGCGTCATGGGTTGAGACAGTTCCCGACAAAGCAAAGCCGCCCCATCGTAAGCGATGGGGCGGCCGCATTATGTCTGGAGAGGCAGTCCGCAGGAAGCTGGTCTGCCAGATTTAGGCTGTCATGGTTGCCGGGTGATGGGCGATGCCCTTCTCCTCAAGAAGCTGGTGCAGCTCCCCAGCCTGGAACATCTCGCGGATGATGTCGCAACCGCCGACAAACTCGCCCTTGACGTAAAGTTGGGGGATCGTCGGCCAGTTCGTGAAGCCCTTGATGCCGTCTCGGATTTCCGCGCTGTCCAGCACGTTGACGTCCTGGTACTCGACGCCAAGGTGGCCGAGGATCTGGGCCACCTGCGAGGAGAAGCCGCACTGCGGGAAATTCTTGGTCCCTTTCATGAAGAGGACCACGTCGTTGCCGGCAACGGTCTTGCGGATCCAGTCGTGAACAGCTTGCTGGCTCATGATGGAGCGTCCTTTCAGGCGTGGGGCCGTCCCGCGGCCCTGAATCGCTTGGCTAAATGTGGGTAACGTGCCCGCCAAGTCAATCTTTGGGCGGCGCGGTCGTCAAGGCCAAGGCGTGGAGCACGCCTCCCATGCGCCCATCGAGGGCGTCATACACCATCTTGTGCTGCTGCACCCGGCTCTTGCCCTTGAACTCGCTGGTCACGACGTGCGCCGCGTAGTGGTCGCCATCGCCTGCCAAGTCCCGGATCGTGACCTCGGCATCGGGGAACCGGGCCCTGATCAGGCCTTCGATTTCCTTGGCTTTCATCGGCATTCAGGGGTTCTCCGCAGCAGCACGCGGCTTCAGCATACAGTGGAGACCAGCCAAGCCATAGGCACGCGTTGTGACAGCGGCTGTGGGGCGACTTGGGGACTGCTTGTCTAGATGGATTTCATATATCCGGGCAGCCATCCCTCGTGGGCGGCCGCAAGGTCGGTCAATGGGAGCGGCGCCTCGCCCTTGATGACCAGCACCTTACCCGCGACACGTCCGACCACGCGGGCCGGAAGCGCAAGCAGCCGCGCCCGCTCGATGATCTCTTCCGCAAGTTCCGGCTTGGCTTCGATCACGTAGCGGCCCTGGTCCTCACCGAACCAGGCGGCGTGCGAGGGGAGCCGTCCTTCATAGGGGTAAAGATGGACGCCGCAGCCGCCCGCCAGCGCCATCTCCGCGATCGCAACCAGCAATCCGCCGTCACTTGCGTCGTGCACCGCCGCGACCTTGTCCTCCCGGATCAGGGATCGCACGAGATTGCCGGCCTTGATCTCGTCCGCGAGGTCGACCGGCGGGGGCGCTCCCTCGACTTTGCCCGTGATGGTCAGCTGATAGATCGATTGACCGAGATGACCGTTCTCGCGCCCGATGACCACGAGCAGATCGCCTTCATCCTTGAGGGCAATGCCGGCCATGTGAGCGACGTCCGGTATCAGGCCGACACCCCCGATCGCCGGCGTCGGCGGGATCGCGACACCGTTGGTCTCGTTGTAGAGCGAGACGTTGCCCGAAACGACCGGGTACTTCAGAACTTCGCAGGCTTCCTTCATGCCTTGCACTGAGCCGACGAATTGGCCCATCACATCGGGACGCTCGGGATTGCCGAAGTTCATATTGTCGGTAATGGCGAGCGGATCGGCGCCGACTGCGATCAGGTTGCGCCAAGTCTCCACGACCGCCTGCTTGGTTCCCATGACCGGATCGGCCAGCACGTAGCGAGGCGTGACATCACAGGTTGCGGCGATGCCCTTGCTGGTTCCGTGTACGCGCACGACTGCGGCGTCCCCGCCGGGGCGCTGCACGGTATCGCCCATCACCATGTGGTCGTACTGCTCCCAGATCCAACGGCGGGAGGACAGATGCTGGCCGCCCATCATCGTCTTGAGGGCATCCATCAGGCTGTTGGGTGCGGGCACCCACTCAGGCAGGATGACCTTTGGCGGCTCCGTGGGGATCCAAGGACGCTCGTAACGGGGCGCTGAGTTGGCCAGCGTGGCAACCGGGAGGTCGGCTTCGATCTCGCCCTTGTGCTTGATGATCATGCGGCCGGTATCGGTGGTATGGCCGATGACCGCGAAATCGAGGCCCCATTTGCGGAAGACGGCTTCCGCCTGTTCCTCCCGCCCCGGGCGCAGGATCATGAGCATGCGCTCCTGCGACTCCGACAACATCATCTCGTAGGCGGTCATGTTCGCTTCACGCTGCGGGACGTGATCGAGGTTGAGCTCCACGCCAACCCCGCCCTTGTCGGCCATCTCCGATGTCGAGGACGTCAATCCGGCCGCTCCCATGTCCTGGATGCCGACGATGGCATCGCCCGCCATCAGCTCTAGGCACGCCTCGATCAGCAGCTTTTCGGTAAAGGGATCGCCCACCTGCACGGTCGGGCGCTTCTCGGCCGATTTGTCATCGAACTCTGCCGACGCCATCGTCGCGCCGTGAATGCCGTCGCGGCCGGTCTTGGAGCCGACGTAGACGACCGGCAGGCCGACGCCCTTCGCGGCCGAGTAGAAAATCTTGTCCTTCTTTGCCAGGCCGACGCACATGGCGTTGACGAGGATGTTGCCGTTGTAGCCGGCATCGAAATTCGTCTCGCCGCCTACCGTCGGCACGCCCGTGCAATTGCCGTAGCCTCCGATGCCGGCGACGACGCCGGCCAGGAGATGCCGCGTCTTTGGATGCGAGGGATCACCGAAGCGGAGTGCGTTGAGATTTGCAACGGGTCGCGCGCCCATGGTGAAGACGTCACGCATGATACCGCCAACGCCTGTCGCCGCGCCTTGGTAAGGCTCGATGAACGAGGGGTGGTTGTGGCTCTCCATCTTGAACACGACAGCGTCGCCGTCGCCGATGTCGACCACGCCGGCATTCTCGCCCGGCCCCTGGATCACGTGCGGGCCCTTGGTGGGGAGCTGGCTGAGCCAGACGCGCGAAGATTTGTAGGAGCAGTGCTCGCTCCACATCACCGAGAAGATGCCAAGCTCCGTGAGTGACGGTGTGCGTCCGACAATCTTCAGCAGCCGTTGGTATTCGTCCGGCGTCAGCCCATGTTCGGCGACGACTTTGGGTGTGATGCTGGTTGTGGCCTTGGCGTCCATGCGTATGCCCAGAGTTGGGTTCAGCGCGAGAATCCGCGACTTATAGCGGCGACCCCGCAAATGTCCTATGTCGCCGGTGCCGCGCCTTTGCCCCGCGTTAGCTGCCAGGCCAGGAGCGTCGCTGCAAAAAGCAGAGCCGCCGCCAGGAGAAATGGCGCCCCCGGCAGGTTCCAGCCAGAGCCGTCAGCAATCACGCGCGCGAACACGAAAGTGAAAAGCCCAGGACCGAAAAGTCCGGCAACCGCCACAAGGCTCGAATTGGCGCCTTGCAGCTGTCCTTGTTCCGATGCGCCGACGAGCCGGCTCATGATGCCCATGGTTGCCGCACCCGCGAGCCCCCACAGCGCCATGACGGGTATACCGGACCAGAAAGCGTAACTGTTGGGTGCGAGGCCGTAGATGATGAAGCCTACGACGCCGAACAGCAGGCCGGCCAGCAGGGTGGCCCGCTCCCCGAAGCGTTGGAGGATGGGTTTGATCAGGATCGCCTGCACGATGCCGGATGTGATGCCGACCGCGGCGAGCGTCAGCCCCATGGTCTTGTTGTCCCAGCCATAGCGGTAGCTGGTGTAGAGAACGGACACGGCGGGTAGCACGATATGGGCGAGGCTGTTGAGGAACGTAAGTGCGGCAAGCCCAAGCAACTCGCGTTTCTGCGAGAGCAGGCGCAGGGCGCCCACCGGATTTGCGCGGCGCCAGCTGAACGCCATGCGCCGCTCCCGCGGCAAAGACTCCGGCAGGACGAAATAGCCGTACGCGGCATTGGCCAGGCTCAGGACAGCGGCCGCCCAGAACGGGAGTCGCGGATCGAAGTCTCCCATGATCCCGCCGAATGCAGGTCCGAGCACGAAGCCGATACCGAACGCCGCTCCGACAAGGCCGAAGGCAGCGGCACGTCTGTCAGGCGGGGTCACGTCGGCGATGTAGGCATTCGCGGTCGAGAAGCTAGCGGCCGTGATGCCCGAAATGAGGCGACCGATGAACAGCCAAAACAGGTCTGGCGCGACCGCCATCAGGATGTAGTCGAGCCCCAGGCCCAGCGTGGAGATCAGCAGGACCGGGCGGCGCCCGAAGCGGTCCGACAAGGCACCGAGGACGGGCGAGAAGATGAACTGCATGAGCCCCCATGCCATGCCGAAAAGACCGAAGATCTCCGCGGCCCTGGCGGTGTTCCCGCTGGACATGGTCTCGATCAGCTTGGGCAGCACGGGAATGACGATGCCGAGCGCCATCACGTCGAGCACCACCAGTACAAAGATGAAGGTGAGTGCGCGCCGGTGCCGGGCAGGTCCGAGGTCTTGCTTCTGCATGGGCCGCCAGATGATTTCCCGGCATGGCGCCAATAGGGCGGCGATGCGGGAAGTTGCCTACATCAGGCCGGTTCCAGCTTGCAGCCCCCACGCCCGATCATGCCGGACAGGAAGTTGCGGGATCGCTCGAGCGCGGCCTGGTATCTCTCGGCTCCGAACTTCGCCCTCAGGGCGTCTGCCTCGGCTTGCACCTTGCCGGTATAGACGCTCGCGAAGACGCGCAGATGCACCTCGATGTCGATAGGGTCGGCCTTGATGCTCGCGAGGTAGCGGCCCACGCACGCGCAGTCGGCGCGCAGCTTGGTGCGCACTTCGGGCACGCCCCAGTATTGCTCGCAAAGGCGGGTTGCAGCGCCTTCCTGAGCAGAGGCCGATGGAGAGGCGGGGAGACCCAGCGCGAGGAGCAGGGCACCAGAAGTGACTGCAGCTCGCGCGCTCGCGTTCAATGCACCAGGCTCGTTACCAAACTCTCGAACATTCTGCGCCCATCGCTGCCTCCGAGCAGGGGTTCGAACAGCCGCTCGGGATGCGGCATCAAGCCAAGCACGCGGCCGCGCTTGTCGCAAATGCCCGCGATGTTGTGCTGTGAGCCGTTGGGGTTGGCCTCCGCCGTCGCATTGCCGGCGGCATCGACGTAGCGGAATACAACACGTCTTTCCCGTTCGAGAGTGTCGAGAGTTTCAGCGTCGGCGAAGTAATTGCCGTCGCCGTGCGCGACTGGGATGCGCAAGATCTCTCCAGTAGAGTATCCGTTCGTGAAGGACGTTTTGGTCTGTTCCACCTTGAGCAGCACGTCGCGGCAGACGAACTTGAGCGACGCGTTGCGCATAAGCACGCCCGGAAGGATGCCGGCCTCGCACAGCACCTGGAAACCGTTACAAATGCCGAGCACGGGTGTTCCCGCCTTCGCCTTCGCAACAACGTCCCGCATGACGGGAGAATGGGCGGCCATTGCCCCTGTCCGCAGGTAGTCGCCGTATGCAAAGCCACCGGGCAGCACGATGAGATCCGTCTGTGGGACCGTCG
>Ga0190272_10001884_pt1 | contig 10041 bp, 7 predicted proteins | sample Popmic504T_FD_133746 | JGI IMG/M metagenome (GOLD analysis project Ga0190272, IMG submission 133746) | Populus adjacent soil microbial communities from riparian zone of Shoshone River, Wyoming, USA - 504 T | ecosystem: Environmental > Terrestrial > Soil > Riparian zone | place: USA: Wyoming... | reverse complement strand
GCGAAAGGGCGGCACGGTGGCGCCGGCCGTGTTCTGGGGCGTCGGCATCCTGACCCTGCTCAATGCCGCGATCGCCGTGATCTGGCGCTGACCCGGTACCCCTCATGAGCAGCCCAGCCGTCACCACCACCGCTCCCGCCAACCCGCGCTCCCGCGTCATCACCGCGAGCCTGGTCGGCACCACGATCGAGTTCTACGACTTCTACGTCTACGCGACGGCCGCGGTCCTCGTCTTCCCGATCCTGTTCTTCCCGACCGGCGACGACACGACGGCGCTTCTCGCGTCGTTCGCGGTGTTCGGCGCCGCCATGATCGCGCGCCCGATCGGAGCGGTCGTCTTCGGGCACTTCGGCGACCGGTTCGGCCGAAAAGCCACCCTCGTGGCCTCCCTGCTCACGATGGGAATCGCGACCTTCCTGATCGGCTGCCTGCCCACGTACGACGCGATCGGGTGGTGGGCGGCGCTGCTGCTGCTTGTGCTGCGGCTGACGCAGGGTTTCGCCCTCGGAGGCGAATGGTCGGGGGCGGCGCTCGTCGCGACCGAGAACGCGCCCGCGGGCAAGCGGGCATGGTACGGGACCTTCCCGCAGCTGGGCGCCCCGCTCGGCTTCATCATCGCCAACGGCGTGTTCCTCGCCATCAACTGGCTGCTCCCGCATCCCGAGGGCGGCGGTCAGCGTTCCGAGGCGTTCCTGGAGTGGGGTTGGCGGGTGCCGTTCCTGTTCTCGGCCGTCATGGTCATCATCGGCCTCTGGGTGAGGCTGCGCCTGGTCGAGTCAGACACCTTCGTGAAGGCCGAGGAGAAGGGCGTCATCCGCAAATTCCCGCTCGGGGCGGTCCTCCGCCACCACTGGAAGCACCTCATCCTCGGCACGTTCATCATGCTCGCGACCTACGTGCTGTTCTACCTGATGACGAACTTCACGCTGTCGTACGGCACGAAGGCAGCCGACCTCGATCAGGCGTCGGCGGCCGCGCAGGCCGCGGCGGAGGCGTCGGGCCAGCCCTTCGATCCCGCAGCCTTCGCAGACCAGTTCTATCCGGGTCTGGGCTTCGGCTACACCGATTTCGTGCTGATGCAGATCATCGGCGTGGTCTTCTTCGGCATCTTCACCCTGCTGTCCGGCCCCATCGCCGACAGGATGGGACGCCGCCGGCTCCTCATCTGGGTGACGTGCGGCATCATCGTCTTCGGGCTGTCGTTCAACCTCTTCCTTCTGCCGCAGGCGGATCCGAAGTTCACCGGGGCCCTGGTGCAGGCGTTCCTGATCTTCGGGTTCGTGCTGATGGGCACCAGCTTCGGACCGATGGGCGCCGTGCTTCCGGAGCTGTTCCCGACCAACGTCCGCTACTCGGGGTCAGCGATCGCCTACAACGTGTCGTCGATCCTCGGCGCCGCACTCGCACCGATCGTCGCCGTCGCGCTCTGGGCCGGCGCCGGCGGCAACCCCTGGCTCGTGGGCCTCTACCTTTCGGGCATGTCGGTGCTCACGCTCATCGCACTGATACTCTCTCCCGAGACCAAGGACATCGACTACGACGACGACCTCGGGCTGTCTGCGGGCGCGACGCTGTAGCCATCGCGCTCAGTCGAGGAAGAGCGCACGCAGCCGCTTGGTGCTGAACACCAGACCGACGGCGATCATGACGAGGTAGTACAGGACGTGCCACAGCATGCCCCAGTACAGCGCGCCCGTCGTGAGTCCGCGCACGAGCTCGACACCGTGCCACAGGGGGAAGATCTTCACGATCACCTGGATGAACTCCGGGTACACGGTGATCGGGTACAGCGTCGCCGAGAACAGGAACATCGGCAGCAGCACGAAGTTGATCCATTCCATCTGCTGGAAGGCCTTCATGTAGCTCGTGACGGCCATACCGAGGCTGGCGAAGCCGAACGCGATCAGCAGCACCGCGGGGATCGCGAGGATCGCCGTCCACGCCAGGTTCAGGCCCGCGATCTGCATGATGATCATGAAGCCGGTCGCGTACAGCAGGCCCCGCAGCAGGGCGTACAGGATCTCACCGAGCGCGACATCGAGCGGGCCGAGCGAGGTGGACAGCATCCCCTCGTAGAGCTTGCCGTAGTTGAGCCGGAAGAAGACGTTCCAGGTGGAGTCGTAGATCGCGCCGTTCATGGCCGAGACGGCCAGCAGGGCGGGGGCGATGAACGCCGCGTACGACACCTCGAGACCGGTGGTGGTCTCGACCGTGCCGATCAGGGCGCCGAGCCCGATGCCCATCGAGAGCAGGTAGAAGACGGGCTCGAAGAACCCCGAGACCACGAGCAGCCAGCTCGAGGACCTCGCGGCCAGGAGTCCGCGCTGCACCACCGCCCCGGGGTTGCCGGCCCAGAGTGACCGCACTCCACCCGCGCGCCGCGTCGCCACCGTCGTCACCGCGGTCACTTCGCCAGCCTCCGCTCGAACAGCCGGCGAGCCAGCACGAAGCCCACCACGATGAGCGCGGTGAGGTACCCGAAGTGCACCGCGAGCATGGCGGGCTCGATCGGACGGCCGTAGGTGAGCCATCTCCCCAGCTCCGTCGCGTGCCAGAGCGGTGAGACCCAGCCGATCCACTGCAGCCAGACCGGCAGCGTCGCGAGCGGGTAGAACGTGCCCGAGAACAGGAACATCGGCATGAACACGAATCGCTGCACGAGCGCGAACTGACCCTTGTCGTCTTGGACCGATGCCGCATACGCCATGAACGGGATGCCGAATGCCAGGCCGGCCAGGATCGCGATGAAGATCGAGAGCCACCCGGTGGCCTGATCGGGGATGGCGCCGAACACGTAGAGGAACGCCGTGTACGCCACCGCGACGACGATCATGCGGGCCGTCGCGCCGAAGACCACGCCGGTGGCGATCTGGCTCGCCGACAGCGGTGACGCGCTGAAGCCGAAGAAGTAGCGGCGCCACTTGAAGCCGGCCATCACCGGGTAGCTGAACTCCTCGCTCGCGACGGCGATCGTCGAGGTCATCAGCAGGGCGGGGGCGACGAAGACGAGGTAAGACACCTCGACGCCGCTCTCGGTGACCGGCGCGTCGATGAGCGCAGCCAGACCGACGGCGAGGCCGAGCAGGTAGATGATGGGCTGCCCGAGCGCGCCGACGATGATGGTCCAGCCGTATGCGCGCATCGCGCGCACCATGTGCTCGGTGACGTACCAGGCTCCGAAGGCTCTCGGCTTGCGTCCCCACTCGAGGGCCTCGGCCCGCAGCTCGTCGAGCGACGGCTGCGAGATGACGGGGGCATCCGACGCGCCGTCGGTCGCTGCGGCGCCGCTCATTCGATCAGCGACCTTCCGGTGAGGCGCAGGAACACATCCTCGAGGCTCGAGCGACGCACGAGCGAGGTGATCGGCTCGAGTCCCCGCTCGGTCACGCGCTCCAGGGCGTGCTCCCCGTTGTCGGTGTAGATGAGCACGCGGTCGGGGAGCACCTCGACGCGCTCGCCGATGCCCTGCAGCTGCGGCTCGACCTGCTGATTGCGATCGGATCCGAACCTCACCTCGAGGACCTCGCGGCTCGAGTGCTGCCGGATGAGCGACGCCGGCGTTCCCTCGGCCATGATCCTGCCCTTGTCGACGACGACGAGGCGGTCGCACAGCTGTTCGGCCTCGTCCATGTAGTGGGTCGTCAGCAGCAGGGTCGTGCCGCGCTCCTTGAGCCGGAACAGCCGGTCCCACAGCACGTGCCGCGCCTGCGGGTCCAGACCCGTGGTGGGCTCGTCGAGCAGCAGGATGCGCGGGTCGTTGATCAGTCCCCGCGCGATCGTGAGGCGCCGCTTCATGCCGCCCGAGAGCTGGTCGACCTTGCTCTTGGCCTTGTCTTCGAGCGCGGCGAACGCGAGCAGCTCGTCGGCCTTCTGCGCGCAGACCGCGCCGGGCAGGCCGAAGTAGCGGCCGTAGATGTACAGGTTCTCGCGGGCGTTGAGCTCGCCGTCGAGATTGTCCTGCTGCGGCACCACGCCCAGGCGCGAGCGGATCTCGGGACCGTACCGGTCGGGATCGAGGCCGAGGATCTCGAGGTCGCCGCCGGTGCGCGTGGAGACGGCGCCGATCATCTTCATCGTGGTCGATTTGCCGGCCCCGTTCGGGCCGAGCAGGCCGAACGACTCCCCCGGCGAGACCTCGAACGAGAGTCCGTCCACCGCCAGGAAGTCGGGCTTTCCTTTGATCTTGTAGGCCTTGACGAGGTTCGCGGCGGAGATGACGGGAGCGGGCACCGGACCACAATACCTGCGGCATGCGACACCAGGGCAGGGCGGCGTGTCAACCGGAGTTGACGAGCTCTGTTGTGTCAACTATGGTTGACGCTGGATGCCGAGACCGCGGCATCCGCCCTCGAAAGGCGACGTGAATGAGCGGTGACGACATCAGGACGCTGATCGGCGCCGCACCCGATCCAGCCCCGATCGCCGAACTGCACCGACTCGCGAGCGTGCGGCGCGAGCTGGCCCGAGCGGAAGAGGTGCAGGTGCGCCGTGCGCGCAACCTCGGCTGTTCCTGGCAGGCCATCGCAGGCGCCCTCGGCGTGAGCCGGCAGGCCGTCCACAAGAAGTACGGTCGTAAGTGACCCATGAGAACCCGAGGTGAGACCTTGTCCGTCGACGCGCCCACACAGGAGACACCCCCGACGAGCCGCCGCCGCGGCCGCAAGACGCCCGAAGGCCCGCGGGCGACCTTCGGCCAGCTGCTGCCGTTCATCTTCGAGCACAAGCGCACCCTCGTGGTCGTCGCCGTGCTGAGCGTGCTCGGCGCCCTCGCCACGCTCGCGCAGCCGCTTCTGGTCGGCCAGGTGATCGAGCGGGTGCAGCTCGGCGAGACCCTGGGAGCGCTGGTCTGGCTGCTGATCGCGCTGGTCGTGGTCTCGTCCGTCATCTCGGGCTACCAGCACTACCTCCTGCAGCGCACCGGAACCGGAGTCGTCTACTCGAGCAGGCGGAAGCTCATCGCGCGCATCCTTCATCTGCCGATCAGCGAATTCGACGCGCGACGCACCGGCGACCTCGTCTCTCGAGTCGGCACCGACACCACGCTGCTGTACGCCGTGCTCACCCAGGGCCTTGCTGATGCCGTCGGAAACGCGCTCATCTTCGTCGGCGCGCTCGTGGCGATGGCGCTCATCGATCCGATCCTCCTCGCGCTGATCATCGTGGTGATCGGGGTCTCGGTCGTGGTCGTGGTGCTGCTGAGCGGGCGCATCCGCACCGCCTCGACCGAGCAGCAGGTGAAGGTCGGCGAGCTGGCGTCCGGCGTCGAGCGAGCGGTCGGCTCGATCCGCACCGTCCGGGCCGCCGGAGCGACCGATCGTGAGGTCGCCTCGGTTTCGAGCCTTGCCACCGACGCGTACGCGGTCGGCGTGCGCATCGCAAAGGTCTCGGCGCTCGTGGTGCCGATCGCCGGCATCGCCCTGCAGGTCTCGCTCCTCGTGGTGCTCGGGGTCGGCGGATTCCGGGTCGCCTCGGGCGCGATCACGATCGCGTCGCTGGTGACGTTCATCATGTTCCTGTTCCTGATGATCGCCCCGCTCGGCTCGACCTTCGGCGCCATCACGTCGGTCAACCAGGCGCTCGGCGCGCTCGGCCGCATCCAGGAGGTGCTCGACCTGCCGACCGAGGAGCAGAACGACGCCGAGATCGCGTCGACCCTTCGACAGGCTCAGGGACCGGAGCGTGGGGCTCAGGGACCGGAGCGTGGGGCTCAGGGACCGGAGCATGGGGCTCAGGGACCGGAGGGGACGGATGCGGGGGGTGCGGCATCCGTGCCGGCGGTCGCGTTCCGCGATGTGCGCTTCCGCTATCCCGAGGCGGTCGTCGCAGCGCGCGAAGCGGCCGCCGCCGAGGCGCGGGCGGTACTGGAGCAGGTGCATCTCGAACGGGCGGCGGACGAGGTGACGGATGCCGTTCCGGGCGCCGATCGCGACGTGCTGCGCGGTGTCACGTTCGAGGTGCCGCGGGGTTCGCGGGTCGCGCTGGTCGGCCCGAGCGGAGCGGGCAAGAGCACGGTGCTCTCGCTCATCGAGCGGTTCTACGACCCGACGGACGGGGCGATCGAGCTCGGCGGACGCGACATCCGCTCGCTGGGGCGGACGGAGCTGCGCGCGCAGTTCGGGTACGTCGAACAGGACGCCCCGACGCTGGCCGGCACGCTCGCCGACAACCTGCGGCTCGGCTCGCCCGACGCCACGGACGCGGACTGCGAGCGCGTGCTGCACGCGGTCAACCTGACCGATGTGCTCGAGCGCAACCCGTTGGGGCTCGGGGCGCCGGTCGGGGAGGACGGCGTGATGCTCTCGGGCGGCGAGCGCCAGCGCCTCGCGATCGCACGTGCGCTGCTGGCGGCACCGCCCATCCTGCTGCTGGACGAGTCGACGTCGTCCCTCGACGGCGTGAACGAGCAGCGCATGCGCGAGGCGATCGACGCGGTCGCCGCCGACCGAACGCTCATCGTGATCGCGCACCGGCTGTCGACCGTCGTGGACAGCGACCGGATCGTCGTGCTCGACCATGGCGAGGTCGTGGGCCAGGGCACGCACTCCGAGCTCGTCGCCTCGACGCCGCTCTACCGCGACCTGGCCAAGCACCAGCTGCTCGTCTGACCCGCCCACGAACACCGCGACACTGCATGGGACAATCGAGACTGCAGGTAAACCCTGCAGTCTCGTCGCCCCCGTGCAGTCTCGCGGGGTTGGGGAATGGTCAGCTGCGCTGGAGGCGGTACCGCAGCGCGGAGAGCTCGGCCTGGAGCGGCGCCGGGATGCGGCCATCGAAGGTTCCGTAGAACTCCTCGGTGAGGTCGGCCTCGCGCAGCCACGACTCGCGGTCGATGGCGAACAGCTGGTCGAGGTCGTCCTGCGGCAGGTCGATGCCGTCGAGGTTCAGGTCCTCGGTGCGGGGAAGCCGACCGATCGGGCTGTCCACCGCGGAGACCTGGCCTTCGAGCCGGCGGATGATCCAGTCGATCACGCGCGCGTTGTCGCCGAAGCCCGGCCACAGGAACCGGCCGTCAGAGCCCTTGCGGAACCAGTTGACCTGGAAGATGCGCGGCGCGCGGTCGAAGCGCAGCTGCTGTCCGACCTTGAGCCAGTGACCGAAGTAGTCGGCCATGTTGTACCCGCAGAAGGGCAGCATGGCGAACGGGTCGCGGCGAAGCTCCCCGACGGTGCCCTCGGCGGCGGCGGTGCGCTCCGACGAGATGTTCGAGCCCATGAACACGCCGTGCGTCCAGTCCGTCGCCTCCACCACGAGCGGCACGTTGGTCGCGCGGCGACCGCCGAACAGGATGGCGTCGAGCGGAACGCCCTCGGGCGTCTCCCAGTCGCCGGCGATCTGCGGGCACTGGCCGGCGCTGACGGTGAAGCGGGAGTTCGGGTGGGCGGCGGTACGGCCGGAATCCGGCGTCCAGGGATTGCCCTCCCAGTCGGTCAGGTTCGCGGGCGCCTCGTCGGTCAGGCCCTCCCACCAGACGTCACCGTCGGGGCGCAGCGCGACGTTGGTGAAGATCGTGTTGCCCCACAGCGTCTCGACCGCGGTGACGTTGGTCGACTCCCCCGTGCCGGGCGCGACGCCGAAGAAGCCCGCCTCGGGGTTGATCGCCCAAAGACGTCCGTCATCGCCGGGGCGCAGCCACGCGATGTCGTCGCCGAGGGTCTCCACCCGCCAGCCGGGGATCGAGGGACGCAGCATCGCGAGGTTCGTCTTGCCACACGCCGAGGGGAACGCCGCCGCGACGTGGAACGCCTTGCCCGAGGGATCGATCACGCGGATCAGGAGCATGTGCTCGGCGAGCCAGCCCTCATCGCGCCCGATGACCGATGCGATGCGCAGGGCGAAGCACTTCTTCGCGAGGATCGCGTTTCCGCCGTACCCCGAGCCGAACGACCAGACCTCGAGCGTGTCGGGAAAGTGCACGATGTACTTCTCGTCGTTGCACGGCCATGCGACATCCTGCTCGCCGGGAGCCAGCGGCGCGCCGACTGAGTGGACGGTCTTGACCCAGTGCGCGCCGGCCGCGATCTCGCGCAGCACGTCGGTGCCGACGCGCGTCATGATGCCGATCGAGGTGACGGCGTACGCGCTGTCGGTGACCTGCACGCCGATGTGCGAGAGCGGTCCGCCGACGGGGCCCATGGAGAACGGCACGACGTACATCGTGCGCCCGCGCATGCTGCCCTCGAAGAGGGGGGTGATCGTCGCGCGGATGTCGGCCGGAGCGACCCAGTTGTTCGTCGGTCCGGCATCCTCTTCGAGTTCGGAGGCGATGAACGTGCGGCCCTCGGTGCGAGCGACATCGCTCGGGTGCGAACGGGCGAGGTACGAGCCCGGGCGCCACTCGGGGTTGAGCTTGATGATCTTGCCCTCGTCGACCATTTCGCGCAGCAGCGCGTCGTTCTCTGCGCGGGATCCGTCGACCCAGTGGATGCTGTCGGGCTGCGTGAGGGCGGCGATCTGGTCGACCCACGCGGCGAGGGCGGTCATGCCCTCACCCTCTATCGTGGGTCGCCGACCGAACCCGGTGATCGCGGGGGTCACTCGGGGGCCGGCCTGGGGTGCAGGTCGCGTGAAGATATCGGCAAGGGCCATGGTCACTCCTCTTCGATCGGGTCAGATCGGTGTTCTTCCTCCACTATGCGAGGTATTCCACGGAGTTTTCGGAAACGCTGCTCTCAAGAAACGGGGTTCTTTCGCTATCATCAAAGAATGGCCCCCACCTCCCTCGAACTGTCCACGCTCGGCCACCGCATCCGCCATCAGCGTGTTTCACGGGGCTTCACCCTCGACGAGCTCGGCGAGCTCGTGGGTGTCGCAGGCAGCCAGCTGAGCCTCATCGAGAACGGCAAGCGCGAGCCGAAACTCTCGCTTCTGCAGGCGATCGCGACCGAGACCGGTGTCGAGGTCACCGATCTGCTCTCGTCGGAGCCGCCCAACCGGCGCGCCGCACTGGAGATCGAACTCGAGCGCGCGCAGTCCGGCTCGGTCTTCCGGCAGCTGGGGATCCCCGCCGTCCGGGTGACGAAGGGCATCCCCGACGAGACGATCGAGTCGATCCTGGGGCTACACCGCGAGCTGCAGCGGCGCGAGCGAGAGGCGATCGCCACCCCGGAGGAGGCGCGTCGCGCGAACACCGAGCTGCGCCTGCGCATGCGCGACGCCGACAACTACCTCGCCGAGATCGAGCAGCTCGCCGAGAAGCAGCTCAAAGCGGCAGGGCACGTGTCGGGCGCCCTCACCCACCGCACGGTGAGCATCATGGCCGAGCAGCTGGGGTTCGAGCTGCTCTACGTGAACGACCTGCCGCACTCGGCGCGCTCGGTCACCGACCTGGAGAACGGGCGGATCTATCTGCCACCTGCCTCGATCCCCGGCGGTCACGGTCTTCGCTCGATGGCCCTGCAGGCCATGGCGCACCGGCTGCTCGGTCACCAGCGCCCGAGTGACTACGCCGACTTCCTCGCGCAGCGACTCGAGATCAACTACTTCGCCGCGTGCGCGCTGATGCCCGAAGCCGCGTCGGTCGCGTTCCTCGCACAGGCCAAGAAGGATCGGAATCTGGCGGTCGAGGACTTCCGCGACGCGTTCGGCGTCACCCACGAAGCGGCCGGCATGCGCATGACGAACCTGCTCACCCGGCATCTCGGCATCCGCCTGCACTTCCTGCGCGTCGACGGTTCGGGCGCGATCTCCCGCGTCTACGAGAACGACGACCTGCCGCTGCCGCACGACGTGACCGGTTCGGTCGAGGGGCAGATCGTCTGCCGGCGGTTCCTGGCCCGGTCGGCCTTCGAGGAGCAGAACCGCACCACCGAGCACTACCAGTACACCGACACACCCGCCGGCACCTTCTGGTGCTCGACGCAGACGGGCACGACCTCGGACGGTGAGTTCTCGATCACGGTCGGCGTGCCGTTCGACGACGCGAAGTGGTTCCGAGGACGCGAGACGCAGAAGCGCGCGGTCTCGACGTGTCCTGATGAGTCGTGCTGCCGTCGCCCGCCCGCCGCGGTCACCGATCGCTGGCAGGGCAAGGCGTGGCCG
>Ga0190272_10001882_pt1 | contig 10045 bp, 10 predicted proteins | sample Popmic504T_FD_133746 | JGI IMG/M metagenome (GOLD analysis project Ga0190272, IMG submission 133746) | Populus adjacent soil microbial communities from riparian zone of Shoshone River, Wyoming, USA - 504 T | ecosystem: Environmental > Terrestrial > Soil > Riparian zone | place: USA: Wyoming... | reverse complement strand
TGCCGGAGCCGACCGGTCGGCGGAACCACCCGGCCCGCGTCACCTCGTCGGCGAGCTGGGCCGTCACCCGCGTGAAGCTGGCGCTGTACGTGGACCTCAGCTCGGACAGCGCCACCGTGCTCCGGCCCGCGAACAGGGTGTCGACGAGGGTCTGCTCGTACCCCGCGAGCTGGTCGCCGGCGCGTGGGGTGCCGAGCCACACCAGCCGCCAGTCGCGGCCGGGCAGCTCGTCGATGCGCAGGTAGCCGCGCACCGCGAGGTCGACGATCGTCGCGCTCACCTGCGCCGGCGTGGTCCGCTCGGTGAGCAGGACCCCGGCGAGCGCCGGCCGCACCCCCTTCGGCGGGGTGAAGGCCACCGCGGGCTCCGGGCCGCCGGTGATCGGCACGTACTCCTCGGCGCCGCTCTGCCCTGGCGGTGGGGCGAGCCCCAGCGGCAGCCCGACGTACGTGCGGTCGCGGCCGCCGCGCAGCCACAGCAGCCCGCCGCCGACCGCCGCGCCGACCGCGGCCAGCCCGGCCACGACGTACGCCAGGACGCTCGGCGGACTGTCCCACGGGCCGCGCCGGGCCGCGTCGAACACCGGCGGCGGCACCGTCACGACGCCCTTGTCCAGCCCGACCACGACCGTCAGCCCCTGGCCGGCGGCGAGCGACGGCTGGCCGAACAGGGCCCGCTCGCCGTCGGACCGTCCAACCCCGCACGGGGTGCGGCTGCTCGGGTCACCGGCGAAGCACGCCACCCGCTGGAGGCCGCCCGGCGTCGTGACGGTCACCGCGACGTCGTCCATGCCCACCCGCCAGCGCGTGCCGGTGGCCTCCCAGAACAGCTCGTCGTGGTCGTCGAAGGAGTTCAGCAGCCCGCCGATGACGTAGTCGACGCGGTAGGTCTGCCGACCGGTGACGGTGCGGTCCGGGTCGCCCACCCGGATCGTGGTGGTCGTGGTGCCGTCGATCAGTTGCACGGCGTCGGGCGCGCCGGACGGGCTGGACACCCGGACGTCGCTCAGCGCGTACACCCGGTCGCGGTCGTCGTCGGCAGACTCGCGCAGGTCGAGGACACGCTCGATGCCGTGCCGCTCCTCGTCGCCGAAGTCGTACGCGATGGTCTCGGTGACGGCGAGCGTCCCGTCGGCGCGGATCGTCGCGTCCACCTGGAACGACGTGATCCGCTCGCCACCCTGGGCCGCCGCGGAAGCCACGGCGACGCCGGGCAGGCCGACGACGAGCCAGCCGAGCGCCACCACCGCCGCGACGATCAGTTTCCGCACGTCACGAGCGTAACCGTGAGGGGTCAGACGATGTCGTGGGTGATCTGCTCCACGACCTCGACCCCCGCGCGGCGGGCGCGGATGAACTCGATGACGATCGGCACGACCGACAGCAGGACGATCCCGATCAGGATGAGCTCGACGTGGTCGCGCACGAAGGCGATGGCGCCGAGCCAGTAGCCGAGCAGGGTGACCCCGGTGGCCCACGCCACGCCGCCGACGAGCGAGTACGTGAAGTACGTCCGCGGGTTCATCCGGCCGATGCCGGCCATGGCGGTGATGAAGGTGCGGACGATGGGCACGAAGCGCGCCAGGACGATGGCCCGAGGACCGTACTTCTCGAAGAAGCCGTGGGTCTTGTCCACGTACTCCTGCTTGAACAACCGCGAGTTGGGCCGGCTGAACAGGGCGGGCCCGACCTTGTAGCCGATGCCGTACCCGACCACGTTGCCGAGGAGGGCACACGCCGTCAGCAGGACGCACACCAGCCAGATCGGCGTGTCCAGCAGGCCGGTCGCCGCGAACAGCCCGGCCGTGAACAGCAGCGAGTCGCCCGGCAGGAAGAAGCCGATGAGCAGCCCGCACTCGGCGAAGACGACGACGCAGAGGCCGAGCAGCATGTACGGCCCGAGACCGTTGAGCATGGTCTCCGGGTCGAGCCAGCCGGGCAGCAGCGCGAGGGTATCCAGGGTGAGGCGCACGCCTCAGGTTCTCACAACACGGTGACGAGCCCGGCGGCCGCTCCGGCGAGCAGCCCCAGCACGAGCGCGATCAGCAGGACCCACCCGGCCGTCAGCTGGGTGCGTTGCGGCGGTGGCGGGGGCGGTCGGTGGCCGCCCGTGGGCATCCCGGCGGCCTGCGCCCTGAGCGCCTGGGACAGCAGCTGTTCGGAGTCCACCGGCCGGTCAGGTGCCGGTCGAGCCGGCGAGTACGCGCTGCAGGGCGTCGAGCGCCCGGCTGGCGGTGGACTTGACGGTGCCGCGCGAGATGCCGGTCGCCTCGGCGATCTCGGCCTCGGACAGCCCGCCGTAGTAGCGCAGCACCAGCACCTCGCGCTGGCGGTCGGGCAGCTGGGCCAGCGCGCCGACGACGGCCTGGTGCTCCGCGGTGAGCATGGCGAGCGACTCGGCCGAGCGGGCGTTGACGCTGTGCGGCGGGCTGTAGTCGCGGGCGGTCTTGCGGCGGCGCAGCACCGACCGGCCGCCGTTGACCACGGCGGTGCGGATGTAGGCCAGCGCGGCCGCGCCGTCGCGCAGCCCGCCCCAGTTGCGGTGCAGCCCGGCGAACGCCTCCTGCACCACGTCCTCCGCGCTGGCGGCGTCGTCGACGAGGAGGATCGCGAGCCGCACGAACCGCATCCGGTGCTGGCGGTACAGGTCCTCCAGGGTCAGCGGCGCCGGCTGCACGGCCGGCTGCTGCCCGGTGTCGATGACGCGCAGGTGTCCGAGCGTCTGCTCGATGGTGTGCTCGACGTCGCGGCCATCCCCCGTCACATCGCGAGACAGTACCCACGCCACCCCCCAACAGGACAGGAACGGCCCGTTCCCGGGTCCACCGACGGCAGCAACCGGGGCTGCGGCGGTCGGCCCAAGCGCCCCTTGGACTCTTGACAGCCACCCACGGTGTGCGACTTGATTCGATGCGTGCCCGGACTTGCCAGGGAGGTGCAGCCGTGCGGACGTCCAGAGCAGCCAGAATGGCAGCCGTCGTGTCGACCGTGGTCGGTCTGATGCTCGTCGAGCCCACCGCGGGCGGCGCCGAGCCGGGGATCGACGCGCGACAGGACGGCGCGTGGCCCACCGCCTTCCACGCGTGGACCGCGAAGCGCGACTTCGCCCGCGGCGCCGGTGAGGGCGTGCGGCCCGCCACCGTCGGCGACGGCGCGATCACCCTGGCGGCCGGCGCCACCGCCGGCACCTGGACCTCCGCGTGGCACACCCCCCGCGACGCCTTCACCCAGCTCGTCCCGTCGTGGCAGACGTCCACCCCGTCCGGCTCGTGGGTGGAGATCGGCCTGCAGGTCCGCACCCCGACCACCGAGAGCCAGTGGTTCTTCATGGGCCAGTGGGCCGCCGACACCTCGACGATCGAGCGCCGCTCGATGGACGGCCAGGGCGACCCGGTCGGTCGGGTGTTCACCGACACGTTCGTCGCGCGCTCCACCGCGCCCGGCGGGCCGCCGGCCGCGTACCGGCTGAAGATCACCCTGCACGGCACCGCGACCGTCGCCCCGGTGGTCCGCCAGCTCGGTGCGACGACCGCCGCGCCCGGCGAGCTGCCGTCGGTCAGCGAACCGCTGTCGGACCGGGCCGTCGAGCTGCGCGTCCCCGCCTACTCCCAGTCGACGCACAGCGGCGAGTACCCGCAGTTCGGCGGCGGGGGCGGCGTGTGGTGCAGCCCGACGTCGACGGCGATGGTCCTGTCGTTCTGGCGCACCGGCCCCACCGCGGCCGACATCGCCGCCCTGCCGCCGGACCGCGTGTTCGACGCCAACGGGCGCGTCGACGGCCAGGTCGACTGGGCAGCGGTCAACACCTGGGACTACGTGTACGAGGGCGCGGGGAACTGGCCGTTCAACACCGCGTACGCCTCCGAGTACGGCCTCGACGGCTCGGTGCGCCAGTACTCGACGCTGCGGTCCGTGGAGAACTGGGTGCGCCACGGCGTCCCCATCGTCGTCTCCATCAACTGGGACAACACGGACGACGACCCGACCAACGACCTCGACGGCTCGTCGATCACCGGCACCGACGGGCACCTCATGCTGGTCGTCGGCTTCACCGCCGACGGCGACGTCATCGCCAACGACCCGGCGTCGCCGTCCAACGAGGCCGTGCGTCACGTCTACCGCCGCGACCAGTTCGAGCGGAACTGGCTGCGTGCCTCCGACGGCACCTCGTACGTCATCTACAAGGTTGGCTGACGCCTCGTGAGTGGCGTTTGGTGCTCCAACACCAAACGCCACTCACGACTCAGCGGGCCTGGAGGGCGTCGACGGCCACGGCCATGGCGATGACCAGGCGGCGGTCCATCCGCGGCTCGGGGATGTCCACGACGTACCGGTCGCGCAGGCCCCACTTCTTCTCGATGGAGAACACCGGCCGGCCCTCGATCGCGAAGTCGAAGTGGTACGGCAGCCAGGACAGGCTCTCCACGAGCCGGCGCACGATCGCGACCGCCTGGCTGCGTTCCTGGCCGACGGCAGGCGGCAGCCCGGGCTGTTCCAGGTGCCAGGTGGAGCGCAGCAGCGACGACCTGAAGTCCTTGCGGAACGAGCCGATCGAGGCGCCGCCGCCGTCCACCACGTCGTAGCCGCTGCCCAGGTCGATGATCTTCCGCGCGCGGAAGCCCGCAAGGACGTGCTGCTTCGACTCGTCGGTGTACAGCGTCACCTGCTCCTTGAGCGTCATCCGCTTCTGCTCGGCGAACGCGACCACCGGCCCGTCGGAGCCGTCCGGGTGGCCGACGTGCACCACGTACCGGTTCTGCATCAGGGTGATCTTCTGTCGGACGTGCAGCCGGGTGACGGCGTGGAGCCCATGCGTGTTCACCGGCCGAATCTAGCCAACACCGGCCGTCATGACGACGGCCTGCCCTTGCGGATCTCCTCGACCAGCCGCCACACACCGGTGCTCGGATTGCTGCCAGGTGGTGATCCGTCGCCGGCGTGTTTGGCGTCGAGCTTCCGCGCCCGGCGGGCGGCGTCGTGAAAGCGCCCGATGAGAGCGTCAACTGCGGCCGGCGCCAGGACCTTGCCGCATCCCAGCAGCTCGGTCGCCCTGTGTTGGGCTTCCCTACGGTCGAGGAACGCCGTCCGGTCCTCGAAGTGCAGGACGAACCACAGTTCGATGCACGGATTCGACATCGCCACGTGGATGCCGTGGTCCATGGCGAGCTTGACGGCCTCGTCGAAGTGGGGATGTTCGTCGCGGTCGAAGACACACCAGATCTGGTCGTGCGGCCGTCCCCGACCTCGCTTGGCGTCTTTCGCCTCGGCCCTTTTGTATTCAATCGCACGTTGGACCAACTGCAACGGCGCCGCCGGACGCGGATCGATGGTGACAATCGCGCGGTCCCGATACCGCCTACTCCATTCGACGAGATAGTACTCTTCGGTGCGGAGACCTTCGCGAAAGACCAGAATTTCGAGGCGAACGGCTCGTGACGAGCTCCGGCGAACCGGCGGCCCGCTGTGTTCTCGTCGTTTCAACTGTCGTCGCCAGACGTGATCAGCTCGGCGACCGCGGTGAACTGCTGCTGGGAAAGAATCGGTTTCGCGCCATACCTGCCTGCCAGGTATCGACGTCCGATGGCTTCTTCCTTGCGTGGGTCGAGATCGGCCAACGGGTACAGTCGGCTGCTGCCGTCAGTGCGCTTCTCGGTGAACCACACCTGATCCCTGCCGACCACCCGATCACTCACCGAATCGCCGAGGAGCGTGGCATCGTGAGAGTTGAAGATCAACTGCGCACGTCGTGGGTTGGTCTCCGGTCGCTGGAACAGGCCTACCAACTGAGCGACCAGTGCGGGATGCAGGCTGGCGTCCAGTTCGTCCACCAGCAGGACCGTGCCGTTCGCCAGTGCTTGGACGACGAGGCCCACCAGTCCGAACCACACCAGGGTGCCGAGTGATTCCTCCTCGGAGTCCAGGTCAACGTCACCGTCGGATCCGTGGTGGGTCAGTCGCAGTTGCGACTGGACGTACATGGGGAGGTCCTCTCCGGCCGCCTCGCTGTCTTCACCAGCAAGAATTCGGAGAGCCTTCTGAAGATGCTCCTTCACGGCGGGATCCAGTTCGGGGCGCAGCTCCTTGGCGCCACTGATACCCAGGTCTGCGGCGCGCAGCATTTCCAGTACTCGCTCGCGGTCGGCGGGTCCATCGAGCAGGTTGACGGTCAATGCTTGTCGTAGTACTCGGCTACCGGCTTCGGCCAGTAGCAGGTTGCGCTCGAACCAGGAATAGAGCGGCAGCAATGCCTGATGGTTGACCGCTGCCGCTGTCGACAGGAACAGAGAGTTCGGGCGGAGCAGTTCAGCAACTGCTCTACCCTTGCTACGCTCGGTCGCGCCAACTTCGACGGCGAGATCTTCACGGTGGAAGAGTGTGGCGCTACGCCCCTTTGGGTAGTAGTAGGCCCATTCTTCCAGCACCCTTTCGTCATTGATGACGAAGCCGTACTCGTGGCGTACCCCCCGGAGCACCAGGTCGATCGCGAAGCGGGAAGGTGCTTTCCTCGCTGATGTGTCGAGGAGGAAGGGCCGGCGGCGCAGCCCTGCCGTCGGGCTGCTGGCGCGAAACGACCGCAGGACGTGACCACGCATGTCGTCCATGGCCTTGAGCAGGCCCGTCTTGCCGGACGCGTTGGCTCCGAACACCCCGGACACCGGTAGTACGGCCAGCGGGTTCCCGCCTTCACGCCAGGACACGTGACGGGCCACACCCGGCTCGCTCATCCCGGTCGCGAGCATGGAGAACTCCAACTCGCCCCGAAACGATCGGACGTTGGCCGCGGAAAATGACAGCAATACCGAGGCGTCACGGGCAGGATTCGGCCGCGTCATAGCCGGATCGTCGCAGAAAACCTGCGCAAGACCCAGCTAGAAGGTCAACTTGTGACCGTCTGGGCTACGTGGTGACCTGGACCCCGCGCCAGAACGCCACCCGGCCGCGGATGTTCTCCGCCTCCGGCTTGGGCTCCGGGTAGTACCAGGCGGCGTCGGGGTTCTCCTTGCCGTCGACCACCAGGGTGTAGTAGCTGGCGGTGCCCTTCCATGGGCAGACGCTGGACTGCGCGGAGTCCTTCAGGTACTCCGCGCCGACCGCGCCGAGCGGGAAGTAGTGGTTGCCTTCGACCACCACGGTGTCGTCACTGTGCGCGATGGTCGCGCCGTTCCAGGATGCGGTTGCCACATCACCACTGTGCCGTACCCGTCCGTAGGATGCATCCGACGGACTGCTCAGATGCCGTTCGGACACCCCAGGACGGAGCACGACATGCCCATCGCGACTCCCGAGGTCTACGCGGAGATGCTGGACCGGGCCAAGGCCAACGAGTTCGCCTACCCCGCCATCAACATCACGTCCTCCGAGACGCTGAACGCGGCGCTGCGCGGCTTCGCCGAGGCCGAGAGCGACGGCATCGTGCAGCTGTCCACCGGCGGCTCGGAGTTCGCGTCCGGCAGCAAGGTCAAGGACATGGTCACCGGGTCCGTCGCCATGGCCGAGTTCGCGCACGTGGTGGCCGCCAAGTACCCGGTGAACATCGTCCTGCACACCGACCACTGCCCCAAGGACAAGCTCGACGCCTTCGTCCGGCCGCTGATCGCGATCTCCGCCGAGCGGGTGGCCCGCGGCGAGGACCCGCTGTTCCAGTCGCACATGTGGGACGGGTCGGCGGTGCCGCTGGAGGAGAACCTGCAGGTCGCGGCCGAGCTGCTGGCCGAGTGCGCCAAGGCGAGGATCGTCCTCGAGGTCGAGGTGGGCGTCGTCGGCGGCGAGGAGGACGGCGTCGACAACGAGATCAACGACAAGCTCTACACGACGCCGGACGACTACCTCCGCACCGTCGACGCGCTCGGCACCGGCGAGCACGGGCGCTACCTGCTGGCCGCGACGTTCGGCAACGTGCACGGCGTCTACAAGCCGGGCAACGTCAAGCTCCGCCCCGACATCCTCAAGCAGGGCCAGGAGGTCGTCGCGGAGAAGCTCGGCCTCGACGCCGGCGCCAAGCCGTTCGACTTCGTGTTCCACGGAGGCTCCGGCTCGCTCCTCGAGGAGATCCACGAGGCGCTCACGTACGGCGTGATCAAGATGAACATCGACACCGACACGCAGTACGCGTTCACCCGTCCCATCGCCGGGCACATGCTCAGCAACTACGACGGCGTGCTCAAGGTGGACGGCGAGGTCGGCAACAAGAAGGTCTACGACCCGCGCTCGTACCTGAAGGTGGCCGAGCAGGCCATGGCGGCGCGCGTCGCCAAGGGCTGCGAGGACCTCAGGTCCGCCGGCCGCATGCTGGCCGGCTGAGGCCGCTCCCACGGCCCAGCCGGTTGACGCGGTCCAGGATCACGCGTCCACGTAGTACGTCATCACGTCCGAGGTCACCGGCGGGAACAGCGCGGCCATGAGGTCGCGCTTTCCCGCCAGGTAGCAGTCCGGCATCAGCCGCGCCAGACCGAGCGCGCCGTGCGGGCCGAACACCAGCGACGGCAGCGCGTCCGGCGGCACCCCGCAGCCGTTCTTGCTACCGGGAGCCTGCTCGGCGCGCCCGCTCACCAGGTCGGTGAGCCCGTCCGGGCCGATCGTGAACGTCACGTGCGAGCGGAAGGACGAGATGAGCAGGTGCTCCGGCTCGGCGTCCGCAGGCAGCCGCGACGCCAGCAGCGGCCCGAGGTGCGTCAGCAGCGCGCCGAAGTCCTCGATGCGGGCGTAGTACCACTGGCGGTCGCGGTCGCGGTCCTCCACCTTCTCCAGGTACGGCTCAACGGCGTCTCCCGCGATCGTGCCGGGACGCTCGTTCACGACGAGTTCCTCGGCCTCGCTGCAGTGCGCCAGGACTGCCAGCGCGCCGTCGGGATCGAACGCGGCCAGCTCACCCAGCGAGGCGTCCTCACCGTGGGTGTAGCGCCCGGTGCCGATGATCGTGTCGCCCCGGACGGCCACGAGCTGGTGGCTCACGCCCCTGGCGACCACCCAGCGCCAGCAGGCCGGCGAGTGCGGCATCCGCAGATCGGCACGCGCTGCGGTCTGCTCCTGGAGCGCGTGCATGGCCGGGATGTCGGCCTCGGTGGCACGCCGCACCTCGACCCCCTCCGGTGCCGACGGCCACGCCTGCGCCGTCCGCCAGGCGGGCATGGGGATCGTGTACGTGTAGCCGAACAGCCGGTAGAAGTACGGGATGCCGATCATCACCTGAGCCAGGTGGCCGCGCTCGCGTGAACGCTGGTGCGCCCACTCCATGAGGTCGCGCACCAGCCCACGGCCCTCGTACCCGGTGTCGGTGGCCACCAGGTCCACCTGCCCCACCGGGATCGCGATGCCGCCCAGGTGGAGCGTCTCGTCCAGCAGCATCAGCGTGGACACCACCCGGTCGCCGTCCACCACCACCGCCGCCGCGTCCAGGCCGGTGTCCGGGTCGGCCACCATCAGCCGCAGGTCGACCTCGTCCGCGTCCTCGCCGCGCCTGACCAGCAGCTCACACACCTGGTCAATGTCAGCGGCGCGCATCCCGCGCAGTTCCAGCCCGTCCGGCCGCGTCACCATCGCGTCAGGCTACGACCGCGCCTCCGCACCGGTCGACGCAATAACCCCCCGCCCACCCGCGTCCCGGCATCCCCGCGTCCCCGGTGGGCCACTCGCATCCGTATCGACGTTTTCGGGCGCGAGAACCGTCAACACGGATGCGAGACGCCGGGCCCGCGGCGGCTCACCCGGGCGGGGCGCCGGGCCGCGCGCCGGCTCACCCGGGCGAGGCGCCGCGCGGGCACCGGCGATACTGCGGGCATGACGATGCACGGCAACCTGATGGGCCCCCAGCCGACCTACCTGCCAGCCGAGCCCGACGCGCAGGCCATGCTCGCCGCTGCCGGCGATGCCGAGGCCGTCGCGGCGGTCGCCGCAGCGCACCCCACCTTCTCCGCGGCGTGGGCGGCGCTGGCCGAGGGCGCGCTCGCCGCCGGCCAGCCCGTCGCCGGCTACGCCTACGCCCGCACCGGATACCACCGCGGCCTCGACCAGCTCCGCCGCGCCGGGTGGAAGGGACACGGGCCGGT
>Ga0190272_10001881_pt1 | contig 10049 bp, 8 predicted proteins | sample Popmic504T_FD_133746 | JGI IMG/M metagenome (GOLD analysis project Ga0190272, IMG submission 133746) | Populus adjacent soil microbial communities from riparian zone of Shoshone River, Wyoming, USA - 504 T | ecosystem: Environmental > Terrestrial > Soil > Riparian zone | place: USA: Wyoming... | reverse complement strand
GGTCTTTGGTCTTTGGTCTTTGGTCTTTGGTCTTTGGTCTTTGGTCTTTGGTCTTTGGTCTTTGGTCTTTGGTCTTTGGTCTTGGCCCTTAGATCCTTTGGTCTATGACTCTTGCCTTTGGCTGTTTGCTGTTTGCTGTCTGCTGTTTGCTGTTTGCTGTCTGCTGTCTGCTGTTTGCTTTTACCCTACTCGTTCGCCACCAGCTTCAACCCGCCAAAGCGCCGATCGCGTCGCTGGTAATCGACGATCGCCTCCAGCAAATCCACTCGCCGAAAGTCGGGCCACAAAGTGGCAGTTACATAGATCTCGCTGTATGCCGCCTGCCAGAGTAGAAAATTGGAGATGCGCATTTCGCCACTCGTGCGGACCAACAAATCCAAATCGGGCAGCGTTCGCGTGTAGAGCTCGTTGGCGATGCGCTCTTCAGTCAACTCGTCCGGCTCGTTCCCTTCATCAATCAGCCGGCGCACCGCAGCGCGAGACGCATCGACAATCTCCGCCCGTCCGCCGTAATTGAGGGCCACGGCCAAAATCATCCCGGTGTTCCTGGCGGTGCGTTCGGTAGCCCTCTCTATCTCAGCCCGGACGCTTTTAGATAGCGCACCAGTGCGGCCGATAGTTTGAAAGCGAATGTTTTGGCGATCAATCTCGTCCAGTTCAATCCGCAGGTAGCGGCGCAGCATTCGCATCAGCGCGTCGACTTCGTAACGCGGCCTTTTCCAGTTCTCAGTGGAAAACGCATACAACGTGAGAGCGCCGAGGCCTAATCGCGCGCCGGTATCGACGGCGGCCCGGACGGCTTCCACCCCCGCGCGATGACCCGCGATGCGTGGTTGGGCTCTTTGCGCTGCCCAACGCCCATTGCCATCCATAATGATCGCGAGGTGGCGTGGCAGCCGGTCCCAGGCGAGAGACGAAAGCAATCGCTCTTCGCGCGAGCCCGCTTCAACTATTCCTGCAAAATCAGAAAGCATATGGAAGCTTTGGTAGTTTAGAGTTCAAATTTTTGTGCTGCTTGAGTCCACTTCGGACGGCACACATTCTTCCTACAAGGATCGTTTGTGTCAATGAGGGTCCCACTCGTCGGTATGCGGGTGACGACTTTGTGGTTGTGCCGCCCCTGACTATCAGCGCTATTCATAACGAACCGAGACTAACGTCAATCCTTGCGGAGGAGCGGTTGCCGCAACTAACGAACGGTCGCCTTCCTTGATAGCGCGCTGCACCAGCTCGCTGCTCATCTCTGAGCGGCCAACAGCCAACAGGGAACCGGCAATCGACCTCACCATGTAACGAAGAAATCCATTAGCGCTCACTATGATTTCGAAAATGCGACAGCGAGCGCGCACATCCAGGCGTTCGGCGACTTCGCAACGCGTAATCGTCCGCAGTTTTGTTTCAGCATCTGATTGCGCTGATGAAAAAGCCGTCCAGTCGTGTTCGCCCAGGAATAACTTGGCGCTTTCGCTCATGCGCTCGAGACTAAGGGCCCGGGCTTCTTGGTGAGCATAGCGCAGCCAGAATGGTGACATCACCGCGCCATTGACCACGCAGTAGCGATATGTTTTCTCGACGGCCGAGTAGCGAGCGTGGAAGTCGTCAGGAACCACTTCCGCTTCCACGACGCGTACGTCCTTCCCTACATTCCCGTTGATCGCTGCACGAAGTTTGTCCGGAGTTATTTCCCTTTCGAGATTCACACTGGCCACCTGGCCCTCAGCGTGGACACCCGCGTCGGTTCGGCCCGATCCATGTACCACCAGATCGCGACCTTCGATCAGAGAAAGCGCCCGGGTCAACTCGCCTTGCACGGTGCGCAGTTCGCTCTGCATCTGCCAGCCGTGAAAATCCGTTCCGTCATATTCAATAGTGAGCTTGAAGTTCAAGGGTAGTTGTTTGGTGGTTAGTGGTCAGTTGTCAGTTGGCGTAGGTCTTTGGTCTTTGGTCTTTACTGCCGACTGCTCCTGCCGACTGCTCCTGTCTGTTCCTGCCCTTTCCTGCTGCCGGGCTTCACGGCGGCTTCGCCTCGCCTGCAGGCTTCACAATCAGACGGGTCCACCGACGGCACATCAAGCGTCGCCAATGCGAAGCGGCTTACGCCGACATCGGCTTTACCCGCTGAGCGGTCGATAATCGACGCGGCGCCAACAACTTTCGCTCCCTGAGCTTGTAAGGCTTCAACTGTTTCGCGCGTTGAGCCTCCTGTAGTCACCACATCTTCGACTACGAGCACCCTTTCATCAGGAGAAACTGAAAAACCGCGTCGCAGGATCATTCTGCCGTCCTCGCGTTCAGTCCAAATAAATCGGACACCCAGGGCACGAGCAACTTCATGCCCGATCACAATTCCTCCGATTGCCGGAGCCGCAACTGCTTGTACAAGGTCGCCTCGAAAGTTTTCTGCTATGGCGCGGCCCAGTGCTTCGGCGCGTTCGGGAAGCTGTAGCACCAGCGCGCATTGTAGATAGACAGCACTGTGCAAACCGCTGGTGAGAACAAAATGCCCATCCAATAGAGCCCCGCTCTCGCGAAAGGTTTTAATTACATCGTCGGCTGTCACGTCAAGTTCCTCATGGTTAAGCGCGCAGGCGTGTTACAATCTTGCACGAATGCCGCCGTATTCGAATCTAGTCTCTGATTCAAACCTCGTTCAGGAAACACTCGATCTCCTTCGCGTCTCGGGCGGCCGAGCCAATGCGTTGCAGATTGTCGACGTCGTTTTCAAAGTATCTCACATCGACGAAGAGTTAGCGGGCTTGCTGGTTGGCGATCTCGTCAAGGATGACCGGCGTTTCAAAGTCATCGATGGCCAGACTATTGAGTTGCAAGTCGACCACTGCGAGTCGCAGGTCTTGAATGAAGTTGATTTCGTGGTGGTCGATATTGAAGCTACCGGCGCGAAGATGCCGCCCAACCGCATCATTGAGCTTGGGGCCTATCGCATTCGTGGCGGAAAAATCGTGGATAGTTTTCTCACGCTGGTTAATCCCGAGATTTCCATCCCCCGCTTTGTGATCTCGCTAACCGGCATCACCAACGAGATGGTCAAGCAAGCTCCTCTGTTCGCCGATGTTGCGCCGAGGTGGCTTGAGTTTGTGAAGGATGCGGTTTTGATCGCGCATAACGCGCCCTTCGACACAACCTTCATAAACCACGAAATCTCGCGCGTTTACCCGGGGAACATAATGGTGAATCCAAATCTCTGCACCGTTACCCTCTCGCGCCGCGCCGTACCTGGTCTGGCTAATTATCGTCTGGACACCGTTGCGGACCACTTCTCGATTCCGATTCTCGAACGCCATCGCGCCGGCAGTGACGCATTGGCGACTGCTGAAGTGTTTCTGAGAATCCTCGAACGCCTCGATGAACACGGCATACGGGATCTGGCAGCAGTGAGGCGCTTTCAATTGCCCCAATTGTCTCCCGCCAAACAAGCAAACAACCCCCAAAAAGCCGAATCCCTCCCCGAGCCCCAGTTGCTGCCGCTTATTCCATTATTGTCCTAGGAAACCGCTACTCCGGATTCTCAACTTGTTCCGCTGCCGGCTCTTGCACTGTGGAGTTTGGCTTCTTCTTCACGAGTTTTCGGAATATGAAAAAGGCAATTATCGCGGCGGCGAGTCCCACCCCAATCCATGGATAGTATTTGGCGAGGATCTCTTTGGCGTGCTCGCCGTAGCGAATCGCCAAATAGCCCTCCAGCAGGAAGCGGAACAAACGTCCGCAGATAATTGCCACCGTAAAGCGGACTAAGCTGAAACGAAACACGCCCGCAGTTATGACAAATAATTTGAAAGGAAACGGGGGAGGCAGCAAAGCGGCTACCAGGACTGACAACACATCATACCGGTCGATGAGCTCTTTCACTCTCTGTTGCTTCGATGGAGAGAATCGCCGCAGCGCCCTGCTGCCGGCCCGTTGCGAGATGTAGTAAAGAATCACGCATCCGGTGGTGGAGCCCGCGGTCGCCAGCAACGCGTAGAGAATCATGAAGCGCGGGTGGGCAGTCGTGAGGAGAATCATGAGCGCATCGGCGCTCCCCGGCATGGGTATAAAAGATGAATCCAGCAGCGTGACGGCGAATAGGCCAATGGGCCCGAGGGTGACAAAGAACTGCGAGAGACGCGCCAGTTTACCGGTGGCTTGTTGGAGTAGAAGATTCAAAGAGAGTCCCTTTCGATTTAGCGGTCTGCCTTATTAGCCTTTGGGCGAATGGTCCGTTCACTTTTCAGTCAAGATCCGGTTTGACCTTCGACTGCCCTGCCCGACGTCGCTTGATTATTAAGTAGGCCACTACTGCCACGACGGCTAGCACCGCCACAATACCCAGAATGACCGGTCCATTGTCTTTCATGAACAGCAAGACCTGCCGTCCGTAGAAAACCGCTAGGATCCCCTCGACGTAGTACCGAAACGATCGAGCAATCATTATCGTTAACAGAAATTTCCAACGGGGATACCCCAGCGTGCCAGCCGTAGCCACGAAGATCTTGAAAGGCAAAGGAGGCGGCAGGATGGCGGGGACCGCAATCGCTAATACTCCAAAGCGAGCGTAGGCGCGCTCAACGCGCTCGATACTTTCCGGCTTAAATCGTTTTCGCAGCACCGACTGACCGCCGCGGCGCATTATGGAATAGAGAAGCCAGCAACCCAGAACGGAGCCCAGGGCTGCAAAAAGCGGGAAGTAGAAAACCGCAGTGGGATACTTGTAACAGCGCCCAACGACCAGGTAGTCGTTGATCTCGGGGAGCGACAGCAAAGACGAATCAAGCGCGCCGATCAGCACCATCGCCGGCGCGGCGATGTAAAGCGGCACGCTGATTACATATAGCTCAAGCCACTGGCCAACGGACCTCAACCAATCAAACATGGGTGTCAGAAGTGAAACGTAAAAAGTGAAAAGTGATAAGCAAGAATAGAACCTCACTTAAGCTTGAGTCCAACCACCTGACTCTTCACTTTTCACTTTTCACTTGTACTTGGTTTATTTGGCGGGCGCAAAAATGGAAGGGGTGTCATAAGTCACGCCGACGGTGACTCCAGAATCATGCGTGAAGCGGGTGAGCCCTTTGATTCCCGCGAAATCAAAGCGAAGGCCCGAAGCGCGAACCTGCATTCCCAGTCGAGCTTCCGCTTGCGACTCTGTGCCGAGTGGCCCATCGCCAGGTCTGGTGTTCGCACGTCCGTTCACTTCGCCGGCGATGCTGAACTGCTTATTAACGCGGAAGATTCCCGCGGCGCCATAAGTAATCACATCGTTCTGGGAAAACAACTGGGTAGGCGCGGTTAGAATAGCCATGCCCAGATTTCCGAAAGTGTTGAAGCGTCCGTCACGACCAAACTTCTTACCAACTAGCACCGAGCCGAAAGCGTTGGTTTGATTAAGTCCAATGCCGCGCGACTGATTCGAGTTTGGCAGTTGCACTCCAAAACGAAATCCCAGCGAAGGCCCACGCCGCGTCTCGCTACGCAACTTGATTTTTGTTGCCAGGGTGAAGTCACCCGTGTCATTCGTCGAACTGGCCCCAGGCGCAAGAGACAGGTTAATCGCCGACGGCCCCGTGGAGTTGATGCTGAGAAAGTTTTGCGCCACGCCTTCAATCTGAAACTCAATGTTGGGCGCGAACCCGATGTTAATACCAATCACTCCGACGCGCGTGAGATCACCCGTCAGTCCCGACACGGTATATCGTGCGCCTTGCAATAAATCTATGCCGGCCTCAATGCGCATCGAACCCGGCGCGATAATATCCACGTCCTCGGTAATCAAGGGCCGCTGTTGGGCGCGCGCTGACTGGGTCAATCCAATCAGGCACAGCAGAACGAGGGCGGCTCGAAGATGTCGGTAAGCAGAAGGCATCGCTTTTGTAGGTTCGTCTGGGCGCTGATTGTAGTGTGCCCGGAGGGATGCGTCAATCAAGACATTATCAAGTGGTGTCAGGTGTGTTTAGAGTCACGACTGAGTCGGGTCATTACTCTGCCATTAACCCGCCTGAAGTCAGGACCTGAACACCGCTTTTGCCTGTGCTAATATCGGGCGCCAAATCAACTACGAGGTCACTCACTATGAAATTTCGTTTTGTTGCCCAGCTGACGACTCTCGCTCTTCTGTTGTCTACCGCTCCGAGTCTGTCATTAATCTCGGCCCAAACGGCGTCTCAACCACCGAGCAGTCTCCAGACAAGTTCAACTCAAATCGCCGGGTTGCGCGACCGGGTAACAGTGAGACGCGATGAACGCGGCATTCCCTACATCGAGGCAAAGAATGATACCGACCTGTATTTCGCTCAAGGGTATGTCACCGCCAGCGACCGGCTCTGGCAGATGGATTTCCTAAGGCGAACGGCGCGTGGCGAGTTAGCGGAAGTCCTGGGAAGCCTGGCCCTGGAAGAGGACAAAAGTCATCGGCGATTCGGCTTTACTCAAGTAGCGGAAGCTGAGGTAGCCCAGGCAACCGCAAACGAACGCATGGCGTTCGAAGCCTATGCGGCGGGTGTCAACGCATTCATTTCGTCGCTCGACGCCACCAACCTCCCACCAGAGTTTCAGATTCTTCAGTACAAACCCAGGCCCTGGGCGATTGCCGACTCACTCATCATTACGAAGCTCTTCTTCGAAACACTCTCGACCACCTGGCGTCTCGACCTCATGCGAGAAGCACTTGGCGGCCTGCCGCCGGACAAACTGGCTGGAATGCTTCCGGTGATCTCGCCCATTGATGTTTTGGTGGTTGGCACTGACAAGAAGCCAGCCGAAAAGAAAGCCTCGACGAAAAGCACGCCGACATCATTCGTTGCACAGCCTGGCTTTGACTCCGGAAAGAATAATCTCGCCCGGTTCGACTCCGCTCGGGCGTCCGTCATCATGCAAGCGCTGGCTCAAGATGATGCGATTCAAGCCCGCTCCCTCGCGCGTGTGGGTCTCCACGCCGAGGCCCTGGCCGCCAGTAACAACTGGGTAGTCAGCGGCAAGCGCACCGCTTCCGGTAAGCCCTTACTCGCAAACGATCCCCATCTCGCGCCCTCAGCTCCACCCATCTGGTACATGGTCCACCTTGCAGCCCCCGGCATCCGGGTCGCCGGAGTGACGGCGGGTGGTTTCCCTGGGGTGGTTCTCGGCCACAACGAACGAATCGCCTGGGGCTTCACCAATGTCGGGCCGGATGTGCAGGACCTTTATCTGGAGAAGTTTGATACGGCGAACCCACGCCGCTACCAGACACCTGCGGGCTGGCGCGAGGCTGAAATTCGCAAGGAACAGATCAAGGTTCGCAAAGACTTTGTCAGCACCGCCACGGACACGGTGGAACTCGAAGTAACCGTGACCAGGCATGGGCCAATTGTTTTCGAGGACGCCGGCAAGCGTTACGCTCTGCGTTGGACAGCACTAGATCCGAAACTAAATAAGGCGGATGGTCTCATCGCATTGAATAAGGCCGGCAACTGGAAGGAGTTTACAAACGCGATCAGCCGTTACACCGGTGCCACTCAAAACATGGTCTATGCCGACGTCGACGGACACATCGGCTATTACGCATCCGGCGTGATCCCGATCAGGAAGTCAGGCGACGGCAGCCTGCCCTATGATGGTTCAACGGATGCAGGCGAGTGGACCAGTTTTATTCCCTTTGAGAGTCTGCCACATCTTTTCGATCCACCTTCAGGGCTTATCATCACTGCCAACCAAAGAATAGTCGGCACTGACTATCCCTACTTTCTGACCCACTCCTGGGCCCAGCCTTATCGCGCGAGACGGATTTTCGAACTCTTGAGCAACAAGCCTAAACTTACGGCCGAAGATTTTCGCGGCGTGCTGGGCGATATCTACGCAATTGCCGGGATAACGTTCGCCCGGCAGGCTTCAAAGATTCTGCGTCCTCAGCTAACTTCACCGGCCGATGACAAATTGCGCCAAACACTCGCCGCGTTTGACGGCTGGGACGGGCGACTCAATGTCGACTCGCCAGTGGCGCCGGTGGTTTCACAAATGCGACTGGCATTTCGCACCCGAATCATCGACGCTGCCATCGGCACCGAATTGGCGAAGTCTTATGGCTGGTCCAATTTTGATACCACTCTCGATCGGCTTATCACCGAACAACCCGCCGACTGGCTACCGAAGGAGTTTAAAAACTATGCTGAGCTGCTACGAGTCTGTCACGCGGATGCGCAGAGAACGTTGGCCAACAGACTCGGCGCGGACGAATCGCAGTGGACGTGGGGGAACATGGTGAAGTCACGTTTCACTCACCCGTTAGCGGCCGCCCCTCTTATCGGAGCGCAGTTTACGATTCCGCCACTTCCGCAAAACGGAACACCGGCGCTGCTCGGCGCCACCGTCAATGTCGGTGCGGCCGTCTCAATGCGGCTCATCGCCGATCCGAGCGATTGGGACAAAACTCAGCACGGGATCACGCTGGGAGAGTCAGGAGTTCCCTCTAGTCCTCATTGGAAGGACCAACTCGACGACTGGCTCGCAGTTACTCCGCGCGTCTTTCCCTTTAGCGAAGCGGCAATCGCGAAAGCGACCAAGAAAACACTGACACTAGAACCCAAGAAGTAGACCTTTCGCCTTCAGCCCTCCGAAGGGGAATGTAACCCAGGGTTTCAAGCCAAACCCTGGGCTGGAATTTGCGAACTCCGTTGGAGTAATAAGCGTTACTTCCTCGTCCTTCAGGACCGCGACCTGACCAAATCTAACTGCGGTTTTGCGGAACTACATAACGAACAAACCCAAGTTCCGACAGCTTCTTAAGATTCTCGATTGGCAGCCTCCCGATTACGAGCTTGCTCGTTTTCGGATCAAGAACAACTTCGAATCCAAGTTGCCTCAGCGCTGCCAGAGCTTCAGGGGATTTTTCAGTAAGCCACACTTGCAACTCAGCTTTACCGTCACGGACAAACTTTGCTTCGGACGGCCAGGCCGCTACCTTCCCCTGTAGCCTTTCAACAACCGCAACCAGCGATGGATGAAGCTTGCCGAGCAGCTGCTGGCGTTTCTTTTCCTCAGGCGTCAGATCCACCCGGACAACTTCATCTGCTGCATCAGCCATTACGATGGGTGCGGGACTATTTGCCCCGCCGACGCCACCGCCTCCGCCACCACCTCGCACCTGCTTTTCTTTCGGGGCGCCACCGATGACCCCTCTCGAGACCGACCTTCTCATAGGCGCACGACTGAAAGCAGCAACGCTTTGAAACGCTCTCATTGGTTGCTCAGGGCCGAACACCGTCGCGCGGTTCACACCTTCAGGAACTTCGACGGGCACGTCAACCCGTCGCGGCTGACCACCTTCGGTAACAATCATTTCCTCGACGGCGACAAAGGAAGTAAACGCAGTCATCAGCCGGAATTCCAATCCGAGACCGGTGATCGCCTCTTTCAATTCCGGACGCATTGTTCCGTCTGGTGCAGTCTGGTGCTGGCCCACCAGGTCATCAACGCGCGACCTGGCCCACAGCGGCGCCAGCACATCGTGTTGGACAGTTGCCTCGGGAAAATCAACCGCTATCTCGCGGGTAAACTCACGCCCGGACATTTTCCCTCTCAAGCGAATCACTCCGCGGCCGGCCGCCGTGTAACGTCCAGTCAGAATCACCGGCTTAGCGCCAAAGAGATCGGGTATGCGCTGGGGATAAACATCCGCTACCGGCATTCCGTTCCAATCAACCGAGATGTCCGTCAACAATGGATTGCGAACTCGCTCGTGGAAACGTCGTGCGGCTGCCGAACCGTCGTCATTGAGCGCTACAAACTCCACTTCCCCGCGGCCATTTTCTGCCATCTTCTCGAGCAGGAACCGGTTGACTGAACTGCCAATACCAAACGCAAACACGCGAGCGTTGGGATGCTTCTGAACTTCGGAAATGATCTGCTGGTCATTTCCCACGTACCCATCGGTCATGAAACAGACGATGCGCACGTGGCCCTGTGAGTCGGAAGGATCCAGGGACGCCTTGATGGCTTTCATCATCTCGGTTCCGCCGCCGCCGGAGCGTGTCTCAAGAAACGCCTGTGCTTTACTCAGGTTCTCTGCGGTGGCAGACACT
>Ga0190272_10001880_pt1 | contig 10051 bp, 8 predicted proteins | sample Popmic504T_FD_133746 | JGI IMG/M metagenome (GOLD analysis project Ga0190272, IMG submission 133746) | Populus adjacent soil microbial communities from riparian zone of Shoshone River, Wyoming, USA - 504 T | ecosystem: Environmental > Terrestrial > Soil > Riparian zone | place: USA: Wyoming... | reverse complement strand
GGAGAATCCGATCTTCACAGGTCCACGGTAGTTGGCACACTGGTGCCATGCCCCACATGGATGACCCCTACCAGTGGCTCGAAGACGTCACCGGCAGCGAGGCGCTGGACTGGGTCCGCACCCGCAACGAGGAGAGCACGGGCGAGCTGGCCGGCCCCGGCCGGTTCGAGGACATCCGCGCCGAGCTGCTCGAGGTGCTGGACTCCGACGAGCGCATCCCGTACCCGCGCCAGCGCGCCGAGCACTTCTACAACTTCTGGCAGGACACCGAGCACCCGCGGGGCCTGTGGCGGCGCACCACCCACGAGCGGTACCGCGACGCCGACCCCGGGTGGGAGGTGCTGCTCGACCTCGACGCGCTGGCCACGCTCGAGGAGGAGAACTGGGTGTGGGGCGGCGCCCAGGTGCTGCGGCCCGGGTATGGGCGCGCCCTGCTGCAGCTGTCCAGGGGCGGCGCCGACGCCAGCGTCGTCCGCGAGTTCGACCTCGACACCCGCGAGTTCGTCGAGGACGGCTTCCGCCTGCCCGAGGCCAAGACCCGCGTCGGGTGGCTCGACCGCGACCGGATCTACGTCGGCACGGACTTCGGCGAGGGCTCGCTCACCACGTCCGGCTACCCGAGGGTGCTCAAGGAGTGGCGTCGCGGCACCCCGCTGAGCGCCGCGACGACGGTGTTCGAGGGCAAGCCGAACGACGTGTCGGTGTTCGTCGCGCAGGACAGCACCGTCGGTTTCGAGCGCACCGTCCTCGGCCGGGCGCCGGACTTCTTCACCAGCGAGGTGTTCCTGCGGCTCGATCTGTCCGACGCCGCGGCCGGCACCGGGCCCGACCTGGTCAGGGTGGACGTGCCGGACGACGCGGGCATGGACCTGCACCGCGAGTGGCTCCTGGTCACCACCCGGACCCCGTGGACCATCGGCGAGCGCACCTATCCCGGCGGCGCGCTGCTGGTGATCCGGCTCGACGCGTTCCTGGCCGGGGACCGCGACCTGACCGCGCTGTTCGAGCCGGACGAGCACACCTCGCTCAGCATGCACACGTGGACCAGGCACCACCTGATCGTCGCGACCCTGGAGGACGTGAAGACCAGGATCGACGTGCTGACGCCGGACGGTGCCGGCGGGTGGAGCCGCGAGCCGCTGCCCGGGGTGCCCGAGGTGGGCGCCGCCGAGATCGTGACCACCGACCCGGACCACGGCGACGACTACGTGCTGCAGACCGGCGGGTTCACCGAGCCGGCGACGCTGCTGCTCGGCCGGATCGGCACCGAGCCCCGGGTGGTGAAGCGGAGCCCGGCGTTCTTCGACGCGGCCGGCGTCGCCGTCGAGCAGTTCTTCGCCACCTCGGCCGACGGCACCCGGGTGCCGTACTTCGTGGTCGGGCGCCGCGAGGACGGCCCGGCGCCGACGATCCTGCACGGCTACGGCGGTTTCGAGGTGGCGCTGGTCCCCGAGTACAACGGCGTCGCCGGCCGCGGCTGGATCGCCAGGGGCGGCACCTACGTGGTGGCCAACATCCGCGGCGGCGGCGAGTACGGACCGCGGTGGCACCTGGCAGCGATGCGGGAGAAGCGGCCCCGCGCCTACGAGGACTTCGCCGCCGTCGCCACCGACCTGGTCGACCGCGGCATCACCACCGCGTCGCAGCTGGCCGTCGAGGGCGGCAGCAACGGCGGCCTCCTCACCGGCGTCATGCTCACCGGCTACCCGGACCTGGTCGGCGCCGTCGTGAGCCAGGTGCCGCTGCTCGACCTGCGGCGGTACCACCTGCTGCTCGCCGGGGCGTCCTGGATGGCCGAGTGGGGCGACCCCGACGACCCGGCGGACTGGGCCTACCTGAGCACCTTCTCGCCGTACCAGAACATCCGGCCGGACCGGACGTACCCGCCGACCCTGCTCATGACCTCGACCCGCGACGACCGGGTGCACCCCGGCCACGCCCGCAAGATGGTGGCCAGGATGCGGGAGTACGGCCACGACGTCCGGTACTACGAGAACATCGAGGGCGGCCACGGCGGCGCGTCCAACAACGACCAGCGCGCGACGAAGTGGGCGCTGATCTTCGAGTTCCTGTGGCGGACCTTGTCGCGCTAGCCCAGCAGGGTCGCGACGTTGGCGCGGTCGGCGCCGAGGTCGACGTACACCCTGGCCCACCCGCGGTCGGGGTCCGTCGGCCCGGCGCCGTCGCAGTAGCCCCTGCGGCCGTTGGCCGTGTAGTAGCGCAGCAGCGGAAGGGTGTCGACCGTGACGCGCCGGGCTGCGTCGGTGTAGCGCGGCCCCGGCATGGCCGGCTGGTGCCGCATGCAGGTAATGCCCGCCGCCCCCTCGTCGTCGAAGCGCGGTCCCGGGTCGGTGTCGGACGTGCAGCCGGCAGCCGCGGCGGCAGCGATGGCCAGGGCGATGAGCGCGCGCATTTCGGGGCTCCCTATCCGATTCCAGTGGCGGCGCGGGCGGCCAGCCCGAGTCCGACGACGAGGACGAGCGCGGCCGTGAGCGTCGGCATGGCCGCAGCCAGCCTGGCCGTGGCGTGGCGTAGGCGGTCGGGCACCGCCAGCCGCTCCAACCGGTCCCGCAACCGCACCAGCAGCAGCCCCGCTGCGGTGAGCGTGCCGGCCATGCCCAGCCCGTAGCCCAGCACCAGCAGCACCCCGAACCAGGTGCGCCCCAGGGCGATCGCGCCCAGCAGCACCACCAGCGCGGACGGGCTGGGCACCAGTCCCCCGGCCACCCCGAGCCCGATCAACCCCCCACGCCCGTGCCCGTGGCCGTGCCCGTGGCCGAGGCCGAGGCCGTGGCCGTGGCCGTGCCCGTGGCCAGGTCCGTGGCCAGGTTCGTGGCTGTGGCCGTGGGTCGCCTCGTGGTCCGCGCCGATGGTGGCGTGGGCCATGGCCGGTTCGTGGTGGACGTGGGTACGGGCGCGCCGGGCACCGCGCAGCAGCACGACGCCGATGCCGGCCACCAGCAGGCCGCTGGTGATGCCGAGCCAGCGGAGCACGCCGTCGCCGGCCACCGAGCTGGACACGGTGATCACCGCGCCGAGCACCAGCACCCCGGCGGTATGGGTGATCGTCACGGTGGCGCCGACCACCACCGCGTCGCGCACCGAGCCGCGCCTGCCCGCGAGGTAGGCCGCCATCACGGTCTTGCCGTGGCCGGGCAGCAGGGCGTGCGACGCGCCGAGCACCAGCGACAGCAGCACGGCCAGCACCCCGACCAGCGGCGTCAGGTTCGTGCTCCCCGCCAGCGACGTGAACGCCTCGCCGGCCCTGGCGACCACCCGGTCGAGCGGTCCGGCGTCCGCACCGACGGCGTCCCTACCGACGGCGTCCGCACCGATGACCGGCGCGGCGGCACCGCTCCCGACGCCGGGCGTCACCCGCAGCTCGACGGCCCGCACGTCCGGCGTGTCGGCGAGCAGGTTCGGCGGGTAGGAGCGCAGCTCGTCGCTGACGCTGACCGGCGGCACCGGCGGGTCGAGCAGTCCGACGCCCACGCCGACGGCAGTGAACTCCCGCCAGCCGATGCGGTCCTCGCGGTAGGTGTCGCGGACCGTCACGATGGCCGGTCCGTCCAGCGCGGCGGGGGCCGTGAGCGAGCAGGTGAGCCGGGTGGTCGGCAGGCCGGCGCGGCCGGGTGGGTACTCCAGCGCGGCCGCCGGCACGGCCCACGGCACCGGCTCACCGCGGACCGTCAGCGTGACCGCCGACGCGAGTCGGCCGCACTCCAGGTCGGCCGCGGCCGTCGCCTCGGCCGTCGACACCGCGCCGTCGCGGTCGATGTCGGCCGCCGGCTGTTCCTGCACGGTGGCGATCTCGGCGCTGTCCACCACCGCGGTGAGCTCGACGCGGTCCGGACGCAGCGTCACGCCGTTGTAGTGGTTGATGGTGAACTCGCCCAGCGGATGCGCGGCGGCGGTGGCGCCCCCGGCCACCGCCAGGACACCGGCGCACACCGCGGTGAGGGCGGCAAGGGCGGCCGCCCTCGTGAGCAGAAACTGGTGCCGGAGCACCAGTTTCTGCTCACGGGGCGCGTGGCGCCTCATCGCAGCTCGACCAGGGCGCGCTCGGCCAGCGGGGCGTGCACCGGGGAGAAGTGGGGGTTGATCCGCAGCGCGGCGGCGAGTTGGTCGACGGCCTCACCGGTGCGGCCGAGCGCGCGCAGGATCATGCCCCGGTGGTAGGCGAAGCCGGCGTCGACCGTGCCGAGAGCCATCGCCCGGTCGGCGAACGGCAACGCCTCGGCGTCACGGCCGTTGAGGTGCAGGGCCCACGCCATCGCGTCGGCCACCAGCACGTGTCGCCGCCGACCCCACTCGGCCTCGGCGCGGCGCAACGACTCGGCGGCGTCCCCACGATCGGCGGCGACCCCGGCGGCCGCGAGGTCGTCGGTGGCACCAGCGGTCTCGGCGAGCAGTTGCTGCCGGGCGAGCAGGTCGAACTGGACAGCGGCCTCGTCGGCCCGGCCGGCCGCGGTGAGCAGCGCCGCGTACTCCTGCACGTACTGCGGCAGCGGCACCGTCGCCACGAGGTCCCGGTATGAGACGAGCGCCGCCGGCAGGTCACCGCCCGCCGCCGCGACCTTCGCGAGCCCCTGGCGCGGCCGCGGATCGCCCGGCGCCGCGGCCAGGCCCTGCTCGTACTGCTCCCTGGCCTCGCCGACGCGCCCGCCGTTGAGGGCGAGTTCGCCGAGGTGGTAGCGGGTGAACGCCACCTCGTCGGCGGTGGTGGCGTCCGCGAGGGCCCGCTCCATCGCGGTGCGCGCCTCGTCCACCCTGCCGTGCAGCTCCAGGTCGTAGGACGCCCTGGTGAACGAGGCGACGGACGGCCGTAGGTCGAGCATCCGCTGCACGGCCGCGGTCGCTGCGTCGGCCTCGCCGAGCTGGGTGAGCGCGTCGGCGAGCACCCCGTACCCCGGCGCGGTGTCCGGCAGCGCGGTCAGGGCGCGGGCGGCCCAGTCCTTCGCGGCGGCGAAGTCGTGCCTGGCGTTGGCCAGCGCGCCCATGCCGATCATCGCCGGGCCGTTGCCATCGGGCCGCAGGCTCAGTGACCGGTCGAGCGCGCCCTGCGCCCTGTCGTAGTGGGACGGGTCGGCGGTGACCCTCGCCAGTTCGACGTGGGCGGCGCCCAGTTGGGCCCAGGCGGCGTGGTCGGAGTCGTTGGTATGCAGGCGATCCCGCAGGATCTGCACAGACTTGCGGAGATCGCCGCCGACGGCGGCCGAGGTCGGGGCGGGCGCCGCGGCCGGTGCGGCCGGGTGGTCGGTGATCGTGAGGACCGCGGCGACGGCCAGGGCGACCGCACCGACGGCGATCGCGGCGACGGCAGCCGGTCGGCGGTGCCGAGCGGTGGGCGGGGTGGGTGGCATTGGCGCTGTCATGGGTTTCACCTCGTGGTCGAGACCGTGCTGACTGTCGGCCGGGTGTGCCCGGGAACGCGGCTGGAGGGCGGCACGTCCCCGGGCACGCCACTCAGCCGACCGCGGGCCGGACGCCAGCCGACGCCCAGTCCGGACGGCGACGCAGCATCCACGCGCCGGCGCCGATCAGCACCGCGGCCAGCAGCGCGGTGAGCGCGGCGGGCGGCAGCGACGACGGCCCGTTGAACCAGCCACCCGGCGGCACGGCGCCGCCGCTGGAGGACTCGTTGACGGCGGTGTTGTTCGGCAGCGCGACGTACGGGAACGACGAGCCGAAGGCGTTGTCGTTCACGTTGACCGCGTCACCGGCGGCCAGCGCCGGCACGATCCGCGGCGGCAGGCCGTTGTAGAACGCGCCTTCCAGCGCCTGGACCTCGATGTCGAGCACGTCGTCGGCCAGCCGGCGACCGTTGGGGAAGCCCTGCAGGTCACCGCCCAACGCGCCGAGCCGGTTCGGCTGTGCCGTCGGTGGCACCGACATGTTGAGCCGCAACTGCTCCGACGGCGCGAACTTCCTGGCGTTCACGTCGGCGTTGTCGAGCTGCGAGTTGAGATCCGCCCGGATCGGACCACCGGCCTTCGTGGTGATCCCGGTCAGGAAGATCTCCACCAGGTCGTTGCGTGGCGCCGCCGGGGCCGGCAGGCCGTAGATGCCCTGGATCAGCTTCGGCACCTCGGGGTCGGTCACCCGGTTGACCAGTTCGGGGATGGTGCGGTCCTGGTCCGGGGTCAACGAGTTGAACTTGTCCTTCAACCCAGCGGGCACCACGACCTCGTTGACGAGCGGGTTGCCGAGCCGGGACACCTGGACGTACCTGCCGAACGGCAGCGACTGGCCGGGGGCCAGGAACATCGACTGGCGCTCGGTGTCGCTCCAGATGCCGATCACCGGGTTGCGCCGCGGGTTCCCCCGCAGCGCGAGCTCGGAGTTCGGTACCTGGATGGCGATGGTGTTGACGTTGTAGCCGGCCAGCGTGTCCTGCCCGACCTCGCTCAGGTCGCCGCCGTACAGCAGGTCGAACACCCGCAGGTCCAGGAAGAACGGGTCGTCGGCCTGCCCGACGTAGGTCCTGCCACCTCCGGGCAGGGTGGTGATCGCCTGGTTGCGCAACGCCGCGTAGTCCGGCATCGACGCCGGTCCCACGTTGGACGGCGCGACCTTGCCGGACTGGACGAGGGTCCTGCTGCCGCGCCAGGTGTCGATCCGTTCGAGCTTGTAGGTCTGGCGGAACAACAGGTTCTCGTCGTCCAGCGACGTCACCGGGCCGTTGTTGTAGAGGAACGTCGACCTACCGCGACGGTCGTCGTTCCTGAACGTCCACCGGTAGATGATGTCGGGCTTGGCGTCGCCGTCACTGTCGATGTTGATGTCGTGACGGGCGTCGGTGGCCCACGGGTAGAAGTTGGGTCCTCCGTTCGGTTCCTGGAACGGGTACCAGTTGGCCACGATCGTCGTCGTGTCCGGGCGATCCGGGCTGACGAACGCGTAGACATCGGTGTTGTCGACCGCCGGATCAGCGGCGATCAACGGAGCCTCCCGGTGACTCGACGCGCCGGCCGTGCCGGGCGCGAACCCGACCAGTCCGGCGGTCAGGAGGGTGGACCCCGTCGCGATGAGAGCCACGGCGGCACGTCGGCGGAACCGACGGGTCGCGGTCGGCGAAGGTGACATTGGTGTCCCTTTCTGGCATGTGCCCCAGCGCTTCGTGAGCTGGAGCACAGGTGCTTCGGGCCAGCGGGACGAAAGGATTGGCCGCCTCGCTCTCTTGCGTGAGCGCGGTCGACATGAGACAGCTCAGTACCAGATGGCGATGCCGGACTCGGGGGGCTCGGGCAGAGATCGGGCGTGTCCGAACGCGATCCGGCGAGCCGTCCACGCCGCGGCCGCCGCGTCGAGCACGTCGTCGACGGCGGCCTCACCGGCCTGGCCGATCTCCGCGGGCAGTTCGATCCCGACGTGCCGGAGCAGTCCCTCGCGCTGACGCTGCCCGGTCCAGGTCCGTTTGCCGTGCAGCAGAGGCGCACCGGCCATGGCGCGGAACGACACCTCGGGGTGCACCTCGTGCAACGCGGCGCCCTCGTCGCGCAGGTCGTTGACCTCGAGCAGCTTGTCCCGCAACGCCCACGCCTGCCGCGACATCCCCGCGTCGGTCAGGGAACGGCAGCGCGCGTTGGCCGTCGGGTAGTCCGGCGCGGTCCACACGTCCCGCGGCGGCACCCGGAAGACGCTGGCCCGCCGGGCCCCGACGAACACGGCCGCGACGAGGTCTGCCTGGCGCCAGCCGTCCTCCAGCAGACCGATGGGCATGTCGACGCCGGTCGCCTCGTGGCCGCCCAGCAGTTCCTGCAGGCGTTCCGCCGCCGTCGCGGCCACGAACCGACCGCTGTCGTCCAGCTCAACGGCCAGCCATCCGAGGCGGCAGGCGTCCACGCCGAGCACCGACATTCCGCAAGCCTGCCAGCGACCGGCCCCCTCGGCTGTGGCAAACGGCCGAAAATTGATGACGACATGCCGCCATAGTCGGCGACCTATTGACCGGATGACGAACCGTGCATCACGCTTTGCCTCCCTACCATCACTCTTCGGTATGGAGGTGTCATGTTGCGACGCATCCTCGGCTACGTCACCGCCCTCGTCATCGCGACGGCGTTCGGGCTGGTCGGGACCATGATCACCGCGACCCCGGCCCAAGCGGACGGCTGCTACACGTGGGGCCGCACGCTCTCCCAGGGCGCCAGCGGTGAGGACGTCCGCCAACTCCAGATCCGCGTCTCCGGATACCCGGGCTACGGCGCCGTGATCGCGTTGGACGGCGCCTTCGGACCGGCCACCCGGTCGGCCGTCATCCGCTTCCAGCAGGCGTACGGGCTGGCCGCCGACGGTATCGCCGGGCCGGCCACCTTCAGCCGGATCTACGCGCTGCAGGACGACGACTGCACGCCGATCAACTTCACCTACGGCGAGCTCAACACCTGCAACTCGACCTGGGCCGGCGGCAACGTGTCCGCCGGGACCGCCAGGGCCAACGCGCTGGTGTCCATGTGGAAGCTCCAGGCGATGCGGCACGCCCTCGGCGACCAGCCGATCCGCGTCACCAGCGGTTTCCGCAGCGTGGCCTGCAACAACGCCGTCGGGGGCGCGGCCGGCAGCCGTCATCTCTACGGTGACGCCGTCGACCTCGGGTCAGGCCCGCACTCGCTGTGCCGGATGGCCCAGCAGGCCCGCAACCACGGGTTCAACGGCATCCTCGGCCCGGGCTACCCCGGCCACAGCGACCACACCCACGTCGACCACCGCGGCAGCCGCTTCTGGTCCGCCTCCGGCTGCGGCATCTGACGATCGCGCGGCCTGCCACCCCGCTCGGGGGTGGCAGGCTGCGTATCCATGAACGATCTGCGCCCCTTCGACCCGGCCGGCGACCGCGGTGCCGTCGAGTCCCTGTGGCAGGCGAGCCTCGCCCCCACCTGGCCGGTGCTGCCGCTCGGTATCGACCGGCTGCGCGACGGGATCGTGGCGACCGGGCCCACCGGCTCCGTCACCGGCTTCGTGGCCACCGCCGTCGGCCGGGAGTCGACCGGCATCCCGCTGCTGATGGTCGCGCCCGACTCGCGGCGTCGCGGCCTCGGCACCGCCCTCGTCGACGCCGCGGTCAACCGGCTGTCCGCCGCTGGCGGTGACGTCCACGCGGGCAGCGGCGGTGACCCCACCCTCTGGCCGGGCGTGCCACTCGACCTGCCGGCCGCAGTCGCGTTCTTCACCGCGCTGGGGTGGCACTCCGACCACGACTGCGCCGACCTGACCCAGGACCTGCGCGACTACCGCGACCTCCCCGCGGCGCCGGGGGTGCGGACCGCGGTGGCGGGCGTGGAGCACCGTGACGAGGTCCTCGCCTTCGAGGCCGCCACCTTTCCCCAGTGGCTGCGCTTCTTCGCGGACGCCGTCTTCCCCGACGCCGTTGTCCCTGACGCCGTCTTCTCTCACGCCGTTTCCCCTGACGCCGGGGCCTCCGACACCGGCTCCCTGACAGGCCCGGGCGCCGTCCCCGCTGGCGCCTCGGAGGGCGAGGAGGTGCTGACGGCCCACACCGACGACGGCACCCTCGTCGGGACGCTGCTGTTCGGCGGCCCCGACTTCGCGCACCCGTACCGGCCGATGCTCGGACCGGCCGCCGGCCTCATCGGCTGCGTCGGCGTCGCCCCGTCCGCCCAGGGCCGCGGCATCGGCAGCGCCATGGTGGCCGCCGCGTCCGGCATCCTGCGCGACCGCGGCACCCGCACCTGCCTCATCGACTGGGTGGTCCGCGAGTCCTTCTACGGGCGCGTCGGCTACCGCCCGTGGCGCCGCTACCGCATGTTCCGCCGCACCCCGGGCTGACCCCCGACGACGCTCACCACAGCCCGGCCGGCCGCCGGGTCACCAGCCATCGCCCCGTCTCTGCGTCACGACCGACGGGCGGTCATCGCTGGTCGGTCAGGAGGCCGCGCCGTGACGGCCGGCGCCCGCCGCGAAGCGAGCCGCGCCATCGGCCGCACCGGCCGCGTCGGCCAGCGAGGCGTAGCCGCGACGCAGCTCGTTGGCCAGCGCCGCCGGCTCGTCGAGACCCTCCTGTTCGAGCAGCGAGAGGCGGTCGTTGCGC
>Ga0190272_10001879_pt1 | contig 10051 bp, 8 predicted proteins | sample Popmic504T_FD_133746 | JGI IMG/M metagenome (GOLD analysis project Ga0190272, IMG submission 133746) | Populus adjacent soil microbial communities from riparian zone of Shoshone River, Wyoming, USA - 504 T | ecosystem: Environmental > Terrestrial > Soil > Riparian zone | place: USA: Wyoming... | reverse complement strand
CTCTACAACGCCAGCCCGGAGACCCGCGCGCCGAGTCGTCGCAATCTACGTCGATCGCGGACACGACGTCGTGCACCGGTCATCCGACCGACAACGTTGGCGGCGCCGAACGAGGATCCTCGACTGCAGGACCTCGCTCGCGCTCATTCAGCGGAGTCCCCGCCAAAATTCGCCGATTCCGCGTCCTCGCGGGTCGCATCGTACGTGGCCGACTCCGGAATATTGGACATCAGCGGCGCGTCGGCTGGGTAGTCGCCGACGCGGTGGCCGAACCCATCGGCGGTGTATCCCTCTGGCAACTCATCGACGATCTGACCGTCGCGAGGGCCTCCATGCAGCCGGAATCCCATCATGTCGTGAGGGTATACCTACGCACAGACAGGTTCCTCGTCTTTTCCCGGATGCTACGCGGCCGAGGTCGCTTCGGCTCGGAGCAGGTCCCGTACGAACTCCGATATCGGTGTCGGGTGCACGCCGTACCTGTCTCTGGTGGCGGTCATGTCGATCTGGGAGTCGTATCCGTCGAGGGCGGTCAGTAGATGTGTGACGAACTCGGGCACGCCAGGGACTGCTTCCCCGACCGGGATGTGTTCGACCGGCACGTTTCGGCCCAGCTCAACTTCGAAAGCTGTGACGATGTCGTGCCAGGTCAACGGGGTCGGTCCGCCGACGACGATGGTTTGGTTCGGCGTCTCGGGGTGGGTCAGAGCAGCCACCGCGTAGGCTGCGACGTCGGCGGACGCGACGAACGAGTGCTTGCGCTGCCCGCTGCCGATGAGTGTCACCGGCCGGTTCGATAGCGCCGGCTCGGCCACCACGAGGGGGATCAACAGATCCATGAAAGTCGCCGGTCGCAGAATGGTCCAATCGAGACGACTCTCCCGAAGGCGCTGCTCTGTGGCACCTTTGGCCGCAAGAAGCGGCATCGGGTGATCCGGATGTGCCCCGAGTGCGGAGACGAACAGGAACCGCTTCACATCGGTCGCTTCTGCCGCGTGGATGAGGTTGTCGTTTCCAGCGTGGTCGACGGTCTGTACGGTGTCTGGCGGCCGTCTGCCGGCAGCATTAGCTGTCGTGACCACGGTGTCGACCCCGTGGCACGCCCGGAGGAGCGACTCGGGATCCGTGAGGTCCGCCGCGACGTGCTCGACGTCACGGTGGTCAGCATGGGTTGGACGGGAGCCGGCGCGAGTCACCAGGCGGAGCCGCTCGCCACGCTCTAGAAGACGATCGACGATCTTACCGCCAAGGCCACCGCTGGCGCCGACGATGAGGATCATGATTGCTCCTTGCTGCGAGGTGCTGCATTGAGGACGCTTCGCACGCCCTGATCCGGCCCTTGGCCGGACACATCCACGGGCTCGAGATACAACGTCGCCGACTCGATGCGCTGAGCGGGGATCTCGAACAGGATCACTCCCCGCATGTCGAAGGGTTGCGCGTCCACCCGTGTGCCTGTCATGACCCACTCGCTCCAGACGGTTGAACCGTCCACGGTCGCGCGCGCCACGGCAGCGGTGATGTCGGGGACACCCGCGAAGATCTGAATCCAGTTCCTCCGCACCTGGTCACGGCCGACGAACCCGCGGTCGGGATGTGCCGGCGTGTCGTTGCGATAGTCCTCCGCGAAGCAGCCGACTAGCGCGTCGATGTCGTGCGCGTTCAGTGCCGCCGCGAGTTGGCCAAGTATCCCGAGCGGGGTTGCGAGTGTCGTCATGACGTACCCTAAATCCGATACAGTAGACTGTAATAAAATTAGTATGGGACGGGATATGACGGACGTCAAGACCCCGCGCGGCTACGACTCCCGCGCGCGACGCGCGAACGCGAGCAGAAATCGGGAGAAGGTGCTCGATGTCGCAGAAAGACGGTTTCGCGCCGGCGGCTACGCGAGCACGACCTTGGCCGCGATAGCGGCCGACGCGGGGGTTTCCGCCGAACTGATCTACAAGTCATTCGGCAGCAAGGGCGGCATCGTCAAGGCCCTCTACGACCGCGGCCTCGCCGGCACAGGACCCGTTCCCGCGTACCAGCGCTCCGACGAGATGCGCGAGCGCCAGACGGAACCCGCCGACATACTCGAGGAGTGGGGTCGGCTGACCGCCGAGGTGGGGCAGACGGTCACGCCGATCCGACTGCTCCTGCGTACCGCCGCCGCGACGGATCCTGACATGGCCGCTCTTCTGGAGCGCACCGAGGGTGAGCGATACGAGCGGATGCGCCATCACGCGGAATTCCTCGCCGAACGACGATACCTGCGGGCAGATGTCAGCGTCGCCGACGCCACCGATGTGCTCTGGGCGTGCAGTTCGGTCGAGCTCTACGAGCTCCTGGTCCTCCACCGCCGGTGGCCGCCGCAACGGTTCGCGGCGTTCATCACCGACCTCATGCGGGCTGGTCTGCTACCGCGCTGACCGCACAAGTCATCGCGCAAGAGCTCTTCACACTCCGTGTCGCCGGCCGTAACACGCCGGGACTAGTGTCCGACGAAAGGTCGCGCCCTGATGCGGGAGCGACCTTTTCGTGTCGGACGCGATGAAACGGGGTGTCAGATGAGTGAATGCGATTCTTGCGGTCGGCAGTACCCCTCGCTCCTGGAGGCGGCGCTGTGCGGTGAGCGAGACTTGGTCGAGGCGGAAGACCGAGCCCGGGGAACGATCTTCCGCCCGGCGGCCTGACGACGGAGAACGCAGCCGGATGCGGCATCCGGATCATCCGATCGGGATGAGGGCGCCGGTGCCACCCTTTCCTAGACTGGGCGCGCCCAAAGGAGAGGACTCGACGATGAGTGACAGCCAGGACCAGCCCAGCACGCCGCCGATCACCAAGCCTCCTGCGGGTACCCCGGCAGGCACGGGACCGACGAATACCGCGGAACCCACTCCGACGCCGCCTGCCGCGGGTGTGAGCCGGACTGCGCTGATCTGGATCGGTGTCGCAGTGGTCGTGCTGTCGTTCGTCGCTTCGTTCCTCGGCGCGACGCTGGCCCGGTCGAACGCGGAACCCGTCCCGGTTCCGACGGTGACCGAGACGGCTGCACCTCCGAGCACCGAGGACTACGAGGAGGCGCTCGAGGAGATCCTCCCGGCGGGCGCGGCGGTGCGTGCCGGAGCCGGAGCCCCCGAAGCGGGCAAGGGCTACGACGGGGAGGTTTACATCGACATCGTGACCTCCGACGTCTACCTCTTCAGAGACGGCGACTGGGTCAACGTGGGAAACATCCGCGCCTCGGCGGCGGAGAACCTGACCGGCGAGACCGGAGCAGCGGGCGAGTCCGGTGCCACGGGCGAGACCGGGGCCACCGGCGAGACGGGTGCCCCGGGAGCGCCCGGCACACAGCTCTCACTGGGACTCGGCGCCCCCGAAGACGAGACCTGTGAGACGGACGGCGACATCTACATCGACACCGAGGTGGTCGAGTTCTACGAGTGCACCGGCGGGGAGTGGACCCTGTTCGGCCCGACCACCGCGCAGGAGCCCGTGCCGACGCCGACGACCGATTCCGAGGGCTGAGCCGCCGGCCCGATCAGCCCTCTCCGCGCTTCGCGGCCAGCAGCTCCCGCCAGTTCTCGGGCAGCCGTTCCGCGGGACCGGGGGCGGACTGATCGGCCGGGTGCGACGTCGGCGGCGCGAGCCGCGGACCGAAGGAGAAGTCATGGGTGAGGTAATCCCAGAACCAGTCCTCACCCGGCTCGTAGCTTCGTACCACGGGGTGTCCGGTCGCCTCGAAGTGCTTGGTCGCGTGCGTCTCGAGCGAGTCGTCGCAGCATCCGACATGCCCGCACAGCGCGCAGCGACGTAGGTGGACCCACCAACCGCCGGCCGCTTCGCACTCGACGCAGCCGTTCCCGCTCGGCGGGACGGTCGGATCGATGAACTCGGGGTGTTCGGTCACGGGGACGCTCCTCGGTCGGGCCTCATCGCGATGCTACCGACAGAGGCTCGACGTCGGCGCCGTCACCACCCGGTCTCGAGTACCCGATCCAGCGCTGCGACGAGCACGTCGGCGCTCTCGCGCGTGAAGCACATCGGCGGCTTGATCTTGAGGATGTTCTGGTGATCGCCGGTCGGCTGCGCGATCACTCCGAGCTCGCGCAGCCGATCGCAGATCGCGGCGGTCTCGGCCGTCGCGGGTTCCCACGTCGCCCGGTCGCGGACGAACTCGGGTCCGAGGTAGAACCCTGACCCGTGCACGGCGGCGAGGAGCGGATGGCGCTGCCCGAGTTCCTCGAGCTTCGCCTGGAGGTACGCGCCGGTGTCGCGAGCGTTCTCCTGAAGGCGCTCGTCGCGGATGATGTCGAGCACGGTGAGACCGACCACGCTGGAGACCGGGCTCCCGCCGGCCGAGGAGAAGAAGTACCCGCCCGCGCGGTATCGCTCGGCGATCTCGCGCGTCGTGATGACGGCGCCGAGCGGATGCCCGCCGCCCATCGCCTTCGCCACCGCGATCACGTCGGGCACCACGTGCTGCTGCTCGAATCCCCAGAACCACTCGCCCAGCCGTCCGTACCCGACCTGTACCTCGTCGGCGATAGCGAGCCCTCCGTGCACTCGCACCGCGCGGTAGATCGCGTCGAGGTAGCCGTCGGGGAGGGCGATCCCGCCCGCATTGCCGAACACGGTCTCCGACAGGAACGCAGCGACGGGCGTGCCTGCCGCCGCAAGTCGCTCGACCTCGGCGACGGCGTCCTGCGCGTACTTCCCGGCATCCGACCCAGCATGAGCCCCGCGGAACACGTTCGGGGCCGCAACCGTGTGCACCCACTCGGGCCGCGTCTCCAGGGCCGCCGGGTTGTCGGCGATCGAGGTGGAGACGGCATCCGTCAGATACGTCCAGCCGTGATAGGCCTCGCGCACGGCAAGAAGGTCGCGCCTCCCCGACCATGCCTGCGCGAGCCGCAGCGCCAGGTCGACCGCTTCGGATCCGCTGTTGACGAGGAAAACGGTATCGAGCGGATCGGGCACGAGAGAGGCCAGGCGCTCCGACAGCTCGACGACGGCGGGGTAGTGGAAGCGTGAGTTGGTATTGATGAGCCGCCACTGCTCGGCCACCGCCTCCACCAGGCGTGGATGCGCGTGACCCACCGAGGTCACGTTGTTGAGCGTGTCGAGGTACACCCGGCCGTGGGCGTCGACGAGGTGTTCGCGCCAGCCCCGCACGATGATCGGCGGATCGTCGAAGTAGTGCTCCTGCACATCGGCGAAGGATCCGCCGCGGCGCTCGAGCAGGGCCGCTCCGTCGAGTTCGGCGACGGGCGGGAGAGTGCCCGGCACGAGGGCCGCCGGGTCGGCGACGACCGCTCGCCACGCCGCTGCAAGCGACGCCGGCGCGAACCACGGCGCCTCGACCCCCGTCTCGATGACCTGCACCCAGATCGTCCCCGACGCCTCGGCCAGCACATCGGCGGCGCTCACCCGCGCGCCGGCTGCGAGTGTCGTGCGGCATCCGTCCACGCGCAGCGTGATGCGGTCGGTCCGCAGCTCGAGACCGCGCTCGGTCGGCCACACGGTTCCCGCCCACGGCGCTGCCATCGGGTGCGGTTCGGCGAGGCGCATCTCGAGTCCGAGAGCCACGTTGCCCGGCTCCTGCGTATCGCCGGGCCGAGCGCGCGTCAGGCGCGCCTCGCCGAACCTCGCCACGGCGGCGCCGACCTCGACGAGGCCCTCCTCGAAGAGTTCGTCCTCGACGGATGCCGCGAGCCAGCGGCCATCGTGCAGTGCGGCGCTCGTCGGCGAAAGGTCGAGGGTGCGCACGTCCGCGGCAGCCAGCGCCGGCAGAAGAGCAAGGGCGGGCGGCAGCTCGAGCGGGGGAGTGCTGTGGCCGGTCATCCTCCGGACGAGGGCGGTCGCCACCGGCAGCGGAACCGACGTCGCCTGAGCGAATATCTCCCGTTCGTGCACGAGGTTCGCAGCGGCATACTCGTTCGACGCATCCGTGGCGATCACATGGTGAGCGCTGGCGACCAGAACGGCGCCGCGAATCACGACGAGCGCCCAGAGCGCGTCGGCCTCGGCCTCCGACACCGGGCGGATGCGGTGGTACGCCGTGATGGCGCGCAACGCTGCGGGCAGGTCCATGCCGTCGTGGTGCAGCAGCGACGACACGGTGATCGCGATCTCGCCGATCGTCCAGGTGCGGTTGAGGTCGCCGAGGTCGATGACCCCGTCCGGAACGCGCGTGACCGCGTCGTCGGTGACCACATTGTCATCCGTCAGGTCGCCGTGGATGAACTGCACCGGAAGCCGATCGGCGACCTCGGCGACGGCATCCCACGCGGCAGCGGCCGCCGCTGCGAGCTCGATACGAAGGTCTTCGTCGCGGATGTACGGGAGGAGCTCGTCGAGCACTCCCGGTGCCTCCCTCAGGTCCCACTGATGCACGCGCTCTGCGCCGGGCGCGTCGAGGCGGGACAGCGCCACGTCGACGGTCGCGGCGAGCGCGCCGAGGGCGTGCACCGCAGCGGGGGAGAGGTACCCCGAGAGGGTCTCGCCCTCCAGGAACTCGAGCAGCCGCGCGTGCATGGTGACACGGTCGACGACGACCGACCGGGCAGTGGTGCCGTCGGGAAGGGGCAGCGCCCGCGGCGCGCGCACACCGGCGGCGCTGATGGCGGCCGCCGCCGCCGACTGCGCCTCGAGCTCGGCCGCGGTGACGCTCGGGTTCGCGATCTTCAGGAGGACGGGCGGGCCGTCTGCGGGTTCGATCAGGAAGTTGCGGTCCTGGTGGCTGCCGAGCGCGCGCACAGGCCCGGTCACGCCCCAGCCTTCGAGGGCGATGCGTGCAGCCGCCGGCTCGTCGATCTCGGGAGGCGCGGTCTGCACCAGCGTCCCATCAGCCATCGTGACCTCCTCCGCCCACCGTACCTCGGGTGTTTGACACCTCCACGGCAGATGGATGCCGCAGCCACGCGCTTCGGAGACTTCTGGGCACGAACCAGGGAATAGCCCGGGAAGCTCGCGACTTAACTTGATACAGCGATGCTCAAGTTCGTAAACTTGACACGCTGAGACTCAAGTTTATTGGAGAGACATGCCCGAAGACTTCACCCCTCAGGACGCCGACAACAGCTCGAGCGCGTTCGACGAGTTCCTCGCGCGCTACCTCGATGGCGAGCGCGCCCGCGCGTCGCGATCGATCGATCTCACCCGCTTCCTGAGCCTGCGCACGCAGGAGCTGCTTCAGCAGGCAGGCGCCTACGCACTGGGGCGCGGTCAGCGCGAACTCGACGCCCTGCACGTGCTGCGCGTGCTGGTGGGGGAGTCGCCGGCCAAAGACGCTGTGGAGCGGATCGGTGTCGACCCGGGCGCCATCGCCCGGGCAGTCGAGCAGCGGCTGCCGCAGGCCTCTGATCCCGCCGACGTCGATGGCGCGGTGATCACGCCGTCGGTGCAGCGCGCACTTTTCCACGCCTTCCAGGTGGCCCGGTCGTCGGGCTCGACCTATGTCGACCCCGAGCACCTGTTCTTCGCCCTCGTACTCGGCCAGGACGCCCCCGCGGGCCAGATCCTCGCTCACGCCGGCGTCACCGCCGACGCGCTCCTGCAGGGAGCGCGCGAGACCGTGACGCCGACGAGCGCACCCACGGGCGACGCGGGAACGGATGCCGCGGCATCCGAGACTCCGATGCTCGACCGGTTCGGCACGGACCTCACCGCGCTCGCCCGCGCCGGCTCACTCGACCCGGTGATCGGTCGCGAGGACGAGATCGAGCAGACGATCGAGATCCTCAGCCGCCGCACCAAGAACAACCCGGTGCTCGTCGGCGAGGCCGGCGTCGGCAAGACCGCGATCGTCGAGGGTCTCGCCCAGGCGATCGTGGCGGGCATGGTCCCCGAGCAGCTGCGCGAGAAGCGTGTCGTGGCTCTCGACCTACCCGCGATGCTCGCCGGGACGCGCTACCGCGGCGACTTCGAGGAGCGCCTGACCAAGACGATGGACGAGGTGTCGAGCCTCTCGGGCGAGATCATCCTCTTCATCGACGAGGTGCACACCGTCGTCGGCGCAGGCGGCGGGGGCGACGGAGCGATGGACGCCGGGAACATCCTCAAGCCTCGCTTGGCCCGCGGTGACCTGCACCTGGTCGGCGCGACCACTCTGAAGGAGTACCGCGTCGTCGAGAAGGACCCCGCTCTGGAGCGGCGGTTCCAGCCGGTGCGCGTGAGTGAGCCGAGCCTCGAAAATGCGGTGCTGATCCTGCGCGGCCTGCGGCCGGCCTACGAGGAGCATCACGGAGTGTCGTTCACCGATGACGCGCTGCGTGCGGCGGTCGAACTGAGCGACCGGTATCTGTCCGAGCGCGTCCTGCCCGACAAGGCGATCGACCTGATCGATCAGGCCGGAGCCCGGCTGCGCCTGCGGCTCGGTGTCACGGTCGACGTCTCTGGTCTCGTGGAGCGCCTGGCCGAGCTCGAGGCCGACAAGAACGCTGCGGTCGGCGCCGAGAAGTACGAGGAGGCCTCACGGATTCGCGACATGATCGCCGACGTGCAGACGCGGCTCAGCGCTGCGACGGAACGCCCTGCGGCGGAGGCCGTCGTGGGCGAGCCCGAGATCGCCGCGGTGATCAGTCGCGCCACCGGCATCCCGATCAAGCGCCTCACCGAGAGCGAGCGCGAGCGTCTCTCCCTCCTCGAGGCCGAGCTGCACGCGCGCGTGATCGGGCAGGACGATGCGGTCACCGCGGTCGCCAAGGCTGTGCGACGCAACCGCACCGGCATGGGCGACGCACACCGCCCGGTCGGATCGTTCCTCTTCCTCGGCCCCACCGGCGTCGGCAAGACCGAGCTGGCCAAGGCGCTGGCGGTGAGTCTGTTCGACGATGACCCTTCGACAAGCTCAGGGACCGGGAGTGTCGGCTCAGGGACCGGGGGTGTCGGCTCAGGGACCGGTTCCGGTGGCCACGGTTCCAGCGTGATCCGCTTCGACATGAGCGAGTTCGGGGAGCGGCACACCGTCTCGCGGCTGGTCGGAGCGCCTCCGGGCTACGTCGGCTACGACGAGGCGGGGCAGCTCACCGAGCGCGTGCGACGCAACCCGTACTCGATCGTGCTCTTCGACGAGATCGAGAAGGCACACCCCGACGTGTTCAACCTGCTGCTTCAGGTGCTCGACGACGGCCGCCTGACCGACGGACAGGGGCGCACGGTGGACTTCCGCAACACGGTGATCGTGATGACCTCGAACATCGGCAGCGAGTTCCTCGCGTCGCGCTCCGGTGCGATCGGGTTCATCGCCGACGGTGGGGGAGCCACCGGCTTCGGAAGCGAAGACGACCTGCGCGTGCGCGTGATGGGACGGCTGCGCGAGGCGATGCGTCCCGAGTTCCTGAACCGCATCGACGAGATCGTGCTGTTCCGCAAGCTGGACAAGCCGCAGCTGCGTGAGATCGTCCGGCTCATGCTGGGCGCGACCGACCGCCGCCTGTCGGGGCGGGAGGTCGCGCTCGAGGTGACGGATGCCGCGATCGACTGGCTGGTCGAGCACGGCTACGAGCCCGAGTACGGTGCGCGACCCCTCCGCCGGCTGATCCAGCGCGAGGTCGACGACCGCATCGCCGAGCTGTTCGTGAGCGGAGCCCTGGCCGATGGCGGCGCGGTCACGGTCGACGCGGACGCGAGCAAGCTCCGCGTCGGCAGCGGCTCGGAGATGCGCGCGGCCGCCTGACACCGCGCGTTCGCAGCCTGCCCTCGCACGAGGGCTGTACCTTCCTGCGAGTGCTGCGTAATCCTCTGCCGCGCTCGCAGGAAAGTGGCGCCGTCGACGCGGTGGCGGGGTCAACTCGGCGGCGCCATCAGGGAGCGGGCGAGCGCGGTCGATCCGGCGACGGCTGCCGACATCGTCGCGACCGCTCCGAGCGGGATCATGAAACACAGCTGCGTCGCGACGCCGAACCCGAGAACGCGGGCCCGGTGGCCCTTGAGAAGCCGACGTCGGGTGCGGGGATCGAGGCCGCGGCCGCTCAGCGCGCGCGACGACAGCTCGTCTGCGAGCAGCCAACCGGTGAATGTGATCGCGAAGACGGTGCCGAGCACCCCGCCCACGGCGGGGACG
>Ga0190272_10001878_pt1 | contig 10054 bp, 6 predicted proteins | sample Popmic504T_FD_133746 | JGI IMG/M metagenome (GOLD analysis project Ga0190272, IMG submission 133746) | Populus adjacent soil microbial communities from riparian zone of Shoshone River, Wyoming, USA - 504 T | ecosystem: Environmental > Terrestrial > Soil > Riparian zone | place: USA: Wyoming... | reverse complement strand
TGTTGGGCAGGACAATCCTCAGTCCGTAGTCATCCCGAAGGGTGTCGTCCACGCATATCAAAACATTGGAGAGACGGACGGCATCGTCGTCAATTGTCCGAACCGCCTTTACATGGGCGACCACCGCCAGGAAACGATTGATGAGATCAGACATGAGGATGATCCGAATACAATTTTCCGTATGGACGATTGACCGAACGGCAGTGAACTAGGAGCGCGGGCTATCCCACTAGGATGACGCGAAAGTCGAAGCGTTGTTAGAGATGCTCGGTCTCAACGAAGCAAGGTCTGACATTCCCAACTCTCGGTGTGCTGCTCGCGTTATGCTGAAGGCTGGACGTTCGTCGCAGAATGAATGCTAGCGTGGCTTTTCGCGACTGCGGTTTCATAGAGCGCTTCATACTGCGCGACCACGGAACTAAGTGAGAAGTATTCGTTTACTCGCAATCTGGCGCTATTCCCTAACGTGATTCGCTCCTGTCTCCCAATTTTGATCACACCCTTCCAGGAGTTTGCCATTGCTTCGGGGTTGCGAGGAGGCACGACGCGCCCTGAGTCGCCCACAATCCACGGCAAATCACTTACGTCGGTGACCACGCACGGGATGCCACATGCCATCGCCTCTCCGATCACGTTAGGAAACCCTTCCTCACAAGACGAAGACGACGCCACGTCGAGCGCGGCCGTAATTCTCGGCATATCGAGGCGCTCGCCGAGCAAGTGAATGCGCTCTACCATTCCCAGGTCCTGAACCATTACCCGCAGCGACTCATTGTTCCAATCAACATTCTTGCCGGCAAGGACAAACTGAGCGTCTGGATAATCCCGCAATAGCAGTGCACCGGCCCGCAGAAAAGTGGCATGATCCTTCAACGGGTGGAAGCGGCCCATTAGGCCGATGAGAAAAGTATCCTGAGCTACGCCCAACTCAGCGCGAACGGAGCGCCGCGCCTCCTCAGAAGGAGCAAAGAGATCCGTGTCGAAGCCGTTCGGAATTACCACGCTAGTGGCAGCTTCGTAGCCGATGGCGTTGTGCTGTGCGGCGCTCATTCTTGAGTTATTAAGAATCTTTGTCGGCCAACGAGAAAGACGCGCGCCCAGCTTGATGGCCCTGGCGGTGTTTGGCTTCTCCTCATCCAGAGAGGAAAGTGATTGTCTGATGTTCCAGAAAACAGCCACCGGCCGGCGGGCAAACATGCCGGCGAGTTGGGCTGCCAGATTGCCGTGGTACATCCAACCTTGAATTAAGTCTGGCTTAAGCCGGCGAATGGCGCGTATCAGGCGCAGGAGGGAAAGCGGTCCCAGCAAAGACGGCTTCATGCCCATCGCATGGACAGGTATGCCTAATTGTCTGATGTCAGGGCCTAACTTCTCAATGCCATCGAGCGAGATCACTATCGGCTCGAATCGCTTTCGATTCGTGCGCGACAAAAGCTTGTAGAGCATCATTTCGGAACCGCCGATAGCCAGGTCGTTGACGATGTGCAGAATTCGGATGGGTCTGACCTGAGGACGATGACCGTTCCCGTTCGGACTCGCGGGGGACCACGTTTGCGGGGCTACTGCAAGCCCGACCTGAGTTTTCGCGGCCATTTAACGTCGACCCTGAGTGGTGCGTGAGTTGGAGTAAAACTACTCACCCAAGATAGCGCTTAAGGAAAAAATGTCAAATGCCAGGGCTACGGTCAGTTGCTGAGGGGCGCTGGGCCATTTCGTACGTCGAATCCATGGATTAACTTCTCAGAAAGCTTGGGAACAAACACACCGGCTCCGCTCAAACCGTCTCTGGTGACGAGAGATTGAAGCGCAAGTGTCCAGCTGGCGGTAGCCTGATGAGGCCTGCAAGGGAGGACACTTGCGCTTCGTCAATAAACTGGGGCTCGATGGCCCAATTCCCGCAATGCGGCGGCTGTCTTGTCAGCGAGCTGGTCGACCGTGAAGAATTCTTCGATGCGCGCCCGCGGAGAGGACTCTCGCGCAGAGGTAAGTTGGGCTACACATTCCGAGAGGCCTCGCGCCAATGCTCGCGGATTCCCCGGCGGCACGACAATGCCGGTATCGCCCACCAGCAGCGCGGAATCGCCTACGTCAGTGACGACACAGGACAGATCGCAGGCCATGGCCTCGGCAATTGCATTGGGAAACCCCTCGCCGGATGACGATGAACAAACTATGTTCACGGCATTGTAGACCGCTGCCACATCACTGCGCTCGCCGGCCCAGACTATACGATCAGCGATACCCTCCGACTCTGCCAGTCGCCGCAGTCTCGATGCGTAGTTTTCCGGCCCGCTTCCTATGCAAACAAATCTGACATCGGCTCTCTCGCGAGCAAGAAGCGCGGCCGCCCTAAGAAAGGTGGGATGATCTTTCACCGGGTCGAGCCGGGCCACGCATCCGATCAGAATTGCGCCATTGGCGAATCCCCACTCCGCTCTGACTCGTCGGCCGGATTCTGGATCGGGTCTGAATCGCTCGGTATCAACGCCGCCGTGGATCACAATGCAATTCTGCGGAGGAAAACCAAGGGCTACGTGATACTCGCGTCCGCTCTCAGAATTCGCAATGATTAAGTCGGCGAAACGCGAAGCCAGAGTCTGAAGACGGAAGTTCATGCGAATGAACCAGTCGTAACGTTTTAGCTCCATGTCCGATGCCCGTATTCCAAAGACAATCTTCGTTTTGCTTATTAGCGGCTTAATCAAGACCGAAACAAGATTGGGTTCGACTAGATACGGATGCAGGATGTCCGGACGAATCGCCCTTAGCTCTTGCACCAGTCGCCAGAGAAAACCGAATAGCTCCCATCGTCCTCTTTTACGCAGACAAAACAGCTTAATGTTTTTGTTGGTAAACTCTTCTTCCAGAGCACCACCGGCGTAGAAAGTGATTACTGAAACGTCGAAGCGCTTTGGATCCAGGCCATTGACGAGGGCAGCGAGTTGCCGTTCTGAGCCGCCGTATTCAAGCGAACGAATGAGAAAAGCGATCCGAATCATGCTGAAACTACTCGTCCAAAACTCTCTGTTCTGCCAGGACCTCGTACGACTCGAAGATGGGTGCAGTAATCTGGCTAATATCAAGGTTGTGGCTATAGTCAGCCCCACGTTTTCCCAGCGCTCGGCCGCGATCGGGTAACGCCAGGATTTGAGCAATCGCCTCCGTAAGCGCTTCGCCGTTTCGATTCGGCACCAGGACGCCATGACCTACCTTATCTATCAGCTCCGACTCACAACCGGTATCAAAACCTACCACCGGAAGACCCATGGCGATTGCCTGCGTGCTGGACAGATTCTCGCTTTCGAACACAGGCGTCCGCAGATAAATGTCCGCTGCCGCGAAATACGGTAAGGGTTCAGTCTGGAAGCCAAGGAGGTGAACATTATCGGTAATTCCCAACTCAACTGATTTCGACTCTAACTGTGCCCGCTGCAATCCATCTCCAAGCACCACCCAATGGAGATTCGGAAACTTTGGCAGCAGCTGCGAAACCGATTCCAGCGCGAAAAGATGACCCTTGGAAGAATGAAACCGACCGACCGAAAGAGCTATCATCGCCTCGGGTGGTAATCCCAAAGAACGTCTAATTTCCGAGTAATGACGAGCTCTGACATTCCGTACGGCGCCAATGAGCTGCATGTCTACTGCGGGACGAATGGAAACGATTCGAGATGCAGGTATGCCGAGGCCGAGGAGTTCCGCGCGTGATGCTCCAGTAACAAAATAGTCCACCCTGCGCTGGGCTCGAGCATAGAGCCCCGGCGTCCAACCATAATGAGCATCTTTCATTTGCTCAAACGTACAAGGAACTGTATGTATCATTGGCTTACGAAAAACGGCCTTCACCATTAGGCCGGCTACAAATCCATAGAAGCCGTGCGTATGTATGATATGAGGCCGAAATCTCAAGAAAGACTTGAGCACCTCTCTTGCGGCCAATACATATCCGGCAGACCGCCAGGTTAGAGTTAAGCATTTGCGCCACGGGACCAGGACTTTTCGCACGGCAAGATCCTGGATATGTTTCGACAGGAAGTTCAAAAACCGCGGGCTCGGCGGTTGAACATAAGCGCCTTTGGCGCGCAACCGTTCGTCATACACGAAGTCACCAGAGTCAGGTTGAATGGTGACTATTCGATGGGCGAGCTTTTCGGCGTCTGACACACGCACAATGTCCCATAGACAGCGTTCGCAACCACCACCCGCTAATCCATCAATAAGGTGAAGCACCCTGGTCTGATCAGAGGCATTCATTCTTCGACGCCTGGCTCGCTAGGATTGTGCCGATCTGGTGACGAAACATCCTGACATCTGCCACACTGAGGCCGATCAAGTCCCTAATTCGCGTTTGAGTCGCCCGGATGTACACCGCAACCAAACACACAGAGATGCAGATCTGACTAATCGTCATCGCCAAGGCGGCCCCGCTCTCAGCCAATCTCGGAATAAGCAACAGCGACACGATGATATTGATCAAAGCACTCAGCCACCCGAGAATTGACAGCAATCCGGGGCGGCGCACCTTAATGAGCAAATAAGCGGCGAGAAGGGTGGGCACACTCACGGCAGCCGTACCGGGGAGTAGCAAACGGCCCACCTCGGCGGCCCTAATATATTTCTCACCGAAAAAGGCGATCACCACGTATGGGACACCTACAAAACCTATTAACATCGCGATCGCCATTACCCACCAGGTAACGCGGACGTATCGATTCATTGTAACTATGGCTGCCTGATGGGATAGAAGAGATATTTTTTTGAAGGTTGCGTCCTGCATGGCTTGGATGGGAAGCAGAAGTTTTTCAACGATCTGCTGTGCTACAGAGTAGATTCCGACCGCCACAGCTCCATGAAACGCATTCAGCAGAAACACGGGAGAGTTCGCCCATAAAAGACTCGATAGCAATGCCGGATGCGCGCGCAAACCAAAACTCAACATCTGCCGGTGAAGGTCCGCTGGTGCATCTCCCAGATCGCGGCCGGAACTACTACGGTAGGTGATGATGATCATCATGACAACCTGAATGACGGTTGTTAGCGAATAGATCATCACCGCTGCCAACACCCCACCGGAAAATCCTGTGAGAAAGACAGTGATCAATATCAGCGAGGTCGCGCTGCCTACCAGTTGCACCAAATTCAATTGCCAGATCCGACCCTTTCCGATCATTATCGCGTTCCAGAAATTCGCGTACAAAGACGGGAGCAAAAGAAGAAAAGCGATCCAAATCCATTTAAGCGGAAAACCACGAAGTAACATGTCCCTGGCCAGCCAGAGGACTCCGATACCCACGATCGAAACGCCCAGCCATGAGCGGAGCATAAACCGAAGCAGGATCTGTTGAATGCGACTCGACCATTCTTCGTGATTGCCAGAGAAAACGTTGGCGCTTTTGCTTAGACCAAAATCGGCCAGCACAGTCAACACCGCTACTAATTTGACAAGCAAGAAGTATTCGCCGACGCCCGCTGGTCCCAGGCTGCGTGCCAGCAGAATAGTGTTGACCATGCCCACAGCCATGATCGTTATGCGCGATCCAAGGCCTATCAATAACAGTTTCAACGTGGACATCAGTTCTTCTTAATGCGCTAAAGCAACGAACCTAAACTGGGAAGGTCCGGATCGCGCAGATGGCGACGCTAAGATTCTTTACGAGCTTTATCTCCATCTTAAGCCATACACAATTGAAAAAGGGGTTTAGCCTACCCCAAGAAGATTTGAAAAGAAATTCGCTGAATAGTAGATGAACTTTATGGGACTAATCACGTTTGGGTGTTGATGTGACGAAGTCCGTCAGGATAAGCTCGTACACTAAAATCAGCAGCCGGGCGCTAGCCGAGCTTAGGCGGTGAAGCCGCAAGCACATCAAGAAAGTCTCGTTAGATTTTGCTCGTGAACAAGACTAAAGAAATCAATCGTGGGTATCTCAACTACATAAGAAGCGTCTCGCACCCGAGAGCTGGGAAGGTAGGGAGCTCTCACAAAGAGCCGGCGTCCTTCTTCTGGAAATTTGTCACGGCGGCCAGCGGAGTCCTACCCGCTGGCTTAAAGAGAAGGCTGACGATTCTGGACTTGCGAGACGCCGTCGTGACAATTCATCTAAGTGATCAACGCGACATCAGCTCTTTTTGACACCGACATAGTAGAACCCATCTGCTGTCAATCTGAGATCGACGCTGCTGCGAATTAGAAGGTCAAGATATTTTATCGGCCAGGCCAACCACGAAAGCGGTCGCCGTAAAAGTATTTTCAGACGCCGGCCTGGGATAAAGCACAGCAGGTACTCTACGAAGAATGGACCAAGGAAGGAAGATGGTCCCACGCTAACGCCGCTTGCAACTTCCTCGAAACCAGAGAACAGGATCTGCAACCCTTTGTCTGTGAAGCGGAAGTAATCGTGCGTGTCATGGATAATAGTCAGGAATGGCACATTAATGAATATCTTTCCTCCCGGACGCAAAACGCGGTGAATCTCCTCGGCCACCTGCCACGGCCTCTGGACGTGTTCAAGCACGGCATTGCTGTAGACAGCGTCAAGCGATTCATTGGCAAATGGCAATGAATGAGCATCAGCCGCCACATCCAGGTTTTTCGTCGCGAATGAAACGTCAACATTGATGAAGTTCAGATGCGGCTGCAAATACTGATCGAAAAGACCCACGCCGGAACCTAAATTGAGAATTTGCATCTCCGGAGTGCATTCGTTGAGATACCGGAACATCGAAAGGTCAATCCAGATGGCTAGGGGGGGATTATAGTCGAGATACGGCCTGATGAGTCGCCGCAACCAACCCGGTAATGCGTCGCGCATAGATGGTAGTGCGTTGGGCTCTGACGGGCGGTAAAACGGAGAGTCCGGCGCAATCAACACTGGAACTCCATCGCGAATGGGATAAACCTGGCCGCACTCCCGGCAACATACGCTTTCCTCATTAAAACTGAGCGCCCCTCGACAAGTCGGACAGACCAACAGCTTATGTAGCCTTCCCGACGTCACACATTCTTCTCCCAGAGGTTGATGAAGTTCTCGTCCAAGACACCTACTCGATTCCAGCCAAAAAAAGTTTCTCTAAAGTGAAAAACGTGCAAGTCGCGTAAAGATTTACTTCGTAGCAGCTAAATCTATCTCCGAATTCTTAAAACATACGATGTTGAAAACCGGGGCCAAACCTATCCATCCAAGAAGTCTTGAAAGGAAGCCGGTCAACAACAGTATCGGTCTAGTCAACAAAGAGCTTTGCCCTAGAACCTTGAACATCCAATGGTTCCTGGTGAGTCCCAGCGAAAGATAGTAATAAACTGCTGAAATCTTATCGAAGGGTCGTTCACAAGAGTAATAAGTCTTAAACGTCTTACACTCCGGCAGTTCCTTCGTGACTTTTCGGAGATACCTTGATGTCGTGAAGTTGAGTTCATCAATATAGTAGTCGTGACGATCGAAAAAAGTTCGGACATACCATTTCGCAATCTTCTTTGAAGCCAACACGTAGGGCAGCCACATGATGTTGTAATGTCCTTCGTAAAAGGAGTTGTAATTTGGCACATTCATGACGACTATCCCAGTCGGTTTAACTACGCGAATCGCTTCTCTCATAACCGCATTTACATTTCTCACATGCTCTAACACCGCTATGCTGAACACAATATCAAACGTATTATCCTCGAACGGCAAATGTTCGGCGTGGGCAGGTAAGAGATATTCGTCCGCCGGGGTAATGCCGTTTGACTCTAGTAGGTCCAATGCCGTTTCGAATCTACCCTCAAACGATACTCCACTCCCCGGCTCGACTCCGATTACATCAAGACCTGACTTCAGCATGTAGCAAAGTCCAAATCCATAACCGCTGCCAATTTCCAAAATTTTTGGTCTCGAATAGGAACCTAAGTGAGGTTCGATAAAGTTGAAAGCACCTTCATAACCGGCTGCTAAATCATTAGCAGCAGTTCGCGGGTCACAATGCCGAATCTCCGAAGAAAACTTCACCATCGAACAGGCTATTGAATCGATTAGTCTCTCAGGGATTGTGATAGCTGGCATTAACGGAAAGATAGTTAACTCACCAATGTGCTGGTGCTCCCAGAAAATTCTCCTCGTTGAAGCCGAAGGTTCGACGGCACGAGGCGGTCATCGGACTCTGTGCAAAACGCGCGTGCCCTTGATGCAGTGAGCCGCGTCTTCGATGATAAAGAGACCATGCCGGTCTGCGACTTCGCGCAATCGACGTATGTCGCACATCTGTCCGTAGAGATGAACGGCCTCCCCCTCAACAAATCAAGGTCCGCATGCATCAGCCGGTCGAGCGCGTCACAATATTCGTCAACAAAAAATCCAGTCGCGCATGGCTGATCCATCACCATGCACCGTAAGCGGCTCATTCAACAGACAACTACTGATGAAGCGAGGCACAGCCTTTTCCAGATGTTGATATGGCCCGTAGTTATTGAAGGGGCGTGCCGTCTGCCTCGCAAATTCAACGGGTCAGAAAGATGATAGCCCAAATTTAGAGAACAAGGCGCAGAGAAGATGGCCGCCAGCGTTTCCCTGGTTAACGACGCTTCTAGACTTGCGCCCGTCAGCTATGGTTTGATTTTCCCAAGTTCAGTCACCTAGATCGAGTTGGCTTATCCTAATCTTTAAACAGAGCGAACATAATTGCGCTACTGATCGCGGCCGCTGTTTTTCTAATCGCCCTGCATTATTCACTAACGGCAACGCCGGTGGATCGGGTTATCTTGCAAACATCACCGCTCATGCAGCCCGTGAAGATTTCTGACAGCATCGTTTATTGATCAATGAATAAGATCCCCGGCACAAGAATCACTAAAAGAGCGGCGGCCTTCCTTGCTGACCCGCGGCGGGCGCTCGCGGTTGCAGCGGTCCTGCACCTGCTGATCACTTTGCTGATCTTTACTGTCGGGATATGCAGAATCTCCCCCGAACAGTGGGACGAGCACGGCATCGGAGAGTTCGCTCAGGATGGCCACACCTATCGCGTGCAGGCCGAGTCATTGGCTCACAGGCTACAGCAATTTGATCTCTCGGCTTGGCTTAGAGATTCTGCACCTTTTCACGTCAAACTGTATTCGATTTGTTTCGCACTGCTCGGCCCTTTGCTCGGCGCCAACATCCTGGCAGCGGAACCGCTAAATCTTTTTTGTTATCTAACGATATTACTTCTCACCTTTAGTCTCGCCAAAATGATCGCAGGCCAACGCACTGCCTGGTTGGCCGCAATAATTGTGGCGCTATGGCCATCGCTCCTGCTACATACGACACAGCTTCTTAGAGATCAAATTTTTATTGCGGCGATGTTGGCCCTGATTTTGGTGCTGACGAATTTACTGGCAAAGACAAATAGCGTGCTGCGCGGTTTAGCCGTCGGAGGAGGAGGCGCGCTGGCCTATCTGGTTTTCTCGCTTACTCGAACTGAAATGCGGTTGGTGGCGACGGCCATCGTATTCATTGGGGTTGGGTTGTTTTTGATTCGAATGTTGCGCGAGCGGAGACTGCTCGCGGGAAGTCTATTGGGCATTATTGTGCTAATCATAGCAATGGTGATCCCGGCCAGGCAGATCCAGCCGGTGCCTGGCTCGGCGGCGCCTGGCTCGGCTCCAGTAATTGCCGATCCTTCGCTGTGGGCGTACATTGCTACGCTCCGCCGGCGCTTTGCCGTCCAATATCCGTCCTCCGGTTCGAACATAGATGCCGATGTGCAGTTTTCGAGCGCGGGCGACGTAATCAGGTATGTGCCGCGCGCTTTGGAAATCGGACTTCTGGCTCCGTTTCCAGAAATGTGGTTCCAACCTCGCCGCTTCGTCGGAATGGCAGGGCGTCCGCTGCTTGCGGTGGAAACTTCCCTGACTTATGTGCTTACCGCGCTGGCGTGCATGTTCACCTGGAAACGCAGGCGGTGCTTGCCGGTTTGGATGTTGGCGTTCGCGGTGTTAACGGGGGCGACGGCCCTGGGTCTCGTCGTTACGAACTTAGGCGCTCTGTATAGAATGCGTTACGGTTTTTGGGTGCTACTAACAATTGTTGGTTCGGGAGCCCTA
>Ga0190272_10001877_pt1 | contig 10061 bp, 8 predicted proteins | sample Popmic504T_FD_133746 | JGI IMG/M metagenome (GOLD analysis project Ga0190272, IMG submission 133746) | Populus adjacent soil microbial communities from riparian zone of Shoshone River, Wyoming, USA - 504 T | ecosystem: Environmental > Terrestrial > Soil > Riparian zone | place: USA: Wyoming... | reverse complement strand
CTCTGACAACAGTCTGTCGACTGTCGTTCTATTCGGATACTTCTTAGTTGTTTCTGTTGAGCCCATGTTTCAGGACTCAAAGGAATCACGTTTGCCTTCGTTGCTTTCCTATTCAGTTGTCAAGGAACCGGCCTGCTGATCGCGTCGGATCGGTGCTGAGGACGACTCGCTGCCGCTTCGTCCTCACCGCCGATCCCGCGCCTGGATCATGTACAACTCATCGCAACCGCTTGTTATTTCAACTGCTTACTGCTGTTTCCGGCTCGAGCCTTCCGGCGTCGGGACTGCTGCTAACCGGACGGTTGTGATGCTTATTTCAGCCGCTCGTGTTTTCCAAAGATCCTCGCCCGGCTGGGCTCGCCGGCGTTTCCGGCGCGGACAAGAGGTAACACTTTTGCCCGAGGGACATTCCAGCTCTGCAAACTTTTTGCCGCACCCGGCCCCATTTCGCTTTTCCTCGGCACTTCCACCCATCGGCCATGCCGGAGTTTACGGGTGTTCGCGTTGAGTCATCGATGCCTCGATCTGAGGCATCGATCACCCGAGTTGAGGCATCCGTCATCCGGGCTGAGCCATCCGTCATCCGAACTGAGCCATCCGTCATCCAAGCTGAGTCATCGGTCCTTTCGAGTCGAGTCAGCGGTCATTCGAGTTGAGTCATCCATCATTTCAAGTTGAGTCATCGATCATCCGGATTGAGTCAACGATCGTCCAGGTTGAGTCATCGCTCCATCGAACTGAGCCGCGGATCATCCGAACTGAGCCATGGATCAGTCCGAGCTGAGTCATGGATCATCCAGGTTGAGTCATGGATCATCCGAGCTGAGCCCCCGGTGAATCGGGGTATCGCGCGCCGCTCTCGAAGCGAACGGCGAGCAGATCAATCTGCCCCGAGAGCACTTGCAGAGTCTCGAACAGTTCTCCGGTGCGAGCTGCCGGCGGCAACCCGCGTCGCGCGCTACATCCCGATGGGGTGCCAGACGGTCTTCGACTCCTGAAAGTCGAGGATGGCGTAGGGGCCCTGTGACCGACGGTGATCGTCCCAGCCGATGGCGGCGGCGTCGAAGTGGACGACGCGCTTGACGTTCTCCGCCGCCGTCTTCTGCACGGTGGCGATGGCCTCGGAGGGGACGCCGGTAGTGTCGATGGCGTTCACGTCCATGTGCGCGGCCATCCAGGGGACGAGCTCGCTCTTGATGCCGGACAGCAGGTTGATGACGCCGGCGGGGACGTCCGAGGTCTCGAAGACCTCCCCCATCGTCACGGCGGCCAGGGGCTGCTTCTCCGAGGTCACGGCCACGACGGTGTTGCCGCCGACGAGGGCCGGGGCGATGCGGCTGACCAGGCCGAGGAGCGAGGGCTGCTCGGGGGCGATCACGCCGATCACGCCGGTTGGCTCGGGGACGGTGAAGTTGTAATACGGGCCGGCCACGGGGTTCACGGAGCCGAACATCTGCGTGTACTTGTCGCTCCAGCCGGCGTAATAGACCCAGCGGTCGATGACGCTCTCCACCTCGCGCCGGGCCTCGGCCGCGGGTGCGCCCTGGCGGCGCAGCTCCTCGACGAGCTCCGCCGCGCGCGCCTCGCACACCTCGGCGATGCGATAGAGGATCTGCCCGCGGTTGTAGGCCGTCTTGCCGGCCCAGCCGCCGAACGCTTTCCGCGCCGCCACCACGGCGTTGCGCAGGTCCTTCCTCGAGCCACGGCAGGCGTTCGCGAGCAACTCTCCCCCCTTGCCGGTCACCGCGTAGAAGCGGCCCGATTCGGTGCGCGGAAACTCACCGTTGATATAGAGCTTGTAGGTTTTTCGAACGCTGAGTCGCGGACTCATGACAGCACCACATACGGCGCGAGACCGTGCAAGCCACCCTCGCGGCCGAAACCCGATTCCTTGTAGCCGCCGAACGGCGAGGTCGGGTCGAATTTGTTGTAGGTATTGGCCCAGATCACGCCGGCGCGCAGCTTCGACACCATATTGAGGATGCGCGAGCCTTTTTCCGTCCAGACGCCGGCCGACAAGCCGTACGGGGTGTTGTTGGCCTTCTCGATGGCCTCTTCGGGCGTGCGGAAGGTCAGCACCGACAGCACCGGCCCGAAGATCTCTTCCTGGGCGATGCGGTACGACGCCGACACGCCGGTGAAGAACGTCGGCGCGAACCAGAAGCCGCGCTGCGGCAGCGCGCAGGAGGACTGGAAGATCTCGGCTCCTTCGTCCACGCCGCTCTCCACGAGCTCGCGGATCTTCTCGAGCTGGGCCTTCGAGTTGATGGCGCCGACGTCGGTGTTCTTGTCGAGAGGATTGCCGACGCGCAGCGTCTGCACACGCTCGCGCAGCTTGCGGATGACCGCCTCGGCCACCGACTCCTGCACGAAGAGACGCGAGCCGGCGCAGCAGACGTGGCCCTGATTGAAGTAAATGCCGTTGATGATGCCTTCGACGGCCTGGTCGAGCGGCGCGTCTTCGAAGACGATGTTCGGCGCCTTGCCGCCCAGCTCCAGGGTCAGCTTCTTCTTCGTCCCGGCCAGCGTGCGCTGGATGCGCTTGCCGACGTCGGTCGAACCGGTGAAGGCGATCTTGTCGACGTCGTCGTGCGATACCAGCGCCGCGCCCGTGGCACCGGCGCCGGTGATGATGTTGACGACCCCCGGCGGCAGGTCGGCTTCCTGGATGATCTCGGCCAGCAGCATGGCCGTGACGGAGGTCGTTTCGGCCGGCTTCAATACGACGGTGTTCCCAGCCGCCAGTGCCGGCGCGATCTTCCAGGCCGCCATGAGCAACGGGAAGTTCCACGGAATGATCTGCCCCGCCACGCCGACCGGCGAGACGGTGCGGTTCGGAAACGCGTATTCGAGCTTGTCCGCCCACCCCGCGTAGTAGAAAAAGTGCGCGGCCGCGAGCGGCACGTCGACGTCGCGCGATTCCTTGATCGGCTTGCCGCCGTCGAGGGTCTCGACGACCGCCAGCGCGCGCGCCTTTTCCTGAATGAGGCGCGCGATGCGGTAGATGTACTTGGCGCGCTCGCTGGGCGCGATCTTCCGCCAGACCTTCTCATACGCGCGCCGGGCCTCGGAGACGGCGCGGTCGACGTCGTGCGCGTCCGCTTCGGCGACCTCCGCCAGCCGTTCCTCGGTGGCGGGATTGATCGACTCGAACCATTTCTTCGAGTGCGGCTCGACGAACTTGCCGCCGATGAAGAGGTTGTAGCGCGACGCGAGCTTGACGTGGTCGGTCGACTCGAGCGAAGGGGCGTACTCCCATAGGACCGAGGAGGACGCGGGGCCGGGGGTGAGACGCTCGCGGGTTTGAATTTCTGTCGTCGTCATAAGAAGGATCAGTCGAGCGTGAAGTAATCGCCGCTCTGGTATGCGCCGGTGCGCTCTTTACGAAGCTGCATCAGTACGTCATTGAGCAGAGAAGAAGCGCCGAAACGGAAGAGGTCCGGATTCATCCAGTCCGGCCCCATGGTCTCGTACAGCATCACGAGATACGAGAGCGCGAGCTTGGCCGTGGCGATGCCGCCGGCCGGCTTCATGCCGATCTTCTTGCCGGTGGCGTGATGGAAATCGCGGATGGCCTCGAGCATGACCAGCGTCACCGGCAGCGTGGCGTTGACGGCCACTTTGCCGGTCGAGGTCTTGATGAAATCGGCGCCGGCGAACATGGCGATCAGCGAGGCACGGCGGACCTGGTCGTAATTGGCCAGCTCCCCCGTCTCGAGGATCACTTTGAGGTGGGCCGGTCCGCACGCTTCCTTGATCTCGGCGATCTCGTCGAACACTTTCTGGTAGTTGCCGGAGAGGAACGCGCCGCGGTCGATGACCATGTCGATCTCGTCGGCGCCGGCGGCGACGGTGTCGCGCGTCTCCTGTACTTTGATGGAGGTGAAGGTCTGCCCGCTGGGGAAGCCGGTGGCGACGGAGGCGATGTGCACTCCGCTCCCCTTCAGCGCCTGGCGGACGAAGGGGACCATGGTCGGGTAGACGCAGACGGCGCCGACGTGCGGGATCGTCGGATCCGAGGGGTCGGGACGCATGGCCTTCTGACAGAGCGCGTGCACCTTGCCGCGCGTGTCTTTTCCCTCGAGGGTGGTCAGGTCCATCATGCTGATGGCCAGCCGGAGACCCCACACTTTCGAGTCTTTCTTGAGGGAGCGTTTGGCGAGCGAGTTGGCCCGCTCCTCGGCGGCAACGGCGTCCACGCCGTGGTCCATCTCGAGAGCGTCGGCCAGGCTGCGTCGCAACAACGCGGGCGCGAAGGAGCCCGCCGGCGGCGTGATCAGTGATTCCGACATAAGGGGCGATACGTTAGCACTAATGGAGGGAGTGGGAGAGGGTTGCGGTTCCGCGGAGCCTTGATGAACGTTGCTCGTTGCTCGGCAGGGGTGCTTCAGCGGCTAAAGGCACACCGGCCGAGCAACGAGCAACGTCAACTCCGCGGTACCGGTGCCTCTCCCCGCTGGGGGGAGAGGCATCGAGAGTGGTGGAAGAGGTTACGAGCGGCTGCCGCGGCGGCGCTGGGTGACGGGGGCGACGGGCGCGGGGGTCCAGTTCTCGCCGTCGAAGAGCCAGGTGTCGGAGAGATAGAGGTTGCCGCCGAAGCCGCCGAAGAGGATGAACTTGCCGGAGGCGGCGTCGAACTCGAAGGCGCCGTTCTGGCGGGGGCTCGGGGCGTTGGCGGTGGCGATCTTCGTCCAGCGGCTGGACGCGCCGTCCCAGATCCACGTGTCGTTGTCGTAGAACTGGCTAACGGCGTCCCTCTCGTCGACGGTGGCGTGGAGGCCGCCGAAGAGGAGCACCGTGCCGTTGCGCGGGTCGATCGCGGTCTGGGCGCCGAAGCGGATGCCCGGCGTCGCACCGGTCACGTTCATCAGCGTCCAGTTCGTGCCGTCGAACGACCACATGTCGGAGTAGCGCGTGACGCGCTCGTCGATGTTCCGGCGGCCGACGCCGCTGTAGATGATGGTCTTCTTCGCCAGCGGGTCGTACCACATCGACATCTGGGAGCGGTGCGGCGGCTTGGTCTTCGGCTTGACCTCGGTCCACTCGGTGCCGTTCCACGTCCAAGTGTCGTCGCGGAAGTTGAGGTTGTCGTAGCCGCCGAACAGGACGATCTTCTTCAGCGTCTCGTCATACGCGAGCTGGGCGAAGCGGCGGCGATCCGGCGCCTTTTCGAGCTCGCCGATGCTCTTCCACGTCTCGCCGTTCCACTCCGCCACCTCGGAACCGTTGCAGACCACGACCAGCACGTTGCGGGTCGTGTCGAAGGCCGAGATCGGGGTGATGCAGCCGAGGGGCGCGCCGGCCTCGACGCGGTACCAGAAGCCGTCCGTGTAACGCCACTGGTCGGCGGTGTAGGAGATGGCGTTGCCGTAGCTGAACTCGCCGAGGCCGCCGAAGAGGACGATCGTGTCGCGGACCGGATCGCGGCGGAACGCGGCCAGCGAGCGCGGGCCCGGAACGCCGGAGATCCCGGTGTTGAGCCACGCCGCCGGACGGATGGCGTCAGCCTTGCGCAGGACGGTCGTATACGACTCCTGCAGCGAGCCGAAGTTGGACGCGCCGCCGTAGCGGACGAGCTGCTCGGCGTTCTTGTCGTACGCCGCCGCGGCACCGGTGATGCGGGTGATCGCGTTGGTGGTGAGGATGGTCCAGTTCGTCCCGTCCCACTCCCACGTTTCCTCGACGGGAGAGGTCTGGCTGGTGCAGACGCCGCCGACGGCGACAAGGCGCCCGTTGTGGAACTGATAGTCGAGCGTCGCTTCGTGCACGCAGGTGGGGAGCTTCTCGGGGGTGACCGCTTTCCACGAGGACGTTGCGGCGTCCCAGCGGTGCATCTTCGTCTCGAAAGTGGTGTTGATGCCGAGGAGGATGACCTCGTTGCGCGCGACGTCGTAGGACATCAGCGGCTTGTCGACCTCGGGACCGTTGGCTTGGACTTCCGTCCAGTCGGTGCCGTCGAACTCCCACGTGTCGTACAGCGGGTCGATGGTCCGGTTGTCTTCGGCGAAACGGTACCCGCCGAAGAGGATGACGCGATCGCGGGCGCGGTCGTAGGCCATCGAGGCGAAGTGGCGCGAGGGAGGACGGTGCTCGGTCTCGATCTGGGTCCAGTCGCCGTTCTGGTAAGCCCAGGTGTCATCGAAGAACGTGAACGAGGTGCGGACGACGGTGGCCTCTTTGCGCCCGCCGAACATGATGATCCGGCCGCGTTTGGAGTCGTACACCATCGAATGCGACGAGCGGGCGGGCGGGGTGTGGGCAGGGAAGACCTGCTGCCAGCTTCCGCGGAGCCACGTCCACGTTTCGGAGGACGCATGCGTCAGGCCGGTGGCCGGGTCTTCATTGGTCCGTCCGCCGAACAGGACCACGACGCCACTCTGCTCGTCGAAGACCATCCGCGGCTGCGTACGCGGCGCGGGGTGGTTGGCCAGCAAAGGGACCGCAATGATGCAAGCAACGACGAACTGAATCACTCGTTTCAGCGAGAGAACGCTCATCCGTGAAGGTGCCTCGTTTCGAGTTAAGTGTTGATGCACCCGCGAGTTGCGCCCGCGGGGCCGGTTGGCAGCGATCCGAACCGCCCCTCCTGAGGCTAAATTCCGAAAACTGCAGGGTTGCGTCTGAGACGTTTCATCCCGGAAAAAGAAACGCGCCGGCGGGAGCCGGCGCGTTCGGTGACGACATCAGTGGGTGGCGGCCTACGTGCCGGGACGGGGATGCACGCCGTACTGCTCGGCGATGCCGACGAGCCGCTGCTCGACGTCGTCTCCCGCGTCGCCGAGGGTCGTGCGGATCTTTTCGATCTCGGCCAGGTCCTCGGCCTCCAGTGCGAAGCCGTGGGACTGCAACGCATCCTGCGGGCTGTCCATGAGCTTCCGCCGGAACTCGGGATGCTCGATCGCCCGGCGCACGACCGCGCCAATCATCTCATTACGCATCGGTTACCTCCGCCCTGGAGAGGAGCATTAAATGCGCCAGCGGACGGTGCCCAGGACCTCGCGCAGTTTCAGCGGAGTGCGGCTGTCGACGTGGTGCTGCGTGTACTCGACGGTGACGTCGATTCCACGCTTGAGGCCGATCCGCACGCCGCCGTCGACCTTGTCCCAGTCCCACCAGATGCTCGGCGAGGGAAAAGGGGGCGCGGCAGGGAAATCGTTGCGGAGGGAGCTGGCGCGCACGGCGGGCTGGATCGACTCGATCGGCCCGAGGGCCACCGGGATGCGATAGCCGGCCTCGATCTCCCAGCCGAACCGCTCGTTGCCGGCGAAGCTCTGCTGCGTGTACTGGGCGATGACGGTCGCGGCGTGCCATTCGGCGAAGATCCGCGCGCCGTACTCGATCTTGTCGCGGCCGTCGAGAGTCAGACCGATCGGGCGGGGGATGGCGTTGCCGACCTCGCCGGGCTCGAGGACGAGCAGATCGAGCTCGGCGCCGTACCCGGTGCCGGTCAGCTTCTCCGTGTCGGCCATCTCGCGCTGGTAGTAAAAAACGATGGCGTCGAACCCGGCCGTCTGGTCCTCGCGCTGCCAGCGGTAGCCGAGGGCCTCCCCCATCTGCACGTGTTCGGTATTGAAGAAGAGATCCTCGGTCTCGGCGTTGTAGAGGATCGGAAAGCCGGTGCCGAAGTCCGACACGCCGCCGACGATCCCCTTGGGGGTCCCGTTGTCGCCGGCCAGCGCGTTCGAGTCGCGGAAGAAGAGCGGATTGCCGTTCGCGGCCTGCACACGCCAGTAGAAGTTGCGGCCGACCGTCCCGCCGACGAGCACCTGCACGTCCTCGAAACGGTTGAACGAATTCGCGGCGAGACCGTAGCTCTCGAGGAGCCGCAACGGCTGCCGCTCCATCTTCGGGAACTTCCCGGCCTGCAGGAAGAACGTCGTGCCGTCGGGACGCTCGAGGAACTCGGGCCTGGGGCCGATACGCACGTACAGCTCGTCGGCGTCGACCTGGCGGTCGGTGGACGTCGGATTGCGGCGATGCAGTCCCTGCACGTGCACCTTGGCGCGCATGGCGAAGAGGTCGCCGTACCCCGCGTCGAACTGCACATCGGCGACGTTCAACTCGACGTGGCTGCCGGGATCGGGCGTGCTCATGAACGCGCCGGGAGGAAATCCGACGGAATGCCGCTCGTCGTCGCTCCAGCGATAGTCGGCACGGAGCTCGGCGCGATACATCCAGCTCCAGGCATCCTGTGCGGCGGCGGGCAGACAGACGGCGGACAACGCCAGGACAACGATCGCTGCTCTGTACGGCATGGAGCGATTCTAATCCGCTTTGCGCAGCAGAGTTCCGGCGCGTTCGACGTCCTGCCGGCGTTCCCTTCGGGCCACGAACGCTTCGTCGAAGGCCACCTGGGCGATGGCCGCCACGGGGATGGCCAGGATCGCGCCCATCACGCCGAGGAGCGAGGCCCCGACGAGAAAGGCGATGAAGATCGCCAGCGGCGAGACCGAGACCTTGCTGGCCATCACCCGCGGCACGATGAAGTAGTTCTCCACTTTCTGCAGCAGGAAGGCGAAGGCCAGCACGGCCCAGAACTGCCAGGGCGAGTGCAGCAGCGCCACGATGAGCGCCGGCACGGCGCCGACGGTCGGTCCGATGGCGGGGATGAGCTCCCCCACCGCGGCGATGATGGACAGCGGCAGCGCGTACGGTATGCGCAGCGCCGTCAGTCCGACGAACGTGGAGATGCCGATGATCAGGCTGAGGAGCAGTTGCGCGGAGAGCCAGCCGCTCATCCGCTTGGCGATGCGCATCAACGTCCGTCGCCGCTCGCCGCGCACCTCGGGCTGGTAGACGAGCAGGAAGAGGTTCCGCAACCGCTCCGCGTCGATGAGCATGTACGCGATCATGAACAGCACGGCGAAGATCGAGGCGACGGCCGTGGCGGCGTTGCGCATGTACATGAAGACGCGCGAGCGCGGCAGTTCCACGCCGTCGCGCAGCTCTTCGCGGATCACGCCGACGGGCACGTATTTCTCCATCGGCACGAGGATGTTCTGCTCGATGAGCGTCGGAAGCTGCTTCCCCAGCTCGCGCGTGTCGGCGATGAAGCGCGGCACGACCAGCAGTCCGACGACGATGACGATGACCAGGAACGGCAGGTAGACGATCATCACCGCCGTCCCGCGCGAGAGCTTGCGACGGAACTGATAGCGCCACAGGATGCGCACGCGCCGCACGACCGGCGAGATGCCCGCCGCCAGGACGGCGGCGATGAAGACGAGCAGCAGCACGTCGCGGGCAGCCCAGAGCAGCGTCACCGCGGCAGCCACCAGGACGACGATCAGCACTTTGCGGAAGAAGAGCTCCAGCTCGCTGCGCGGGCGTTCGGCCGGTCGTGGATAAAGGGCCACCCGTCAGCTCCCCAGGAACCGCGTGATCGCGGCCTCGATCTGCCCCCGCGGCACCGCGCCGACGAGCCGTCCCGCCTCCGCACCGTTGCGCAGGAAGACGAGCAGCGGGATGCCCTGCACGCCGAACGACGCCGCCGTGCGCGGGTTCTCGTCGACGTTCAGCTTGCCGAAGCGGACGTCGGTCCGCTCCGCCGCCAGCGCGTCGATGACCGGCCCGATGACCCGGCACGGCCCGCACCACGCCGCCCAGAAGTCGACCACGAACGGCGCGCCTTTGACGGTCTCGATGAAGTTGGCGTCGGTCAGCTTGACCGGACCGCTGGTGGTCAACGGGGTCTTGCACTTGCCGCAGACGGCCGTCTTCCCACTCCCGAGGGCCGGGACCTTGTTGGCCTGGCCGCAGGCCGGGCAGCGGACGATGTCTCCATCCATGGATATCGCCAGTGCGAAAGCGTTGCCGACCTCGGGAATGAGAGGAAAGAGGAAGGAGGAAAGAGGAAAGAGGGCGCTCCGCGAGTTGGGGCGATCGGCGCCTCATTGGACCGCCAGTGTCGTCGATCTCGAACTGCGCGCGCCCTCCGCTGTCATCCCGAGCAACGGACAGCGCGCTGCGCTGCACCTGAGGGAAAGAAACTATCTTGAGCGTGCCTCGCTCAAGGCAAAATGCAAGTACTTGCAAATACGCTGGTTGCGAACACGAAAATT
>Ga0190272_10001876_pt1 | contig 10061 bp, 9 predicted proteins | sample Popmic504T_FD_133746 | JGI IMG/M metagenome (GOLD analysis project Ga0190272, IMG submission 133746) | Populus adjacent soil microbial communities from riparian zone of Shoshone River, Wyoming, USA - 504 T | ecosystem: Environmental > Terrestrial > Soil > Riparian zone | place: USA: Wyoming... | reverse complement strand
GCACAGGTTCTAACTCACTGTCACGTGCAGGAAATTCCGATAATAATACTGCGGCTGATTTTAGCTGTGTACCAGCAACTCTTAATTCAACCAATCCTACACTTTCACTTCCCTTTGGTAATTGTGGTGCTTCACTGTGTCACAGCGACAGGATCGCCGTTTCACTTATCGTACTGCCCGCCCCGACTGTATCTCTAGGACCTGACATCATAAGCGCAACACCTGTATTACTGGATCCGGGTGCCGGGTATTCATCCTACCTCTGGAATACAGGAGACATTACCCAAACAATTACGGCTGACACTTCAGGCCTTTATGTTGTAACAATATCAGATTCTACCGGCTGCACTGCTTCCGATTCAGTCATGGTAACAATAACCACTGGCATATATGAAAATAAGAATGTTACGGATGTTGCAATTTATCCAAACCCGGCGAACGGGATTGTGAATTTGACTTTCAGCTGCATCAGAAAACAGACTGTGAGGATCAGGTTGACAGATATGATCGGACACTTAATCATGCAGGAGGAGCTTGGGTTGTTGGAAGGAAGATCCATCAGATCCTATGACCTGGAAAGTTTTTCACGTGGAGTTTATAATTTAGAAATCTTATCTGAGGATGCAGTGATGATTAAAAAAATTGTTCTGGAATAGTCACAGTCTTTAAATCATGATTAACCGGCAAAAAAAAATCAATAATATATCTAATTTTAAAATACTGGCTATGAAATCCCTTCTGTTTATCTTAAAAACCTCTTGGTTCTTTTGCTTTTCATCACCGGAACGTATGCATCTGCTCAGCCGTTATCAGGGACCTACACAGTCGGCGGAACTTCACCTGATTATACTGATGAGGAGATGCCGTGGCAGCCATCCAGGTTAACGGCATCTCAGGACCTGTAATATTCAAATATCCGCGACGGGCAGTACGATATTTTCGAGATTGGAAATAATTCAAACAATATTTCAATCGTGAACAGCCAGCTGATAACGAGTACAGGGTCTGGTTCAGGTGTCAATAAATGCCTTGTATTTATTGATTCAGCGGCATTTAATCCGGATATGACTATTTCCAATAACCTTATGGTCAATGGAAATTACGCTGTATATAAATCCTCATCGGCAATTGAAACCAGAAATGTAATTGTTAACAATGTTTGCCAGAACCAGTCTTGCGGAGCCATATACGTTTGACCGACAAAGCGGATTGAATGTTTCCAGAAATGCAATAACAGCTGCCGGGAGCTCAGGTTACGTTGCATTATCCATCAACCGGAGTCTTGGCAGATGCACAGTGAAGCTGTTATACCGGTGGAGCTTGTTTCACCGGTTGGCAGTTATAGCAAGACAATCGATATTTCAGGAATTTCTCCGGGTATTTATCAGCTACAGATCAAAACGGAAAGCGGTATTCAGAACATGAAGCTGTTGTGAATTAAAAGATATGCATAAAAAAAGCCGGTGAATTTTCACCGGCTTTTTTGTAAATATGTGTTCGGTTTACTTTACGACTGCTCCATGAAAATATACTTTTTGCGTATGATTAGATGTTCGAATGAGTGCCAGCAGCTTCATAATGGACGCCAGGTGACAGAATGCTACAACAGGTACTACAATCGCAGGAAGCCATACATAAGGAAACAGCAGCACAGCCTGGTTAGGCTGGTCAAATGCAAATTGCTGAAATGGAGTTTGTACGGAAAGTAATGCATTGACTACAATGTTAATCAGGAGCAACAGGGAAACTATGTTCCATCCCAGCAAAAGACCTGCCTTTACATTTTTTCCATGGATCGCAGCAAAATAAATCAAGGGTGCCGAGAGGCCTGCCAGGATATCAAAGTTTCTACCTTCAAATGTCATCAGCCGGGGAATAAGCCCTTCTTTGTACAAACCGAACAGGATCAGTTCAACCGGAATACGGATGACATGAAATAGCGTGAGCATTTTAAAAGAAAGGGAAACTGATAAATTTTTCCTTTTTCCAGTAAGCAGCCAGGCAGTGATTAAAATCAAAGGAAAAAGTACATAGAAAACCCTCGGTGGCATTGCGTCATCTTTTAAATAAAACCCATTCAAGGCCAGCACACCTGTTAAGCCAAGCCACAATATGAGAGCAATGGTGCCGTTCCTGAGAACTGTACCTTTGGCATTGTCGGCATATCTTAACGAAGCAATGACAAATACAGCTGAAATTATTGCAACCAGCAAAAATGCTACCGGTAAAAGAAGCGGATCTGAAATCAGGGTTATTATTGCGTTTGACATTTCTGTTTTTTGTTTAATGATATTTACCGTGGCACCGAAATTTTTTCATCAGTTGTTATTGATGATAATCTTTCCGGATTTGATCACCATACCGCCTGAGTTGATCTTATAATAATACAGCCCGTTAAGTCCGGATCTTGAAATGTTCACTTCTTTACTCCCACCAATTGTTCCTGACATCACTTTCTGACCGGTTGGAGAAAAAATTTCCAGAGAAGCAGATTCCGGAATATTTCCTTTTACGTATATAACATCTGAGGCGGGGTTTGGAAAGATTTCCGGAGCAAAAGAATTCCCCTTTTCATCAACAGTTGCCGGATTGCCGGCAGGGGTGTTGAGTTCAATTCTTTCGGTTATGGAAGGATTGGAAAAATTAACTTCAATGCCAAGAACGTAGGATGGGGCACCCTGTTTAAACCAGCGGTAGGTAACGTTACGGGAAACAGTGACTGAAAAAAACATGAAATTTCCATTGCCGTTTGCATCTACAAAGATTGAATCGATTCCGGTTGCACGTACATTTATCCGCAGGGTGCTGCTGTAAACTGCACCGGGCACTTTCAGCACGCCTGTTGCATCGCCGGAGAGGGTATCAATCTGGTGGTGAATAAGTTTAAAGGCTGTACCTGATCCTGTTGAATTGAATTCAGCCACTGCATGACTGAGGTGTGTATCGCCCATTGAGAACGGTACAGGTATTACTGTCACGGAAGGTGAATAATGAAATGCGGCATTCACGGAAGAAGCAGTTTCGTAGCTGCCGTCGAGGAACATGCCATCCTGATTAGTTGTATAATAACCGTACACGCTGTCTTTCTTATAATGTGCCACCAGGTTGGAGCCTGGAAAAAATCCTGTGTAAGGGGAGAGCGATGCATCTTCAAACAGGATAGTGTCCGTTGGTTGGACCTGGAGGTTTGTAAAATCCCAAACCTGCCCGGTACCACTGTTTCCCGGCGAAATATTCATAACCGAATCTTCGCTTATTGCAAATGACATGCCTGCATACGGAAGTTCGTTTGTGGTTAATGTTACCTGTGCTGTTGCCGAAATTGCCTGCATTAATCCGATCGATAATAATAGTTTCTTCATGTGTCTTAGGAATTGTTCGTTTTGATGGTTGATTGAGTTTTTAATTTTATTTTGTGCTGCAAGATTAAATGCAGAGGTTAACTTATTTGCACCTTTAATATCCCAATCGTTTAATTTATTTCCTGAAGTGTAAGGATTCCGTTGTGAAGTAATACAGGAAAACAAACCAGTTGAAAATATTACCAGGTGCATCTGAATACCATCACCTGTCCCTCCCGGAAAAGCGCCATGAACCTTCCGGAATCGATAAATAACGATTCAGTCACCAAATACGACGTTCCGGTTAATGGGTATGCCTGATGAAACAAGGTAACCAGTTAAATTTGTTAAGATGTCTGTACCCGCAGGAATGCCCGTTTCCATTATTTCAGTTTTTTTGTTGCTGGTAGTCACCCTCGTAAGTATTTTAATTTACGGGTACAACCGGGTGTTACTGTTGCGCGGCGACAGGCGAAGGAAAACACGTGTTGCGATTGCTGCTGTTTTGATTGTTTCGTGGCTGTTTTTCATCTGTTACCTTTCAACCCTCCATATCCTTGACCAGTTCTCTGTTTTACCACCGCGCATGGGCATCGTGGTTGTTCCCCCACTGATAGCCATCATCCTGCTGGTTAACAATAAAAATATAAACCGGTTGCTTACACATGTTTCACAGCAGGATCTGGTGTGGGTTCAGTCATTCCGGATTGTTACCGGCCTGTTGTTTTATTTCCTGTATTTAAGTCATGTTATTCCCGTTCATATGACGTTTTTAGGAAAAAACTTTGACCTGATCTTCAGTCTGACTGCCCCACTGTTCGGTTACCTCGCAATGAAAAGCAGACTGAAACCATGGATGCTTACATGCTGGCACTTGGCAGGCATAGGAATGCTGGGCGTTGTAGTGATTACTGCAGTTTTATCGGCCCCTTTTCCTTTCCGGATTTTTCAGGTGAATGAAAACAATACCATGATCGCATATTTTCCTTTTGTAATGATGCCAGGGTTCGTTATTCCTGTGGGAATACTGCTTCACCTGCTCGGGCTTAAAAAAAGCCTGAAAGCCATCACGGAATTATCAGGGAAATTAAAGGATCATCGTATACGGATAATCGGTATTCCTCTGGTCGCCCTGGTCATGGCGGCCATTTTACACTACCAGCTTAGAACATTTTCACCGGATTTCTTTTTTGGATTTGCCATTACATTCGGACTAACAATACTGTTATGGCATGGTGACAGGCTCATCATAACAAAAATGCGCCTGATGTATCCTGAATACCACCAGACTACAAGAAGAGTAACGGGGGAATTCATCATAACTGCAATATTCACCATTGCCACTGTAATTATTATTGATTCATTCCTGTACATATATGTAATCCATGAGCCACCGGAAGTTAACATTTTGCTTTCAGACGTTTCAATCGGGCTGGTCATTTCATTTATTATGCTGACAATTTATGAAAGCATTTATTTTTTCTCATCCTGGAAGCAGAACATCCTGGAAGTGGAGCATTTAAAAAGTGTACAGTTTCAGAAGAAGCTGGATATGCTGAAGAATCAGCTGAACCCGCATTTTCTTTTCAACTCGCTTAATTCCCTCACTTCTCTTGTTGAAACAAATTCTTCACAGGGACCCGATTTTGTGCAGAAGCTGTCAGACGTATACCGGTATATACTCCAAAGCAATGAATCAGAGCTCAACTCATTGGGTTGCGAAAAAAAATTTATCGAAAAATACCTCCATATCCTGAAGGTACGATATGCCGGTAGTCTTTTTTTTGAGATCAGCATACCTGATAAGGTCCATGACAGCAGACTGGTTCAGCTGAGCCTTCAGATGCTCATTGACAATGCAATACGGCATAATGTTATTTCATCCGGCAGGCCGCTTCATATCAGGATCTTTACAGGTGAGGGTAACTACCTCATCGTATCGAACAACATACAAAAAAAGATTCAGCTTCTGAAAACAGGCAACTTCGGGCTAAGTGACCTGAGAAAAAGATATGAGGCATTCGGATCTTGGACGATCAGGACCGAGCAGTCGGAAAATGAGTTCAGAGTGTTTCTGCCATTAATTCCGGCTGAAAAACATGCGGCTTGAAAATGCATAAAGGATGATTCAGACAGTATTGAACAATATTCTGAAGGATGAGTTTTATATTTGAGATCTGATGAAGGGATTGATCAAATCAAACGTGAAAACGCAATGCAAGCCAAACGACAGCCTGCTGCGGGTAATAGGCATACCGGTGATGACCCTGTTTGCCACTTTTGTGCTGGCCGGATTTTTTGAGGGTGTGGATCAGATTCCTGTATGGCAGGTATTTATCAGTAATCTTGCAATAATCTGGCTGGGTTGGGAGCTTTCGCTCTCCATCCTGATCTGGTCCCGGAAAAAATATCCCGGAATACATGAGGTGAAAATGAGGCTCGGAATTGCTTTCTCCATGTATTTTGCTGTAACCGTACTGCTGGATACCATACTTGTTTTGGCTAATCATCATTTCAGGTTGTTTGAGCCTTACCGCTGGACGACACAGACTTTTCTTATGATGGTAGGATTCGGAACGCTGATGGCCATGATGACCGGCTGCCTGTATGAAGCATTCTATTTTTTCGCATTATGGAAAAAGACCGCCAAGGAAAAGGAGCTGCTACGGCAGGAAAATCTGCATTCGCAATTCCAGTCTCTGAAGAACCAGGTGAATCCTCATTTCCTGTTCAACAGTTTGAATTCTCTTTCATCACTGATCGAAAATGACCAAAAGAAAGCGGTTGAATACATTCAAGGCATGTCGCAGGTTTACAGGTATATACTTGGAAGCAATGAGCTGGAGCTTGCAACGTTAAAATGTGAGCTGGAGTTTATCCGGTCGTATTTTTACCTTCTCAACACCCGTTTTGGTGAAAACCTGAAGGAGGAGATTTCGATACCCGAATCCTGCCTTCATAAACGCATTCCCCCGCTTACCCTGCAGATTCTGATTGAAAATGCAGTGAAGCACAATATCGTTTCATCCGGCAAGCCGCTATTTTTGAGAATATATTCAACATCTGAAAATGAAATTACAGTCAGCAATAACCTGCAGAAAAGGTCAAATGTTATGGCGTCAAATCATTTCGGATTGCGTAATATTAACAACCGGTATGAGCTGCTTAACCAGCCCGGTATCAGAATCAACCAAAGTGAAACTTCGTATAATGTAAGCGTTCCATTAATAAATTAAAAACTTATACCCATGAATATACTTATTATAGAAGATGAAAACCTGGCGGCACAGCGTCTTGAAAAGCTGGTCAGGGAAATTGATCCTGCCATCGTCATCAAGGGAATTACCGACAGCATCGAGTCATCCGTTGAGTGGCTGCAGGCCAATCCCTCACCAGATCTGATACTGATGGACATCGAGCTCGCAGACGGACAGAGCTTTGAGATATTCACCAAGGTTGATGTGAAGTCACCGGTGATCTTTACCACCGCTTATGATGAATTTGCACTCAAGGCTTTTAAAGTGAACAGCATCGATTATCTGCTTAAGCCCGTTAAAAGTGATGACCTTAAAAATTCGCTTGAAAAGCTCAATGCGCTGAAAGGCAGTGCTGTCAAATCAGACGGGCTTGGCAACATCCGGCAGCTGCTTGAAGGCTTGTACCAGCAGAACAATGACCAGTTCCGCACGCGTTTCCTCGCCAAATCCGGCCAGCGATTCGTTCCCATCGAAATCGGTGAGATCGCTTATTTTTATTCAGAAGACAAAATGGTTTTCCTGAAGACAAAATCCAACCAGCGTTACATGCTTGATTTCAATCTCGAGCAGCTTGAGAAAGAGCTTGATCCAAAAGAATTTTTCAGGGCCAACAGGCAGTTCATTCTATCGAATAAGTCTATCCAGGATATTCACAGCTGGTTTAACGGCAAGCTTAAGGTGAAAGTGGTTCCGGCTACAACTGATGAGGTGATCATCAGCCGGGACAAGGCGGCGGAATTCAAATCGTGGATGGGAGAGTGAATTCAGGCCTGTAGTTCCAGGTCAAAATCATTTAACATGGATGGCATGAAATTTTTAACTGTTACAGATGGTTGAATGGGATCTATGAATGGATGAGTCAACCATAATTTTTCTACCTTCGCCGGCAACAAACTGAATTCCGTTAATGAGTAGCGACGTTATTATTGAAACCATCAACCTTCAGAAAAAATACAGGGGTTCACCCGAGCAGGCGGTAAAAAATATTTCCCTTACTGTTTTCAAGGATGAGATTTTCGGGATTTTGGGTCCGAATGGTGCAGGTAAAACCACTACCATTTCCATGCTTTGCGGAATTTTCCCTCCTTCTTCGGGTAAGATCATTATAGACGGCTTTACGTTCGAGGAAAACCGTGAGGACATCAAAAAAATAATCGGTGTCGTACCTCAGGACATGGCATTATATCCCACCTTAACGGCAAGAGAAAACCTAAGCTTCTTTGGTCATATGCTGGGATTGCATGGAAAGGAACTCCGCGACAGGATCAACAATTGCCTGCAGATTTTCGGGCTTGAGAAAAATGCTGATATCCGGGTGTCCAAATATTCCGGCGGAATGAAGAGAAGGGTGAACCTCATCGCCGGGATCCTGCACAAGCCTAAAATACTGTTTCTCGATGAACCTACGGTGGGAATCGATGTACAGAGCAGGAATGTGATCAGGGACTTTCTGAATGAACTTAATAAATCAGGTACAACCATCATCTATACATCACATCATCTTGAGGAGGCTGAAACTTTTTGCACCCGGGTTGCCATCATCGACAACGGCCAGATCATCACTCTGGGAACACCGTTTGACCTGATTAAAAGTCACGGTGGTGCACAGAGTCTTGAAGATGTATTTTTACAGATTACCGGCGTGAAGCTCCGGGATATGAATTATGCATAAATTCCTGGCCATAGTAAAGAAGGAGGTATTGCTCCTTTTACGCGACAAATCAGGCCTCGCCATCCTGTTCCTGATGCCGATGACCCTGGTGTTCATCATGACCCTGATACAGGACAGTACATTCAGAACGATCAATGAAGCGGGAATCCCGGTTGTGCTTGTTGACAATGACAAAGATTCTCTTGGTGCTTCTGTAACTTTTGGGCTAAGCAATACCAAGGCATGCAGCCTGGTCACGCAGTTGGATGGAAAACCCGCTACTGTTGAATCTGCTGAAAGGGCAGTTGCCGAAGGAAGGTTTATGATCGGCATCATCATACCGGCCGGTGCCACACAGGCCATCAGGGCAAATGTTCAGTCGCTCGTCGAGCTTTCGCTTGCAGATTCAACCATGGATCCCGAAGATATTCCCGTGCTGAAGCAGGATTCAGTGGTCATCACCATATTTGTTGACCCGGTTACGAAAAAATCATTTGTCAATGCAACCGTAAGTGCATTGCGGGAATTCATCTCGCAGATCAAATCCAAAATAATATTTACCACATTTTCAGAAGAAATTGAAAAGGTTATTCCCGGTAAAAATAAATCAACTCCTGCCGACATTGAAATTGTAAAATACAATGAGCTCTATGCCTCGAAGGATAAACATTTCATCCTCCCCAATTCGGTTCAGCACAACGTACCGGCATGGACGATTTTCGGAATGTTCTTCATTGTGGTACCCCTTGCCGGAAGCATCCTGAAAGAAAAAACCGAAGGAACCAGTTTCAGGCTGAAGAGTCTTCCGGGCAGCTACATCACAATTATCAGCGGAAAAATTTCAGTGTATGTGATGGTGTGCATGATGCAGTTCCTGCTGATGATTTGTGTAGGATTATTCCTGCTGCCGATGCTCGGATTACCTGTTCTTCAGCTGGGTTCGAGTCACCTGGGGATAATTATGATAGCGCTTTCAACTGCAATTGCTGCTGCCGGTTTCGGTGTGATGATCGGTACTTTTGCCACCACCGATCATCAAAGCGCCATATCCGGCTCACTTTCCATCGTTTTGCTTTCAGCGATCGGGGGCATCTGGGTGCCGCCATACGTTATGCCTGAGCTGATGCAGCAATTAAGTGCTGTGTCGCCTCTGAACTGGGGATTGAACGCATTCTATGAGCTGTTTCTGAGAGGCGCAGGACTTGTCGATGTGTGGCAGCAGGCCTTTAAGCTGATCTTATTCTTTTTACTCACTATGTTTGTTGCCCATTTATACAACAGCGTTAAAAAACCCTAATTGTCAACTGTCATGCCCAAGGTTGCTGATATCAGCATAATCGTATCCGAGTTATCTGCTTTTATAGTCAATAATATTGTCGCTGAAGGAATCCCGGTCAGGAAGGAAACCCAGCTTGCGGAAATAGGTGTCGATTCGTTTTCTATTATTGAGATCATCCTTTTTATCGAAAGAAAATTCGGCGTGGTGATCCCGGATGAATCGCTCATACCTGAAAATCTCAGATCTGTTGAGGCGTTGGCAGCATGCACCTTGCGCCACCTGCAGCAGAATTAGCACACCCTCCTACGTTTATTTTTCTTATTTATGCCGACCACCGAGAGGCATTTTTAAACCATCCTATGATTAAATTTCCTGAAAGCAGTCCTGTCAGCGGTGCCGATTGGTTTATGCTTGCCATGGATCCACACATGAGCAGGTACAGGTCGCTTGGTAATGTATGCCGTTATGCATTGTTTCTGAATGGCCGCTTAGATGAAGAAGAGGTTCGCTCGCGCCTGTCAGGGAACGGTCTT
>Ga0190272_10001875_pt1 | contig 10066 bp, 9 predicted proteins | sample Popmic504T_FD_133746 | JGI IMG/M metagenome (GOLD analysis project Ga0190272, IMG submission 133746) | Populus adjacent soil microbial communities from riparian zone of Shoshone River, Wyoming, USA - 504 T | ecosystem: Environmental > Terrestrial > Soil > Riparian zone | place: USA: Wyoming... | reverse complement strand
GAACTGGATAAACGGCGGCAGTGACGTGATGAAGGTCTGAAAGAATTCGAGCTGCGACATCTCCTTCTTAACTTCGACCTCTGCGCCATCTTTCTCGGCGAAGCTGATGACAGTGACCTTCTTCGTGGCCGGGGTGTCGTCGAGCGTTTCCATAAATTCGACCATCCCCATGTTTTTGAAAGCAGGAATGGCCTTATTGAGGTTGCTCTCACAAAACTGAAGTATCGAGGCACGCTTGGACGATCCGCCCTGCGAGTTGACCTGGCTGGTCAACTCCTCGATCTTCGTATCGCGCGTCTTTAGCTCTTCGGAGAATTTCGCCGTGGCGGCGGTAACGGCATCTTCGACAAGCTTTTGTCGATCGGCCTCGCTGAAACTGACCGCCGTCTTCTCATCTTTGCCGCCGAACATTTCCCGGAAAAACTCTCCTACGGTTTCGCGCATGGACTTCTTGGCTTCGTCCTGAGCGGCTTTCTTTTCTGCGTCTGTCACGGCTGTTTCTCCTTCACTAAAAGTGATGTTGCCTTCAACGTCGAACGCGATCGAATCGCCCTCGTCATCGCTGAAGTGAATGTTTTTGAGACCCTTGACTGCAGGAGGCTGAGCCCCAAGGAAGGCGCAATGTCGAATGTAAGGTGCGTGGCCGCCAGGCGCTTTTGCAGGATCGAGATAGAGTTTCAGGGACCGCTTCTTAAAGCGACCGGCGCGGACCATTTGTTCGAACTCCGGCTGAATGTCTGCAAATTGAAGTTCGAGCTTCCCCCCGTTGACACGGACCTCCGAGACCCATCCATAAGCCGGCGCGTCGTCTTCAGGATGACCGATAGTCGCCGGCGCTTCGTGCAAGGACACGTCATAGTTCTTGGCGAGCTTCGTTAAGAAGTCCGGAGTGACGTCAAGCTCCATACGCTCGCCGGTCGGGGTTTCTCCAACCTGCCTGCCGACACCGAACGCCTCAACCCACTGACCGCCGAAGCCTGGTTTCTTTTTGGTAGTCATAAAAAGTAAAAAGCCCGCTGGTCTGACTAGACCAACGGGCTGCTATCGAGCCGCTTATGATGACTGGCGGTGGGGTGCCGCTCAGATTGATTTTTTCTGGCCCGCTATCGGGGCGCACTGCCAATTCGCGAGTCTACCGCGCTTCAGGGCTTCCCGCAACTGCGTTTTCTTTTGAGCGTACGACAGTCTTAAAGGGGAAGGTAATTTTCCGCTCAGCCCCCTGGCTCTTGTGCTGCCTGCATCGAGGACACCAGACCACGATCGTGACGGGATTTTCGAGCGTGCCCCCGCTCGCCTTGAAGAGGAACTTATTGCATTGCTGGCAGCGAATTTCTTGCATTCTGGAAAATTCTCGTTTACCGGGGGTCAGGATGAAAAATAATTGGCCCTGAATGGCCGTTTAATTTTGCAAATATCGTTCAATTCGCGTCGGGACGGGAAATGGCTAGGTCCGTACCTGCCTTTCGGTACAGGGCAACGTCGCGCAAAGTTTGCTTTGGCCGAAGAGAGCGAAAGGCGGGCAGGCTGCATGCCTGGCTAAACGTCGTTCTTCTTAGTTGCACTAGCTCGCCCTCCTTCCCCTCTTTTCAGAGTCACCGCCTTGCAGCTCTCTTCGATTTCGAAGATCAACATACCGCGAGATAGATCTAAGGACAACTGCTATTTTTTCTTCGCTCTATTTCGCTGCGCCCGTTCGACTCCGGCCTCGATCGCGCTCTGCATTGTGGCGCCGCGAGGAATGCCGGCAAAGTCTCCGGCTGCCAGATCGTACAGCGTAGTGCCGTATTCGACCTTCGCCGGAAGGCCGCGCTTGTCATAAGAAAGATCGACCAGGGGCTCGCCACGTTCGTCCGTCACTCCACTCGGATTGCGAGGATCGTAGTCGTCGGGAATGCTCCCGGCTGCCGTTATCATGCACCGACAATTGAACCCGTCCGGACAAAAGTGGGTGTCCCAAAACTCATGGTCTGCAGGCAGGGTTATACCGTTGAGCGCGGCGTGTTGCGGCCTCGTCCGATCGTCCATCACCGCGTTCCTGGTCCAGAAGGGGAGATCGTCTTTCACATCCTCCAGCGCTCGGCGCCGGCCGACGCCATACGACGTCTGCATGTTTGTGCGAAAAACTGTCTCGAGATGAAAGTTGCCGAGCTGCTTGTGGCTCGCGCCGGTAAGGATCTGATGGAAGCGTTTGATTGTTTCGGCCTGCGTTCGTCCTGTCTCGAGAGAAACCCGCAGCTCGTCTTTGAATCCCTGCAGCACGTCCTCCTTGTACACGCGGCTCACGGTGAACGACGCGGACCTGGCTTCACGGTTCAGCTTATTGAATTGCTTTTTGGTAACTGTCTTCTTCGCTTTGAAATGTTCGATCGCTTCTTTTGGTGGAACATTGAAACCAGTCGTGACCGGGTCCTGGAATGAGACCGACGAAGGAGGACCGGCAACTGACGACTGGACGTGATCCAACGCGAGCAGATAGGAAGCGAAAAAGCTCTCGGCCAGAAGCTCGGCGATCGGATCAAAATCGAGAGCGATAGATGCTGCGGCCGCTGGAGGGGTGAGACCGTGCTTGTCGACGACGGCTGCGAGCGTGGTCAGGATTTCATCGTAGAGGGGCACAGCCTGGCGAAGCGTTCCGTCTTCGAGGTTGGCGGCTTCGCCTGCCTGGCGTTCAACGTATGCCGGGACTTTTTTTTTACGGCCTCGGCAAACTCCGCGAAGTCGCTTTCAGTTCCGCCAGGGACGGCGCCGCCGCCGCCTTCTTCGTCCTTAGACGGGGGCTCCAGCAGCTCTTCATCTTCAGCCGGCTCCGGCATCTGCATTGTCGTGTAGTAGTACTTCTTGCCGATGGGCACGCGCATTCCCCAGGCGCGAAACAATATCTCGGACATCAATTTTAGGTCGGCGCCCGGTTGGTACTTGATGGTCCAGATTGGCGGTCGCGGTACCGGCCCAATGTTAGCCAGCACGAGCGGCCAGACGAGCTGCGTGTTAACCGCCAACATCGCGGAAAGCGAATCAGCTTCGGTTTTGCGATCGGCAACCCTTTCCTGCACGCTGCCTTTTGACCAGCCGCCTTCACCGCCCCGGCTGGTTGTCTGGCCGAGAATGCGTCGCGCGATGCCAGCGTTGCAATAGTCATCGGTGAGGTCTTTGTGTGCGGAGCCCAGCGAGACGCGCACGTTCTGAAGCACTTCGACTTCAAATCTTTTCCCGATGGCTACGGCAGCCTCTTCAGAGATTGACTGCGCCGCTGCAAAGGCCAGCTCCTGCTCTGACTCTGAGCCGCCCTGGTCATACCTCGCGAGCACAGTACCGGCGCCGCGTTCCAGGTAACGAAGCCATTGCAGAACGCCCGACTTCTTGAACCATGAAAGCCAAAAGACTTTGCGGATTAGTGGGGAGCCCCATCGGTTTCCATGACGAGGCTGAAACGTGTGGACGAAAAACTTTCCTTCCGGGAGCGGTAACGCAGTGTCGACGCCTCCCAGCTGGAAGCCCAGGTCCGACCTCAACCGCAATGGACCGGTCTGAGGTAGCGCGTAGTTCTGGTATTCCGCCATCGGGCCTTCGGCAAAACTGAATATCATCTGAGGCTTGAATTTGACCTCTTTAATGTAGACGCGATCGTTAGCATGCTCGAAGATGTTCTCGCCAATCGCGACCCCTCTACCAATAGCGTCCAGCATCTCCCAGAGAAAAGCGGCGAAACCAAATCGCAGACCATCACTGCCGCCCATGTAACCTTCAAGAGTTTCGCTGATGAACTCTGCAACCTTCTTGTCCTGCCTCTTATCACTTGCCGGCATCACTACGCGATCCTTCGCCATGACCGCCTCTTTGCGGACCTCCAGATCAGAGCCAACCTCGTCATCCTTTTCGTCAATGTCGTCGTAGACATATTGAGCGAAGGCGTGGTTCCACTTGAGCTGCTCCCAGACAACCGTAGGATCTGCGGGAATGAAATTGGTGACTGCGCCGCCGCCCCCGAGGCCGCCGCTGAAACCCATGTATCCAGCCATCCGTTCGCTGGAAAGGATCTCGCCGGAGAGAGCATCAATCAGTTTTGTCGTTGGTTCGGCCATGAATGAAACAAGCCCGCAAAGATTCCGGATGAATCTTGCGGGCTGCTTTCGAGCCTCGAATTTGTCTCTTGGATTTTTCGACTGGTCCGCTAACGGGACGCGCACAATCAGTGGTCACTATATGCCAGTTTTATTGTTGTCACAACCGGCACTTTAAGAGTAGGATCGCCGCCGACCCCTCGGCGTAAAATGCGACACTCCAGCGCACTCCGCACCCTGCGCAGAGGGGGCCACTGTTAGGCTCGACAATTAAGTTCAGAAAATCGCGGACAGAAGATCGAGGATAATCTCGATCGAAATGGTACTGAGGTCGTCCGCCTCATCGGCTGTTGGGATCTTCGGAATATCCTGGCCTGGATTTTGCGCTGAGCATCCGACGCCTTGAATATCGCCTGGATTCGCGCAGCCAACGCCTTGAATGTCGCCAGCCATTGCGGCGGTGGAGACCGACAGCACCAGCACAACGGCCATCAGCAGGCATCTAAATTTTGTCATTGAGTCTTTCCTTTGCTTGGGGGAATTGGTGGCCGTCCAAGGTTAACTAAATGAACCGACATATCATAACACTATCAGTAAGGCTGGCTACTGATTAGCAGGGCTTCTTGCATGAGCATTAGTAAGACCAACGAAACCAGACAGATACGCGAGTGGCAGGCGCTTCGCCAATTTGAGGCGGCTCGTAGTTTGGAGCGGTCTGGCGATTACCAGGCCGCCCGAGCGGCGCTCTCTGGGGTATGGACTACAGTGGGAGAACGTCCGGCGATAGAAAAACTCTCTGCTGATCTCCAGGCCGAAGCGCTTCTGCGCGTTGGAACTCTATCCGGCTGGATCGGTAGTGCGCAGCAGATTGGCGGCGCACAGGAATTTGCCAAGGACCTAATGTCTGAGGCTATCAGACTCTTCGAGGGAATGGGAAACACCGAAAAGGTCGCCGAGGCTCAGACAGATTTAGCAATCTGCTATTGGCGGCTCGGCGCGTTTGATGAAGCGCGCGTACTGTTTTGCCAAGCCGAGGAAAATTCGCGCGACGATGAAAACAAACTTCGCGCCCTGGTGAATTACAGTGCGGTCGAAATTTCTTGCGGACAACTTGACCGCGCCTTCACACTTCTCGAAGCGGCCGCGCCCCTGGCAGACACGATTGCTGATCGAGGCGCAAGCGGTCGCTATCACTTGCAACGGGCTCTTCTGTTCAAAAAGTTGGGCGGCGAAGAGAATCTTGATCGAGCTCTGATTGAATACAGCGCCGCAAGCTTGCACCTGGCAGAAGCCGGCGATATCCGCTATCTGGCTGCGGTTGAAAACAACATCGGAATGGTTCTTTTGCAGATGGGGCGTGAGCTAGACGCGCTGTCACACCTTGATCGCGCGCGCGCCATTTTTGTGAAATTGAAGGAGTCCGGCAGGGTAGCAGAAGTAAACGAAGCCCGCGCCCAGGTACTGATTGCACAGCGCTCTTTTGCGGAAGCAGAACGCGCCGCCTTCGCTGCTATCACCACGCTCGAACGCGGAGACGAACACTCGCTGTTGGCCACTGCATACGTGACCCACGGTATCGCCCTGGCCCGAATGGGAAACGAGCCGGCCGCGCGTCTCGCGTTTCTTCGAGCAGTTGAGGTTGCCGAGAAAGCAGGAGACCTTCGGTCCGCTGGTGGCGCTTACTTGTCACTGATCGAAGAGCTCTCCGATTCGCTGGCCAGTGGCGAAGCTGGTCATTTCTTTCTCGAGGCCGACAACCGACTAGGCGCAGAAGTCAACCCCGGCATGATGGCAAGGTTCAGAAAGTGTGCGCGCATCGTCGCCGCTAACTCTCTCGCCAACCCCGCTCAAGTGCTGGACGGCCTTCTCATTGGTGGCACACTGGACGAGGAATTGCACCACATTGAAGCGGTGCTGATAAAACGCGCCCTGGACTATGAAGGCGGAAGCATCACACGCGCCGCTCGATCGTTGGGCCTTACACATCAAGGGCTGGATTGGACGCTGCGCAACCGCCAACAACAGTTACTCAGTTCACGCACGCCCCGGCGACCACGCCGCAAATCAATTCTCAAAAAGAAGTAGAGCTTGGCTATCGGTTCGCTTGGCACCTTGCAAGGATGCAGGCTGCACTGCTATTTGTGGAACCCCTGTCAGCAGTTACACCTCGCCACTGCACGGTCGCCGATACAAAGACTCTGGTAATGTTTGCAAATTCCCTTTCGCAGAATTCCCATTGAGCGCATTTTCAAGGCTCATATAATCCGCTCCGCTCCCACTCGTTTTGAAAAGGACCCTCTCACCTCATGGCTGACAACAAGGTCGCGCCGGCTCAGGTTTCGGAAAACAGACAAGAATGGTTCTGGATGCTCGTCAGCTATATGAAGATGAAGACGTTCGCGGTTTGGATTGCTTACTACCCTGAGACCTCCTTTGAAGCCTTCGAGATTATTTGGCCAATTCTCTTCGATCAGATGCTGGCACAAGCAACGGCAGCATCGATGAAAGCGCTGCAGGAGAAGACGCCCGTCAACGTCAACTGAAGGTTCAATCCATGTCGCTGAGACGCTTCGCCGCAATCTCGCAATAGCTTTCCTCCGTATCACACCCGATCGCCCTCCGACCGGTTTGCTTTGCCGCCACCAGAGTTGTCCCGGAACCAATGAAAGGATCAACTACCAGCTGCCGAGGGCGCGAGTAGCTGCGAACCAGCCAGAGCATTAACTCCAATGGCTTCTGTGTAGGGTGAAGCGATTGCGCGCCGTGAGGTTTCGTGAAGCGAAGGATACTGCGCGGGTGCCATTTGTCAGTACTGCGGACCGGAACGCTACCCACGCCACCATAGTGGTTGGACATGCCGGGCCTGCCGCCCACTTTATGGATTCTGCCTTTAACGAACTGCGGATTGTAAACGCTTCGCTTAAACGAAGAGTTAAAGACCAGGATATTCTCGTGCGCTCGCAACGGCCTTCGATTCGCGCTTAGGAAACCAACCGGCATCGGCTTCTCCCAGATCAGCTCATACCGAAAGTGCTTTGGATTCGTCGCAATAAGCGTGTGCGTGAACTTACCGGAGCTGAACAACACCATGTTTGCGTAGCACTTACAAATCTGCTCGACGATGGGCCAGAAGAGTCTCCAGTCGATTGGCTTATCCCATTTCAAATTAGTGGTGCCGTAAGGTGGATCGGTCAGCAGCAGGTCGACACTGTTCAGTTTGAGCGAGTCGGCAACGTCTCTCCAGTCGGCGTGGTAAATCGTAATCCCGTGCTGGTTGTAATAAGGTTTCATCCGTCGCCTTTCTCAGTAGCCCCGCGCCATGGCGAACCCCTGCTTTTGTCCGCTCGATTTGAAAGAAGGTGGCCCAACCTTTTCAGTGACTACCACGAACCATCCGATCGCAATGCCCATAATGCGATCGTCGTGATAGCCGCTCTTTGCTCCCATTGTGTTTCCAATCTGAACGAACACACGCGCCTCATCGATCAACTCCTGGTGGCCACACTTGAAGTCTCCCTCTCTCCATGCTTTCTCAAACTCATTAATCACCAGGCGTTTTATCCGCTCCGTCATATTCAGCCCTGGGCGCGCTTTCGCTTCAGCGTCCCGCGTGGATATCTTTCCATCTTTGATGTCGCGTTCGGTTTGCACGTCGATCTGTTTGTAGAGCCGATGGCCGTAGCCCAGGCGTTCAACTTCAAGAATCGCTGCCTCCCCCATGTTGCTTTCGATTACAATCCGCGCTGCATTGTATTCTTCAGATAACGCAACGACGCGCTTCCCCTGTGCGTCCTGCTTTTCGTAGCCGGCGCCCTGGTGAACGTCTTCACCTGTGGTGCGATCGATAACTCCCCAGGCCGCAGGGTCCGCTCCTTCAATTCCCATCGACGGGTCCAGCCATACGACATAGCTATGGCCTGGCTCGGCCGGCCGTGGCGCGGCCTTGAGCACGAGATAGGAATTATCAAACACGGTGCCGCCCGTGAGAGCGAAAGGATCGATGTCATTTTCCGGATACTCGACGCGAAACTTCTTCGGTCCTTTCTTCGCGACCTCACGTCGTCGCCAGGCGAGGCGACGCGCAACCTCTTCATGCGTCCAGTCATCATCGGCGCCGACGTAGCCCTTGGTTTTCAGGAACGCGAGGATTTGTTCAGCACAATCTTTCTCCGACTGCAGCGGCAGCCCGTCTTTCTCTTTCTGCTCCTTGCTGTAGTCCGTAATCCAGGCTGCACCTTTTTCATCCTCGCTCATGCGCGCAAACTCCTGTTGGCCGACCAGGAGCAACCATGCGCCGCGATCGCAGTAGAAGCGCGCGCCTGGGATTTGATAATTGATGTTCCACCACCATTCAAAGAAGTGGGAACGAATGCCGCCTTCTTTTCGCCTGCCCTGCGTGTACTTACGATGAAATAGATCGCCCACGCCTTTGGCCGTCGACTCTCCGCTTATCTTTCCACCCTTCGCGGCATCGTCGAGTGCCGTGGAGGCCGTCTCTGCTTCGCCGCGCCAGAAGGGGATTTCTGTCTTGTGGAGCCTCGTGATGGTATCGCCGCGTCCCGTCTCTTCATGGCCTGGAATGACAGTCGAGACACTAATGCGAGAATTGACGACGCCTTTGTCCGGATCATCGAACTCCAGATCATATTTCGAGTTGTATTTGCTGAGCGGTTTTATCTCTGGCCGAAGGTTGTCGTACATCGTCTTGACGACTTTCATCAGTGCCAGAAGCGTTGACGGGTCCTGAGCGACGATACGGACGTGGTGACCGCTTTCAATGATCGCGTCGCTCAAGTAGTCAGCGACGTAATAGGTGGAAATCCCCAGGCGACGGCATTTGAGTGTCCAGTCTTCGAGGGAAGGATCTTCACTGGCTTCGAGACTCGCTTCATACAGCTCAATTTGCGCGTCATTGAGAACGAAGTCTTCGAGCTTGTTCTTCTGAAACGCGTTCCGAATCTTTATCTCGCGCTCAATAAAGATTCGCTTTCGTCCTGGCCATTCCGCGCGGTACCAATCAAGCGAGTACTCCTCGGGCTCGATCTCAACGCCGGCATCGCGTGCCTGGCTCTCAGCCTGGGCGACCAGTTCATCTACTGACTTTGTTTTGCGGGAAACTAGCTTGCGGTCGCGGATAACCATGTCGTGCCCTCCCTGACGGTCGGGCTACTGCCCCGCGTATTTGGTTCGAAGGAACTCTGCAAACTTTTTGGCGTGCCGTTGAAAGAACCGCAGACCCTCCGGATCGTTGCCAATGTATTCGAGTAGGTCAGCCGAGAACTCATCGCCCAGCTTCACCCGATCCAACGCCGCTCCGCGCAGCCTCTCGCGGTCCAGCTCAAGATGTTCGCGCTTAAGCGCCAACTCTTCTTGTTTCAACTGCCGGCGTTTCTCTTCCTGTTGAATGCCGAGCAGCTTGATCGGGTCAGTGGCGATGATCTCTTTTGTGGCCGTGAGCAGCCGATCCTCAATGTTGTCCAGGACGACTTTATATTTATCGGTTTCGTCACCCTGCAAGTCTTCGAGAAGCTGCTTCGCCTGGTAACGTGTCAGCCGGTAGCGCTCGGCCAGCTCATCCCCGGTGACCTGGCGCCAGCGGCCGAGCGAACTCTTCGACAGTTGTGAATTGAATGTCCGATGAAAGGCGGCAGAGATTTCGCGGTCCGTGTCGCCGTTGATGATGGCGTTGATTACGAACTGAAATTGCTCGTCTGGGAGCTTCTCAACTGCATGGCGTGAAGGCATGGTCTAATCGACACGTTGAATGCCTGGCATATCAGTAATGCCGTCCTGGAAATTGATACCGGCCGTGGTCAGCCTGGCTAACAGCGTCTGGCCCATTTCGCGTTCATCCGCGGCGTCGAAGTAACGCTGGATCAAGCGGGCCTGGGTAACGTCGTCAACTTCTTCTTTGGCGTCTGACGGGAATACTCGAATCAAACCGAGACTCCGGACATAGTCGATCTCTTCAACGAAACGGCGACGGATCAGGGGCTGGTTGTACT
>Ga0190272_10001874_pt1 | contig 10066 bp, 7 predicted proteins | sample Popmic504T_FD_133746 | JGI IMG/M metagenome (GOLD analysis project Ga0190272, IMG submission 133746) | Populus adjacent soil microbial communities from riparian zone of Shoshone River, Wyoming, USA - 504 T | ecosystem: Environmental > Terrestrial > Soil > Riparian zone | place: USA: Wyoming... | reverse complement strand
TGGGTGGGCGAGGAGGGAGTTGAACCCTCACGTCCTTACGGACACACGGACCTGAACCGTGCGCGTCTGCCATTCCGCCACTCGCCCGAGCAGCGGCGGAAGATTAGCACGCTCCGGCACCGCTCGAACGCACCACCCGACCGTCGCCGGAACGACCCGGTGTCGTCGGGCGTCCACCCGGATACGATCGGGGTCTCCACAGGGCAACGTACACACCGGGAGAGGAGGTCACCGTGGGTCTCGTGCAGCGTTTCGAACGCCGCCTCGAGGGTATCGTCGGGGACACCTTCGCCAGGGTGTTCGGCGGCCAGGTGGTGCCGCAGGAGGTCGCGCAGGCTCTGGAGCGTCAGGCCGACGACCACATCCAGGAGTTGGCCGGTGGCCGGCTACTGGCACCGAACCACTATGTGGTCACGCTCGGTGCCACCGACCACGAGAAACTCGCCAGCGACGAGCAGGAGATAACTCGGCTGCTGGCCAACTGCGTATCGGAGCATCTGGCCGAGCACGGCTGGGAGACATACGGTCACGTCGTAGTCTCACTAAGGCGCTCCGAGGCGCTGCACACCGGACAGTTCCGCACCAGCTCGTCCGTTGACCCTGACGCGAACGTGCGCCAGGCGTCACCCACCCGCAATGCAGGAGACCCACCGATGAGCCAGCCACCCGGCCAGCAGTACCCCGACGGGGACCGCAAGTACGGCTACGACCAGGGCCAGCAGGGCCAGTACGGCGGTTACGACCAGGGCCAGCCCGGCCAACAAGGCGGCTACGACCAGAACTACGGCCAGCCGCAGCAGCCGGGGGGCTACTACGACCCCCAGTACGGCGGGCAGCAGCAGCCGGGCTACGACCAGGGACAGGGCCAGCAGGGTCAGTACGGCGGTGGACAGCCGGGCCACTACGACCCGCAGTACGGCGGGCAGCAGCAGGGCTACTACGACCCCCAGTACGGCGGCCAGCAGCAGCAGGGTTACGGCCAGCAGCCGGGCTACGACCAGGGTTACGGCCAGCAGCAGCAGGGCTACGGCCAGCAGGGGTACGACCAGGGCTACGGCCAGCAGGGCTACGGCCAGCAGCCCGGCTACCCGGCCGCCGACCCGCACATGGCCGGCTACGCGCCGCCCGCGGTGCAGACCGGTCAGCGTCAGGTCACGGCGAGCCTGCAGCTCGACGACGGGTCCAACCGCAACTACCAGCTCGTGCAGGGCAGCAACGTGGTGGGCCGCGGCCAGGACGCGCAGTTCCGACTGCCGGACACCGGGGTGTCACGCCGGCACCTGGAGATCAGCTGGGACGGACAGGCCGCGATGCTGGCCGATCTGGGCTCGACGAACGGCACGACGGTCAACGGTCAGCCGGTGTCGAACTGGCAGCTCGGTGACGGCGACGTGATCCGCGTCGGCCACTCCTCGCTGGTTTTCCGTACCCAAGGCTGACCCGCTCAGGACCACGCGGGAGACTCGCTACGTGCTGCAGGGGCTCGTACTACAGCTGACCAGAGCGGGCTTCCTTGCCCTGCTCTGGTTATTCGTGCTGGCCGCGTTGCGGGTGGTGCGTTCTGACCTCTACGCGGTGTCGGGGCTTCGTGCCGCCCTGCCACAGCGCCGCGCCGCCCAGAACAAGCTGGGCAAGGCCGCGCGGCAGATGATCGTCACGCACGGTGCGTTGACGGGCACCAGAATATCCCTGGACGGTCGGCCGATCCTGATCGGACGCGCCGACGACTCCACTCTGGTGTTGGACGACGACTATGCGTCGACCAGGCACGCGAGGCTGTCCTTCTCCGCCGGGGACTGGTTCGTCGAAGATCTCGGGTCAACGAACGGCACGTACCTGGACCGGGCTAAGGTCACGGGTCCCACTCGGGTGCCGCTAGGCGTTCCGATCCGCATCGGCAAGACGGTGATCGAGCTGCGCTCATGACCCTCGTTCTTCGATACGCCGCCCGCAGCGACCGCGGCCTGGTGCGGCAGAACAATCAGGACTCGGTGTACGCCGGGCCGCGGCTGCTGGCGCTCGCCGACGGCATGGGTGGGCACGCCGCGGGCGAGGTGGCGTCCAAGGTCGTGATCGCCGCGCTCGCCGCGCTGGACGACGACGACCCCGGCGGTGACCTGCTGGGCGAGCTGGGCGAGGCGATCGAGCAGGGCAACGCGGCGATCAGCGAGCTGGTGGGCGGCGACCCGGACCTCGACGGCATGGGCACCACGCTCACGGCCGTGCTGTTCGCCGGCCGCAAGCTGGGCCTCGCGCACGTCGGCGACTCCAGGGCGTACATGCTGCGCGGCAGCACCTTCGCCCAGATCACCCACGACGACACGTTCGTCCAGTCGCTGATCGACGAGGGCCGCATCACCGCGGAGGAGGCGGCGAGCCATCCGCAGCGTTCCCTGCTGCTGAAGGCGCTCACCGGCCGCGAGATCGAGCCGAGCCTGGCGGTCCGCGAGTCCAGGGCGGGCGACCGCTACCTGCTGTGCTCCGACGGGCTGTCCGGGGTGGTCAGCGACGAGACGCTGGCCGAGGCCCTGCAGATCCAGGACCCGCAGACGTGCGCCGACCGGCTCATCGAGCTGGCGCTCAAGGGCGGCGGCCCGGACAACGTCACGGTCATCGTGGCCGACGTGGTCGACATCGACTTCGGCCAGGACGCCCCCATCGTTGGCGGCGCTGCCGGAGACGGCGCGGAGGACCCACCACCACCGGACTCGGCGGCGGCCCGCGCCTCCGCGACCACGATGCCCCGTCCCAAGCCCAAGCCGGCCGAGCCGGAGACGGCACCCGACCCCGGCGTGAAGCGCCGCCGCCGGGTCCGCATCCTGCTGATCTCCATCGTGGTGCTGGCGATGCTGTTCGCCGGCGCGCTGGCCGGCCGGGTGCTGCTGTTCCGGTACTACTACGTCGGCGAGTCCGACGGCCAGGTGGTCGTCTACCGCGGCCTCAAGGACACCGTGCTGGGCATCCCGATGCACCGGGTGTTCGAGACGGCGTGCCCAGAGCCCACCGAGGCCGGGTGTGAGCCGATCGAGCTGACGGACCTGCAGGAGGCGGCGCAGCTGCGGGTGCGCGAGGGCTTCGAGGAGGTCGACAGCCTGCAGGACGCGCGGGCCGACGTCCGCCGCCTGCGCACCGAGCAGATGCTGCCGGCGTGCCCGCGGGCCGAGGACCCGACGGTGCCGACCACGCCGACCACGACGGCGCCGCCGCCGGTGACGACCGACGTGGTGCCGCCGCCGGTGACGACCACGCCACCGCCCGGTGTCACCGGCGGGCTGATCCAGCCGCCGAGCGGCACCGGCCAGCCGACCAGCTCCACCCAGTCGCCCCAGCTCGTCCCCGGCAAAGACTGCCGACAGGTCGGCTGATGTCCGTGGCATCGGTAGCACCGGTCGCACCGGCCCCGCCGCCGAGCGCGAACACCCGGCGCGGGATCGAGCTGATCCTGCTGGCGTTCGCGGCGCTGATCACCACCAGCGCGCTGATCCTGGTCGAGGTCAACCTCGAGAAGACCCCGACCAGGCAGCTGCTGTACCTGGGGGCCGCGTACCTGGCGCTGTTCGGGGTCGCGCACATCGCGGTGCGGATGCTCGCGCCGTACTCCGACCCGCTGATCCTGCCGTGCGTCGCGCTGCTCAACGGGCTCGGCCTGGTGCTGATCCACCGCGTCGACCTGGCCCAGGTGAACCGCGCCGTCGACCTCGGCACCCGGATCCCCGGAAACGAGGCGCCGCGGCAGATCGCCTGGACCGCGATCGCGCTGCTGCTGTTCATCGGCGTACTGCTCTTCGTCCGCGACCACCGGCCGCTGGCCCGTTACGGCTACACGTGCGGCTTCGTCGGGCTCGGGATGCTGGCGCTGCCGGGCCTGCTGCCGTCGTCGATCTCCGAGGTCAACGGCGCCAAGATCTGGCTGCGCTTCGGCGGGCTGTTCTCCATCCAGCCGGGCGAGTTCGCCAAGATCCTCGTGATGATCTTCTTCGCCGCCTTCCTGGTGGCGAAGCGCGATCTCTTCACCACGGCGGGGCGGCGCTTCCTCGGCATGGAACTGCCCCGGATGCGTGACCTGGCGCCGCTGGTCCTGGCCTGGGGGCTGTCGGTCGGCGTCCTCGTGCTGGAGAAGGACCTCGGCACCTCGCTGCTGTACTTCGGCGTGGTGCTGATGATGTTGTACGTCGCGACGGAACGGTCGTCGTGGCTGGTCGTCGGCCTCACCTTCTTCGTCGGCGGCTGCCTCATCGCCTACCAGCTGTTCGGCCACGTCAAGGTGCGCGTGCAGACCTGGCTCGACCCGTTCGCCGACTTCACCGGCAGCGGCTTCCAGATCAGCCAGGCCCTGTTCGGCATGGGCACCGGCGGCGTCGGCGGCACCGGCCTCGGCGCCGGACGGCCCGACCTGGTGCCGCTGGCCAAGACCGACTTCATCGTGTCCACCATCGGCGAGGAGCTGGGCCTGGTCGGCCTCGCCGCTGTGCTGATGGTGTACCTGCTGCTGGCGACCCGCGGGCTGCGCAGCGCCCTCGCCGTGCGGGACACGTTCGGCAAGCTGCTCGCCGCCGGGCTGTCGTTCACCCTGGCGTTGCAGGTGTTCGTCGTCGTCGGCGGCGTCACCAAGCTCATCCCGCTGACCGGCCTCACCGCGCCGTTCCTGTCCTACGGCGGGTCGTCGCTGGTCGCCAACTACGCCCTGGTGGCGATCCTGCTGCGGATCTCCGACGCCGCGCGACGGCCGGCTGCGACGCCGGCGCGGCCGCAGCGGCAGGCACCCATCGCCGAGGCCCACACCGTGCTGGTCGAACGACCCGCCGCAGGAGGTGCCACGCCCACGTGAACCAACCACTGCGCCGGGTCGCGACCGCCGTCATGGCGATGATCGTGCTGCTGCTGGCCAACGCGACGTACGTACAGGTGATCAAGGCCGACGACTATCGGGCCGATCAGCGCAACGCGCGCGTCCTGATCGAGGAGTACTCCCGCCAGCGCGGCCAGATCCTCGCCGAGGCGAGCCTGCTGGCCCAATCCGTCGAGACCGGCAACAACGACCTGCGCTACCAGCGCCAGTACGCCGACGGGCCGATGTTCGCCCCGGTCACCGGCTACTACTCGACGCTGTACGGCGCCGGCGGGGTCGAGAAGGTGCTCGACTCGATCCTCAACGGCTCCGACGACAAGCTGTTCGTGCGCCGGCTGTCAGACCTCATCACCGGGCGCGACCTGCGCGGCGGCAACGTGGTGCTGACCATCGACCCGAGGGCCCAGCGCGTCGCCTACGAGCAGATGACCGCGAAGAACTTCCGCGGCGCCGTGGTGGCGATCCAACCGAGGACCGGCGAGATCCTGGCCATGGTGTCCACCCCGTCGTTCGACCCCAACCTGCTCTCGGTCCCCGGCGCCAAGGCGCAGCAGCAGGCGTGGAACGAGTTCAACTCGGGCGACCGGCCGATCGCCAACCGCCCGGTCAGGGAGACCTACCCGCCCGGGTCGACGTTCAAGCTGGTGGTGACGGCGGCCGCGCTGTCGTCGGGTGACTTCGACGAGAACACCCCGCTGACCGCGGCCCCCGAGATCCAGCTGCCCGGCAGCAACGCCGACCTGGAGAACTTCAACGGCTCGCGGTGCGGCGCCGGCGACACGGTGCCGCTCAAGGAGGCGCTGGCCCGGTCGTGCAACACCGCGTTCGCCGAACTGGCCATGAACGTCGGTGAGGACCGGCTGCGTGAGCAGGCCGAACTGCTCGGCATCGGCGAGACGGACCTGCAGACTCCGGTGCAGGTGGTGCCATCGTCGATCGGCCCGATCGAGGACCGGCCGTCGCTCGCCCAGACCGGCATCGGACAGCGCGACGTGCGCCTCACCCCGCTGCAGAACGCGATGATCGCCGCGACGATCGCCAACGGCGGCGACCGGATGCACCCGTACCTGGTGTCGAAGCTCACCGACCCCGACCTCGCCGAGCTGGAGTCCTTCGAACCGGAGCGCGCCGCGCGGGCGATGGACCGCGAGGTGGCCGACACCATCCGCGAGATGATGATCGCCTCCGAGGCACGGACCAGGGGAGACAAGATCCCCGGCGTCACGGTGGCGTCCAAGACCGGCACCGCCGAGTTCGGCGCCAACCCCAAGGAGAACCCGCCGCACGGCTGGTACGTGGCCTTCGCCCCCGCCGAGGACCCCAAGGTGGCGATCGCGGTCATCGTGGAGGGCGGCGGCGACCGCGGTCTGGAGGCCACCGGCGGCTCGCTGGCCGCCCCGATCGCCCGCGCCGTGATGCAGGCCATCCTGCAGGGTGCCGGCTGATGCGCGGCCCCACCTGGCAACTCGCATCCGTATCGACGTTTTCGGCGCCCAAGAACGTCGATACGGATGCGAGTCGACGTTGGGTGGGACCGTGTCGTTGACGATCGGGCAGCTCATCGCGGACCGGTACCGGTTGATCCGGCGGATCGCGGTCGGCGGCATGGGCGAGGTGTGGGAGGCGGCCGACACCCGGCTGGCGCGGCGCGTCGCCGTCAAGGTGCTCAAGGCCGAGCTGTCCGGCGACGGCGAGTTCCTGCAACGGTTCCGCTTCGAGGCGCGCACCACGGCGTCGCTGAACCACCCCGGCATCGCCGCCGTACACGACTACGGCGAGACCGCGGCCGTACCGGACGGCCCCGCCGACACCGCGTACCTGGTGATGGAGCTGGTCGATGGCGAGCCGCTGGCCGCGATGATCGCGCGCCGGCGCCGCCTCAGCCCGGAGCGCACCCTCGACGTGCTCGAACAGGCCGGGCACGCGCTGCATGCCGCCCACGAGCGCGGGCTGGTGCACCGCGACGTCAAGCCCGGCAACATCCTGTTCGCGGCCAACGGCACGGTGAAGCTCACCGACTTCGGCATCGCCAAGGCGGTGGACGCCGCGCCGGTCACCCGCTCCGGCATGGTCATGGGCACCGCGCACTACATCGCGCCCGAGCAGGCGATGGGCCACGAGGCCGGCCCGGCCAGCGACGTGTACTCCCTCGCCGTCGTCGGCTACGAGTGCCTCGTCGGGCACCGGCCGTTCCTGTCCGACAGCGCGGTCACGGTGGCGATGATGCACATCCGCGACAACCCGCCGCCGCTGCCGCCGGACACCCCACCGGGGGTGCGGGCCCTCATCGAGGCGACCCTGGTGAAGGACCCGCGCAGCCGGTACGGCACCGGCGGTGAGTTCGCCGGCGCGGTGGCAGCCGTGCGCGCCGGAATGCCGCTGCCGCGCCCCAGCGGCGGCTTCCCCGGCGCCGTGTCCGTGAAGGGTCCGTCGATGGTCCCGATGTCCGCGCACGGACAGCCGGTGGACCCGCCGACGGGGCCGCAGCAGCGCATCGCCGGGCCGCCCACCCCGATCCCGCCCGGCTCCGGCCCGTTCGTGCCTTCCCAGCAGCCGGTGACCGGGCCTCCGCGGCAGCAGCGGGCCGAGACCAGGATCGGTCCGTGGATCGTCGTCGGGCTGCTGCTGCTCGTCGCGCTGGCCGTCGGCGGGTGGGTGCTGGTGAGCGCGCTCGGCGAGGACCGCGGCGCCGGCGAGCAATCCACCTCCGACCGGCAGGCAACCGACGTGGCCGCCGGCCCGTCCACTGTCGCCGGCAGCGGGCTCCCCGCGACCGCGCCCAACCCCGACCAACCACGGACCGTGACGATCGATGCCAGGTACTGCCAAGAACAACCCGCGTCCGTCGCGGCACGCGACCTCACCGGGCGGGGCCTCCTCACCGGCGTCGGACATTCGCTGCCCAACCCCGACGTGGACCGCCTGGTCACGAAGGTGTCACCCACCGGCTCCGTCGAGGCTGGCGACTCGGTTACCGTGACGTGTCGACTGGAGGAGGACGGTTGAACGGCGCAGGCACGTTCGGGTGACAGACAGCGATCGACCAAGATATACAGCTGACCGACAAGAAGCAGGGCGACGCGCAATGACCACACCCCGACTGCTCTCGGAGCGATACGAGCTGGGCGAGATACTCGGCTACGGCGGCATGTCCGAGGTGCACCGCGGCCGGGACGTCCGGCTCGGGCGCGACGTCGCCATCAAGGTGCTGCGTGCCGACCTGGCTCGTGACCCGCAGTTCCAGATCCGGTTCCGCCGCGAGGCGCAGAACTCGGCATCACTGAACCACCCGGCGATCGTGGCGGTGTACGACACCGGCGAGACCCGCACCGAGCACGGCCCGCTGCCGTACATCGTGATGGAGTTCGTCGACGGCCGGACCCTGCGCGACATCGTCAAGACCGAGGGCCCGATGCCGGGCAGGCGGGCCATGGAGATCATGGCCGACGCCAGCGCGGCGCTGGACTTCAGCCACCGCAACGGCATCATCCACCGCGACGTGAAGCCGGCCAACATCATGATCACCCGCAGTGGTGCGGTGAAGGTCATGGACTTCGGCATCGCCCGCGCGCTCGCCGACGGCCAGAACGTCACCCAGACCGCGGCGGTCATCGGGACCGCGCAGTACCTGTCGCCGGAGCAGGCCCGCGGCGAGGCCGTCGACGCCCGCTCGGACGTCTACGCGTCCGGCTGCGTCCTGTTCGAGCTGCTCACCGGGGAGCCCCCCTTCACCGGTGACTCCCCGGTGGCCGTGGCCTACCAGCACGTGCGCGAGGACGTGCGGTCGCCGTCGACGGTGAACCCGCGGGTCGACCCGGTGCTCGACTCCATCGTGCTCAAGGCGATGAGCAAGAACCCGGCCAACCGCTACCAGAGCGCCGCCGACCTGCGCGCCGACCTGGTGCGGGTGCTCTCCGGGCAGCGGCCCAGCGCCCCGCACGTGATGACCGACGACGAGCGCACCACCATCCTCGGCGCCACCAACGCCACGTCGGTGGTCCCCGGCCGGCACCGGCCGGAGGCGCTGCTCGACGACGACTACAACGACGAGGACCGCGGCTCCCGCAAGGGCGTCATCGCGGCGATCGCGCTGCTGGCCGTCGGGCTCCTCGTGCTGGGCGTGCTGCTGATCGCCAACCTCATGGGCGGCGACAAGACCACTCCGCAGGTGGCCATTCCCGAGCTCGTCGGCGTGCAGCGCGTCGTCGCGGAGAAGGCCATCGTCGACGAAGGACTCGAGGCCCAGGTCGTCGAGGTCGAGACGAACGACCCGAACCAGATCGGCAACGTGATCAGCACGGAGCCGGCCGGCGGGACGCAGGTCGACGAGGGCTCCACGGTCACGCTCAACATCGGCAAGGCCCCCGCCCAGGTGGCCGTGCCCGACCTGTCCGGCAAGACCGTCGAGGAGGCCAAGGTGCTCCTCGAACAGGCCACGCTCACCCTGGGCACCCAGGACGAGCAGGTCGTCGAGGACGAGAAGCTCGTCGGGCGGATCGTCGGCCAGGACCCGGCGGCGAACGCCCAGGCGGCCCCCAACTCGCAGGTGAAGCTGATCATCGGCACCGCGCCGGAGCAGGAGACCGTCCTCGACGTCGTCGGCTCCAACAAGGACACCGCCAAGCGGAACCTGGAGTCACTCGGCTTCGTGGTCGTGATCAACGAGATCGACTCGGTTGAGGACAAGGACAAGGTCATCAACCAGGACCCGAAGGCGGGCACCAAGCTCAACAAGGGCGCGACCGTCACCCTCGCCGTGTCCAAGGGCAACCAGATCGAGATGACCGACATCGAGGGGCTGACCGTGCCGCAGGCCCAGGCGAAGCTCCAGTCGCTCGGCTGGACCGGGCTGTTCGAGCAGGTGCAGACGAACACCACGGATCCCGGTGAGGTCAACAAGATCCTCCGTCAGGACCCCGACGCAGGGCAGCCGCTGAGCAAGGACCAGAAGGTGCGCATCCAGGTGGGCAAGCTCGGCGCCCCCGAGCCCACCACCACCACGTAGCGGTTCGCTCCCTGGGTGAATGGCACATGTGGCCGGTTCTACCGGTCGAATGTGCCATTCACCCAGAAACGTGGGCGGCGGCCGCGACGGTGCGGACGCCGAGTTCCAGCTCGCGGACCAGCGGCTCGGCCACCGGGTGGCCGCACTCGGCCATCCAGTTCGCCAGCATCCGGTGGCCACCGTCGGTCAGCACCGACTCGGGGTGGAACTGC
>Ga0190272_10001873_pt1 | contig 10075 bp, 8 predicted proteins | sample Popmic504T_FD_133746 | JGI IMG/M metagenome (GOLD analysis project Ga0190272, IMG submission 133746) | Populus adjacent soil microbial communities from riparian zone of Shoshone River, Wyoming, USA - 504 T | ecosystem: Environmental > Terrestrial > Soil > Riparian zone | place: USA: Wyoming... | reverse complement strand
TCGTTCACAGGGATCTCTTCACCGTTCTCTTCCGCAAATTCTTCGTTATTAAATTCAGGTCCGTTCATCTTCTTTTTCTTAAACATGGTCGTTAATAGTTAATCGTAAATTGTTAATAGTTAATAGTGAATCGTTAAGAGTAAATAGTAAAGAGAGCAACCTGCTGCCCTTTTTACTCACAACTCACAACTCTATAACTCACGACTCAGTTCCGGCTGCCTTTTGCTCGTTCGCCGCTGTCGCAAACTTCATCTCGCCGTTTTCCGCCGAAACGCGGACCGTTTGCCCGGACGCGATATCCCCGTTTAGCAGTTTTATCGAGAGCGGGTTCTGGATAAACGTCTGTATCGCTCGCTTGAGCGGTCGTGCGCCGTAAACCGGGTCATAACCCTCCTCGGCAATCAATTCTTTCGCCAAGTCGTCGAGTTCGATCCCGATACCGCGGTCTGCAAGATTCGCGCGCAGGCGTTCCAGCTGTACCTCGATGATCTGTTCGATCTCCCTGCGGGTCAATTGTTTAAAGACTACGGTGTCGTCGATACGGTTCAGGAATTCCGGCTTAAAGTGATTGCGAAGAACCTGAAGCACGGCATCGCGGACCCATTTGTCATTATCCTGGACCTCCTGGATCTCGCGCGATCCCAGGTTGGAGGTCATGATCAGCACCGTGTTCTTAAAATCGACGACGCGGCCTTTCGAATCCGTCAGGCGGCCGTCGTCCAAAATTTGCAGGAGGACGTTGAAAACGTCGGGGTGCGCCTTTTCGATCTCGTCGAAAAGCACCACGGAATAGGGCCGCCGGCGAACGGCCTCGGTCAACTGGCCGCCTTCCTCATAGCCGACGTATCCCGGGGGCGCGCCGATCATCCGGGCGACAGCGTGCTTCTCCATATACTCCGACATATCGAGGCGGATCATCGCCCGCTCGTCGTCGAACAGGAATTCGGCAAGCGCCCGCGCGGTCTCGGTTTTACCGACACCGGTAGGCCCGAGGAAAATAAACGAGCCGACGGGGCGGTTCGGGTCCTGCAGGCCGGCACGAGCGCGGCGGACCGCATTGGCCACGGCAGTAAGCGCTTCATCTTGGCCGATCACCCGCTTGCGCAGGCCCACTTCCATATTGATAAGCTTCTGCATCTCACCCTGGAGCATTTTCGAGACGGGGATGCCGGTCCACTTCGCAACCACATCGGCAATATCCTCTTCGTCGACCTCTTCCTTGAGGAAAACGCCCTCGGATTGCAATTCGGCAAGCCGTGCCTGCTCCGCTTCGAGCAATTTTTCGATTTCGGGGATCCGGCCGTATTGAAGCTCGGCCGCCTTATTCAGGTCGCCCTGCTGCTGCGCCCTGGAAAGCTCCAGTTTTGTTTCCTCGAGCTGCCCTTTGAGCGTCCGCATTTTCTCGATCTCTTCCTTCTCGGACTGCCACTTGGCCTTCATTGCCGATGATTTTTCGTTGAGATCGGCGATACGTTTCTCGATGTCCTGGAGTCGGTCCTTGGATTTTTCGTCCGTTTCGTGGGAAAGCGCCTGCCGCTCGATCTCGAGCTGCATTATTTCGCGCTCCAGCACGTCGATCTCCTGCGGAAGGGAATCGATCTCGATGCGCAGCTTCGAAGCAGACTCGTCGATCAGATCGATGGCCTTGTCCGGCAGAAAGCGGTCGGTAATATAACGGGCCGATAAGGTGGCCGCCGCCACGATCGCCGAATCCTTGATCCGCACACCGTGATGTACCTCGTAGCGTTCTTTGAGCCCGCGCAGGATCGCAACCGTGTCTTCGACGGTTGGCTCGCCGACATACACTTGCTGGAAGCGCCGTTCGAGCGCCTTGTCCTTTTCTATATATTTTTGATACTCGGCCAGAGTCGTCGCCCCGACCGCGCGCAGAGTTCCACGCGCCAGGGCCGGCTTAAGCATATTCGATGCGTCGATAGCGCCTTCGGACGCGCCCGCGCCGATCAGCGTGTGAAGCTCGTCGATAAACAAAATTATCTGGCCCTCGGCCTTTTCGATCTCCTTGAGAACGGCTTTCAGGCGGTCTTCGAACTCGCCCCGGTATTTCGCGCCGGCCAGCATCGAACCGAGATCGAGCGAAACGAGTCGCTTGTTTTTTAATGTTTCAGGCACGTCACCCGAGACGATGCGCTGCGCAAGCCCCTCGACAATGGCCGTTTTACCGACACCGGGCTCGCCGATCAATACCGGGTTGTTTTTTGTGCGGCGCGACAGGATCTGGATGGTGCGGCGGATCTCGTCGTCGCGCCCTATAACCGGGTCGAGCTTGCCCTTGCGTGCCAGCTCGGTCAGGTCCTGGGCGTATTTCTCGAGCGACTGGAAATTATCCTCGGCGTTCTGTTCGGTGATACGGCTTCCGCCGCGCATTTCGGTTACGACCTTTTCGAGATCTTCCTTTGTAATACCGTGCGAGCGCAGGATACGTCCGGCATCGCCGTCTTTTTCGTCGGCAATGGCGAGCAGCAGGTGCTCGGTCGACATATACTCGTCCTGCATCTTCTCGGCCTCTGTCTGGGCTTGCTGGAAGATCGTGTTGGTGCGTGTACTGAAATACTGCTGCCCGCCCGAAACCTTCGGGAATTTCTCGATCGCCGCGAGCACGTCCGCCAGGATCGACTGCGCGTTGGCGCCGATCTTGCCGAGGATAGGTTTTACGACACCTTCCTTTTGCTCGAGCATTACGGCCAGAAGATGCTCTGGCTCGACCTGCTGGTTCTGATTTTTTTCCGCGACCCCGATCGCTTCCTGGACCGCTTCCTGCCCGCGAATTGTAAATCTGTCGAATCTCATTGTTTTACCATTACTCTACAAGAATATTTTACGACAATTAGTCTTCAACGATAATAAAACTTGAGTGTCTCATTGTCAAGTCCTACGAAAGATCAATTATTTAGTCGTAAAAGTTTTGAATTCGTTGATTTTTAGGTGACACTTAACGCTTTTGTCGGGTATATTTAGTGTCGTTCGACAAAACTCAGATAATAAGAATCGATGGCTTCGTACTTGATCCCCATCATAATGTTTGCGATGGCCGTGTTGCTCGTGGTTCTTGATCGCCGGAACGACAAGTCGCTTGGGCCGGAATTTTATTCCGAATATCTGAAGACAAAGATTGTACCCACGAGTATTTTGTTTCCCGTAATATTGGGGGGCATCCTGTTAGGAGTGGCCAAGGGTATTTTCGACTTTAGTGACCGTGTGACCATCATCCTGGTGGCGGTTTATGGATTGGGAATGTTTATATTGTTCAGATCGATAAAGGAAAAAAATATTCGAAAGATAGATTTACCGGCGGGTTTTGTGCGCAGGGAAAGATTCTACGACTTTGCCATTTCCCTGACCTTTCTTCTTCTCCTGGTGTTGGTGTGGTTTATTTGATCGAATCAGGCGGGGAGATTTTTAGATTAGGGTCGGATAGTAAATAAAAATGAAAATTCTTCGTGAAATTCTATCGCCGCTGCTCGCGGTGCTCGCGGCGTTCGTTGTCGTCGGAATTATCATTCTGATCTTGAAGGATAATCCGATCCAGGCTTACGGGCTGCTGCTCTCGAGTTCTTTCGGCTCGATGAAGGATGTCGGCTGGATGCTTTCTTACGCGACCCCGCTGATCTTTACGGGCCTCGCGGTAGCGGTGGCGTTTCGCTGCGGCCTCCTGAATATTGGGGCCGAGGGCCAGCTTTACGTTGCCGCGTTCGCCACCGCCTGGGTCGGTCTCAAATTCGGCAGCGGGTTGGTCATGGTTTTCGGCAAGGAGGAGCATTGGGGTTATGCGATCCCGCTTTTTCCGGGTGGACTGCCGTGGTATCTTCTCGTACCGCTCTGTATGCTGACGGCGGTCGTTGTTGGGGGCGTGTGGGGCGCGATCCCCGGTATCCTGAAGGCAAAGTTCGGCTCGCATGAGGTGATCAACACGATCATGCTGAATTTTATAGCGGTCGCGCTGGTCAGTTATTTCACACAATATTATTACAAGATACCGGGCGACGCGATCCTGCAAACCGCGCCGATCGGCGAAGCCGCTCATATTCCGAAGCTCAATGAGTTCCTGCCTTTTCTGCCCGCTGACGTTCCGCTGAATGTCGCGTTTTTGCTGGCTGTGCTGATGTGTGTTTTGGTCTATGTTTTCCTTTGGAAGACGAAATGGGGGTACGAACTGCGCGCCGTCGGTGAAAATCCAAGCGCAGCCGAATACGGCGGGATCTCGCCGAAGAAACAGATCATCATCGCGATGACCATATCAGGCGCGCTCGCCGGCATGGTTGCGATCGGCGAAGTGCTGGGTGTCAGGCACAATTATTACGATAGCTTTTCAGGAGAATGGGGCTATCTTGGCATCGCCGTGGCGCTGCTCGGAAGAAACCACCCGCTGGGCGTATTTATCGCCGCCCTGTTTTTCGGCATGCTGCTGAGGGGTGAAATATTCGTCGATGCCTTTACGGCGAAGGTTTCAAAGGATGTAGGCTGGGTGCTTCAGGCGATCATTATTCTTTTTGTCGCGTGCTTTCAGATATTTTCGAAGAAGAGGGGGGTTAGGGCCAAGATATGAGCGAAATACTAACATTTGCACTTCTTTTTTCAGCAATACGCCTCGCTACTCCCCTGATCTTCGCCGCGCTCGGGGGGCTATTTTCCGAGCGTTCGGGGGTTATCAATATCGCGCTCGAGGGCCTGATGCTGGCCGGGGCGTTTACGGCGGCCGTGGTCACCTACCAGTCTCAGAACCCCTACCTCGGCCTTTTATGCGGCTGCGTGGCGGGCGGGGTGCTGGCGCTGATCTATGCTATAGCCTGTATCAAATTCGAAGCCGACCAGGTCGTTGCCGGTATGGCGATAAACTTCCTGATGTTCGGGCTGCCAGCGCTGATCAGCGGGGCCATATACGATTCTACCGGTTCGACACCGCAGATCGACAAGGCCGATCTGCTGCCTAATTATTACAACGATATATCCTTCGCCTCGATACTCGCGTTTTTGCTGGTGCCGATCTGCTGGTATGTGCTCTACAAAACGCCGTTCGGGCTGCGGCTGCGGGCCACCGGGGAAAATCCGGCGGCGGCGGATGCGGCGGGCGTCAACGTTATCGGGCTGCGGTATACCGCGGTGGTCATCTCGGGCATACTGGCGGCGGCCGGAGGGGCATATCTCTCGATCGGGCAGAGCTCGCTCTTTACACGTAATATGACCGCCGGGCGTGGATTTATCGCGCTGGCGGCGCTGATCCTTGCGAAATGGAAGCCGGTGCCGGTGCTGTTTGCGTGCCTGTTCTTCGGATTTATGGAGGCGCTGACCTTTCAGATCCAGGGCGTCGTCAAGCTGCCCTCGGGCGAGGACATTCCGGTGCAGTTTATCCAGATGATCCCGTACCTTCTGACGATCATCGTGCTCGCCGGGTTTATCGGGCTGTCGCGCGCGCCCAAGGCGCTCGGCATACCCTACAGCAAGGAAAAGTAGGTTTGTAAAGATTTGCAAACAAAGGGCGGAGACGATGGATTCTCCGCTTTTTTATGCTAATCTGCTTCCAAATTTGGGAATTACAAACCTTATGAAGTACATGAGATTCATATTCAGGCAAAGAGACCTGCACGCATACATAGCAAAATTTTTTCTCGCGGCATTCGTGATTTTCCAGGCGGCCGTTGTTTTTGCGCAGGTGCCGGTCAGCACGCCGAAGCCGGCCGAACCCGAAAAACCACCGCCGGTTTGGATGTCTAAAGAGAGCGATGAAAAAGGGAACCTGAAGGAATACCGGTATCTTAAAACTGTCGGTATCACCGCCTTTAATACTGAGGCGAATAAACTAGGCAAGCTTGGTTATCGCCTTGAAAATATTGCCGTCGCATCGCAGACGGCAGCCGTGATCTCCGCGCCGCCGCCCGACCGGTTCAAGTACCTGGAGCTGGCCGCGGTATTCAGGCTGGACAAGCCGAATACGTATGAATACGATTGGTTCGAGGCCGATAAACCCGGAGAAATAGTCACGCGCATCAACAAGCGCGCTGAGAGTGGCTTTTATTACAGGGACGGGATTTTTGCGACCGACAATACGGGTTGCAGCGACGGCAGCGATGTCTCGGACGATGCCCTCGACAAATTGATCCATGCGGGCGCTTCTTTCCTCTGCTGGTCGGAGGGCGGGGTATATTTCATGGAGCGTAAGGTTGGCGAGGCTTCGAAACGGGAATACCGGGTCCATATCGGAAAGTTCGGCTGGGGTAAAAACCCGACCGCCGAGCTCCAGGCAGCGCTCGATAATTCGGGCCAGCTCGGGTTTCGCCCCGTTGCGCTTGGTAAAATGAAAGAGGGAATGAATTACGCTTTTTACACCCTGGTCGAAAAGGACAAGGGAGTGGCCGGGGAGCCTTTAAAGGCCCGTTATGCCTTCCTGAAGTCGGAATTCAGCTTCGCCAAGAAGGTAAACGCGATGGCCAAAGAGGGCTACCGGATCCGGTTTGGCGGGATGTTCGGCGCGTATGAAAACGTCTTGCTCGAGAAGACGGAAGGAGCGGCGCCCACGGCTTACAGGTGGGTAGACGCATCCGGCAAATCCCACGAGAAGGAGCTGTCGGAAGTAATGAACGCGGGGGCGCGTTTTGCCCTGATGAACCGTGAGGCGGAAGACCTGATCTTCGAAGACACCCCGGGGCTGAAATACGAGTATAAAATACTCAGGATGGCCCCCGACGTGATAAAACCGACGAAGAAAAATCCGAACCCTCCGGCAGCGAAAACGCAGGACGAAATATTCAGCGAGTTTGACGCGCTGCTTGGCGAAGGTTATGTTATTCGCGATGTATTCTATTCCGCCGGTACAAAAATTCTGTTCGAACGAAAAAAATAATGAGCTATGAAAACGCGCTGGAAGCTGCAGCGTATATCAGATCGAAATATGCGGGCGAGGTGAAGACGGCGGTCGTCCTCGGAAGCGGGCTCGGGGCTTTTGCGGATGAGGTCGAAAACGCGGTCCGGATACCGTATGAGGAGATCCCGCACTTTGCGACTTCGACCGTGGAAGGACATGCCGGGCAGCTTGTGCTTGGCGAGGCGGCCGGGGTCCCGGTGGCCGTTCAGCAGGGACGTTTTCATTATTACGAGGGTTACGACATGCAGCAGGTGATGTTTCCCGTGCGCACGTTCGGAGTGATGGGGATCAAGAACCTGGTACTTACCAATGCCGCGGGCAGCCTGAATGTCGATCTGCCCCAAGGGAGCCTGATGCTGATCCGCGACCACTTGAACATGCTGGGCGTAAACCCCTTGCGCGGTCCTAATGATAAGCGATTCGGCCCCAGATTTCCCGATATGTCCGAGGTTTATGACCCTGAATTCCGGGCGATCGCCGAGGAAGAGGCGGCGGGGATAGCGAGCGACAGGAACGAGAAAAATATTCTTGGCAGCGGCGTATATTGCGCGCTTTCCGGCCCGACGTATGAGACGCCCGCCGAGATCCGTATGTACACATCGCTTGGCGCCGATGCAGTCGGGATGTCCACGGTGCCCGAGGCTATCGCGGCGCGCCACCAGGGGATGCGCATTCTCGGTATTTCATGCATTACCAATCTCGCGGCGGGCTTGAGCGACGAGCCGATAAATCACGAAGAGGTGATGGAAACAGGGGCACTGGTCTCGTCCGTTTTTAAGGAACTGCTGCGGCGAATAGTTTCCAGGATCGGCTAAAAGGCTTACAACACCTGCCTCGGCGAAAATTTCCTGTTAGAATTAAAGTTTATGATCATAGGCATTTGCGGCGGAACGGGTTCCGGCAAGACAACAATTGCGCGCAAGATCTTCGAAACGGTAGGCAGAAGTAATGTCGTGCTGGTCGAACAGGATTCCTATTACCGCAATCTATCCGATATGCCCCCGGACGAGCGCAATCACGCGAATTTCGACCACCCCGATTCACACGATAACGAGCTGCTCGTAAACCATATAAAACGGTTGAAAACGGGTTATGCGATAGAGATGCCTGTTTACGATTTCAAGACGCATACGCGAAGCAATGAGACGGAGCATATCGAGCCGAAGCCGGTCGTGCTGGTCGAAGGCATCCTGATCTTTGCCGAACCGCGCATCTCGGAATTGCTCGACGTTCGTGTCTTTGTCGATACGCCGGATGATATTCGTTTTATCCGCCGGCTCAAGCGGGATATAGCCGAGCGCGGGCGCACGGTGGATTCGGTGATCCAGCAGTATTTTGCCACCGTCCGCCCGGCGCATTATGAGTTTGTCGAGCCTTCGAAAAGAGAGGCCGACATCATTATCCCCGAGGGCGGCAAGATGGATATCGGCATCGAGTTTTTGTGCAGCAAGATACGCGAAGAATTGAGCAAGGAGTGGTCGGCGGGAAGCGGACAGTAGCGCAATTTGGGATTTGGGATTGCGGATTTGGGATTTGGAATCTCGATCTTCGATCTTTGACTTTTGATCTTTGATGTTGGATTTTGGATTTCGTCCCCAACGGGGACAAACATTAAAGCCCAGGGTCAGCGAGCGTTAGCGAGTGCCACCCTGGGTACGATTGGAAAAAAGGCCCTGACCCTGTAGGGGTCTAACAATGTGGGATTTGGGATTCGGATTTGGGATTGCGGATTTGGAATCTCGATCTTCGATTTTTGACCTTTGATTTTGGATTTTGGATTTGGGTTTTGGGTTTAGGTCCCCAACGGGGACATACATTAAAGCCCAGGGTCAGCGAGCTTTAGCGAGCGCCACCCTGGGTACGATTGGAAAAAGGCCTTGACCCTGTAGGGGTCTAACAATGTGGGATTTGGGATTTCGGATTTGGGATTGAATGGAAAAGAAAGAAGAGTTAATTGAAGCGGCAACGCGCGTTCGCGAAAATTCTTACGCGCCTTTTTCGGATTTCAGGGTCGGTGCGGCGCTTGAGACCGACGACGGCGTTATTATTGCCGGCTGCAATGTCGAATCGGCCAGCTACGGCCTGACCGTCTGCGCCGAGCGCGTCGCCATCTGGAAGGCCATCTCCGAAGGGAAAAGAAAGATCAAACACATCGCGGTTGTGGCCGATACTGAGGACCTTACTCCTCCGTGCGGGGTGTGCCGGCAGATTATCTGGGAGTTCGGCGGGGATATTCCCGTTGTGCTGGCGAACCTGAAGGGCAAGGTCGAGACCCTCCAGATGAAAGACCTGCTGCCGCGGGCTTTCGATACAAAGTTTTTGAAGTGAGATTAAAGAATGGCTGTCGACGATAATTTCAAAGAACAGGTGAAGAAGGCGATGTCTGGTACGTATGATACGGAATATTGGCATTCGCGGACTCCTGAAGAAAGGCTCATGGCGATGGAGATGATGAGACAAATTGCCTATGGATATGATCAAGAGTCCGCGCCCCGTCTTCAGAGAGTTCTTAGAGTTACTAAATGCGATTGGAAATAAAATAATTTTTAGGGACGTGACGTAGAGAGAGCCGACTTCTTTCGGGCTATGCCCCTCGATATGCGGAAAAGCTCTGCTTTTCCGACCTTGACTCCCCTTTTCATGGCGGCTTCGCCGCCGCGCTCCAGTCATTTGCTTTTTTAATTCTCTTCGCTGAAAATTCAGCTATGAAAAATCTCCGAACTCTTTTCGCGCTTCTTGTACTTCTGTCTCTTTCTCTGCCTGCTTTTGCCCAGCGAAATACCGGCACCTCCACGACCGTCGATCTTCTGATCGTCGGCGGGACCATCGTCACGATGGACAAGACGCGGCGAGTGATCGAGGACGGTGCGGTGGCCGTCAAAAACGGCGAGATAGTAAAAGTAGGGACCCGCGCCGTGGTGACCCGCGGCACGCGCGCCCGGCAGACCGTAAATGCCGCCGGCAAGGTCATCATTCCCGGCCTTATCAACACTCATACGCACGTTCCGATGGTGCTTTTCCGCGGTATCGCGGACGACCTCGACCTCAACGACTGGCTCACCAAATACATCTTCCCTGCTGAAGGAAAGAACGTCACCGAGCCTTTTGTCCGGGCCGGTACGCGCCTTGGCCTCGCCGAGATGATACGCGGAGGCACCACCACCTACTGCGACATGTATTATTTTGAGGACGCCATCG